>Ga0209810_1000247_pt1 | contig 149290 bp, 105 predicted proteins | sample Coa_R1_7_FD_187159 | JGI IMG/M metagenome (GOLD analysis project Ga0209810, IMG submission 187159) | Surface soil microbial communities from Centralia Pennsylvania, which are recovering from an underground coalmine fire - Coalmine... | ecosystem: Environmental > Terrestrial > Soil >... | reverse complement strand
ACACCAGGCTTAGCGCAAAAGCCAGCATGGCGCAGAGAGCAGCACGGCGCTTCATCGGTCCTCCTGCTTCTCCTTATTGCTTCGCGAGAGACTGATACACAACGCGGCCGCCCACCATCGTCAGTACTACCTTCGTCTGGCCAATCTGATGCGGGTCCGCCGTGAAAATGTTTTGCGAGACGATGATCAGGTCCGCCGATTTGCCGGTTTCGAGCGACCCTTCGGTCTTTTCGCGCCGCCCCGCGAACGCCGCGCCCAGCGTGTACGCCTCCACTGCTTGCGCCACGGTCAGCCGTTGCGAGGGCACGAAGCCGCCCTCCGGCGTCCCCTCCTTCGTCTGCCGCGTCACCGCTGTCTGCACGCCTTCCCAGGGATTCAGCGTCACCACGGGCCAGTCGCTTCCAAAGCAGATGTGTCCGCCCGAATCGAGAATGCTCTTCCAAACCCAGGCGCGCGCCGCGCGGTCCGGCCCGATGTTCCGCGCCCAGACATTCAGCGTGTCCTCATTCGGATAGGAATGCAGCGGCTGCATGCTCGCGATCACGCCGAGCTTGCCGAATCGCGAAATATCCCCGGGCGAAATCGTCTCGATATGCTCGATCCTCGGCCGGCGATCCCGCGTATGATTCACCCTTTCCGCATTGTCATAGGCGTCCAGCGCCGTGCGTACGCCGTAGTCGCCGATGGCGTGCGTGAAAATCTGGAAGCCGAGCCGGTCCAGCTCCGCGACCGCCGATTTGTATCTCTCCGGATCCCAGAACAGCTTGCCTTTCGTGCTCGCATCATCCGTGTACGGATCGAGCAACGCCGCCGTGTGCGACTCGATGACGCCGTCCACCATGAATTTCACCGCGTTCGTGTCAATCCACTCGTCGTGATACCTCTCGCGCGCCATCTTGCTTTCGGCAAGATCCTCTTCCCGCAGCCCGGGAGGATCCTGAAAACGGGCGATGTAAAATCGCAGATTGAGGTCGCCGTGCTGGCGAATCTCGTCGTAGAGCGCCAGCTCTTCGAAGTCCCCGCCCGCGCTGTGTACTCGCGTCAGCCCGTTCTCGTTTGCCCACGCGATGCCGGCGCGCAGCGCCGCGATCTTTTCCCCGCGCGTCGGCTTCGGAACGGCCTTCCGCACCAGCTCCGCGGCCCGCTCCTTTAGCGCGCCCGTCGCTTCGCCCGTTTGCGGATCGCGCACAATGATGCCGTTCGGCGGATTCGGCGTGTCTTTCGTGATGCCGGCCATCGCCAGCGCCTTCGAGTTCGCCCAATAGGTGTGCCCGTCGTATCCTTCGAGAAACACCGGGCGGTCGGGAAAAATCCCGTCAAGATATTTTTTATCCGGCAGCGCCGCGGCGCCGAACATCGCGTAGTCCCATCCCCGCCCCAGCACCCAGTCCGTTCCCGGATGCTTCTCCGCATATTCGCGCAGCCGCTGCTGAATATCCGCAGCGTCCTTCGCCCCTTCCAGGTTCACCCGCCCGAGGCTCAGTGAGCCGTCGAGAAAATGAATGTGGCAATCCACAAAGCCCGGCAGGACGAGCCGGCCCGCCGCATCAATCACGCGCGTTCTTGGCCCGCGCAGCTTCTCGATTTCGTAGTCTGTCCCGGCCGCGGCAATTTTTCCGTCGCGCACCGCCACCGCCTCCGCCCACGGCTTGAATGGGTTCACCGTATACACCTTGCCGTGAATCACGATCGTGTCGGCCGCCGGCTTCGCCGCTTCTTGCGCGCGCGTGGCCATGACAAAGAAAAAGCTGAAGGAGATTGCAAGAATTCTCGCGGCGTTGCGGCCCGTCATCGGCACCTCGGCATGAAAAAAATCGAACCAGCAGTTTACCTAGAATGTCGGCGGCGTGTTGATCCAAAGCACCCACGCCTCCCCCCGGCCGGGATTCCCCCAGCGGTGCGGCGTCGAGCTTTCGAAATACAAGCTGTCGCCGCGTTTCAGCCGGTAATGCTCCGTTTCGTTCAGCCAGATTTCGAATTCGCCGCGCAGCACGTGCAAAAACTCCTCGCCTTCGTGCGAATAGGATTCTCCGCTGCCGCCCCCCGGCTTCACGCGAAACAAGTGCGGCTCCATCGCCGTGCGTCCCCACGCCAGCAGCTCCATCCGCACGCCCGGCGTCGTTTCCAGCACTTTTCGCTGGCCCGGCTTCACCAGCCGCGGATTCTCTCCCGCGGCTTCAAAAAGCGAAAGAATATTTGTCCGGTAAAAACGCGCAATCCGCCGCAGCGTCGCAATGGATGGCCGCATTTGCCCGCGCTCGAGCGCGCTCAGAAATCCCACGGAGACGCCCGTCGCTCGCGCCACTTGCGCCAGCGACAGCCCGCGCTTCAGCCGCAGCCGCCGGAATTGCTGCCCTGGAAGCAGCGATCCTTCCGCCGGCGTCGAAACCACGCCTTGCCGCTTCAGAACGTGCACAATCGCGGCCGGATTCAAGCCTCGCTCGCGCCGCAAAAACATCGCGCGCTGCAGCAGCCGCACGTCCTCTTCCGTATACAGACGGTAGCGGCTCCGCGTCCGCTCCGGCGCGAGCAAGCCCAGCGTCTCCCAGGCGCGCAAGGCCGAGGATGAAATGCCCACTCGCCGCGCCACCTCGCTGATGCGCAGCGCCGCCCTCTCCGCAAAATTCGCCGATGCCTTCAATGCATTCTTTCTTCTTGACACAGCCCGCGGCTTTCCTTAAGTTTGCAGGATTATAGTAAGGTTTGCGGGGCGCAGCAACCGCCAAGATCGGCGATGGCAAAAATCGCCGGCGCAAGGGGTGAGTCATGAAGTCCTATCAAGGGGCCCGGTCTTCCCACGCATTGCTGATTTCTCTGGCCGTCCTCGCCGTGGCGATGCTCCCGCTTCCCGGCGCGGACGCGCAGAGCACCGGCGGCCGCATCCGCGGAACCGTTACCGACCCGAGCGGCGGAGCCGTCGCCTCCGCCACCGTGCAGCTCATCAATGAAGCTACGCGCGCGACCCGGCAGGTCCTCACCGGAGAAAACGGCGACTACAGCTTCATCGAGGTCCCCGTCGGCAGCTACGAAATCGACGTCAACCAGCAAGGCTTCAAGAAATACGTCCACAAAGGCATCGTTCTGGACCTCAATCAAGTCCTCAATGTCGATATCCCCCTGCAGCTTGGCGCGGCCACGGAGAGCGTCGAAGTCACCGGAGCTCCTCCCGTCATTGACACCACCACCACGCAACTCGGCGCCATCATGTCGGATCGTTCCGTCCGCGAGCTCCCGCTCAATACCCGCAATACCTACCAACTCCTCCAGTTGCAGCCGGGCGTGCAGTCGCAGCTCGGCGCCGATCTTTTCTACGGCAGCGACAATCCGGGTGTCGTTTCCGTGAACGGCGGCAGAGGCCGCTCCAACAATTACATGGTGAATGGCGGCGATGGAAACGACATCTTTGTGAACGCCCCGGCCATCCAGCCTTCTCCCGATGCCATCGACGAATTTCGTGTCCTCACCAATACCTTCGACGCGGAATACGGCCGCAACTCGGGCTCGGTCGTCAACGTCGTCACCAAATCCGGAACCAATCAGGTTCACGGCGACTTCTACGAATTCTTCCGCAATAAAGTCCTCAACACCAAAGGCTTCTTCGATTCCGTCGTTCCCGATTACAAGCAAAATCAGTTTGGCGCCACTCTCGGCGGCCCCATCAAAAAAGACAAAACCTTCATCTTCGGCTCCTATGAAGGCGATCGCATCCGTAAAGGCATTTCCTCGGGCCAGGTCTTCCTTCCCACCGCGGCCGAAGCGGGCGGCGACTTCTCGGGGCCGGACGCCAGCGGCACAATCGGGACCTTCACGGGTACTCTGACCGACCAGACCGTCGCGGATACCCTCAATGCCCGCCCGGGATGCTCGGCGGCGGTAGCGACGGCGGGCGGCTCCCCCATCCAAGCGGGCACCGCCTACTCCGCCATCTTCCCCAACGGCAAAATCCCGGTCGCATGCTTTGATCCCACGGCCTTGGCCCTCTATAACAATTTTGTCGCTCCGTTGGGCGCGGGAATCATCACCGCCGCTCCCAACCAAAAGAACCGCACCGACCAATTTACCGTCCGGTTTGATCATTCGATTAACACCGCGCAGCGTTTCACCGCCTACTACTACTTCGAGGATGACGACCGCGTGGACCCGTTTTCCAATTTCCAGGCGGCCGGCGCCAACGTTCCCGGTTTCGGCGGCCTCTTCAAAACTCGGGTGCAGCAATGGAATCTGAGCCACACCTGGACCGTAGGCTCAACCGCCGTGAACGAATTTCGCTTCAACTATTTCCGCGAAGGCCAGGGCAGTCTCAATCACCCGGTCAACATCTTGCCCAGCCTGCATGATTCCTGCGGCTCCAGTATTCCCGCGGCGAATTGCTTCGCCGATCCGAACAATCCGAGCGCCGGGATCACCACGAATATTCCCGGCCGCGAGGGCGTGCCGTTCATTAACGTCGCCGGCGGTTTCGTCATCGGAAACAATTTTGAAGGCGAGCTGCCGCAAATCGGCAACACCTTCCAATGGGCCGACAACTTCAGCAAGGTCATCGGCAAGCACAGCACCAAGTTCGGCGTGGATGTCCGCCGCCAGCGCTTCGATCAATTCCTCTATTTCGATATCAACGGCGACTACACCTTTCAGTCGGGCGGCGCAAATGATGTGGGCCTGGCCGATGCCAACGGGAATGCGGTGAATTCCTATCCCGACTATTTTCTGGGTTTGCCGTTCACGTATACGCAAGGCGCCGCCCAAGGCGAGAATATCCGCTCCACCTCCCTGTACCTCTTTGCCCAGGACAGTTGGAAAATCAAATCGAACATCACCTTGAACTACGGCCTTCGCTGGGAACTCAACACTCCCTACATTGACACGCAAAACCGCATTCAGACCTTCCATCCTGGTCAGGTCACAACGCAGTATCCTTGCTGGCTCTCCGCGGCAAGCGCAGCGGCGCTCGGCGTCCCAGCGGGAGATTGTGGCGAAAACACCCCGAACAACGCCTACTTCCCGTTAGGGCTGGTCTTCCCGGGAGACAAGGGCGTGCCGCAGGGTCTCACCTCCACCTACTACAAAGCGTTCGCCCCAAGAATCGGCCTGGCCTGGAGCCCGGGTTGGACCGATGGCTGGCTGGCCAAGCTCACCGGCGGGCCCGGCAAGTCCACCATCCGCGGCGGCTACGGCATTTTCTACAATCCCATCGAACAGTTGGTGCTCGAACAATTCAGCGCTGAGCCTCCCTTCGGCGTCAGCGCCTTCGCGTCCGAACCGCTGTTCAATACCCCGTTTCTTCTGCAAGACGGCACTCAGATCCCCAATGCCGCGGGCGGCATCATCCATCAGACTCCCTCCACTCCTTGCTTCGATTCGGCCGGACCAAAAGGCTGCGTGGACTGGTCCACCTTCCGTTCCCTGCTCCTCTTCGGCGAGTTTCAGCCGCATCTCCGCTCGCAATACGCCGAGCAGTACAACCTCACCATCGAGCGTCAGCTCAGCAAGGACATGCTGCTTCGCGTGGCGTATGTAGGCACTCAGGCGCACCGACTGCTTGCTTCGCATGACATCAACTATGGAAATGCCACCACGTGTCTGGACCTTATCGCCCTCAATCAGGGCTGCGGTCCCGTCGGCGCGGATAGCTCTTACTCCTTCACCCTGCCGGCAGGTCAAGTCTTCCATTTGCCCTATGCCCCGGGCGGGCCGAACGGCACCAATATCCCGTGCCCGCAAGTCGGCGCTCCCTCGGCTTGCACCATCACCGGGGCCGCTGGCGGAACTCCGATCACTCTCGTTGGCATTCGCCCCTATTCGTCTCCCAATTGCAATCCGCTCACGGGAACCGGATGCCCCGCCGACGGCGTCCCGGTCTTCAGCAACATCTTCGCCGAAGACACCATTGCGAATTCGAACTACAACGCCTTGCAACTTTCCGTCGAGAAGAAGTATTCGCACGGCCTGCTGTTTCAGGCCTCATACACCTTCAGCAAAGCCATTGATCAGGGCGCGTCCTTCGAGAACGAACTGAATCCGATCGACTTCCGCGCCACGCGCGGCTTGTCATTGCTCGACGCAAAGCACCGTTTCGTCTTCAGCCCCGTTTGGGACCTCCCGATTCCGCAACAGCCGGGTTTCACCGGAAAGCTCGCCAACGGCTGGGGGCTCTCGGCCATCATCACCTACCAGAGCGGATTCCCCATCCGCGTCCAGGACGCCAACGACGCCGAATTGCAAAGCAGTCTGTTCTTCGAGGACGCCAACACGCCGCAGGTCGCCGGAGCGGTGAAGTTTTTGAATCCGAAAACAACGCCCGGCAATTTTTGGTTCGACACGTCGAATTTCAGCGATCCGACCCAGGGAACCTTCGGCAACACCCCTCACGCCCTATGCTGCGGTCCGGCCATCAGCAATACCGACCTGGTCATCTCCAAAAAAACCAAAATCAACGAACGCTGGAACACGGAATTTCGCGCCGAGTTCTACAACGTCTGGAATCACACTCAGTTCACCAACCCGGACGGCAATTTCTCGGACTCCACTTTCGGCCAAATCCTGAAAGCACGCGATCCGCGGCTGATTCAGTTCGGCTTGAAGTTCTTGTTCTGAAAAACAGGCTGGATTCGCCTCGAGCGATCTTCGAAACTTCTAGACTGACCGCAGGGAATAGACCTGCACATCACGGAGCATTGCCATGCACGACGCACTACGCGGGGAACTCGCCACCTACGAAAAGCGCACGCCCAAATCCGCCGCGGCCTATCAGCGCGCTCTCGAACGCATCCCGCTCGGCGTCGCCAGCAACTATCGCCACTACGAGCCGTATCCCATCTTCGTGCGGGACGGCAAAGGCAGCCGCATTCACGATATTGACGGCAACGAGTACATTGACCACAACCTCTGCTTCGGCGCACTCATGGCCGGCCATTGCCACCCCGCCGTCGTCAAGGCCGTCGAGCAGAAACTTCATGAGGGCACCACGTTCGGCATGCCGCACGACCAGGAATGGGAACTTGCCGAAGAAATCTGCAAACGCTATCCCGTGGAAATGGTTCGCTTCGGCTCGAGCGGCACGGAAGTGACCATGCACGCGGTGCGCATCGCCCGAGCCGCCAAAAAACGCGACAAAATCATCAAATTCGAAGGCGCTTACCACGGCCTCCACGACGCCGCTCTCGTCAGCGTCAAGCCCAAGGAAGCCGACAACTGGGGCGACCCCGAAGCCCCGAACTCCGTTCCCGGCGGCGGCGGTGTCCCGCAAGCCTCGCTCGCGAACGTCCGGATCGCCGCCTTCAACAATCTCGCCAGCGTCGAGCGCCGCTTCCGGGAAAATCCCGGCCAGATCGCCGCCGTCATTCTCGAGCCTATTCTCATGAACGTCGGCCTCTGCCTCCCCCAGCCCGGCTTTCTGCAAGGCCTCCGCGATCTCTGCGACCAATACGATGCCCTGCTCATCTTCGACGAAGTGAAAACCGGAGCGAAGCTCGCCTGGGGCGGCGCCACCGAATTCTTCGGCGTCAAGCCCGATATGATCTGCCTCGCCAAATCCATCGGCGGCGGACTCCCCCTCGGCGCGTTCGGCGCCAGCCGCAAGGTGATGGACCTCATCTCCCAGCACAAGGTCTTTCACGGAGGCACCTACAACACCAATCGCGTCGCCATGGCCGCGGGCCTCGCCACCTTCCGCGAAGTCCTCACGCGCGAAAATTACGCCCACGTCGGCAAACTCAGCAAAAAGCTCGCCGAAGGCTATCGCGCCATCGTCAAGAAATCAGGCCTCAAGGCTTACGTCGCCAGCGCCGGAGCCAACGGCGCGCTCATGCTTTATCCCGAGGAGATCAGGAACTATCGCGACTGGACCAAAATTGATATCGACCTCTGGCGTCACTATTGGTTCGCCATGGTCAATCGCGGCGTCCTCGCGCAGCCCTATTGGTGGGACGAACAATGGACCATCTCCGTGCAACACACGGAAGCCGATATCGACCGGCATCTCGCCGTCTTCGAGGAAGTCGCGCCCGCTTTGGCCGCCGCTCAGAAGGAGCGCGGCGCCGCTTTCGTCGGAGCCGCCGGCCACTAACTCGAGTTGCCGCGTTGCCGTGGCCCTGGACGTTCACGTGACCGCCGGTATCCCAGGGACGGGCTCTAGCCCGCCCCTCTTCGCGGTGACCGCTCATTTCACGGGAGCACCATTGCCCAACGAAGCCGTCACACCGTCCGCCATGCAGCAAAGCGAAGCTCCTCACCTTCGCCGCGTCCTCGGCCGTCGCGATCTGATTCTCCTTTTCGTCGTCGCCGTTTTTAACCTCAACGTCGTCCCTTCCATCGCCGCGAATGGCGGCGTCACCGTTTGGCTCTGGCTCATTTCCTTGCTGCTCTTTTTCTGGCCGCAGGGCATCGCCGTCATTGAGCTGGCCCATCGCTATCCCGGCGAAGGCGGAGTCTATCTCTGGGCCAAGGAAGTCTTCGGCGATTTTCATGGCTTCCTCTCCGGCTGGTGCTATTGGACGAACAACATGATGTACGTACCCACCGTCATGCTCTATTTCGTCGGTGTTTCCGTCTACGTTCTCGGCCCAGGCCACGCCGCCCTTGCCGACAGCAAAGCCTTCGCTCTTTCCGCTTCCGTGCTCCTGCTTCTGTTTCTCGTGGTCCTCAATATTGTCGGACTCGGCGTCGGCAAGTGGATCAACAATCTCGGCGGAATCGGCACCTTCGTCGCCGCCGCCTTGCTCATCGGCCTCGGCGTTATCGTCTGCAGCCGCTTTGGTGCGTCCATCAGTTCGGCCGACTTTCAGTTTCCCGCCAACCCCCGCTTCGTCCTCAATTCCTTCGGCGTCATCTGCTTCGGCCTTGTCGGCCTCGAACTGGCTTCGGTCATGGGCGACGAAATCGCCCATCCCGAGCGCACGCTCCCCGGAGCCGTTGCCTGGGGCGGCCTTCTCTCCGGGCTCCTTTACCTCGGCGCGACCCTCACCTTGCTCGTTGCCGTGAACAAATCGCAAATCAGCGTCCTGCAAGGCATCGTGCAGGCCGTCGGCCACATGGCTGCGCGCGTCGGCGCCGCCTGGATCATCGCTCCCTTCGCGTTCCTCCTCAGCATTTCCATTGCGGGAATCGGCTCCGCATGGCTCGGCGGCTCCGCCCGCATCCCCTTTGTCGCCGGTCTCGACTCTTACATGCCCCCCTGGCTCGGCAAGATTCACCCGCGATATGGCACGCCCTACGCCGCTCTCATCGTCCACGCCGCCATTTCCATGATTCTCGTCATCATTAATTTCAGCGCCGCCGGCGTGCAGGAAACCTTTGCCAAGCTGCTCTCTCTCGCCGTCGTCCTCCAGCTCGTTCCCTTCCTATATATGTTTGCGGCGCTGCTCCGGCTTGCCGCGAGCCGTTCGTTCGCAAAGCGCCGCTACACCCGCCGGACTCTCGTCCTCGCCGGTATCAGTGGACTCATCACCACCGCGCTCGGCATCGCTCTCGCCTTCTTCCCGGCTCAGCAAATCACTTCGGTATTTTCCTATGAAGTGTGGATGTTCGGCGGCACGCTCCTCTTCCTCGGCCTGGCCGCGTTTTTCTTCTTCGTCTATGGCCGCCGCAAAACCGCGCGAAAATTTGCCGCCACCGGAGCACTCTCATGAGCCATGGTCATTCCGGGCGCAGCGACGGAGCTGCCTTGCTTTTTCAGCCATACTCGGCCATCCACGCCCCGCAATCAGGAGTCGCCCATGTCTAGCACTGCCATGCCAACCGCAAAGACTTATCACAATTTCATCAATAATCACTGGATCCCGAGCGCCTCCCGCGAAACCTTCCCCGTCTACGACCCTTCAACCGAGGAAGTCATCGCGCAGGTCGCCTCCTCGTCCGCTGCCGACGTGGACGCCGCCGTCAAAGCCGCGCGCGCCGCCTTCGACTCCGGCCCTTGGCCCTCGACGACCGCGCAGGACCGCGGCCGCTTGCTCTACAAACTCGCCGAAAAAATTCGCGCCAATTCCGCTGCCCTCGCCGAACTCGAAGCCCGCAATTCCGGCAAGCCCATCGTGGAAGCCGAATTTGATATCGCCGACGTCGCCACCTGCTTTGAATACTATGCCGGTCTCGCCAACAAAGTTCTCGGCCACGTCAACCCCGTTCCCGCCAATGCTCTCAGCTTCACTCTGCGCGAGCCTGTCGGCGTCGCCGGCCAGATCATCCCCTGGAACTACCCGCTCCTCATGGCCGCCTGGAAGCTCGCTCCCGCGCTCGCCGCCGGCTGCACCTGCGTCCTCAAACCCGCCGAGCAGACCCCGCTCACCGCGCTCGAAATGGCCAATTGGTTCGAGGAAACCGGCTTCCCGCCCGGCGTCGTCAATATCGTTAACGGTTTTGGCGAAACCGCCGGCGCCGCCCTCGTCGCCCATCCCGGCGTGGACAAAATCGCCTTCACCGGCAGCGCCGCTGTCGGCAAAATCATCGTCAAGAGCGCCGCGGACACCCTCAAGCGCGTCACGCTCGAACTCGGCGGCAAGTCCCCCAACATTTTCTTCACCGATGCCGATTGGGAAGCCGCCGTGGATGGCGCGCTTTTCGGCGTCTTCATCAATCAAGGCGAAGTTTGCTCCGCCGGCAGCCGCATTCTCGTCGAAAAGAAAATCTATCCGAAGTTTGTCGAGGCCATGACGGAAAAGGCCAAGCGCATCAAGCTGGGCCCTCCTCTCGAACGCGAAACCAAAATGGGCCCGCTCGTTAGCAAGGAACAATACGACCGCGTCAGCTCCTACCTCGAACTCGGCAGGAAGGAAGCCAAAGTCGCCATCGGCGGCGGCCGCCCAAAGCACTTCGCCAAAGGCTACTATCTCGAACCGACGATCTTCTACGACGTCGAGAATTCCGCGCGCATCGCCCGCGAGGAAATCTTCGGCCCCGTCGCCAGCGTCATTCCCTTCGACGGCGAACCCGACGCCATTCGCATCGCCAACGACACGCCTTATGGCCTCGCCGCCGCCGTCTGGACTCGCGACATCTACAAAGCCTTTCGCGTTGTAAAATCGCTGCGCGCCGGAATCGTCTGGGTCAATCACATGCAGCCGACTTACGTCGAGGCGCCGTGGGGCGGCTACAAGCAATCCGGTTTCGGCCGCGAGCTTGGCCCCTGGGGACTCGAGGAGTATCTCGAGACCAAGCAGGTTTTCGTCAATCTCGATGAAGCCCCCATTGCCTGGTATTGATATGCAACCCCCTCGAATCTTGTGGTCGAAACATTGCCGGCACGCCCCGCTTCAGACCAGGATTTCTTGTCCCGCCCGAAATCGAAGCGAGGATCTGCATTTTCTTCCCACGGGAGCCGAACCATGAAATCCATCCATATCCGCACGGAAATTCCCGGCCCGCGTTCGCGCGCGCTCATGGCCCGCCGCGAAGCCGCTGTCCCTCGCGGCCCCTACAACGCCGTGCCTGTCTTCATCGCCGCCGCCGATGGCGCCACGCTCGAAGACGTTGACGGCAACCGCTACCTCGATTTCGCCGGCGGAATCGGCTGCCTCAATGTGGGTCATCAAGCCCCGCGTGTCACTGCGGCCCTCCGCGCGCAGCTCGAAATGCACTTGCACCTTTGCTTCGCCGTCACGCCCTATGAGGGCTACGTCGCGCTCGCTGAAAAAATCAATTCCTTGGCTCCCGGCGGCTTCAAGAAAAAGACCATCCTCCTGAATACCGGCGCCGAAGCCATCGAAAACGCCGTCAAAATCGCCCGCGCTTACACGCGCCGGCCCGCCGTCATTTGCTTCGAGGATGCCTTCCACGGCCGCACCCTTCTCGCCATGAGCCTCACCAGCAAGACGCATCCTTATAAAGCCGGCTTCGAGCCTTTCGCCGGCGATATCTATCGCATCCCCTTCGCCTATCCCTACCGCAGCGCTCCCGGCTCGACTGCCGAATCCTTCGCTCACCATCTCGAGGACGCCTTCAAGCGCTCCGTAGCGCCGGAATCCGTCGCTGCCGTCATCGCCGAGCCGGTCCTCGGCGAAGGCGGCTTCGTCGTTCCTCCGCGCGGCTATTTCGCCATTCTCCAGAACATCTGCCGCAAGCACGGCATTCTTTTCATCGCCGATGAAGTCCAGTCCGGTTTCGCGCGCACCGGCCGCTGGTTTGCCTCCGAGCATTTCGGCATCGAACCGGACCTCATTACCATGGCCAAGTCGCTCGGCGGCGGCATGCCGGTCGCTGCCGTCACGGGCCGCGCCGAAATCATGGACGCACCCGGCGCCGGCTCTCTCGGCGGCACCTTCTGCGGTCATCCTCTCTCTTGCGCCGCTGCGCTCGCCGCCATCGAAACCATCGAAAAAGACGATTTGCTGGCCCGCTCCGCCCATATCGGCAAACAGTTTGAAGCGCGCGCCCGCTCCTGGCAAAAAAAGTGGCCGCTCATCGGCGAGGTTCGCGGCCTCGGCGGCATGTGCGCCATGGAACTCGTCCGCGATCCAGACAGCCGCGAGCCTGCCGATACGGAAACACGCGAAATCGCCCGGTTCTGTTACGAGCACGGCCTCATTCTTATCACTGCGGGCACTTTCAACAACGTCATTCGCATTCTCGTTCCGCTCGTCGTCACGGACGCGCAATTCGCGGAAGGCCTCGACGTCCTCGAAGCCGCCCTCGCTCACGCCGCCGACCGCAAACCCGTCGCCGCCTCCATGCGTTGATGAAGATCGCCCCGTCTTCATCAGGGTCAGGCGGAAGGCAAATCGGTTCATTCCGCCGCGATGTCTGCGCGGGGCATCTGGTTTGTCCCCCTGCTCCGGCGCTGGACGCGCCGCCCATTCCGGCGAAAGCCTTGCTACAGTGTTGCCCGGGAGCAACCCGGGAGCAGCCATGACCCCATACGCGGATAGGCGGACAAAATGGAAGGCGCTGCTGGCCTTTGGAGTCATCTATTTCGTCTGGGGTTCCACTTTTCTCGCCATTCGCGTCGGCGTACGCGAAGTTCCCCCGCTTCTCTTTGCCGCCATGCGCTTTTTCGCCGCCGGCGCGATGCTCTACGGCTGGACGAGGCTCCGCCGCGAGCGCGCCCCCAGTGTCCGGCAATGGATTTCCGCCACGGTCCTCGGCTTCTTTATTTTCGTCGTGGACTACGGCTGCCTCTTCTGGGCCGAGCAGCGCGTTCCTTCCGGCCTCGCCGCCGTGATTCTCGCCACCATCCCCGTCTTCATGTCCCTCTCGGAAATTCTGTTTTTGCGCACGCGGAAGCTTACCTTCGCGCTCAGCCTGGGACTTCTCGTGGGTCTCGCCGGCGTGGCCGTGCTCATGAGCCGCGCGCTCAATCTCGGCGGCGCGCCGGTGGACCGCGCCGGCGCCACCGCGCTGATTCTCGCCGCCATCAGTTGGTCCATCTCGTCCGTCTTAACGCGTAAGCTGCCCTTGCCCGAATCCAAAACCGTCAGTTCCGGAGCGCAAATGCTCGCCGGCGGTGTTCTCCTGGCGGCCGGCGCGGGAGCGCTCGGCGAATTTCGCGCGTTTCACGCCGGCGCGATTTCGCTCACCGTCTGGCTTTCGCTCGCCTACCTGATTGTCGCCGGCTCGGTCATCGGCTACACCGCCTATCTCTGGCTTCTGCACCATGAGTCGCCGACCAAAGTCGGCACCTACGCCTACGTGAATCCGCTCGTGGCTGTGCTCGTCGGCTATTTCTTTGGCGGCGAGGGTCTAGGTTCGCGAACCATTCTCGGCACTGCGCTCATCCTCGTCAGCGTCGTCGTCATCACCGCCATGCGCTCGGGCGCGCCAGCGTCCGCGGCGGCCGCCCTGGAAAAATCCGCGCGCATCGGCGAAACCGCTTAGCCAAAACTCCCGGCACCGGGATGCGACCGGCGATTCGGCGTCGGCGTCACCCGCACATCGAATAAAGCGGCTGAAGCGAAGGCTCCTCGGCCGGCCTAAGGCAGGGAAAAAACGTAGAGGACGCGATTGGCGGCAATCGAGACGCACTGCCGCCCATCCACCTGGAACGAAATCGGATTCGAGCCGATGTTCGCCCCGGTCTGGAATTGCCACAGAAATTTTCCCGTCCGCGCGTCCAGCGCGTAGAAATTTCCTTCGTCCGAGCCGGAAAAAACCACGCCGCCCGCCGTCGAAAGCACGCCCGCCCAGGGCGGTGAGTGCAGCTTGAACTCCCAGCGCTGCGCCCCGGTGATGGGGTCGAGCGCGCGGATCGCTCCCCAGGCATCGTCCGCGGGCAATTCGTCTTCGCCGCCGCCCGCATAGAACGTACCGGCTTTGTATTCCGCCTCGCGCTTGAAATATTTCGCTCCGATTTCGCGCGCCGCCACATAGAAAAGTTTTGTCTGCGGATCATAGGAAGGGCTGAACCAGACCGTTCCGCCGTTCAGATTCGGCCATACCAGCGAGCCTTCCTCGGAAGGCTCGGAATCCGGCGCGGGCAGCGGCCTGCCCTTTGCGTCCAGTCCGCGCGCCCAGGTCTGTTTCGCGAATGGACGCGCGGCAATGAATTCGCCCGTGGTTCGGTCCAGCACGTAATAAAACGCGTTGCGGTTCGCGTTGGCGATCAGTTTGCGCATGCGCCCGCCAACCGGCGCATCGAACAGCACAAAAATTTGGCTGGCATCCCAGTCGTGCGTGTCGTGCGGCGTGAATTGGAAATGCCAGCGCAGTTTGCCGGTTGCCGCATCGAGCGCCAGCACCGAGCACGTATACAAATTGTCGCCGGGGCGCACGTCGCCGTTCCAATCGGGGCTCGGATTCCCCACTCCCCAGTACACCAGATTCAGTTCGGGATCGAAGGAACCGGTCACCCACGTCGGTCCGCCCCCGGTCTTCCAGGCATCGCCGGACCAGGTTTCGCTTCCTGGTTCACCCGGCGCGGGAATCGTGTAGAAGCGCCACACTTGCTTGCCCGTTGTCGCATCGTAGGCGTCCACGAAGCCGCGAATCCCCGTTTCTCCTCCGCTCACGCCCAGCAGAATTTTTCCGGGGATGGCGAGCGGCGCCAGCGTCATGCTGTACCCGAATTTGTAGTCGGCGACCTTCGTGGCCCAGCGTTGCGCGCCCGTTTTCAAATCGAGCGCCACCAGATAGCAATCCAGCGTGGCGATATAAAGTTTGTCGCCGAGAATCGCCGGCCCGCGGTTTACGCGGCCAAAGCCGATGTTGTGATAATCGGAAGGAACCGGGCGCCGCCACGTCCATAGCGCGCGGCCGGTTTTCGCGTCCAGGGCCGAAGCCGTGTTCGGCCCGCTGATGTACATGATTCCGTCCACGACGATGGGCGAAACTTCGTTTCCCTCGGTGCCAAATTGGTAGGCCCACTTCACGCGCAGCCTCGCAATATTCGCGGGAGTGATTTCCGCGAGCGGCGAATAGCGATGCCCCGCGTAGTTGCCGGAGTACGTCAGCCAATTTCCCGGCTCGCGCTCCGCGTGCAGAATGCGGCTGGCCGGCACTTGCGCCCGCGCCGCGCCAATCACAAAAGGAAGCACTACCGCCGCGAGCCATCGCCGCATTACGAGGCACCTCGCAGCGAGGCGAGATACGCCACCAGGTCCTGCAACTCCGCCGGACTGAGCGCGGCCGCGAAGGAAGGCATCGGCGTTTCATTGCGCAGCTTGCGCAGCGCCGCCAGGTTGCGTTTGCGGAAGCTCCGGATTTTGCCGCTTTGCTCGAGAATCTGTATCGTGAAGGTGTCTTCGTTCAAACGAATGCCGCGAACCGTCTTGCGGTCCGCCGTTACCGCCTCGACCATCAGAAAATCTTCCGGCAACCGGGAGGATGGGTTGCGCACCGCTTCGGCGAGGTAAATCGGGCTGCGGCGTGCGCCGACGTCGGAAAGCTCCGGTCCGAATCCACTGCCCTGGCCGCCAACGATGTGGCATCCGGAGCAGCCGCTCGATGCGAAAATCCGTTCGCCGCGGGCAACATCGCCCGGCAGCGGCTCGATGGTGACTTTGCCAAGCGAGCGGACGAAAGCAGCCACATTTGCCACGTCCTTCTCCGAAAGGAACCACGCCTCCGGCATTTCCGGCGGAATGCCGGTTTCAATGATCGTTTTCAACGCGGCGTCGTCCGGAGCGCGTTCGAGTTCGGAGCGATTGAGATTTGGGCCGCGGCCGCCCCGGCCATCGAGTCCGTGGCAAAGACCGCAGTGGCGCTCGAAAATTTTTCTTCCGGCAAGAAGATCGGGCATGACTTGCGTGGGCTGGGCGGGAGAGGACTGCGGGCGGGCGGCACCAGCCATGGCAATATCAAGAAGAATGGGCAGCGCTGCGACGAGCAGTACACGGGGTGTGCGCCGAGGGAGCATGCGATGAATTTCGCGCCGGTTGGGGAGAGCGTAAGGGTAAGACGCGCGGTTGTCAATCAAGGGTTACCGGGCCAGATAGGGTAAGATGAGCAGCCTTGGGAGGAAAAATCATGCAGATGCTGAAAACGGGAATCGCGCTGATGTGCGCTGCCACACTGAGCGCGGGCTTTGTCCTCGCAACGGGGCGCGCGAGGCATGCGCGAGAGCTCGAGAGCGCCGCGAGCGGTGCGGCCGGAGATGCGGCCGAGCAAGCGATGCGCGGAATCAAAGGCGGCGCCATTCGCGGCCACATGCAGTTCCTTGCGGATGATCTACTCGAGGGGCGCGGCACGGGGACGCGCGGGTATGCGCTGGCGGCCAAATACATGGCCAGCGAATTCGAGGGCATGGGCCTGGCGCCTGCCGGAGACGAGGGCGGATATTATCAATCCGTGCGTTATCGCTCGGCGCGGATCGAGGGAGCGAAGACGACGCTCGCGCTGATTCGTAACGGCAAAGAGGAGCGCGAGAGCTTTCGCACCGATTTTATTGCGCGGGCCGATGCCGGGCGCGCGGAGAGTTCGGTGGAGGCTCCGGTTGTCTTCGTGGGCGACGGAGTGACGGCGCCGGAGCAGGGCTACGACGACTACCAAGGCATCGATGCAAAGGGAAAAATCGTGGCGATGCTTTTCGGCGCGCCGAATTTCGAGTCTTCGCTGAAGGCGCACTATTCCTCGGGAGAGGTGAAGCAAGCAAACGCGGTGGCGCATGGCGCCGTGGGAATCATCGTGGTGGACAGTCCGGCGCTCGAGCAGTTGTACGGATTCCAAATGCAAGTGCGCGATTTGGCTTTTCCAGAGTTGCGCTGGCTGGATGCGCGGGGCACGCCGAACGACTATTTTCCGGAATTGAAGGCGGGCGTCTTTCTGAACATGGCGGCGACGAAGCGGTTTTTTGAGGGCAGCGGGCACACGGCGGAGGAAGTGTATGAGGCCGCAAAAGCGGGCAAGCCGCAGTCTTTCGATATGAAAATGACGGCGCGCATCCACACGGCGACGGCACTGAGCGACGTGGAAAGCCCGAATATCGTGGCGAAAATCGAAGGCAGCGACCCTGAGCTGAAAAACCAATACGTCGTCTTCACCGCGCATCTCGATCATGTCGGAATCGGAGAACCGGTGAACGGCGACAAGATTTATAACGGCGCGCTGGACAACGCGTCCGGATCGTCCATCCTGCTGGAGCTGGCGCGCGCGTACGCCGGAATGAATCCGAAACCGAAGCGCTCGCTCCTGTTCGCCGCCGTGGCGGGCGAGGAAGCGGGCCTGCTCGGCTCGGATTATTTCGCCCACCATCCGACGGTCACGAAGAACGCGATCGTGGCGAATGTAAATATGGACGAGGACCAGATGCTCTGGCCGCTCGAGGACATCATCGCGTTCGGGGCGGAGCACTCGAGTTTGCAAAAGGACGCCGAGCGCGCGGCGGAACAACTGCACCTGAGCCTGAGCCCGGATCCGATGCCGCAGGAAGTCGTCTTCATCCGGAGCGATCAGTATTCCTTTGTGAAGCAGGGCATTCCGGCGATCTTTCCCGTGCCGGGCTTTCGGTCGAGCGATCCGAAGATCCATCCGGCGGAAATTTTCAAGAAGTGGGAAGAGACGCGTTATCACCATCCGAGCGACGATATGCAGCAACCCGGGCTTCTGTGGAGCGCGGCGGAGAAATACGCGCACTTCGTCTTCCTGACGGGCTATTTCATCGCGGAAGATCCGCAACGCCCGGCGTGGAACCCGGGCGACTTCTTCGGCGAGCACTACGCGAAGAAGTGACAGGTGAAGCGTACCGGGTGACCGGTGGGAAGAGCGACCTGCTACGCAGACCCAGTCGCTGGAGACGGGCGACGATATCCAGCGGCTATATTACTAATAAGGTAACAATTCTTTGAGGAAACAGGCTACCTGCGGCTGTGGGGCGGCGAGAGCAGCGGATAGACATTGGTTCAAGCTCCTATCGGAATTGGATTGATGTGGATTGCCAGGCGGGAGGCCTGGCCGCGAACGGAACGAGAGGGCGTGTCCCCGATCAGCCGCGGCGCAAAGCGCGCGGCCGGCTGGCCGATCCCGAGCAGCACATCGCGTTAGGCCGGGGCGGCGTTGCTTTCCGGGCTGGCGGCAAACGGTGCATAATTTCCAGCGGGGCGTGCGGCGGGGATTGTCCGGCCGGCGCGGATGGCCTGAAAACGGAGCAAAAGGGAGCAGCGATGGAGACTCGCCGGCTTGGCAATTCGGACTTGCAGATTACGCGCGTTGGGTTCGGCGCATGGGCCGCCGGGGGACCAGGCTGGGAATTCGCGTGGGGACCGCAGGATGACGCCGATTCGATCGCAGCGATTCACCGGGCGCTGGAGCTGGGCGTGAACTGGATTGATACGGCGGCGGTTTACGGCAAGGGGCATTCGGAGGAAGTGGTGGCGCGGGCGCTGGAGAGCTGGGACGGCGCGCGCCCGTACGTGTTCACCAAGTGCGTGTTGCGCTGGGACGCCAGCGGAAAAATCACGCCGAATCATTCGGCGGAATCCATCCGGCAAGAGTGCGAAGACAGCTTGCGGCGCTTGCGGGCAGAGACAATCGATCTTTACCAGATGCACTGGCCGCCGCGAGACAACGGGCCGCAACTCGAGGAAGCCTGGCAGACCATGGCCGATTTGCAGAAGGCCGGGAAGGCACGCTGGATCGGGGTTTCGAATTTCGATGCGGCGCAGATGCGCCGCGCGCAGGCCATCGCGCGAGTGACGTCGAACCAGCCGCCCTATTCGATTCTTCGGCGGGGCATCGAAGCGGAGATTCTTCCCTACTGCCAGGAGCACGGAATCGGAGTGATCAGCTACGCGCCGATGGCTTCGGGCCTGCTGACGGGAGCGATGACGCGGGAGCGAGCGGCGGCGCTTCCGGCGGACGATTTCCGGAGCCGGAATCCGGAGTTTCGCGAGCCGCGGCTTTCGAAAAACATCGAGCTGGTGGAGCGGCTGCGGGCGGTGGGGGCGCGGCATGGGCGCGGCCCCGGCGAAGTGGCGATCGCGTGGGTGCTGCGGCATGCGGCAATCACCGGGGCGATTGTGGGCGCTCGGAATGCGAAGCAGGCGGAGATCATGCGCGCGGCGGAGTTCCGCCTTTCGGCGGAGGAAATCCGCGAAATCGAAGGGGCGGCCGCGGCGGCGACGGCGCGGTGAAGAAAACTCCGGCGGCGGGCCCATGAGCCGCGGAGTCAGCGGGCCAATTCGTTCTTGAAGATGCCGCCGTTGTGCATGACGAAGCGGACCTTTTCGAGTTCGCCGATGTCCTTGAGCGGATCGCCGGAAACGGCGATCACGTCGGCATAAGCTCCCGGCGCGATGACGCCGATTTCGCCTTTCCTGTCGAGGAGATCGGCGGCGCGGGAAGTGGCGGACTGAATGGCGTCCATGGGCGACATGCCGAAGGCGACCATGCGGGCAAACTCCTGAGCGATGGGCTGTTGCCAGGGAATGCCGCCCATATCGGTGCCGAAGGCGATTTTGAGGCGGGCCTGCAGGGCTTTGCGAAAGCTGATTTCGTGGACGGCGGCGCGGGCGCGGTCGCGCTGGCCGGCGGGCGTATCGGCGGGGGCCCAATCGGTGTAGTAAACGGCGAGGGTGGGCACATACCAGGTGCCTTGCTGCTTCATTTGGGCGATTTGCGCGTCGGTGATTTCGAGGCCGTGCTCGATGGAGTCGCAGCCGCCATCGAGGGCGCGCTGGAGGCCAATGCCGTTGTAGGCATGGCAAGCGACTTTTTTGCGCCAGCCGTGCGCTTCATCCACGATGGCTTTGAGTTCCTCGACGGTCAGGGTGGGCTGGGAAACGAGGCGGCCCTGGTTATCGACCCAGGAGCGATGGGTCATGTAGACCTTAATCCAGTCGGCACCGTGGTCGAGCTGTTCGCGGGCGGCCTTGCGGGCTTCGACCGGGCCGTCGATGATCTGAGCGCCCTTGGGCATGTCGAGTTCGGGGGCGTAGCCTTCGAGGTTGTAGCCGCCGGTGGAGGAAATGGCGCGCGTCGCGCAAAAGAGGCGCGGGCCGGGGATGGTGCCTTCCTCGATGGCCTCGCGGATTTCGACGTCGCCGTAACCCGCGCCTTCGGTTTCGACATCGCGGAGGGTGGTGAAGCCTTGCTCGAGGGCGCGGCGGGCGGCATAGGTGGCGCGAGCGGCACGGAGGGCGATGCCAGCCTTCAGGATATTGGCGTCGTAGCCGCCTTTGGCGGGGTCCTCGCCCCAAAGGAAGATGTGGGTGTGGGAATCAATGAGGCCGGGGAGGACGGTGGCGTTCGAGAGATCGATGAGGTGTGCGCCGGAGGGAACGGGAGCGGAAGCGTCCGCCACTTTTTCGATTTTTTCGCCGCGAATGAAGATGAGCTGGTCCTTGCGGGGCGCGGAGCTAGTGCCATCAATGAGCGTGCCGGCGCGAATCACGGTGACGGAAGCGCGGTCCGGTTCAGGGGACTGGGCGGGAGCGAGAGCGGGCAAAAGGAGAGGGAGGAGCGCGGCAGCGGCAATTTTGGCGGCAAGGGACTTGGTCATGAGACCTCCAGGTTCCGGGGCTCGCGAAGCGGAGCAAGGTTTGGGATTCGGCGAGCGATTATGATGCAATATGGGGCATTTTCAAGCAGGCGATTGTAGATTGGAGGGGGGTTCGCGCATCGAACCGGGCACGGAGGGCAGGTTCATGTCGAAGACGGTCCCTATGGAAGGCGAGGCGGCTGCGACGCACCGCATCCTGGCGAAGCTTTCTCCGGCTGCGGAGCTGATTGGGTTTGAGGTGCCGGAGGCGGGGGGCGGACGGGCGCGGGTGACGCTCGAAGCGGGTCCGCGGCACGCGAATCCCATGGGGACGGTACACGGCGGCATCCTATGCGACATAGCGGATGCGGCGATGGGAATCGCGTTTGCGAGCACGCTGGCGTCGGAAGAGTCGTTTACAACGGTGGAGCTGAAGATCAATTTTTTGCGGCCGGTGCGGCAGGCGCGCCTGCGCGCGGAGGGTTGGGTGGTGCAGCGCGGGAAGACGATTGGGTACACCGAATGCAGCGTTTTTGATGATGACGACCGATTGGTGGCGAAGGCGGCGTCGACCTGCATGGTTCTGCGGGGAGAAAAAGCCGCGGGGCGGTGAACTTGGCGCCCATTTTTGATTGTTTGCCTTGGACGGGCTTAGGCACGCTACAATAACGTTAGTGCAATCGAGTTTGCGCGTGCCTGGGACGAAATCTTCCGCGGTTCATCTGCGTATTCCTAATTGCGGCTTAGAGCACGAGCTATTTTGAGGAGCCCGCGCCTGATGGCAACCATGTCTAGCAATCCAAGACCCGATCTCGGATCTCTGCGCATCCACGAGGGACAGAGGACGCGCTCGAACACGGGCAAGTACATCGGCATCGGCGTGCTGGTGTTGCTGGTGCTGGGGGGCGCAGGAGCGACCGCGTATAAGCTGTTCGCGGGAACGCCGGTGGTGGAGACGGCGACGGCGGCGCAACCGAGCGCGGAGGGACCAGGGACGGCGCTGAATGCGAGCGGGTACGTGACGCCGCGAAGGCGGGCGACGATCGCGGCGAAAATCACGGGGCGGGTGACGGGCGTCTACTTTGACGAGGGGACGGAAGTGAAGGAAGGGCAACTGCTGGCGACGCTGGATGATTCCGACGCGCGGCGGGCGCTGGATACGGCGAAAGCGGACCGTGACGCGGCGCAAGCGGCGATAGCGGACTTCCAGGTGCAGTTGAAGAACGCGGAGATTCAACTGCGGCGAGCGGCGGAATTGCAGAAGGCGGGAGTGCAAACGCAGGAGGCTCTGGACAACGCCGTTATGGCCGCGGACAGCTTGCGGGCGAAAATCGCGCTGGCGAAGGAGCAAGTGACGGCCGCGGAAGCGCGGATCGGGGAAGCGCAGCAAGCGGTGGACAACTGCACGATACGCGCACCGTTCGCGGGGAAGGTGGTTTCGAAGGACGCGCAGGTAGGAGAGATGGTGTCGCCGGTATCGGCGGGTGGCGGGTTCACGCGAACAGGGATTGCGACGATCGTGGACATGACGTCGAACGAGATTGAAGTGGATGTGAACGAGGCGTACATCGCGCGGGTGAAGCCAGGGCAGAAGTGCGTGGCGACGCTGGATGCGTATCCGGATGCGCCGTACCCGGCGAAGGTGCGGACGGTGATTCCGACGGCGGACCGTCAGAAGGCGACGGTGAAGGTGCGGGTGACGTTCGACAAACTGGACAGCAAAATTCTTCCGGACATGGGCGTGAAAGTGGCGTTTCTGGAAGATCAGCCCGCGCCAAAAGCGAAAGCGCAAGGTCCGCAGCCGGTGGCTTTCGTGCCGAAAGCGGCGGTGCGGACGGATGCGAATTCCGCGTACGTTTTTCTGGCGCGCAACGGGAAAGCGGAGCGGCGCGCGGTCAAGGTAGGAGCGGAGCGCGGCACGGATGTTGCGATTCTCGCAGGGATCGCGCCGGGCGACTCGTTGATTGTGAAGGGACCCGAAGCGCTGCAAGACGGGCAAAAGATCGAAATTCGCCAGTAGGAGAGAACATGATTCGAGTGGATGGGCAGCCGGATTCGAAGAGCCTGATTCAGGTGCGCGGGCTGAACAAGACTTATCGCCGGGGCGGAGAGAATATTCAAGTGCTGCAGGGCTTGAATCTCGACGTGGACAAAGGCGATTTTGTGGCGTTCATGGGGCCGAGCGGGTCGGGGAAGACGACGCTGCTGAATTTGCTGGGAGGGCTGGATGTGCCGTCGGCGGGGAGTATTACGGTGGACGGCGACGAGATCACGCACATGTCGGGCAACAAGCTGACGGAATGGCGTGCGCGGCACGTGGGTTTTGTGTTTCAGATGTACAACCTGATTCCGGTGCTGACGGCGTTCCAGAACGTGGAACTGCCGCTGTTGCTGACGAAGCTTTCAAAGGCGGAGCGGCGGAAGCACGTGGAGACGGCGCTGGCGGTGGTGGGGCTGGGGGATCGCATGCATCACTTTCCGCGGCAGCTTTCCGGCGGACAGGAACAGCGGGTGACAATCGCGCGGGCCATCGTTTCCGACCCAACGTTTCTGCTGTGCGACGAGCCCACGGGAGACCTGGACCGGAAGAGCGCGGACGAAGTGATGGCGCTGATTGAAGAGCTTGTGGGCAAGTACGGGAAGACGGTGCTGATGGTGACGCACGACCCAGTGGTGGCGTCGCGGGCGCACACGACGCTGCACCTTGAAAAAGGGGTGCTGGTCGAAGGGGCGCGGTCGCCGCAAAGCGTGCTTGCAGGAGGAGCGGCATGAAATTTTCGCGGCTGATTCTGGCGAACCTGTTTCGGAAGAAGATACGGCTGGTTCTGACCATCGGGTCGTTCGCGGTGGCGCTGTTCCTGTTCGCGTTTCTGGCGGTGGTGCGCGATGCCTTCAGCCGTGGAGCGGACGTGGCGGGAGCGGACCGGCTGGTCATTATTAACCGGACGTCGATCATCAACCCGATTCCGCTGTCGTACCGGGACAAGATTTTGCGGATTCCCGGAGTGAAGGTCATCACGCATAACAACTGGTTCGGCGGGATCTATCAGGACGAGAAGAACTTTTTCCCGCAATTTGTGATTGATCCTGAAAATCAGCGGCAGGTGTTTCCCGAGCTGATCGTGCCAGATGATCAATGGGCGGCGTTTCTGAAGGACCGGCAGGGTGCGATTGTGGGGCGGCGCACGATGGAGCGGTTTCACTGGAAGATCGGAGACCGCATTCCGCTGAAGAGCACGGTTTTCGGAAACGACGCGTGGGAATTCAACATTGACGGGGTGTATCACGGCAAGCGTCCGCAGGACGACGAGACGCAATTCTGGTTCCAGTGGGACTACTACGAAGAGAAGGTACCGGACCGCGTAAAAGGGAACGTGGGGTGGTATGTGCTGCGCCTGAATTCACCGGATGACGCGGTGCGGGTGGCGAAGGCGATAGACGCGGAATTCGCGAACTCGCCATATGAGACGAAGACGGAGACGGAATCGGCGTTTGCGGCGGGATGGGTGAAGCAGTTCGGGAACATTCGGTTTCTGATTTTGAGCATCGGTATCGTGGTGTTTTTTACGCTGCTGCTGGTGACGGGAAACACGATGGCGATCTCGGTGCGCGAGCGGACGGCGGAGCTGGCGGTGCTAAAGGCGATCGGCTATTCGGACCGGTCGGTGCTGTTCTTTGTGCTGGCGGAATCGCTGACGATAGCGCTCTTCGGCGGGGTGCTTGGCCTGTTGCTGGCGCTCGGGGCGATTCCGGTGATGAGCGTGGCGCTGAGCGGGTTGTTGCCGAATCTGATTTTGGCGCCTTCGGTGCTGGTTTTTGGCTTGGTTCTGGCGCTTGCGGTCGGCATCGCCAGCGGGTTTTTGCCGGGGTGGGGAGCGATGCGGCTGCGGATCATCAACGCATTGCGGAGAGTGTGACGTGGTCATCAAGCTGATTGGCGGACTGATTGTCACGGGGCTGGCGGTTCTTGCGCTCCTGATTCTTCTGGGGATCATTGCGGGGATTCTGGCGCCGTTTCTGGGGAACGTGCCGATTTCCTACAATTTCCGCAGCATACGGGCGCGGTGGACCTCAACGATTGTCGCGATTATCGGAATTGCAGGAACAGTGGGCGTATTCGTGGCGATGCTGTCGCTGGCGCGAGGATTCCGCGCGACGCTGGTGGCATCGGGTTCGCCCGGGAACGTGCTGATCATGCGAGCGGGCTCGCCGAGCGAAATGATGGGCGGGATCACGCTGGATTCGGTGAAGATTGTGGAGGACGCACCGGGGGTGGCACATGATGGCGCGGAGCCGCTGGTGACGCAGGAAGTGGTCGGGGTTGTGCCGTTTCCGCTGATCAGCACGCATTCCGATGCGAATGTGCAGGTACGAGGGGTTTCGCCAAACGTTCTGCAAATCCGGAAATTCGTGAAGATCGTGCAGGGGCGGATGTTTCAGCCCGGGCTTTCCGAACTGGTGGTCGGGAAGAACGCGTCGAAGAGCTACGAAGGGATGACGGTGGGAAACACGGTGACATTCAATGGGGGCCAATGGAAGATCGTGGGCGTGTTCGACGCGGGCGGGTCGGCATTCGATTCCGAAGTGTGGTGCGACTCGAAGATTCTGGCAGAAGTGCTGAAGAGGCCGGGAAACATTTTTCAGTCGGCGACGGTGCATTTGACTTCGCCGGAGGCGTTTCAGCAGTTCAAGGACAGCGTGACGTCGGATCCGCGGTTGAACGTGGATGCGGTGCGCGAAATCGATTATTACGCGAAGCAATCGACAACCATGACGAGGCTGATTACGGTGCTTGGGGGACTGGTAGCGGCGGTGATGGCGATTGGGGCGGTCTTTGGAGCGCTCAATACGATGTATTCGGCGGTCGCGGAACGGGGGCGCGAGATCGCGACGATGCGAGCGCTGGGCTTCAGTCACACGAGCGTGATCCTCTCATTTCTGTTTGAGGCGCTGCTGATAGCGATTGTGGGCGGCATTCTGGGCTGCCTTGCGGTGCTTCCGCTGAACGGGTACACGACGAACACGATGAACTTCCAGACGTTCTCGAACCTGGCGTTCGCGTTCAAGATCACCTTCGATTTGCTGGTGATGGGAGTGCTGTTCGCGATGGTGATGGGAGTGCTTGGCGGGGTGCTGCCGGCGGTGCGGGCGGCGCTGAGGCCGGTGGTGGTGGCACTGCGGGAACTGTAACAAGGGAAAATCGAAATCGGGCGCGCCGCGTTCTTGCGCCTGAAATGAACCCTCAGGCCGAGGCGGGAGCGGCGGCAGGAATGGCGGAGCCGGTGCTGGCGGCGGCTCCGGCGGCTCGATAACGCACGATGAGCAAGGTGAGATCGTCGGCTTGGGGCGCGCCGCGAGTGAACGTTTCCACGGACTCCAGGACGCGCTTTTGCAGCGCATCCAGGAGGCAATCCTCCGCCTGGCCGGCCAATACCTCACGCAGACGCGCCACTCCGTAAAGTTGCTGGTCCGGGTCCATCGCTTCGGTAACACCATCGCTGAAAAGCACTAAGGTGTCGTTGGGTTCGAGTTTGAGGCGGGCGGCAGTGTATTGCGCGTCCGGAACCAGGCCGACCGGGAACGAGCCTTCCGTGAAGGCCTCGTGCACGGCGCCGCGGCGCACGAGCATGGGCGAAGGGTGGCCGGCGTTGATGAATTCGAGGTGTCCCTCCGGATCGAGAATGCCGAAGAACATGGTGGCGTAGCGGCCGATTTCGGCGTGATCGCACAAGAAACGGTTGACGTGGTTGAAAAGCCGGGCGGGGTCGGTGCCGAGGGTCATTCCGGAGAGAGCGCCTTGGAGCATAGTGGTCAGCAGGGCGGCGCCCAGGCCTTTGCCGGAGACGTCGGCGATGAGGAAGGCGGTACGTCCTTCATCGAGGGAGAAGACATCGAAGTAATCGCCTCCGACCGAGAGGCAGGGGAAGTTGCAGCCTTTGATGGCGAGATACGGATAGTCGCGGACGTGACGCGGAAGCAGGGCCTGTTGAATGTCGCGCGCGATATTGATTTCCTGTTCGAGGCGCTGGCGCTCGCGTTCCTGTTCGAGGAGGCGGGCGTTGTCCAGAGTGGTGGCGGCGTCGGCGGCGAGGGCATCGAGGATCTGGCGGTCGAGATTGGAGAAGGCGGCGGGACGCCGGGAATCCAGGTACAAAATGCCGAGCAGATGGCCGCGTTGGACATTGAGCGCGGATTCATCGGTGCTGGCGCGCGAAATGGAGTAGAGCGGAAGAACCACAACGGCGCGCAGGCGCTGCGCGACGATGCTCTGGGCGGCCTGCAAATCCGCATCGGCCTGCGCGAGGTCCTCGGTAATGACGGGCGATTGCTGGCGCAGCGCGAGCTGGATGGCCGTCTGGCTCGGGGCGAGGCTCTCGGGAGGGAGGCGCAATCCACCGCTGCGGCGGGCGAGGCGGATCTTCATTGCGCCGGTTGCGTCCGGTTCAAGCAAAATACCGCGATCGGCGTCGGTGACGGAAATGGCGTGGCCGAGCATTTGCTCGAGGACGGAATCGAGCGGAAGCTGGGAGTGCAGCAGCTTGCTCGCTTCAAGCAAAAAATTCAGTTTGCGCAAGCCGCCGGCGGAGCTCGATTCGGAGCCGGTGATGTGCTCGATGCGAGTGAGCACGTGTTGCATCGAGCCGGCATGCTCGCCGCCGGAGCGGAAGACGATTTCGTAGGAGTCTTCGAGACCGAAGGTGACGGAGTCGCCGTCCTGGAGTTCGCGGCTTTCGACCTTTTCGCCGTTCACGAAGAGGCCGCGTTTCTGTCCGCGGTCTTCCAGATAGAACTTGTTGGCTTCATTGACGATGGCCGCGCAGGTGCGGGAAACGCGGCGGTCGGAAAGCTGCAGATGATTGCCGGTCTCGGCGCCGCGGCCGATGAGAAACGGGGTTTGCGAAATGCGGACATAGCGGCGCGCACCATCGGGCGCGATCACTTCAAGGACAGCGTTCGTGGAAAGGGGAGCGGCTTCAGGCGTCAGGGGCATGCGTCAGGGTCTTCGACCGAAGCATTTCGCGACGCCGCATTGTAACAGAAGGGGCGGAGCGCGGAGGCCGCGTCACGCCCCATGCCTAGGGCAAAGCGGATTCAGGGGCTGGTGCGGCTAGTGCCGGTCATGGTCGTGATCATGGTCGCGGTCATGGTCGTGATCATGGTCTCCGTAATGGTCGTGGCGCCATTTCCAGTAGTTGTTCTGCTCTTCGGGCGTCAGGCGTCGGTAATCGCGGTACGGTTCATGGCGTTCCGTCCAATACTCGTGGTAATAGCCTTGTTCGCGAGCGTCCCAATCGTGATAGTCGCGGCCGTATGAATCGTAATAGCGGACCCGCGCCGCGCAACCCGCGCAAAAGAGAACCGCCACCAGCAGAAGTGAAGCGTAAGTCTTACCTCGGCCCAGCAGGTTCGTAATCATCCGTTGCCTCCGGCTGTCATTCTCACCAGCTTCGTCCCTGTCTATCGATACCCGGAGTGCACGAAAATCTCTCGCGCGACCTGTTAGTTCTACCGGGGGCGAGGGCGTTCGGCGTGTGGGGGGCAAAATCTTCCTAGGTGTCCGAAAAATACCACATCCGAGACGCTACAGTGATCTGTAAGCGCAATGTATTCAGTTGCTTACGGCGTGGACAGTCGGTATTGTTTCTGCTGAATTATCGGGGGATGTGACTGTTGACGAATGGGACGCGGACCGCAACCTTTTGTGTCCGCTGGGGGTTAATGGGTGTAGTACTGGGACTAGACCTCGGGGAGGGGGAACGGTGAGGCCAAGGGCCTGTTCGCAAATCCTAAAATGGGGGGCCATCGCGCTGCTTCTGGCGTTTGCGGGCACGGAGGCGCGGGCAGACATCACGGTGCTGCTCGAGGAGCCGTATAGCTTCGACGGCGCCTTTGCGGGCACGGGGCACGCCGCGGTTTACCTGAACCGGGTATGCGCTGATACTCCGATCAAGCTGCGTGCGTGCCGGGCGGGAGAAACCGGCGTGGTGCTCAGCCGGTATCACCGAGTGAGCCAGTACGACTGGCTGGCGATTCCGCTGATTCCGTACCTTTACGCGGTAGAAAATCCCGAAGACGTTCCGCTGATTGCGGATCCGAAGCTGGTGGCCGAGCTGCGGGACCGGTATCGGCGGGCGCACCTGGAATCGATCGCGCCAGATGAGGCGGATGGCGGGACGCCCGGGGGCAATTGGTATGAGCTTGCCGGATCGGCGTACGACCGGACGATTTATGCCTTTCAGATCGAGACGTCGCCGGAGCAAGACGCGGCGTTCATCGCCCGGTACAATTCGCGGCCGAATCGCGGGGCGTATCAGCTTGTGACGCGCAATTGCGCGGACTTCGTGCGCGAGGCCGTGAATTTCTACTATCCGCATGCGATTGGCCGGAGCTTGATCGCCGATCTGCACGTAGCCACGCCGAAGCACGCGGCCAAGGCCCTGGTGAAATACAGCCGCAAGCACCCGGACCTGCTCTTCACGAGCTACGTGATCCCGCAGGTGGCTGGGAGCGTGAGACGCAGCAAGCCCATTCATGGGCTGGTCGATTCCATTTTCAAGGCGAAGAAGTATGAGATTCCGCTGCTGGCGCTGCACCCGGTGGCAGGAGGCGGGGTTGCGATCGCGTATCTGGTGGGCGGGCGTTTTGATCCGGCACATAAGGCGCTGGTGTATCAGCCCGGAGGGGAGTTGCAAAAGCCGCTCACGGCGGACGAACGCAAAGCGCATCTCGAGACGGTTCGCGAGCTGATTCGGGAGGAAGCGCAAAGCGATCCGGAAATGGCCGCTCCGGGATGGCGGCAGTTCGCGGCCAGCGCGGAGCTTGCGCTGGACTCGGCCGGGCACCCGGTGCTTCGCGGCGTGTATGAGAATCACGCCGTAGCCATCGGCATCGCCCGGGGCAATCTGCTGAACGACTGGCCCGGGAGTTCGGCCGAGCTTCGGACCCAGCTTTTGATTACGCGTCTGCGGCAGGAACTGCGCGCCGGAGGTCCGCCGAAGGCTTCGGATGCGCAACTGCGCGACGACTTGAATCTTCTGCAGCGCGCGGTCGCTTCGGCGCAAACCGCGTCGAACGCACGCGAGCTGTTCTCCGCTCTGCCCGCGCAGTAGGTCCCTTCGGAACTCCGAACCGGTCCATGTGTGATAGCTTGGTGCTGCTTTGCACGCAGCCTGAGCGAGGACACCATGCCGACGACCGCGCCATTCAAAGTTTCAGGAAATGACCGGAGGAAGTGCAGCGCCGCGGTGCTGGCGGCGTTGCTGCTGAGTTTCTGGTTCGGGGCGGGGCGGGCCGAAGCCGCCGAGAAGCATCCCTTTGGCCTTGACGACTACTCTGCGCTGCACACCGCGCGGGCGGTCTCGGTTTCACCGGATGGCAAGGCAATTCTGTATCGGCTGACGCACGATGGAGAGAGGGGGCCGGCGAAAGTGGAGTGGCATCTGGCTGAGCTTTCCGGTGCGAACGACCGCAAGCTCGATTTGCCCGAGAACTTCGAGCCGCTCGGGTTTACGGCTCCGGGCTCGGCGCTCTTCGGCGTTTACGAGGTGGAGAGGAAGGGTCAGCTCGCGATTGTTCCCCTGGCTTCGGGCCAAGCGACGCAAATTCTCGCGCTGCCGAATGGCATTCGCTCAGCGGTGATTTCTCCAGACGGGAAGAAGTTCGCCGTTCTCGCGGACCCGAGCCCGAAAGACCCGCTGGCAGAGGTGCGGCACGTGGTTGAGAACGAGCGAACCGGGATTTTTGTGGCCGGCGCGAATGGAGAGAATGGGGCATGGTGGTGCCCCAATCTGACGAGCGCAGGGGAGATCGCCTGGTCTCCGGACAGTTCGCAGATCGCTGTGGCATCGCCGCTGCAGAAGATCGGGCATCACGATGTGCGCACGCCGATCGATGTTTGCAGCGCCGCCGGCTCGCGCCGCGTGGCCGAAATTCCAAACTCGACCGCGGGGCTGGCGTGGGCCTCCGGCGGGAAGGAATTGGCGTTCGCGAGCACGACAACGGATGTGCTCACGCCGGATCATCTCTGGACGGTGCCGGTTTCGGGCGGGGCGGCGGTTGATCGCACGCCGAAGCTGGAGGGTTCGATCACCTCGGTGAGCGGCGACGGGCATGGGAACGTGTGGGCGGAACTGCACCGCGGCGTTTCGGTTGAATACGCGATCTATGCGGACGGGAATCTGGGGAGACCGATTCACTGGCCTGGCGGCACGGTTTCGGGCGCGCCGGCGTTTTCTCCCTTCACGACGGCCACGGAAACGGTGGCGTTCACGGTTGAGGATCCGGCGCACGCGGCGAACGTCGCGGTGTTGCGGGGCGGCGAATTGCAGCGGATCACGCATGCCGGGGATGACACACTGGCGAATGTGGAGCTGGGTGAGACACGCGTCGTGAACTGGACGGCGAAGGACGGCACGCGGCTGCAAGGGATCGTGGCGTTTCCGGCGGGGTACACGGCCGGGAAGAAGTATCCGTTTTTGGTGTTCCCGCACGGCGGGCCGGAAGCGAATGACACGCTGGGCTTCGATTTTTTTCTGAAGCTGCTCTCGGGATTCGGGTACGTGGTGATGCAGCCGGAATACCGCGGCTCGACCGGTTACGGATCCGAATTTCTTCAGGCCATTTATCAGCATTTTGGCGACCGGGCGTATTCGGACGTGGATAGCGCGACGGACTTTGCGGTCGCGCAAGGCTGGGCTGACCCGAACCGGCTGGCGATTTTCGGCTGGAGCGCGGGGGGCTTCATGACGTCATGGACGGTGACGCAGACGCACCGCTACAAAGCGGCTGTGGAAGGAGCGGGCATCACGGACTGGTTCAGCTTCATTCCGACGAGCGACATAGCGCAAGTGGACTATGACGCGCGGTGGGAAGAGAAGGACGCGGAGCCGTTCCTGAAATTTTCGGCGGCGAATTTCGCGGATCAGGTGACGACACCGCTCTTAATTCTGCACGGCGAAGCGGATCTTCGCGTGCCGGCGTTCCAGGGCCGGGAATATTTCGTGCTGCTGGCGGAGCGGGGCAAGACGGTCCGGATGGTGACGTATCCCGGCTCGCCGCATTTTCCGCGGCTTGCGGAGCAAAGGCGGAACGTTTTCAGCGAAATCCGCGACTGGCTGGCCCGCTACAACCCGTAGATTGTGCCACGAGGTTTATGGAAAGGCCGGCGGAATGGCGGCCGAGCATGCGGCGGTTGGCTAGACTTCACGCCGGAAATCTGCGAGCATTTTAATCTGCAAATCGTGAATTCCCGCACATGAGCAGCACCCCGCAAAATCCCGCTGCGGCGAGCAGCCGGGGCAATGGTATCCCACGCGTAATCGTCGCCACGACAGCGCTGCTGACGTTTATATCGTTCTGGCGCGCGGCGGCGATTGTCTTGAACGATCTGGCATCTTCGGCGTATTACGCGGGCGGAGAAGCGGAGTCGTACATCGGCAAGACGGCGCCGTGGTTCATTTTGGCGATCATGCTGTTTTCGTACGCGGTACGGGCGGTGTACGTCGAGAGCTGCAGCATGTTCGTGCGGGGGGGAGTGTACCGCGCGGTCAAGCAATCGCTCGGAGGGGGCCTGGCGAAGTTCAGCGTTTCGGCGCTGATGTTCGATTACATCCTCACGGGGCCGATCAGCGGGGTGACGGCCGGACAGTATCTGGCCGGGCTGATCAGCGAAACCTCACAGTATTTTCATCTTAGCGGGGCGTTCGCGGAATCGAGCATCAACATTATTGCGGCGGGATTCGCGGTGGCGGTGACGCTGTACTTCTGGTGGCAGAACACGAAGGGGGTACACGAATCGAGCGACAAGGCGCTGAAGATCATGAAGCTCGTCACCGTGATGGTGGTGATGCTCATCGTCTGGTGCGGCTATACGATTGTGGTGCGGCATTCGGCGCTGCCGCCGTTTCCCTACCCGCGCAATATTCACCTCACGCGAGGGGCGCTGGGCTGGCTTTCGCATACGGTCTTTCCGCAAATCGGCGTGGTGGCGATTTTCATCGCGCTGGGGCACTCGGTCCTGGCCATGAGCGGAGAGGAATCGCTGGCGCAGGTCTATCGCGAGATCGAATCGCCGAAACTGCCGAACCTGAAGAAGGCGGGGCTGGTGATTTTCATTTACAGCCTGGTTTTCACGTCGCTGGTGTCCTTCTTCGCGGTGATGATCATTCCCGACGACGTGCGGCGGGGTTTTCTCGAGAACCTGATCGGCGGGCTGGCGATGAGCCTGCAGGGGCCGTTCGTGCTGCGGCTGGTGTTCCACGGATTCGTGGTGGTGGTGGGCGCGCTGATTCTGGGCGGAGCGGTGAATACGGCGATCGTGGGTTCGAATGGAGTGCTGAACCGGGTCTCCGAGGACGGCGTGCTAAGCGACTGGTTCCGGCAGCCGCATCCGCGATTCGGGACGAGCTATCGCATCATCAACGGCGTGGTTTTTCTGCAGGTGGCGACGATCATTATCAGCCGGGGCAACGTGAATTTTCTGGCGAACCTTTATGCATTCGGCGTGATCTGGAGTTTCGCGATGAACGGGCTGGCGGTTTTCGTGCTGCGCTACACGAATCCGGGGCACCGGGACTTCCAGGTACCGCTGAATCCGACCATACGCGGCGTTCAGATTCCGGTGGGGCTGGGGCTGATCACGCTCACGCTGTTTCTGATCGCGGTGGTCAACTTGTTCACCAAACCGGTGGCGACCGTTGTCGGCGGAATCTTTTCCGTGCTGCTGTTCATTGTGTTCACGATTTCTGAGCGCCGCTCGCGCCACGGCGGCGGGGCGCGCCTGGAGCTGGATCAGTTCAATCTGGACCTTGAGGGCGAGCTGACGCCGGAGGCGGTGGGAGCGCGGCCGGGCAACATCCTCGTGCCGGTGAGCAATCAGTACAAGCTGTACCATCTGGGAAACGTGCTGGACCGGATCAAGCCGGGCCGGCGGGACGTGGTGGTTCTGCACATCCGGCTGCTGCGGCGCTCGGCTTCGGGCGAGAATGAGCTGGAAGCGGACCAGCTTTTCGGGAGCATCGAGCAGCATCTTTTCTCGCAGGCGCTGGCGATGGCGGAAAAGCGGGGGAAGTCGATCCGGCTGGCGGTGGTGGCCTCGAATGACATCTGGGACGCGATGCTTCGCGCGGCGACGTCGCTGCAGTCGAGCACCATCGTGCTGGGGCGCTCGGCGAAGGAGACGGCGGAAGAGCAAGCGCGCGAAATCGGCGACGCCTGGGAGAAGCTGGGCGACCCGAAGCCGCAGTTCAATCTGGAAATTCACCTGCCGAACGGGGACAAGGTTTATAAGGTGCTGGGGCCGCACGCGCCAAACCTCACGGCGAACGAAGTGAACTATCTGCACCGGCTGTGGCTGCGCTTCAGCGAGCAGCTCGGCGGGTACGAGTTGCATCACCATGACGTGGTGCACTTTGCGCTCGAGGAAGTGCAGAAGGAGCTCGAGGAAGGGCACGAAGAAGAGGTGGTGCGGCGGTTGCGGCAACACCTGGAATCGAACGAAAAGAAGAAGAGTTCCAGCGCGCAGCGGTAGAGGGACTAGGAAGGCGGCAGGCATTCCAAAACGGGAATGCTGCGTTCCATTTTGATAACTCACAGATAAGGCGACGGATGCCCGTGGGAGGCGGGGGAGGGGGCGGCGCGCGCTGTTCCCAGGTTGGGCCACGTGTGCCTGGAATGATCTATGTAAATACTTAAAAATGCAGTAAAGTAGGCGAATCCCGAAATGGAACAGCAGGTGCTTAGAGTTTGGCGTGGCAGCCGGCGGGGGACAAGCGATGACGGAAGAGGGTGCAGCGCGCCGGGAAGCGGCGAGCATGAGCATCCTGATCGTGGATGACGATCAGGAGGCGCGGCGGATTTGCGCGGACGTGGCGCGGGAGATCGGGCTGAAGGCCACGACGGCGGCGAGCGCAGAGGAAGCGGCGGAGATGCTGGAGCAAGCCGCGGTGGACATAGTGCTGACGGATTTGCGGCTGCCGGGGACGAACGGGGCGGACTTGCTGAGACGGATTCACGATCTGTATCCGGATGTGGCGGTCGTGGTGCTGACGCAATACGGGAGCATCGATTCGGCGGTGGAGCTGACGCGGCTCGGGGCGATTGACTACGTAACGAAGCCGTTTCTGATCGACGAGCTGCGTTCGCGGCTGCAGCGGGCGATGCGCGCGGTGGAATTGCAGCAGGAGAACCGGCTGCTGCGGGAGCAACTGCGCACGCGGCCGGGCTTTGGCGCGCTGATCGGCACATCGGAGAAGATGCAGCGGGTTTACCGGGTGATCGAAAAGGTGAGCCAGCACGATTATCCGGTGCTGATCCTGGGCGAGAGCGGCACGGGGAAGGAGCTGGTGGCGCGCAGCATTCATTTTTTGGGCGCGCGGAAGGACCGGCCGTTTGTGCCGGTGGACTGTTCGGCGCTGGTGCCGACGCTGATCGAGTCGGAGCTGTTCGGGTACGTGAAGGGCGCCTTTACGGGAGCGATGCAAGCCAAGCAAGGTTTGCTGGAGGCGGCAAACGGCGGCACGCTGTTTCTCGATGAGATTGGCGACATGCCGGTGGATTTGCAGGTCAAGCTGCTGCGCGCGCTGCAGGAGCGGGAGATCAAGCCGGTCGGATCGACCGAGCGGCGACAGATCAATGTCCGTGTGATCGCGGCGACCAACCGGGACCTGGAGGCGGCGGTCAAGAACGGATCGTTCCGGCAGGATCTTTATTTTCGGTTGAATGTGGTGCAGATCAAGCTGCCGCCGCTGCGGGAACGCAAGCGAGATATTGCGCTGCTGGTGGCGGCGTTTCTGGAGCGACTGGCCGGATCGAACGGAAGCCCGCGGGAGATTTCCGAGGATGCCATGCAGCGGCTGATTGCGTACGACTGGCCGGGGAATGTGCGCGAGCTCGAGAACGCCATAGAGCGGGCGGTGGCGCTCGGCTCAGGGCCGATCGTGCACGTCGGAGACCTGCCTTCGAATCTGCAGTATTCCTCGAGCGAACGGGCGCCGCAGAAAGACGAGCTCCTGCCGCTCGAGGAGCTGGAGCGGCGCGCCATTTTGCGGACGCTGCGGGAAACCGGGGGGGACAAGCTGGCGGCCGCCCGCATGCTGGGCATCGGAAAAACGACGCTGTACCGGAAGCTGAAGCAGTATCACGCCGAACACGAGCAAGCCGGAAACTAAGTCCGCCATCGAAATCATTGCTGACGGGAATGATTTCCCTTTCGATTCGAGCCTTGTCTTGCGGTGTGGCCGGACGGGCGGAGAGCGCCGGTGCGCCGCCGGCGGCCGGAGCAGACCAAAGACCCGGGAGGGAGAGTTCACTCTGGGAAAATACACAAGCACGAAACCCGAGTTGGGATACATCGGGCAACGGCTGGCGCCGCCCCAACTGCTCAAATCATTGATTTTGCTGCGCCTTCTTTGAGGCCGTTTGGGCCTCCGCGGTGCAATAGGAACAGGCGCAGCCATGAAGCTCTGGGGAAAAGAACCGGAAATCGCGGATGCGGCCAGCAGCGCCAGCGGATGGCAAACCTCGCGTCAGGAACAGATGAAGGAGGTGTTGCGGACGCTTTCTCGGGAACGCGGGGTGGATCGCGCCGGCGTTTGGCTCGAGGACGGAGAAGACGGAGAGCCGGCGAAGCACGGGAGGATGCGCGGCCTGCTCTGGGATCGCGCGCAGCCGGAAACGCCGGCCGAGTGGAACCAGCTTTCACCCGAGGACGCGCTGCCAGACGAAATGCTTCGCGCACCGCGGATGATGGAACAAGACATCGAGGGCGCGGCCAAGCAGGTGATTTTTGGCCCGTTGGTGGAGTTGCGGCGAGCGCTGTGGGTTCCCATCGGCACGGCGGAACGCCTGCGCGGGGTGCTGCTGGTGGGTTCGCGCAGCAAGGGCGCGGCGCTTCCGCGGTTGCGGGCGGCGGAGGTGGCGTCCGGGCTGGCCCTGGCTTTGCAGGCCGCCGAGCACGAGCGGCTGGCGGCGCGGCATTTGGCGGACCTGGACCTGATGCGCAACACGCTCGAGGCGCTGAGCGCGGGCGAGCCGCCGGATCAACTGCTTCTGAAGCTGCTGGACACGTTCAGCGGGGCGCCGGGAACCGGGGGGCTCGGCACAATTTTCGCGGCGCTCGGGCTGGCCGGGGCGGAGGTCACTTCCGAGGGCGAGAGTGCGGTGACGTTTCCTTGGCAGAGCGGCGATCCAACGGCGCTGCGCGGGTTGCAGTCTCCGCCGGTGGCTGGCGTATGGAAAAAAGCACTGCGCGAAAAGCGGGTGAGCGGGGCCGAAGCGCGATTCTCGTGGGATCGCGGCGGCGGGCTGCGCATTGTTGCCGTGCCGGTGAAATCCGGGGGCAAGGCCGCGGCGGTTCTCGTGGCCGGCTTGCCGCGAGCCAAGGCGTCGCTTGCCGCTCTGGAGCGGATCGAATTCCGAGCGACGGTTGTCGCGGCCATTCTCGAGCGGAAGCGGGGGGCTGATCGCGAAGCGGAGCAAGCCGCGCTCCAGCAAGCGCTGCTGGAATCCCCGTCCGAAGCCGCCGTGCTGCTTGAATCCGACGGAACGCTCGCGGGAATCAGCCGGGCCGCGCGGGACATTCTTGGCGCAGGAGCGCCGGGTCAGCTGTTCGCGGCGTTTTTTCCGAAGGAGGAACAGCGCAAGGTCGCGGCCTGGCTGGAAACCAACGCTGGCGCGGGCGCTGCCGCGGGACGTGCCGCGCTCGATGCCGAGTTGCGCGAAAACTGCCGCGTTCGTCTGAACTGGGTGTGGCTCGGCGGGGCGTTTCCGGCAGTCTTCCTGGAGCCGCTTCCGATTCCCACGGGCGCGGGGAATGGCGCCGGGGAGCGGGCCGACTTGGAATTGCGGACGGTGATCGAGTGGCTGGAAGAAGGCGTGGTGCTCTTCGACGCGGAGAATCGCGTGCGCGCGGCGAATTCGCGGTTTGAGCAGATGGCGGGGCTGACGCACGAGGAATCGGGCAGATACCGCACACTCGAAGCGTTGATCGGGGCGCTAGCGGAGCGTGCCGCGGAGCCGGAAGCCTTTGCCGCGCGATGGCGGGAACTGGGACATGGGCTGGAAGGCGGCGTGCGGGAGGAGCTGCAAATGCTGCAGCCGATGCCGCGCGTGCTGGAGCGCTCGGCGCGACCGGTGGTGGACGGCGTGGGACGACTCCTCGGACGGGTGGAGATTTACCGCGATCTGACGGCGCAGCGGATCTTCCAGTCGAAGCTGCTGCACACGGAAAAGCTGGCGGCGCTCGGCCAGATGGCGACCGGGGTGGCGCATGAGCTGAGCAATCCGCTAACGACCATTCTGGGCTACGCGCAGCGCTTAATGATGCGGAGCGATGCGGCGGGGCGATCGGAAGAGGCGCGGCACATTCTGGAGGAAGCGGAACGCGCCGGACGGATTCTGCGGCAGCTCTTGTCCAGCGCCCGGGAAACACCGCCGGAACGCCGGAGCATCGGGCTGAATCAGATCGTGCGGCGAGTGCTGGACTTGCAGAGCTTCGGCCTCGACGCGGCGGGGATCCGGCTGGAGCTGGATTTGGATCCGCTGCTGCCGAATATCCGGGGCGATGCGGGCCGTTTTCAGCAAGTGGTCATGAATCTGGTGGGCAATGCGCGGCAGGCGATCGAGCAGCAAGGGCGAGGCGGCACGATTCGCATCAGCACGTCGCAAGTTGCGGATGATCGCGTGGCGCTCGACGTGGTTGATGACGGTCCGGGCATTCCGCCGGCGGTGCTGCCGCGCATCTTCGATCCTTTCTTTACGACGAAACCTGCGGGCGAAGGGACGGGCCTGGGCCTTGCCATCGTGCTGAACATTGTGCGGGAACACGGCGGGCAAGTCTCGGTGAGCACGCCGGCGGGAGGCGGCGCGGCGTTTCACATTGAATTGCCGGCGATCGCGACGCAGCAGCGGGGATCCGCGCCGGAGAGAAGCGGCGAGGAGCTGGCGGGCGTCCCGGGACCGGCCGCGCGGCGGGCAACGGAAAGGGCGCATGAGGCGCCGGCGGAGAGAGCCCGGCTTGCGGCCAACAAGGCGAAGCGAGTTCTGGTGGTTGAGGATGAGCCGACGGTGGCGCGGCTGATTTCGGACGTTCTGCGGGACGAAGGCTTCGCGGTCGAGGTGCTGCTGGATGGCAGAGCGGCGCTGGACCGCTCGCGGGAAGCCTTCGATCTGGTGATCTGCGACATGAAAATGCCGGGACTCGACGGGCAGCACTTTTACAAGTCGCTGGCGCGCATGGGGAGCCCGTTGCGCGAGCGGTTTTTGTTCGTGACCGGCGATGTTATCGGTCCGCAAACGCGAGCCTTTCTGCAGCAGCACCAGTTGCCGCATCTTTCGAAGCCCTTCCGCGTCGAGGAGCTGACGGAGAAGGTTCGCGCGGTGCTGGCGGTGCAAGCAAGCACCGGGGGCGCGGCTCTGGCAGCGAGGAAAAATGCAGCGAGAAACGGATAGAGAATCATGAGCAACACGGCCACGAAGGCGGAAACCCCGGCGGCAAGCGGGGAACCAACGATTCTGCTGGTAAGCGAGAACACGGATCTTTGCCGGCAAGCGCGGAAGGAGCTCGAGGAGCGCCGCGGCGGGCTGCGCGTGGCGACGGTGCGAAGCCTGGACGCCGCCTGGCGCATCGTCGAGGATACCGCTCCGGCGGTGATTCTGCTGGAAGAGGCGCGCGTTTCGGCGGAGCGCGCGAGCTCGAGATCTCTCGAAACACACTGTTTGCAGACGGCGGTGCGTTCGCTCGCGGGGTACGCGCCGGTCGTGGTTATCGGGCCGGCCGAACAACGGGAGGAACTTTCGGCGCTGGTGGCGGCCGGGGCCGCAGACTATGTGGAATGCGGAGCGAAGTGCCTGCCCGAGGCGCTGAACCACGTGGAACGGCGGCTGAGCGAAGCGGGCGAAATCTCGCGCAAAGCTCCCGAAGTGCTGGCGCGCGTGGGCGACGGCGAGGAAGAGGACTTCGGCGAGGTGCTGCGGCACGAGCTGAATAATCCGCTCACGGGGATTCTCGGGAATGCGGAGCTGCTGCTGGCGGAGATTCGGCGGAAGGGCGATGGGCGCTTGCCGCCGGGCGGGCTGCAGCGCGTCGAGACCATCGCGGCGCTGGCGGTGCGGCTCAGGGAGACGGTGCGGCGGCTGAGCCAGGAATGGGAAGCCCGCCGGACAGGTGAAATGAGCTAGTGCCCCTCGGAGCGCGGGGGCCTGGCGGCTTGCGCGGAGTAAAAGGCGAGGACGCGGCGGCGAAATTCCACGGGCTCGAAGCCGATGGCGGCCGTGTGGTACGCGCCGGGAACGACCCAAAGTTGTTTCGGGCCTTTCGCTGCATCAAAAATCGCGCGCGTGTGCCGGCACGGGAGGACTTCGTCCCGTTCGTCGCAAATCAACAGAACGGGGAAGGGGCGCTCAGAAACCGATTGCTCCGGAGAGACGCCGCCGCCGGCCGGGAATCCCGCGAGCGCAGATCCGCGATACAGCAGCATCCAGGTAAAAGGACGGAAGAGCGTTTTGCCGAGCAAGGGGGATTTGCGAAGTCCGGCGTAGTCATAGGCGGCTTCGCGCAAGCTGGCGAACGGCGCTTCCGCCACAACGGCTTCGATGCGGGGCTCAATTGCGGCGGACTGCAGAGCGATACCCGCACCCATAGATTCGCCAAGCGCGAAGAGGTGGAACTCGGGCGATGAGGTCAGCGGATTAGGCTCCGACGCCAGAAACGCGCCGATGGTGGCGCGGGTGTCGGCGCGTTCAAGCCAGCCGTAGGTGGCGGCCGGGCCTTCGCTTTGGCCGTGGGCGCGAGCGTCCATCATCACCACGCCGTAACCGGCGCGCAACAGCATATCCGCTTGGCCCATGACACCGAGACGGTTATCGGCAACACCGTGAAACAGCAACACCCACGAGCCGTTGGGCCGCAGCGGCCGGACTTTCCATCCGCGCAGCAGAACGCCATCGGGCGCGTGCACGTCGAAATCCTCGCGGCTGGCGCCGATGGACTGAAACCTCTGGCCGGCGACGCGGATGAGTTCAGGCGGGAGAGGGCGCCGCATGGGATGGAGAAAAGCCGGAGCAACCAGCCATCCGGCAATGGCCGCGAGCGCGGGCGGAAGAAGCACGAGGATGCAGAGGGCGCGGAGGATGGGTTTGCGCATGGCGGGAGCCGGGCTCCATGTACGTTACTGTACGTAGAAGATACGAAAACGGCTGGAGAGAGTCCATCATGGAAGGCCGATAATAGGAAGCACACCGGGGAATGAAAGTACTCGCAAACAACCTGCGGCTGGCCGCGACGGACTTGAGCAATCATCTTGCGTGCCGCCACGTCACGACGCTCGACCTTGCGGTCGCGCGGGGAGAGCGCAGCGCTCCGGAATGGGCGGCGCCGGATCTCGCGGTGATCCAAGAACTGGGGTTGCGGCACGAAAAGGCCTATCTGGAACATCTCTCGGCCGCAGGGCGCCAGGTAGCGAGCCTGGCGCACCTGGATCACAGAGACGAAGAACGCTTGCTCGATGAGACGCTGGCGCTGATGGAGCGCGGAACGGACGTGATCGCTCAGGGGGCGCTGGCGGGCGATGGCTGGTTCGGCCGTCCGGACGTGCTGCTGCGAGTGGAGAAGCCCGGCGGGCGATGGCGATGGTCCTACGAAGCGGCGGATACGAAGCTTGCCAGGGAGACGAAGGCCACAACGATTCTGCAACTCTCGCTTTATTCGGAACTGCTCGAGCTGACGCAAGGAAGCACGCCGGAGTGGATGTGGGTGGTGCCGCCGGGAAATGGCTACGCCGGAGAGAGGCACCGGTTCGCGGAATACGCCGCGTTTTACAGGCATGTGAAGCAGCGGTTGCTCGATGCAACGAGCAGCGGCGAGCGGGAGACGACGTATCCCGAGCCGGTAGAGCACTGTAACGTGTGCCGGTGGTTCCGCGAATGCGACGCGCGGCGCCGCGGCGACGACCACCTATCTCTGGTGGCGGGAATCCGCCGGCTGCAGCGGAGACAGCTCGCGGAATGGAATACCGAGACGATGGCGAAACTCGCGGCGCTGCCGATTCCGCTGAGAGAACGGCCGGAGCGCGGCTCCCGGGAAGGAATCGAACGGGCGCGGGAGCAAGCGCGGGTGCAAGTGGAAGGCCGGACGCGCTCGGCGCTGGTCCATGAGCCGATTCTGCCAGTCACGAGCGGCACGGGCTTCTGCCGTTTGCCGGTGCCATCGGCGGGGGATGTGTTTTTTGACCTGGAAGGCGACCCTTTTGTGGGCGAGCAGGGCCTGCAATATCTCTTCGGGATGGCGTTTCGCGATTCGAGGGGCGAGCTCCGGTACGAGAAGCGCTGGGCGCTGGACCGCGCAGGAGAAAAGGCGGCCTTCGAGTGGGCGGTGGACGAAATCATGCGCCGCTTGGCGGACGATCCGAAAATGCATGTCTATCACTTCGGGGCGTATGAACCGGGCGCACTGAAGCGCCTGACGGGGATGCATGCCACGCGCGAGGATGAAATCGACCGCCTTCTGCGCGCCGGCACGCTGATTGATCTGCACCAGGCATTCAAGCAGGGGCTGCGCGCGAGCGTCGAGGAATATTCGCTCAAGAAGCTGGAGGCCTTCTGCGGGTTCACGCGGCGAACTCCTCTCGAGGAGTCGCGCGCGGCGATGCGCTACGTGGAGCACCGGCTGGAGCTCGGGTGGCCGGAAGGGGAGGAAATACCGGACGCGATCCGGACGACGCTGGAAGGCTACAACGCGGAGGATTGCTTCGCCACGGCGCGCCTTCGCGACTGGCTCGAGGAGCAGCGCGCGCAAATCGCCCGCCGGGAAGACGTGCCGCGCCCGCCGGAAAAGAGCGGCGATCCGCCGGAAAAATTGCGGAACAAACTGGACCGCACGGCAGCGCTCAGGGACAAGCTCATGGCGGGAATTCCGGGCGAGGCAGCCGCGCGGAATGAGGAGCAATCGGCGACCTGGCTCGCCGCGCAACTGCTGGGCTGGCATCGCCGCGAGGACAAGCGCGCCTGGCAGGAGGGTTACCGTCTCGCCGAAATGGATGACGAAGAGCTGCTCGATGAGCGCGCGGGGCTGACGCGAATGCGCTTCGTGGACCGGATCGACCGGGGCCAGCAGGTTCCGACCGACCGCTATCGCTTCGATCCGGAGAAGAGCAACGTTCGGCGGGGCAAGGAGGTGTATTCGGGAGAGGAGAAAATCGGCGAGGTCGTGGAAATCGATCATGTGAAAGGAATCGTCGATATCAAGAAGACCAAGAAGTCCGCCGAATGGCATCCGTCCACGGTTTACATGTGGGATTCGCCAATCCCCGCCGACCATCAGGCTGCTTCGCTGTACCGGCTGGGTGAGTGGATCGCTTCGCATGGCGTGGATGCGCCGGGAAGGCACCGCGCCGCGCGCGACCTGCTGCTGCGGCGGCCGCCGCGTTTGCGAAACGGCGAAACACTGGCGCCGCGCGCTTCGGAGACGCCGCAAAACACGGCCACGCGGATTGCGCTGGCGCTCGAGGACTCGGTCTTCGCGATTCAAGGACCGCCAGGCTCGGGAAAAACCTACACCGGAGCGCGAATGATTTGCGAACTCGCGCGGCGCGGGAAGAAGGTCGGCGTCACGGCGCTTAGTCACAAGGTGATTCGCAATCTTCTGGACGGCGTGGTGGAGGCCGCGCGGGAACAGGGCGTCCCGGGCATTCGCTGCATGCACCGGGAGAACGACGGGGAAGAGAGCGATGGGGTGGCCGTGGCGGCGAAAAATAACGAAGAGGCGCTCGAGGAGCTAGCGCGAGGCCGCGTCAGCGTTTTGGGCGGAACTTCCTGGCTCTGGTCGTCGGAAGCGGCGTTTGAATCGGTGGACGTGCTGTTTGTGGACGAGGCAGGGCAGATGGCGCTGGCGGACGTCCTAGCCGTGGCGCAGGCGGCGAAGAGCGTAGTGCTGATTGGCGATCCCCAGCAACTGGAGCGGCCCTTGCAGGGGAGCCATCCGCCGGGAGCGGAGAAGTCAGCGCTCGAACACCTGCTAAACGGCCGGAAAACGATTTCGCCGGAAATGGGACTTCTGCTGCCGGAAAGCTGGCGCTTGCATCCGGAGGTGTGCAACTTCACGTCGGAGCTTTTCTACGAATCGAAATTGCGCTCGCACCCACTGGCGCAGAACCGGAAGATCGAAGGCCATCCCTGGGTGAAGGAGGCGGGCTTGTGGTATGTGCCGGTTGAACACGAAGGGAATCGCAACTCCTCCGCCGAGGAAGTCGAAGCGGTCGGGAGGATCGTGGAGAGCCTGCTAAGGCCCGAGGTGCGCTGGTTCTACAGCGCGGGGAACAGCCGCCGAATGAGCGAAGACGACATTCTGGTGGTGGCGCCCTACAATGCCCAGGTCGCGGACCTCTCGGCGCGGCTTCCGCGAATCAAGGTTGGAACGGTGGACAAATTTCAGGGACAGGAAGCCGCTGTGGTGATTTATTCGCTCACGACGTCTTCTCCGGAGGACGCGCCGCGCGGGATGGAATTTCTCTACAGCCTCAACCGGCTGAACGTGGCCACTTCGCGAGCGAAGGCCGCGGTGATTCTCGTGGGCAGTCCACTGCTTTTCGAGCCGGAGTGCCGCACGCCGCGGCAGATGCAACTGGCGAATGCGCTGTGCCGTTACCGGGAGCTTGCCACTGAAGTGCCTGCGAGCCAAATCTGAGAGCTGCGCCCGCCTACTGCACAAACGGATAAACTTCGTCGGCGATCCAGTAGTTCGCCAGGAGTACGGAGAAGAGGGTGCCGGCCACCCATAGCATCCAGCGCCAGCGATTGGAAACGACGATTACATCGGAATGCTGAAACGCCAGATCGGGCAAATACGCCGCGCAATAGCAGAGATTGGCGACGGCCGCGAGAATTAGGAGCTGCACGAGAGTCCAAAGGTGAAACGCCGGGCGGAAATGGGGCCAACTGAAAAAGAGCCACGCGAGAACGACGGCGCAGAGGACCGCGTTGTAGAGGATTCGGCTCGGCTCCCAAAACAGCACGGCTTTTCGGAAGGTGTCAGAGAACTCGGGCATGGCGGGCGACTCCTGGCGAAGAGGATAAGGGGAGCAACACGATATGTTCAAGCACTGCGTAACCCGAAGGCAACGCCGGCAGGGCCGCCGGAGAGAGGCGCTTCGCGAACCGCTTAGGAGCGGAAGAGCACGGACTCGCGCTGAAACATTTTGACGGCCAGAAACAGGGCCACGGCCGCGTAGATGCAGGTGGACGCGAAGATGATCGCAATGTAGTTCCAGTGATAGGTGCCAATGACCAGTTCCTTGCAGAGCAGGCTGACATTGAGAACGGGTACGAGCGCCAGTTTGGGATCCAGTTCGATCGTCGGGATCATCGCCGCGATGGCGGGCAAGACGACGATGAAAATGAGCGGCGTAATGTAGCTCTGGGCTTCCTTGTAACTCTTGGCAAAGGTCGCGACGGTGATGAGCACGGAGGAAAACAGAACGGCCAAAGGCAAAGCCATGATGAAGACGGAAAGGGCGGCTCCAAAGCCGATGTGAAAGGTCATGCCATTTTCGCCCGCCTGGATGGGGGTAGCGCGGAGGGCGTTGGCGATGGCGAAGGAGATGCCCATGGACAGGACCGAAAGCGCGGCGGTAGTGATGGCGGTGGTGAAGACGAGCAAGAATTTGCCGAGGACCAGGTGCATGCGGGAGATCGGGCTGGAGAGGATCGTCTCCATCGTGCCGCGTTCCTTTTCGCCGGCGGTGAGGTCCATGGCGGGGTGCATTCCGCCGTTGAAGCAGAGGAAGACGACGATGTAGGCGATGAAGCCGCCGAAGAAAAGCGCGCCGCCGGATTTTTCGGGCGGGGCGACGTTCTTGGTTTTCACTTCAAAGGGCTTGAGGACGGATTCGCCGAGGTCTTTGGCGGCCAGGCGCTCCTTCACGACGGAATCGCGATAGTCGCTGAAGTATTTTTCGATTTTGCTCTTGGCGATTTCCGATTTCACATCGCCTTCGTAGTCATAAATCATCACGGTTTGCTGCTTCTGTTCGGCCACGGATTTCTGAAATCCAGGGGGAATGTCAATCGCGGCCGGAATTTTTTTGTCAATGATCTGCGCCTGCCAATCCGGCTGGAACGGAACGGTGGTGATGGTGTCCAGCTTGCGGAGGCCGGCGACCACGGCGGGGGAGTCTTCGCCGCCTCTCAACATGACTTTTGGCCGTTCGTCTTGCGCTTTCTTGAGGAGCACGGAGACGAGGGACCCGAAACCGACGCTCAAGAGCGGGAAAAGGAGCAGAGGAACGACCACCATGGTGATGATGGTGCGGCGGTCGCGCAGGGCTTCGGTCAGTTCCTTGCGATAGACGATTCCGATATCGCGAGCAGGCATATTAGAGCGCCTCCGCGGGCGCATAGTGAGGAGCGACGACCTTGACGAAGATCTCCTCGAGGTCGCGTTCGTGCTGCTGATCCCGCAATTCCTCGAGGGTGCCTTCAGCCAGCAGTTTTCCGGACTGAATAATGCCGATCACGTCGCAGAGCTTCTCGACCTCGGCCATGATGTGGGTGGAGAAAATGACGGTTTTGCCGCGGTCGCGGCATTCCCGAATGAAGGCGGTAATGGTGCGCGCGGTCATGATGTCGAGTCCGAGAGTCGGCTCGTCGAAAATCATCACGGGCGGATCGTGGACGAGGGTTCTGGCGATGGAGGTTTTCTGCTTCATGCCGGTCGAGAGCTTGTCGCACCGGCGGTCGCGGAAGCCGTTCATGTCGAGGCGGCTGAAGATTTCGTTGATGCGGTTGTTGAGCGTTGCTTCGTCGAGCCCATTGAGCCTGCCGAAGTACTCCACGATCTCCTGGGCGGTGAGCCGCGGGTACAGAGCGGTGGCGGTCGAGAGGAAGCCGACGCACGCGCGCACCTTTTCGGGCTCTTGGACGATATCGTGGCCGCAGATCAGGGCTGTGCCGTCGGTCGGCTCGAGGATGGTCGCGAGCATGCGGAGAGTGGTGGTCTTGCCGGCGCCATTAGCTCCCAGCAATCCGTAGATCTGGCCCGGCTTGCAAGTGAAACTCACGCCCTCGACTGCGCGAACCTCGCCGCGCTTTTTGTCCTGGAAGCGCTTGGACAGACTACGGGCTTCAATCATCGAGACCCCCCGCTGAACGGTTTCCTGTCCGAGACAGGGAAATGCCGTCCGAGTGTACTACGCAAGCGGCGGGCGCCGAATTACAGAACGGTTACAGACCGGAATGCGGCACGACCACGGGCGGCTGGCCAAGAAAAACGGCAGAGCCGCGGGGCCTGGCATGCCCTTGACGGCTCAGTTCGCAAACCACAGAAAAGACACATCCGGAAGCGCGACTCGCGCATCTTTATAGTTGGCATACTTGGCTTGGCCACTCAGGGGTATTCGGCGGTTTTTCGAGGGATACTGAGAGGGGACCTTCGGCGCGGAGGCGCGCTAAGGGTAATGAGGTCCGGCCAAGTTCCGAACTCGTCTGGAGTAAGCGGCGACCCTGTTGCTAAACTTGTTGGGTTAGATCGGCGCAGGGGCGCCTGCTGGTGCCGGCCGGAGCTGGCGCGGCGAATGAGAACCGCGATCCACGGGTAAGGAAGCGCGGATGCGCGCTCAGGCCGGACTTTTCCATCGTCCTTTTGGGCTGCAAGCCAGGAAGAGCGAGCTTCGCGAGAACCGCTGCCAGAAACCGGGGCACGGGGCGAAACGCGCGATCTGAACGCGATCTGAAGAAGAATGGACCGAAGACTGCGAAATCGCATATTGGTTTTTCTGGCGCTGGCGGGAGTTGCCGCCTACGGCTTGATCCGCCTGAGCCAGCGGCAGCCGGTGGCGAAGATTTCCGCGGTCAATCCCCTTCGTGAAGACCTGGTCTCCTCGATCAGCAGCAACGGCAAGGTTGAGCCGATTACGCCCTATGTTGTGCGCGCGCAGCTCGATACGTTTGTGGAAAGCGTCCGGGCTGTCGAGGGTCAGCAGGTGAAAAAGGGCGAACTGCTTCTGGAACTGGACGTGAAGGACGCGCAAGCCAGGCTGGCCGAAGCGCGGGCGGCATTGCTGCGAGCGCAGGATGATTTGCGCGCGGCGCTCGGCGGCGGACGGGCTGACGAAGCAGCGAAGGCGGATGGGGCCCTGGCAGCGGCGATTGCTGATCGCGACCGGCTGCGGAAAGAACACGACGCACTGGAGCGGCTGGTGGCGCGGCAAGCGGCCACACCGGATGAGCTGGCCGCGAACGAACTGGCCTTGAGCAAAGCCGAATCGCAGGTGAAGCAGCTGACAGCGGCGAAAGCGGAGTTCGACCGCGGCGTGAAGCTCGATGCGAGCAGAGCGGAACTGCAGGTCGAACAGCAGAGGGCGATGGTGGCGTCGCTGGAAGAGAAAGTGCGGGATGGCCGGATCGTCGCGCCGGTCAACGGAACGCTCTATTCCTTGCCGGTGAAAAAAGGCGATTTTGTGAAGCAAGGCGATTTGCTGGCCGAAATGGCGGATCTTCACCAGGTGCGAGTGCGCGCTTTTATTGATGAACCGGAGCTCGGGGGGCTCGAGCCCGGTGAGCCGGTAAGGATTACATGGGACGCGCTGCCGAATCGCGTGTGGATGGGAAAGACGGAAGTGATTCCCAAGCAGGTTGTTTCGCGCGGAACGCGGAGCGTCGGGGAACTGCTGTGCGCTGTCAGCAATGACGGCTTGGCGCTCTTGCCGAATATCAATGTGAATGTGCGCATTCATGCGAAGGAGCGGAACAATGTTCTCTCCGTGCCGCGCGGAGCCGTTTCGATGGACGGAACGAACCGGTACGTCTATGTCGTGAAGCCCAACCAAATCGGGGCGGCGACGATCGAAAAACGGCCCATCGAGGTGGGCATTGCCGATGCGACGAGCTTTGAAGTAGTGAGCGGCCTGACGCAGAACGATTTGGTCGCGCTCCCCGGCGATACCGAATTGCGTGACGGCATGCCGGTGAAAATCATCAGTACGGCGGATAACCTGGTGCGAGGGCAGAAGAGTGAAGACTAGAAGCTGGGTCCTGCCGGGGGTATTTCTGGCGAGCGCGATGCTCGCCGCCGCGCATCCGGGGGACAACCTGGAGAGCGCGCGCAACGCGTATCAAGCGAGCGATTACGAGAAAGCCGTGAGCGTGCTGACGAAGGAGGCCGCCACGGATCCGAACAACGGGGAGATCCACCTGCTGCTGGCCATGTCGTACTACGAAATGCAGCGGCACGATGAGGCGGTGAACAGCGCGGAGCGGGCCGTCGCGACGGACCCGGGGAATTCCCGGTATCACGAATGGCTGGGGCGGGCCTACGGCGCCAAAGCGGAGCACGCCAATTGGTTCAGCGCGCTCTCGCTCGCGCGGAAGACGAGAAAAGAATTTGAAACCGCCGTGCTGCTCGATGGGATGAATTTTTCCGCGCGGCAGGCTCTGGTCGAATACGATTGCAGCGCGCCCGGCATTGCAGGCGGCGGCGAAGACAAGGCAGAGCGCGAGATCAGAGAAATCGCCGCGCTCGATGCCGGGGAAGGCCATTACGCGCTTGGCAACTGCCGGCGCCAGAAGAAGGACTTCGCCACGGCAGACGCGGAATTCGATAAGGCACTGGAGAGCCGCCCGAAATCGATCGAATTGATCTATGACATCGGCGATTACGCGCTTCGGCGCAACCAGGCTGAGCGGCTGATGGCGGTGGCCAATCTCGGGGAGGCCACGAAGCCGGAAGACCCGCGCGGCAAGTTCTACCGCGCCGCCGCGCTGATTCTAAAAGGGGAGCATCTGGAGGAAGCAGAGCGCCTGCTTTCGGAATATCTGAGGACGGCGCCGGTCCGCACCGCTTATCCGCGGCCGGCGACGGCGCACGTGTGGCTGGGGCGCCTCTTTGAGAACCAGAGCAAGCAGGAAGCGGCCGGCCGCGAGTACGAAGCGGCGCTGAAGATGGATCCGAAAAACAAACAGGCGCAGGACGGATGGAAACGAATCAGCAGGGATTAGCGGGCCGAGCGAAGCGACCCCGAAGCGGGCCGCAGGGGAGCTGCGCGCCATGATGCCGATGCGCGAAACGCTTTCCGTTGCCGTTGACGCGCTGCGGGCGAACAAGCTGCGCGCCATGCTCACATCGCTCGGGGTGATCATCGGCAGCGCGTCCATCGTGCTGGTTGTAACGGTGGCGCTGACGAGCCGCAAATTCGTTATTGGTCAGATCGAGGCGGTCGGCTCGAACCTGGTGTGGGCGGAACTGGTGCGCAGCTCCGACAAGCCGCAGCCGCTCAGTGACGAAATGACGGTGGATGACATGCAAGCGGCGAGGAATCTCCCCGGAGTGGTGGAAACGGGCGGCATTCGCGATATGCCGATGGAAATTGTGATTCGCGGCGCGGTGCGGCCCGTGAGCCTGATCGGCGTGACGGAGGGTTACCAGAAGATTCGCAGGCTGCTGGTTTTACGCGGACGCTATTTCGATTCCCTCGATCTCGAGGGGCGCAGCAAGGTGTGCCTCGTCACGAAGGAACTGGCGGAGCGATTGTATCCCGTGGATAACCCGATTGGGCGCTCGCTGCGCATGGGCGAGCTGACGTTCACGATCATCGGCGTTTTCCGGGAGCGCGTTCCCACGTATGGGCAGTCCGAGATTCAGGATCAGTCGGTGATCATTCCGTTTCCAATGATGAAGTATTTCACCGGCGTTGACGTGGTGCGGACGCTTTTCGCGCAGGCGTCCAGCCCGGAAACCGTTCCCGCGGTGCAGCGGGAGCTGAGCGAGTTCCTGAAGAGCCGGCATCCCGGCGAAGCCGAATACAAAGTGCAGACGCTCTCGGCCATCCTGAGCGCGGCGCGCAATATTTCCCTGGCGCTGACGATCGTGCTGGTGGTGATTGCGTTCATCGCGCTGCTGATCAGCGGGATCGGGATCATGAACATTATGTTGGTCACGGTGAAGGAGCGCACCCGGGAAATCGGGGTGCGCAAAGCGATTGGCGCGCAGCGAAGGGCGATTCTGTATCAGTTTCTAATCGAGGCGTTTCTAATCAGCGGCGGGGGGGCGGTGCTGGGAATTCTGATCGGCCTGGCGGTTCCGGTGGCGGCGCAGTTTCTGCTGCCGGGCAATATGCGGGTGCCGGTTTCGGGCATCAGCGTCGTCGTCGCGTTCGTGGTCTCGTGCTCGACGGGAATTTTCTTCGGCTATTTGCCCGCCAATCAGGCAGCGCGCTTGCAGCCGATCGAATCGCTGCGTTACGAATGAGCCGGTTTTTCGGACGCGAGCACGGGGGTGAACAGGCTGGGTATGTTTCGAAGTTGTTTGCGGGGGTGTCACACCATGAAGCGAATCGCCGGGATGCCGGCGCTGGCGAGCTTGTGTTCGGCGGCGCTGCTCTTTCCGATTTTTGCGGCGCGGGGTCAGGAAGCGGCGGCCAAAGCCGAGTCCTCGACGAACCAACAGACCGGGCCCGTCGCGCTCAGTCTCCGACGTGCCATCGAACTGGCGCTGCAAAACAGCAAGGACATTCAGATCGCGAAGCTGCAGAGCTCTCTTTCCCAGCACACGGCGCAGATCACGCGAGCGGAATTCATGCCGAACCTTTACGCCGGGTCGGGCGCCGGCTACACGTTTGGGATTCCGGAGACTCCGGGAGGCCGCGCGCCGTCCGTCTTCAGCGTGACGTACACGGAACAGGTGCTGAACGAACCGCTACGCGGCCAGGCCAAGGAGCAGCAGGAGCAGGCTCGGGCGCAGCGCATTCAGCTCGAGGACGCGCGCAACTCCGTCATCTCGCGGACGGCGATGGCGTATCTCGAACTCGCCAAGGTACGCCACGCCCTGCAAATCCTGCAGCAGGAAGAAAGCAGCGCCGAGCGCATTTTGCAAGTGACGCAAGAGCGGGAGCAGGAAGGGCTGGAGCTGCCGGTTCGCGTCACGGAAGCAAAGCTGACCAAAGCGCGAATCGCGCAGCGCCGGTTGCAAGTGGAGGGCCGCGAAGATGAACTCGAGACGTTTTTGCACGGGCAAACCGGAATCCCCGAGGAGCAAAGCATCGAGGTAAGTCCCGAGGAATTGCCGGGAGAAGCCGAGCAAGAAGGCGCGAATCTGGTGGCGCTGGCGATGGTGAACAACACCGATGTCCGAATGGCGCAATCCGATGTGCGCGCAAAAGAGTTCCGTCTGACCGGAGAGAAGCGCGGCTATTGGCCCACGGTCGAGCTGGTCAGCATTTACAGCCTGCTCGGCAAGTTCAACAACTACACGGAGTTCTTCAATCATTTTCAGTACAACAATTACAACGCGGGAGTGAACGTGCAAGTGCCGCTCTTTAGTCCGCGAACAAAGGCCTCGATCGCCGTGGCCCAGGCGAACCTGACCGCGGCGCAAATGACTCTGACGGCCAAGAAAAGCCAGGTCTCGACCGACGTGCGACAGAAGACGCGCCGGCTGCGCGAAGCCGATGCGGCAAAGGAAATCGCGCGGCTCGAGCTGCAACTGGCCCAGCAAAACCTGGCGGTGCTGCAATCGCAGCTTGACGAAGGCAAAACCAATCTGCGCGATGTGGAACAGGCGCGGCTGAACGAAAACGACAAATGGATCGCATATCTCGACGCCAACTTCGCGCGGCAGCAGGCGCAACTCGAGCTGCTGCGCACGGCTGGGCAACTGGACAAAGTCTGGCAGTGACCCGAAACTAGCTGGCCATGCTGGATCGCGATTCCCTGCAAGTGCTTGCCGAGATCGCCGGGAGACTCGAGGGGGCATTCGCTTCGCTGCCGGAATTCCAAGGCTGGACCGCGGGACGCGCGGGCATGAGCGAGGTACTGCATCTCACAGCGGAGCGGCTCGCAGACAATTTCCCGTATTTTCATCCGCTCTACGCGGGGCAGATGCTGAAGCCGCCGCATCCCGTGGCGCGGCTGGCCTACGCGCTGGCCCTGTGGATCAATCCGAATAATCACGCGCTGGACGGGGGCCGCGCCACTTCGCGCATGGAAAAGGAAGCGGTTGCGGAACTTGCTGCTATGTTGGGATGGCGCGAACACCTGGGTCACCTGACCGGCGGCGGCACGATGGCGAACCTTGAGGCGCTGTGGGTGGCGGGGCGAGTGCAGCCGGGCAAAACGATCCTGGCAAGCGAGCAAGCTCATTACACGCATTCGCGGATCAGCGGAGTGCTGCAACTGCCGTTCGAGTCCGTGGCGTGCGACGCGCGGGGACGAATGGACTTGGCCGCGCTGCGAGGGCGGCTTGTGCGTGGCGGCGTTGGGACCGTCGTGGCGACGCTCGGTACGACGGCCACCGGTTCTGTCGATCCGCTCGCGGAAATCCTGGAGCTTCGCGGCGAGTTCGGCTTTCGCGTGCACGTGGATGCGGCTTACGGCGGCTACTTTGCGCTGGCGGCGAATCTCGGAAGCGAAGCGCAAAGGGCGTTCGAGAAGATCGCTGAAGCGGACTCGATCGTCATCGATCCGCACAAGCACGGCTTGCAGCCTTACGGGTGCGGCTGCGTGCTGTTTCGGGATCCGGCTGTCGGGCGGTTCTACAAGCACGATTCGCCGTACACGTATTTCAGTTCGAGCGACCTGCATCTCGGGGAGATCAGCCTCGAGTGCTCGCGCCCGGGCGCGGCGGCGGCGGCCCTGTGGGCCACGCAGCGATTGCTGCCGCTGGTTGAAGGCGGCGAATTTGCGAAATCGCTCGAGCGTGGCCGCGCGGCGGCGCTGCGCTTTTACGAAATGCTCCGAACAAGCGCCGACTTCCTGACGGCGTTTCCCCCGGAACTCGACATTTTGATTTTTGCGCCGCGCGCGTCAACAGCAAGCGAGGCCTCGCGGCTGTCGCGGCGCGTCTTCGAGGAAGCGGCGAAGCTCGATCTGCATTTAGCCGTCGCGGAGCTCCCGTCGCGATTCTGGGCAGAGCAGAATGCAGAGTTGTGCCTGGACCGGCCCGCGCTGACGTGCCTGCGATCGGTGCTGATGAAGCCGGAACACTGGGAGTGGGTGGACGAAATCTGGAAGCGGCTGCAAGAAGCGACAGTGCGGGCACGGGCAGCTAGTTGAAGCAGAAGCACTCCCGGCGGTTGGAAAGGGATGCGCCTGTCGTGAATAAAAGAAGCGAGAGTTGCAATACCGTGAATCTCCTCATTCAGTTGCACAGCAAGTTCGGCGGAGGGAGGCAGTGGACCTCTGGCGGTTTTGGCGAGCTCCTGCGGCCACATAACGCATTATTTTTCCGCGAGTTGCGACCGGACAAGAAGGACACTGTTTGAATTTTTTTTGACTATTTCGTGACAACTGGCGGATGACGGGAAGAGTTAGGCTAGCGGCAAACACCCTTGAGTTCATTCAGGCGGTCGGTCGCCCAGGACGCCCAGTCCCGCTGCGCCGGTACACCAGCGCTAGCGCTCCGCAGGCGGCCCAAATCGGAAGCCCTGCCGCGCGATCGCGGCGGCGGCCCGGGAGGGAGTAAGACCCATGCGAAAGTGGCCGTTTCTAATTCTTGCCGTTTTGGTTTGCGCGTCGCTCGTGGCCTGCAGCGGATCCAACATGGCTGTGGCGCCTGGCGGGGCGCAATCGGGGATGGTGAGCGTCTCCATGACGGACGCGCCGCCCGCGGGCGTGACGGTAATTTCGTTCGAAGTTTCGCTCACGGGAGCCACATTGAATCCCGGGAACGCGGACCTTCTGGGCGGGAAGGGGCCGATCCGAATCGAAGTAAAGAAACTGGAGACAGAAAACGCATTTTTGAGCACAGCAAACGTGGCCCCGGGCAATTACACCGGCCTGAACCTGACCTTCGCGAATCCGGAACTGACGTTCTTGAACAACACGGGCGGGACGCTGGCGGGTTGCGCGAACGGCGCTGTTTGCGAGATCAAGCCGAGTGGGACGCTGACGTCCACGGTGAACGGAACGTTTGACGTGACGGCTGGTTCGCGGAGCGGGATTCTGGTGGACGTGAATCTGAGCGCGCTGCTTTCGGGCACGCTGGGAGTGGACTTCAGCGCGTCGGGTGCCGTTTCTGCGGTGCAGCAGAGCAAGGAGGCCGAGGGAGAACTGGAGGATCTGGACGATGTGGACGGTATCGTCAGGAATCCGGCCAACAATCAGTTCACGCTGCAAAGCACGGAATTGGGGAACTTGCTCGTTTCCGTGGACAGCAACACGACGTTCCGGGATTTTGAGGCCTGCGCGGCAGCAAATTTCACCTGCCTGAAGGACGGTCAATCGGTTGAGGCGGACCTGATGCTGATGGCGGGCGGAGGCTTTTTGGCCAAGAAGATCGAACTGCGAGACGACGTGGCGGAAGCCGGGGACGACGAACTGGATGGAGTGGTATTCAAGGTGGACAGCGCGACGCAGTTCGAGATGGTGGTGGTGGAGGAATTGCGGGATGTGGCGAATGTGGCGATCGGCGATCCGGTGACGGTGACGCTGGCGCCGGGCGCAACCTTCCAGGTGGACAGCAACGGGCTGACGGTTCCTTCGGGGCTGCTGGCAGCATTTGAAGGGACGACGGACACGTCGCAACTGCTACCGGGACAGACGGTTCAGGTCCGGAAGCGAGCGATGAGCGGCGGGCCGGCACCCGCGCCGATTCGCATCACGACGGATCGGGTGCGGCTGCGAATGACGCGGTTCACGGCAACGGTCTCGGGCGCGCCGACGGGGTCCAATTTCAACGTGGGAACGCTGCCGGGAATTTTCACGTCGAACGGCATCAGCATGATTCAGGTGCAGACCTCCTCAGAGACCAATTTCGAGAATGTGAGCGGGATCGGCGGACTCGCGGACGGGAGCAGCGTTTCGCTGCGGGGCCTTCTGTTCGAGAGCACGCCGAATCCAGTCTTGATCGCGGATAAGGTGCGGAAGAGATAGCCCGCGTCTGCTTCGGCTTTTTTCACAAGAGTGTGGCCGCTCCGCGGGGAGCGGAGCGGCCGAGCAGCCACTCGTTGCAACTCTTTCCGAGACACGTCCGGGTGCTTTGGAACAGCAGGCGGGGCCTGCCGCAGACAGGCGTTTCCGAGAAGCGGGATCCTCGATATAGGCTTGTGCGGTATGCCGGCCTTTCGCTGGTTGTTTCATTTTCTGGAAAACCGGCTGTGTTGCTCCGAGGAGGGGCGCGCGGCAGACGTTCTCTTCGTGCTTGCCGGGCGAATGGATCGCAAATTCGCGGCGCTCATGCTTTTTCGCCAGGGCATCGCGCCAAGACTTCTGGTTAGCGTCGGGCGATTCGAGATCCGGCCCTTTTCCAAGATGCCCTTGCCGGTGCCGGTTGATCTGCTGGAGATGGCGCGGCCGACCGCACCGGCGAAGCGTCATTTCTTCGTGCTATTCGAGGCGGGTTCGGCAGAAGTGGAATATGTACGGCCCGGCCGGCTGGGGACGCTGACCGAAATCGCGGCACTGAGCCGGTGGCTGCAGCTCCGGCCGGAAGTTCAGTCGCTGCTGATTCTGAGCAATGGCATTCATCTTCGACGCGTACGTCTCTGTTGCCGATTTCTGCTTCCGGCCAGAATTCGGGCGACATTCCTGGAGTCACCGGCGAGCAGCCGGGAGGCTGAGGGGGCCGGCGCCCTTCTTCTTGAGCTGGCCAAACTCGCTGTGTACTGGATTCTGCTGGGGATCGGGGGACGGGCCATCGCGGGGAGACGGGCACCAGGGAGAACGCGGCAAGGCGGAATGCCAAACGCGACAAACGGCGGGTGAGGCGGCTTCCTGATACAATCCAGTTTCCTGAGGTGTCCGAGGACAACGAGCCGTGATTCATCGCCACGTTTTTCACAATGAGCAGCTTTTGCCGATCGAAAAGGTGCGGCTTTCGCCCGGCCAGGCCGGATTGATCTGCGGCTGGGGGCTTTTCACCACCATCCGCATTTCACGAGGCGAAGCGTTTGCTTACGAGCGGCACTGGCGGCGGCTGGAAAAAGACGCCGGCATCACGCGGCTGCCCATGCCGTATACGGCCGCAAAGGTGCGCCTGAATCTCCAAGAAGTGATTCGCGCCAACAAGGTGACCGACGGATGCGCGCGCATTTATCTCGTCTATAACACGGCGGGCTTCTGGCACAGCGACGAGACCATGCCGCAAGTGGACCTGATCATTTACACGGCGCCGCTTCCCGCGTATCGCGAGCCGGTTCGGCTGAGCCTGCGCGAGCACGGGCGGCACGCGGCTTCGGCGCTCGCCGGAGTAAAAACGATTTCCTGGCTGCAGAATGTTTGGGCGGTAGCGGAAGCGCAAAAGGAAGGCTTCGACGAGGTGCTGCTGCTCAATGAGCGCGGCGAAGTCTCCGAATGCACGGCCGCGAATATTTTTGCCGTCCGGGGAGCGAAGATTTTGACGCCGCCGCTGAACTCAGGCTGCCTGGAGGGAGTGACGCGCGGGATTCTGATGGAGATTGCGCCGGAAGCAGGCTTTTCGGTGGTCGAGCAGGCGCTCAAGCCGGATGACTTGTATTCCGCGGAGGAAGTATTCATTTCCTCGACGAACCGCAACCTGCTGGCGGTGGGCGAAATCGCGGGCCACCCGATAAAGCAGGGACCGGTAGCCAAGCGGCTCGACCAAACGCTCGAGGCCTATGTAGCGGACTACGTATCGCGCCGACTGGCTGCGGCCACGCGCTGAATCGGCGCATTGGTTGGGGGACGTCCGGGCTTGGAGGCCGCCTCGCAGGCCCTTTCAAATACAGCACACGAGCAGGCAACTTCGCCTGAGCTTCGCCTTGTCCGGTGAAAGGAAGGCGAATAGGCTTGGAGTTTTCCACAGGGCGAGGAAAACGGGGTCTGCGGGCCATCGAACACATAGCGCGGCGGCAGCCGCTGCTCTGAACAGGGAGGCGGGGGCGGAGATGGCAACATCGGTTTGGAAGGGCCACATCACTTTTGGACTTGTCTCGATTCCCGTGCGTCTTTTTTCGGCCGCGCGCAGCGAACGGATCGGCTTGAACCAATTGCACAAGGAATGCAATTCGCGCATTCGCATGCCGCTCTACTGCCCGACCTGCCAGCGGCAAGTGGAGCGCTCCGAGATCGTGAAGGGCTACGAGTACGAAAAGGATCAGTACGTCCTCTTCGACGAGGCGGAACTCGAGAAAATCGAACCGCCCTCGGCGCGCACGATGGAAATCCTGGAATTCGTGAAGGCCGAGGAAATTGACCCGCTCTATTACGACGCCTCGTACTACATCACGCCGGAGGAGGAAGGCAAGAAAGCCTATGCGCTGCTGCTGAAAGCGATGGAGGAAACCGGCTACACGGCCATCGCCAAAGTAACGATGCACGGACGCGAGCACATCGTGGTGATCCGGCCGCGCGCCAATGGCATGACGCTGCACACGATGTACTACACCAACGAGATCCGCGAAGTGGCGGAGTACGGCAAGACGGATACCACGGCTCCCAAGGAAGCGGAGAAGAAGCTCGCCGAGCAACTGATTAAAAGCCTTGCGGCGCCTTTCGAGCCGGGCAAGTACAAGGACGAATACCAGGAGAGCATGAAAGCCATGATCGCGGCCAAACAGGAAGGCCGCGAGGTGGCGGAAGCGCCGCATCCCAAGATGGCGCCGGTCATCGACCTGATGGATGCCTTGCGCAAGAGCATTGCCGGCAAGGAGAAAGCCGCGGCCTCCAAGAAGCCTCCGGCTCGCGCCGTCGAACCGGCTCCGGCCGCCGCTCAGGGCAAGCGGAAGAAGTCGGCAGGCTGAGAGGCTCTGGCCAGCGGCGGTCCCTCGCCGAGCGAGGCGTAAGGACCCCGTTGTGAACAGAGAAGCGACGGGGACTGCCGCGCGCGCGGGGGGAAGTGTATAGTAGCGGACGTATGGGCACGACGGACCGCTTCACGCGCCGCGAATTTCAGCGATTGCTGGACATCACCGAGAAACAACTCGCGTATTGGGAAAAACTGGAAATTCTCCCGCCGCGCAAACCCGGCCAGGAAAAATCCTACGACTTTCGCGATCTGATCAGCGCCCGAACCGCCAAGCAACTCATCGAGAGCGGCGTGCCGGCGGCGCGGCTGCGGCGCTCGCTTGCGGCGCTCAAGCGCAAACTCGCGGAAGTGCACGCTCCGCTCACCGAGCTTCGCATCTGGTCCGACGGGCACGACCTGGTGGTCGAGCGGGACGGCCAGCGGCTCGAACCCATTAGCGGGCAACTGCTTCTGAATTTCGAGACCAAGGAACTGAAGGATCGCGTGCGCGTCATGCCGGAGCGCAATGCGCAGGAATGGTTCGTCATGGGCCTCGAGTATGACCGCGACCCCGAAATGCACGACCAAGCCGCGAACGCCTACGAGCGCGTGCTGCAGATTGAGCCGGAGCACGTCGAAGCGCTCATGAACCTTGGCACGCTGCACTACGAGCGCGCCGAACTCGAAGCGGCCCAAGCCTGCTTTGAGAAGGCCGCGAAAGCCGCGCCCGAAAACGAAATGGCGCATTTCAATCTTGGCAGCCTGCTGGATGAGATCGGCGAGCTGGAGCGAGCGCGCACGCACCTGCGCCTTGCCGTCCGGCTCAATCCGCAGCACGCCGATGCGCACTACAATCTGGCGTTCGTCTGCGAAAAGCTTGAGGCATTCGCCGAAGCGCGCAAGCATTGGAAGGCTTATCTCGATCTCGACCCCACGAGCGAATGGAGCAGCTACGCGCGGCAGCGGCTCCGCGGCGTGATGGATACGCGGAAAAACTGAGGGGGAGATCTGCTTTCGGCTTTCGGCGGCTTTCCGATGCCTGCCCGGAAAGGCCCATCCCTTCTCGGCCCGCACACTTGCGCTCGACCCAGGAAAAACTTGCGAGAAGACGAATGCTGGCTTAGGCTAATTGGCATCTGTTTTGGGCCAGGGAATTTTTTTCGCCGCGGGGCTTGCGCCGCGGAAGGGCGCAAAGAGGCATTAAAAACTCCGCTAACGCCGCTTCGGTGTGATTCCCCGCCGGGAGATGCACGGGCGCGGTAGAGACCAGGGCGGCGATTCGGTATTTAGACTCAACCTTTCGCCGAAGCCGTCTTCGTGCGCCAAAAAGCGGCGCACGCGTGAATTACGACCCGAAGTTTGGAGGGAGTGAAATGCGAAAGTGGTTTGTGACTCTTGCCGTGGCGACATTGGGCGCGGCACTGCTCTTGCCTGCCGAAGCGGAGCAGAAGTCCGGCGGCGCGGATAAGCCGGAAACGCCGGAGGTCACCGAAAGTCCGGCGCCCGCACGCCCTGAACTGCGCGCCGTACGGAATGCTTTCGCGCTTCCGGAAACGCCGCGGCCAAGTCCTTTTCCGGCGGCCGCCGCAAAGGATGAGGAAGCTCCCGGCCGGCTCATCCCGAAGTACGAACTCGCCGGAATGTTCATGTATGTGGACGCCGCACCCGGCGACCCCTTCAAGAATTTCAACACGTACGGCGCTACGGGTTCGTTTACCTACAACGCTTCGCGCTGGCTAGGTCTTACGGGTGAGGGCGGCGGCTACAATTACACGCGCAATCTCTTCCCGCTCACCGGCAGCAACGCCGGAGTCAACGGGGGTCTCGCCAGCTTTCTGTTTGGTCCGCGGCTCAATCTGCGCAAGTTCGACCGCTTCGTCCCGTTCGGGGAATTTCTGATCGGCGGGGTCCGTGCCGGATCGGAAATGACGGGAACAACCTCCCAGGGTTCGTTCGCGCTCGCCACGGGCGGCGGCATTGACGTGGTGCTGACCAAGTACGTGGCTTGGCGTTTCGCCCAGCTTGATTATTTCATGACCAATTTTTCGGGGCCGGCGCTGAACGGCACGGGCCGCCAGAATAATTTCCGCGCCGGTTCCGGCATTGTCGTGCGCTTCGGATTCCCGAAGGCCCCGCCGCCTCCCGCTCCCAAGCCGCCGATAGCTGCGTGCTCGGCCAATCCCACTTCGGTTTACCAGGGCTCGAACGACACGGTAACGGTGCACGTGGATGCCAGCAGCCCGGATGGCCTGCCGCTCACATATGCGTACACGGCAACCGGAGGAAGCGTGGAAGGAACCGGCCCTGACGCAAGATGGAACTCCTCGGGAACGGCGGCGGGCATCTACACCGTGAACGTGAAAGTGGACGACGGTAAGGGCGGCTCTGCTTCCTGCGCTGTTGACGTTAAGGTAGAAGAAAAACCGAATCACCCGCCGACGCTCTCCTGCTCGGTGGATCGCAGTCCCATCATGCCGGGCGAACGCGCGACGATCACGTGCAACGGGAGCGACCCCGATAACGATCCCCTCACCTACTCTCATACGGCTTCCGCCGGCCAGGTGATCGGCAGCGGTCCCAAGGCGCAGTTCGATTCCACGGGACTTGCTCCCGGCAGCTACACGGTGAAATCGCAGGTCAGCGATGGACGCGGCGGCACGGCCGATGCATCAACGACGATTGACGTTCAGCAGCCGCCTCCGCCGCCGCAACCCACCAAGGTTGGCGATTGCGGCTACACGAAGCCCGGCTCTGCGCGTTTCGATAACGCCTGCAAGCGCGTTGGCGACGACGTGGCGTTGCGGCTCTCCAACGATCCGGCAGCGACTCTGGTCATTGTTGGTTATGCCGATCCCAAGGAGCCCAATGCGCAGAAGCTCGCGATGAGCCGCGCACAGGGCGCGCAGGCCTACATCGTGAAGGAAAAGGGCATTGATGCTTCGCGCGTCAGCACACGAGCCGCGCTCGGGGCCGCCGGCGCCGCGGACAATCGCCGCGTGGACTTCATCATTGTGCCGCAAGGCGCAACGTACCAATAAACGGTTCGCGATCGAGGCGCGCACACAAGCTAGCCCGCTCGAAACGGCTACGGAAGGCCAGCCGCGCCGGGATCTTGCCGGTGCGGCCCGGCCAGAGGCGGCACCTGCGTGTCCAGCCGAATCGCCGGGAAGCCACTCTCTCTCAATCGCCCAGTACCGCCTCGGCCGCCAGTTGCGAGGTGCAATGCCCACATCGCTTCGCGGCGACGGGAATCACCATTGCACATTGCGGACACTCCCTTGTGGCGGGCGCCGCGGGGACGGCGGCCGGCTCGGGCGTCATCACGTATTTGTGAAAAACCTGCACAATCAAGAATACGCAGAATGCGATGATCAGGAAATTCACGACCGTGTTCAGAAACATTCCGTAGTTCAATGTAGCTGCCCCGGCCTTCTTCGCGTCGGCTAGCGTGTCAAAGTGCCGTCCGTCGAGGCTTAGAAACAACTGCGAAAAATCCACGTGGCCCACGAGCCTCCCGATCGGCGGCATGATCACATCGTCCACCAGGGAAGAAACGATCTTGCCGAAGGCGGCGCCGATGATCACGCCGACGGCCAAATCGACCACACTGCCCCGCATCGCGAATTCCTTGAATTCCTTCAGCATCATGCGTCTCCTTGTTTGGATTTGGGCGGGAATGGGCGTCAGCCGCGATGGAAGGAACGCGCCGCCGCCGCCATTTGCGGCGAGATTATATCCAAAGCCGGTGCAAACGAAAGACCTTCCATGCGCCGCGGCGTCAGCGAGGACTCAGCGCCAGAGCGGCTCCCAGGAATCCGCGCGCCGCCAGAATGAGGCCGGCAACCGCCAGGAGCTTCCCGACCCAGGCAAACGGCGCCCAGGCCATACACAGCATGACGATCCCGAGCAGCACGAGCGATATGCCCCTCGTCATAATCTGCCGTCGCAACCACCACTGCCCCGGTTTATAGAGCGAACGCAATCCCCACAGCACGATTACGGCGCTCAAAACAATCCATGCTAGCCCGCGCCGGTTGAAAAAGATGTGACTCGTCAGCCCGAGCCATACCACAATCGCCCCGAGGAGCACGAAAATCAGCTCGATGGTGAACGCAAGCACGCGTTCTGGTTTTAGAGGCATCCTGTCTTCCTTGCGAAGGCGAAAACTTCCCGCGGCGCTTTGCCCCGCCGGTTACGCCACGCGCTCGATCCGCAGCCTGTTGATGGTCACCGGCGTTTTTGGCCGGTCGCTCGAATCGCGCGGCACCTTCGAGATCCTGTCCGCCACGTCCTGCCCTTCCACCACCTCGCCAAAGATCGTGTGCTTGTTATCGAGCCAGGGCGTGGCCGCGACGGTGATGAAAAATTGGCTGCCGTTCGTGCCCGGCCCGGCGTTCGCCATGGAGAGCTTTCCCGCCTTCGAATGGGTCAGCGACGGATGAAACTCGTCCGCAAAGCGATAGCCCGGCCCGCCGCGCCCCGAGCCTTCCGGGCATCCGCCTTGAATCATGAATTGCGGGATCACGCGATGAAAAATGAGGCCGTCATAAAACGGACGCTTCTCCTTCTTGCCGGTCCTCTCATTGATGAATTCCTTTGTTCCCTCCGCGAGGCCGACAAAATTCTCCACGGTCTTCGGCGCTTCCTTCTCCAGCAACCGAACGACAATATCGCCCTGCGTCGTTTCGAAAATCGCGTACGTTCCTGCTGTTCTTGCCATAAGCTCCTCAATGTGCCGTCCTGCGGTCATACGGCACTTACCATTGTAGTGGCCGATCCCTAGATCGGCCATCCGCAAGATTGATCCGCGAAGGCGCGGCTAGTCGGTCGTCGCCGCGATGATTCGGCCGAGTCCGCCCTTTTGCAGCGTTGCGTTATAAGCCGCTATTCCCTCGCTGTTCAGCTTTTCCACGCTGGTCTTCACATCCGCCAATTGTTTGTGCAGCATCCCGAACACGTCGATCTCCGGACGCGTCGGCGGATAATCCGAATTGCCGGAAACGTCGCCGCCTCCCGTCCCGACCTCGGCGTTAAGCCAGATGAGCTTCAGATACAGTCCGAGTGGTCCGCGGAACGACTTTTCGTCTCCCTCGGCGATCGTCGGATGCATCAACTGATCCTCGGCGGCCAGATACTGGCCGTCCAGCTTTTTGGTCGCTTCCAGCAGGGATTTGCCGGCCTTGTCGAGCGTCAGGATCTTGGCGGTGTCCTCGAGCTGCTTCCTCACCCACTCGATCTGATTGATCAATCGCGCCGATTCATTCGTATCTTGGTAGATTTGGTAAGCGAGGGCGGTGGATTCCAGCACGTCCTTTTCGGTCGCCGGAGTGTTGGGGTCCTTGAGCACCGTCACTTTCTGCGTAAAGCTCTGCCCGTTGGCTTCGAGCTTCACGGTGTAAACACCAGGAGGGACAAGCGGCGCTTCGATATCTTCGCGACCCACGCCATAATAAAAAATCGGCCGCGTCTCCCTGCCGGCAAAGCGTTTCTCTTCCCAAATGTGCGGATTCCCCGGGGGCGTCGTGCGCAGCGCCACCTTCAGCACCGGCTCATAGCGCAGGTCCCAGTTCACGCGGTTGATGCCGCGGTGCCCGCTCGGCTTCAGCTTGCGCACTTGTTTCCCGCTCGCATCCAGAACGACGAGAGAAATCTTGTCTTTTGGCGTCTCCGACGGCAGATAGTAGTTAAGGTCCGCTCCATAGGCCGGATTTCTTCCCTCCTGCACACTGGCTGGAGCCATATCGCGCTTGATGCCACTGCGGAAGCGGTACGCCGGGCGCACGGTAAAGAGATGAGCGGCGGCCTCCGCCGTCTCCTTTTGCCACTGTTGGAGCGGAGTCACATCGTCCAAAATCCAGAAGCCGCGGCCGTAGGTGCCGACGACCAGATCGTTGAATTGCGGCTGAATGGTCAGCCAATGCACCGGAGCATGCGGCAGGTTCTGCTGGAAGGATTCCCAGTGCGAGCCATCGTCAAACGAGATATAGAGACCGTTCTCCGTTCCCGCGTAGAGGAGCCCGCGGCGGACGGGATCCTCGCGCAGAACGTGGGTATAGCTGAGCGGCGAACTGGGAATGCCCTCGGTTATCCGGGTCCACGATTTGCCGAAGTCGCTGGTCTTGTAAAGATAGGGCTCGCGAATATCCACCTGATGCCCGTCAAACGCCACATAGCAAGTCCCGGCGGCGTGTTTGGATGGCTCGATGCTGCTCACCGTCATCTTTGCAGGAAGCCCGGGAATGTTGCCGGTGACGTTCGTCCAGTGCTTGCCGTCATCGCGCGTCACTTGTAGCAGGCCGTCGTTTGTTCCCGCCCAGATTTGGCCCTTTTCCGCCGGGGATTCCGCGATCGCAAAAACGACGCCCGCGTACTCGACGCTCAGGTTGTCGACCGTTAGTCCGCCGGAATCGCCCATCATGCTCGGATCATTCAGCGTGAGGTCCGGACTGATCGTTTCCCAGGTTTGGCCGCCATCGCGCGTCCGATGCACGTACTGGCTGCCAACGTAAACCACGTTGTGGTCGTGGGGTGAAATGGCGATCGGATACGTCCAGTTCATGCGCAGCTTCACCTGAGCGGCATTGGATCCCATGGTGCGATCGGGCCAGACGCTGACGCTTCGCGCGAAGCCCGATTTCAGGTCCACGCGCTCCGTCACACCGGCGTAGCAGCCGCCCCAGACGATGTCGTTGTCCACCGGATCGGGAATGTTCCAGCCCGTTTCGCAACCCGCCGTTGTTGTCCATTGGCTCGCGCTGATGGCGCCTTCTCCCGGCACGTTGCTCGGCCCGCGCTGGGGAGTTCCGTCCTGCATCTGCCCATAAACGTAGTAGGGAATGCGGTTGTCGGTCGCTACGTGGTAGATCTGCGCGATCGGCAGCCGGATGTGTTTCCACTCGCGGCCGCGTTCGGTGCTGATCATTACGCCGCCGTCGTTGCCGATCATCATGCGGTTCGGGTCTTTCGGGTCCGCCCACATGTCGTGATTGTCGCCGCCGCACCGGTGCTGGCCGCGCTCGAATTCATTGGCTGTGCCGTCGTCCTCGGGCGGGGCGGGATCGTCGCCCGGGCAGCTCATGTGGTCCGTGGTAAACCCGCCGTCGAAGGTGACGCTGATCCCGTTCGATGGGAAATAGACTTCGTTCGGATTGTCCGGCATGACGAGCATCCGCGTGTAATAGTGAGGCCGCTCATTGAGCAAACGGCTGTAATTGACGACGCGCCAGGTCGCGCCGCCGCTGTCGGAACGCCACAGCGTGCCTCCTTGTCCGGTTTCAATCAGCGCATAGACGCGGCGGCCATCGCTCGGCGCAAAGTTCACGGCGATTTTCCCCATCGGTGGATCGGGCAGTCCGCGTCCACTCAGCCTTTTCCAGGTTTCGCCGCCGTCCTCGGTGAGAAAGAGTCCGCTGCCCGGTCCGCCGCTCTTCCGGCCCCAGGTCTTAATGTCAATCTGCCACATGCCGGCGATGAGCCGCTCGGGGTTTTGCGGGTCCATCGTCAGATCGGATGCGCCGGTGTTTTCGTCCACAAAAAGCACGCGATGCCATGTTTTGCCGCCGTCCCGCGTCCGGTAAATGCCGCGCTCCTGCTGAGGCCCGTAGCAGGTGCCCAGCGCCGCCGCGTACACAACGTCGGGATTATTCGGATCAATAATGATGCGCCCGATCCGTCCGGTCTTCTCGAGTCCCACATGGGCCCACGTTTTGCCGCCGTCGATGGACTTGTAAATGCCGTCGCCGAGCGACACATTGCTGCGAATGAAGGTCTCGCCCGTTCCTACCCAGATGATTTGGTGATTCGATGGCGCGATGGCGATGGAACCGATGGATTGCGCGCTTTCCTTGTCAAAAATCGGATACCAGCGGTTGCCGCCGTCAAAAGACTTCCAGACACCCCCGGAAGCCGCTCCTGCGTAATAGACGTTCGGGTTTCCCGGCTCGCCCACAACCGCGGCCACGCGATTCCCCGGCGGGCCGATGTAGCGGTATTTCAGCGCACGGAAGAGTTCCGAAGCGCTCCGCGGCCCGGCGGCATCGGCGGCCTGCGCCCGCGTCCTCCCCACACTCGCGCAGAAAATCACCGCTCCGGCCAAAAGCACGGCCGCGAATCTCCTCCCACTCATCACCCGCACCTCCTATCCGCCGTAAGCATTTCGCTGCGGCTGCTTCGCACGGATTGCGCAAACCAGCCGAAAACCTGCAACCGCACGAACGCACGCTTTCAGGAAGTGGGAGTGTATAGCACGAGCGAAGGAAAGAAAACCGTAACGCGGCAACGACTCCGCTTCGTAACCGAGGGGTAGCGGATACCTGCTACGTTCCGAAGGCGGCCCTGGTTGCGCTCGGATGGCCTTCAGATGCTTCGAAACGCCGCCGCGCACTCCGCGCATGGACATATGGTCCGCAGATGCTCGTAGGTGTAAATCCCGGTGCTATGCCCGTCCGTGAAATGAAATTGAATCGCGTACGCTCCAACCTGGTTCGCGGACCGCGCCTTCGCTTTCGGCTTGAACATCGGCAGCGGATTCGCCGCAAATGCCGGCGCAGCGCCCGAGAGGCCTTCCCTTTTCGCGCGTTCGTCGTTGCACGTGGCGCAAGGACATTCCTCCCGCAGAAAAGCGAAGTCGTAGTGTGACTCGTGCCCGTCCGCCCAGGTGATGTCCACGCCGGCGCCGCTGGTGATGTGGATCTTCACCGCGCTTGGCTTCTTGCGATTGTCTATGGGAATCGGCATGGTCAGAGAATCCGCAAAACAACAGTTTAGCCACGAAGCCGGCGGAACGGAAAAGGGGCCGGCGGAAAGGCCGCGGGGAAAATCATTCCTTGGGCTTGGGGTCGCAGCAAGGGCCGGCCGGGATCGGGTTGCCGTGAGGACAGGTCTTCGGATGTCCCAGAAACGTACAGATGCGCTGATCCAGTTCGGGAGAAATGATGTGCTCGAATTTGCATGCTTGCGTGTGCGCTTCGGTGTCGTCAATCGCGAAGGTGTCCTTGAAAAGCCGCTCCGCAAGCCTGTGCCGACGAACCACGTCACGCGCGCGATCAGCGCCGCTGGGCGTGAGGCGCGCCGCGCCGTTTTCCAGCTCGATGAGTTGCAGCTCGGACATGCGCGCCAGCACCCGGCTCACCGGCTCTTCCGGCAATAGCGGCAATTGCCCGGCCGGCCCTTCGACGCGCAGATCCCCGGTATTGGCGGACTTGCCTTCTTCATCGCAAATCCAGATTTGCTCGAGCAAGTGGTCGAAGCGAATCTGTTCTTCCGGGCCGGGCGGCTTGCCGGCCCCCGGGCCCGTGCAGCAATCGGCCGTATCCGCCAGCGGACAAGCCAGCGGATGCCCCGGCCCGTGCTGCGCGGTATCGAAATGCAAGCGACCATGCGCCAATTCGATGCGCCGGTCCGCCTGGCGCGCGATATCCGGATCGTGCGTGACCATGAGAATGGTGTGTCCCGCCCTGTGCAGTTCGCGGAAAATTTCGAGCACGATGGCTTCGTTGGCTTCATCGAGATTTCCGGTCGGCTCGTCCGCCAGCAGCAGCTTCGGCCGATTGATCAGAGCACGCGCGATCGCGACTCGCTGCTGCTCGCCGCCCGAAAGCTGCGCGGGCAAATGCGTGAGCCGGTCGCCAAGCCCGACTCGCCGCAAGGCGGAAGCGGCTTCGCGCTCGTCCGTCATGGAGTGAAAATACTGGGCCAACATCACGTTTTCGAGCGCATTCAGATACGGGACGAGGTGAAATTGCTGGAAGACGAAGCCGACTTTTTCCGCGCGATAGCGCACCAGATCGCTTTCGCCGAGTCGCGCAAGATCAACGCCGTCGACAATCACGCGCCCGGAAGTCAGGGTATCGAGTCCGCCAAGAATATTGATGAGCGTGGTTTTTCCCGAGCCGGAAGGTCCCATGAGCGCGACCCATTCGCCCGGAGCAATCGAGAAGGAAACGCCATCGAGCGCGCGGAGCCCGCCGTATTGTTTCACCAGCGAATCGATCATCACCTGGGGCGGCGCGGATGCCTTGAGCGCCGCATGGATTTGCGTTTCGGCGCTCACGATTCACCTCGAAAAACGGAAGCGGGGCGGACATTGGCCAGCCGCCGAAGGGGAAACGCGCTCAAAATGGCGACCATCATTGTCAGCGCCACGCTCTCAGGATACACAATCAGCCGGGGCCGCGCCGCCAGGCCAAACACAGCCTTGCCCAGATACATGGAAAGCGCAATGCCCGCGGCCGCGCCAATCACGCCGCCCGCGGCCCCGAGCAGCGCCGCTTCCGCGAGAAAGAGGCGCAGAACGCGCCGCTTGGCTCCGCCGATGGCCTTCATCAATCCGACGTCGTTGCGGCGTTCCGCGGCGACATTGGCCATCGCCGCCATCACGCAGAGGCTCGTGAGAAGCAGCACCAGCGCCACCGTGAAATCCAGCAAGCCGGCAATCCGCGAATAGATTTTTCCTTGCGCCTCGGTGAACTGCCGCAGGGGACGCACTTCGGCCTGCGGGAGGATGCGTTGCAAATAGGCGGCGTATTCCTCGATTTGCTTCGGGGTTCCCGGCACCGTTAGTTCGACCGCGCTGATGAGGCCGGGAAGCCCCGCCAGGTTCTGGGCCGCGCGCAAGTCCATCGCGATGCGATCATCTTCCGGTCCGCCGCGCTGCTGGAAACCGGCAACCCAGCAACTCCCGGCAGATTCGCCGGCGGAGAGCCGCAGTTGCGTTCCCTCCCGCGCTTGCAATCTCTGCCGCAGACGCTCGCCGACGACGCACGGATACTCGTCGCGGGAATCTGGCGCAACGTCCCTCGGCGCGGCTCGTGCGCCATCGAGCGCTCTGACAAAAGCGAATGGAGTTTTCCCTACAAGGACCGCTGTGACCGGGCTTTTCGATGGCGCGGAAGAAATGCGGACCACCGTGTACAAGGACGAGGCCGCTTCGACTTTCGAGTTCGCATTTTCGAGGGGAATCGAGCGAAGAATGGACTCGGGCAGCATCGCGGGATTTTCGGCCGCGCTAGCCATCGGAAGGACGAGCACATTGGGACCAAAGCGGCGGAATTCGGAGGTCAGGCGGCGCTTGGCATCTGCCTGAAGATTCAGGAGCGCCCCGGTAACCGCGGCGCCCGCGCCCAAAGCGAGCAAAATCACGAAGAGCCTCGCGCGATGCGCGAAAAGAAGGCGGCGTACGATACGCCAAAACATCGCGCGATTGTGGTTAGGGAGCGCGGCCATCATTCGCCTCGCAAGATCGGGGCGGGCTCGTACTGGGCGGCGCGCCGCAAGGGAAGGGCGCTGCCGAGCAAGGTGACACACGCCGCAAGGGCGAGCACGGCGACCAGCACCAGGAATGACGGCTCGGGCGCGGCGCCAAAGACTCTTTCGCCGAGGATGCGGGCAAGGATCAGGCCAAGCGAATAGCCGACGCCTCCGCCGACAAACGCCAGCAGCAACTGTTCAGCGGCGAGGAGAAGTCCAACTTTCGCGGAACCCGCGCCAAGGGCCTTCATGACTCCGATTTCCGTTCGGCGCTCGAGAACGGAGGCGGCGGAAGACGCACCGACGGCCAGCGCGGCCGCGAGGAGCGCGGCAACGGTTACGAGCCACAGCAAAATGCGCACGCGCGTGAGGATCGCGCCTTCGCCTTCCGCGACGCGCCGAATCACACGCACCTCCGAGCCGGGCAGCACTTGCTGAATCGAGTATGCAATCGAGGAAACGTAGGGCGAGCAGGACCAGCGTTCGAATTCATCCGCATTCATCGTCTTGGGATCGCGGCGCGCAAAATCGTCTTCGGGCTTGGTCAGCGCGGAAACGTACAGCTTGTGGTACTCGCCTGCTTTGCCGGCGAGCGCCTGTGCGAGCGAAAGCGGAACCATAATGGCGTCGTCCTCCGGTCCGCCCGTCGAGAGGATGCCGGTAACGCGTTGCGCGACGCCTTGTTTACCTTTCTCGCGGCCATGCAAGAAGACGAGATCGCCCGGCTTCACGCGATTCCGGCGCGCAAAGTTCACGCCCACGACGCATTCGTTTGCGTCCTCGGAAAACCAGCGGCCCTGGATTTGCCACCACGGATTGGTCTTCGCAATTCCGGTTACAAATTTTCCGCCATCTGCGAGAGCGACTTCGTGCCGCACCCAAGTGCCAATCACGGAAACTTGGGCTGCCACGCCGGGCGAAGACCCGGTTTTGGAAGCAGGCGACCAAGCCTGTGCGGAAGTCTCGAGCACGGGGGCGAAAGCCAGAATGTTGTTGCGCCAGAAGACCGTTTTCATTCTGGGGAGATCGGATTCCGGCAGATAGGCAGCGGCATTCGCGGCGCGATAGTCCGCGCCGCCGATTTCCAGCGGAAGCGAATCGTCTTGCGGCGTGACCACGAGATTCGCACCCAAGGCGCGGAATTCCCGCGCGAGTTTGTCGCCGACATCGAGCGAGACGCTAAGCGCGGCCGTCGCCACGGCCATGCCGAGCGCCAGGGCCGCGCCGGTCAGCAGCTTACGCCGCGGCCGGCGCGTGAAGGAATCGGAGACGAGACGGAAGAACATCGCGGCGGCTAGGGACGGATGGCCTGTGAGCGGCGATTCATGACCGGCGACGGGTAACGGGCGAGCGGCCGGTTGTGAATTGCAAGGCTCAGCGAATGGCGATGAAGCAGCGGCCCGTGAATGGCGAATTTGCCAGCTCCCTTGCTCATTGGGGAATCTCAGACATGGCGCGGGTCAGGGCGGAAACGTCCAGCACGATTTCGGAGCCATCGACGCGCGAGGGAACGCCGATGGGATTGCAGCCGCCGCTATCACCCATCGACGGCACGTAAATCGGCGACCCGCAGTGCCGGCAGACGACGTTTTGGCCGTCTTGCCGGTAACCTTCGGCGCCGCAAATCCGGCAGGCATCGAGAGCGGTTGCCCAGCCATTCGGCTTTTTCATCACCATGAAGCGAACGGTCTGCGTCCCGGCGGTGAGGGTGAAAAGGTGCAAGTTGCCGTCCTGCACTTCGCTGACCGGAATGCGCACTTCGTTACCGGTCGCTACGATGACGCGAGCCGAAGGCGGCGCGGAATTGGCACGCGCATAGATGAAATCCACTGTGAGCACGAGAATCACGGCGAGAGAAGCCGTCGCGGCGGCCATCATCCAGTTGCGGCTGCGGCGGTTTTGCGCCTCGAGGAGGCGCCGCTCGGCGTCGTTCGCCGCGTTTTTTGCGTCCTTGCTCTGGCGGGCGGCTTGCCATTCGCGCAGGACCAGCAGCGCCGCGGCGCCGAAGATAAAGACGAAGAAGAAAAGCTCGTTGCGCACGATGGGGCCGATCAGCGCCATCTCCTGTTTGCTCGAGGGCAGCCAGCGGGCCTCGCTCAGCTCATGCAAACCGGTGAGGGCAAGTTGCAGCGCAACCAAGCCGAGAATTACGCTCGTGACGGCGAAAAACCGGTGCAGCGGCACGCGCAACGTTCCCTTGAAGAAAAATAGCCCCACCGCAACGGCCGAGGCAATCCCGGCGACAGTCCCCAGCCAGGTTTGCAAGCCCTCCGTTGATAGCTCGACGGCGCGCAGGATCAGAGCAAGTTCGGCACCCTCGCGCAAGACCATTAAAAAAACAAAAAGGAAGATGCCCCAGCCCGCGGCGCGACCCACCTTACCGGCGTAAAAATCCACTTTTTGCTCGATTTCTTTTTTCAAATGGCGCGCAACGCGGTTCATCCAAAGGATCATCGTAATCACGAACACGGACGCGACCAGGAGCATCAGCCCCTCGAAGCCATCCTCGCTGATGCGCCAGCGTTCGAGCATCACGGCCACTGCCAGACTGAGAGCTGCCGCTGCGGCCACGCCGTACCAGACAAAACGCGCGAGGTGCGCGCGGCTTGTGCGAGAGAGGTAAACGAGGATAATGCCAACGACGAGAGCGGCTTCGACGCCCTCGCGAAGGGCAATGAGAAAAGCGGAGAGCAAGGGGAACCCCAGTTGAAATTTACTTGCAACTGCAATAACGCTTCCAAGTGTACCGTCGGGGCGTACTTAGGTCAACCGGACCGCCTTGGTCCTATTTCCTGGGAGTAGACTAGAACCGCGAAATCCATGGCCGCGCCACTCTCTCTGCGACGCTTCTGCCGCACTGCTCTCTCGAGTGCGCTTGTGTGCGCTTTGGCGCTCTTCCCGGCATCTGCGATGCCGCAACCGCAGGCGGCCGTGGCGCCGCTTCCGCTGGATGCGAAGAAGGCGCAGAGAGCCGCGGAGCGCGGAGACAGACTTCAGAGCCAGGGGAAGGACGAAGAGGCGCTCGCGGCATATCAGGAGGCGGCTCGCTATGCGCCGAATGATCCGGCGATTGTGGGGCGGGGGGCGGCGCTGAAATCCAAGATGGTTCGCGGGCACGTGGAGTCCGCGGAACGCCTCGCTCTCGAGGGACACGTCAACCAGGCCACGGACGAATTGCTGCGAGCGCTCGAGATCGATCCGGATGACACCATCGTGGCCCAGCGGCTGGCTGAAATGAGATCCATGCAAGACGAAAGGCCGGTGGACCAAGCCAAAGCGGAAATTCCCGGCCTGCCGAGGCTCGCTCCAAAGCCCGGCAAGCGCGATCTGGACTTACGGGGCGATACGCGCACAGTTTACGAGCAACTGGCGCAGCAGTATGGCGTGAAAGCGATTTTCGATACGGACCTGACCGCGCACAGCGTCCGGCTGAAATTGCAAGGGGTGGATTTCGGCACGGCGGCGACGGTACTGGCACGCGAGACCGCCACGTTCTGGCATGCGCTCGATTCCTCGACCATTTTCGTGGCCGCCGACACGGCGGCGAAGCGCAAGGAGTTCGAACCGGAAGCGCAGCAGAGTTTTTCCCTTGCGGGCTCCGCGACGCCGCAAGAAATGGCGGAGGTGCTGCGGACGGTGCGCGATATTACCGGCTCGACACACGTACAGCTCGACTCGCAGAGCCGCGCGATTACCGTGCGTGACACGCCGGAAAGGCTGGCCCTAGCGGGCAAATTGATACGCGAAATCGATGAGGCGCGCGGCGAGATGATGCTGGAATTTGAACTGCTCGAAGTAAATCGCGACGCCGTGCGGAATCTCGGCGTCAATTTTCCCACGCAAGCGAAACTCTTCAGCATTCCCACGAACATCCAGAGCCAGTTGAGCCAGGCGAAGGACTTGAGCACGCTGCTCACACTGCTCGCGGGGATTTTTGGCAGCGCGGCAACAGGCGGAGCACTGGGGTCCGTCGTGCCGCCGTTTGTGAAGATCGGGGGCGGAAAAAGCACGTTTTTGCTGAATCTGCCGGGCACCGCGGCGAATTTCTCGGAAGCGCTCTCGGTGCTGCAGAGCGGCCGCCAAGTGCTGATGCGGGCGCAAAATGGAAAGCCCGCGACATTTTTCGTTGGCGACCGCTTTCCCGTGACCCTTTCGTTGCTCTCAGGAAGCCTCGGCGGGGGCGGCTTCACACCTAGCGTGGGAGGGACGGTGAATCCGTTCCCGAGCACGGCGTATCCGGCGGGCAATGGCCCGGTGGCGCTGGTGGCAGCCGATTTTCGGAACAGCGGGCTCTTCGATCTGGCTGCTCTGAACGAGCTCGACAATTCGGTGACCGTGCTGCTCAATCAAGGACCGGGCGAGAGCACGGGAACGTTTGCGGCAGCGGCGAGCTCGCCGATTTCACTGGGAAGCCCGCGCGCGGCGGCGCCCGCCATTCCGCCAGCCATGGCCTCGGCCGTGCTGACGAGCAGCGGGTTCCACGACCTGCTGATCACGGATCCGGAAAACAATGCCGTTATCGTGCTGCTGAGCAATGGCGATGGGACGTTTAGCACCGGAAGCGCTTCACCGATTAGCGTCGGTAAAGGACCGAGTGCGATCGTGACCGGCGATTTCGATGGCGACGGAAACCAGGATTTCGCGGTGACAAACGAGATGGACAATAGCGTTTCTATTTTTCTGGGCAACGGCAACGGCGGATTCGCGCAGGCCGGCGGCTCTCCGGTGGCGCTGCCCGCGGGAGTGACCGGCCCGACCGCCATGACCACAGGGGATTTCGACGCGAACGGGCGCATGGATCTGGCTATCGCCGCGAACAACAACAATACGTCGCAGCCGGGCGAATTCGTTGTATTGCTGAACCAGACCAACGGGACCTTCACGCCCGCAGGCCCCGCGGTGACGGTTGGGAAAGGGCCCGTGGCGATGACTTCGGCGGATTTTGATTCGAACGGCAGCGCCGACCTCGCCATTGTGAATCAGGCGGATGGCACGGTGTCCGTGCTGCTGAATGCGGGCAACGCTACCTTTAGCCCGGCGCCGACATCTCCGCTGGTTACCGGCACGACTCCGACGGGCATTGCCGCCGGCGATTTCACGGGCAGCGGCGGCATTGATCTCGTTGTGACCAACTCCGGGACAAATTCGGCCTCGGTGTACACCAACGCCGGATTGGGAGCGCTTGTGCTGGCTTTCGAAGCGCCTGCAGGGGCGAATCCGACAGCGATCGTTGCGCAGAATCTCTCGGGGCAGTCGCTTCCGGATTTTGCGATTACGAATAATCCGACCGGAGCGCAAGGCGACGTGAATGTAATCCTAACGCCGACAAGCAGCTTCAACGGAGGGCAGGGAGCCGCGCAACAGCCGTATCCCGGCTCTGAGTACGTGGACCTTGGCGTAAAGGTGAAGGCCACGCCCACGCTGCATGAAAACGAGGAAGTCACGCTGCAACTGGAATTTGAAATCACCGCGCTGGCGGGGGCCAGCGTCAACGGCATTCCGGTGATTTCGAACCGCACGATCGCGCAGACGATCCGCGTGAAGGAAGGTCAGCCGACGATGATCGGCGGATTGACGGACCAGGAGGAGACTCGCGCGATAACCGGATTGCCCGGATTCGCAAACCTGCCGGGGATCGGCTATGCGTTTGGGACGCGGAACACGGAGAAGAAAGACACGGAGCTGCTGATTCTGGTGACACCGCGGCGTTTTAGCTCGCCGCCGCGAACCTCCCAGCCGATGCTTGCGGGCACCGGCGATCAAGGCGGGATAGCCATTCCTCGCCCTGACTAGGACGAAGGAAAACGCCGGAGGACTGGACGCGGAAACTAGAGCGTAAGCGGATGCCCGGCGATTCGCTCCAGAATGCCGACGGGCGAGCGCTCCGGCGCGACCATGGCGTTGCGTGAAACGATGAAGGTTTGCTCGAGGGCGTATTGCCCTTCGAGAACGGCATGAGTGACGCAATCGGTGAAGACGATCCAGGTGGAATCGGGAGGAAATTCCCAGCGCTGCTTTGGCGAGTTTTTCTGGAAGTCAGAGTCTTCTTTCATGGCGTTGTGGCAGCGGTGCATGAAGACGTCATAGGGAGAGCGGCGCGCGGCGGGGATCCGCAGGGCGCGGCCGAGAGCGCGAGCGGCGCGGCTGAAGGGATCCTTCGCGGGCGCTTTCGGCAATCCGATGGATTCCGCGAAACGCGGCCCAGCGACTTCAAACGTTTGCGCCGTAAGCCAGACGCGGCTTTGCACGGGATTCACGTTGGTGAAGAGACGCAGAATGCGGTCGCCATTGGTGGGACGAGTGGGAAAAGCGTCCACGTGGCAAAGATCGTTGCGCGCATGGAGGCGCGCGGAGCGGCCTCTTTCCTCGAGGGGACGATAACTGGCGTAATCGAGCGTCCACTTTCCTGCATAGGGTGAAAGCAGGGTGTTTAACAACGTGACCGCGGAGCGCGAATAATTTTTCAGGATGGCGCGAAGCTGCGCGGCTTCAGCTGCTTCGGATTTGGCGAGTCCGGTAACGCGGTCCTCCGCCGGGCGGTACGCGACATTCTTGTGATAGGCGGCGCTCGTCTGCTTTTGATCGAGGAGAATCCGGCGTTCGGCGGCGGAAATTTCAAACGGCGTCTTCGGAAAAAAGACGATGGAGCCAGCTTCGAGCGCCGCGCAGAGTTCGCGGGAGGCTTCTGGCGCAATGCCTTGGATGCCCGAAACGGTCACCAACTGGGTCGCGCCCGGCTGCGCATTGCCGGCCATCGAGGCTGCGGTGGACATGATCCTCTCCGAGAGAAAAACTATATCGGGCGGGTCGCGGGGATTCAACCGGGCGCGGAGAAGCGTTCAGGGAAGCGGTTCGAAGACGACAATCGGCCGATAGGTTCGCGGCACAAGGGCCTCGGCAATGGCGATCAGCTTATTTTGCTGGCTGAAGACGCGCAGCCGGGGCGCCTGCGGCGGGCCGGAATCCAATTCCGCGACCGCTCCCGGAATGGCTTCGGAACGGCCCATGCTGATCTGGCCGAGCGAAACATTGAATTTGGAACCGTGGCGCACGCGCTTTTCGATCATCGGCAGGACATTCACGCGCGGCAAATGCGGCAGCAGATGCTCGAGGGGAATGACGCGCTCGGGGAGCTTGCCGGCGCGGGCCGCGCTCGCCAATTCCTCGAGCGGAATGGCCTGTTCGATGGAAAACTCGCCGACGGCGGTACGTTCGATTTCCGCGAGGTGCGCGCCGCAGCCCAGCTTCTCACCCATTTCGTGCGCCAGGGAGCGGATGTAGGTGCCCGAAGAACACTCGATCACGAAGCGAGCGAGGGTGCCTTCCAGGTCCGCCAGACGATATTCAAAGAGTTCGACGTCCACGGGTTTCAGCTCGACGACCTCTTTCTTGCGGGCCAGTTCGTAAGCGGGCCGGCCGTGAATTTTTTTGGCGGAAAATGCGGGCGGCACTTGCTGGAAGCGTCCAACACGCTCGGCGGCAAGGCGCTCGAGCACGCCGGCATCGAGAGCGGGGCAGGTGTCCGGGCCTTGCGGTTCGCCATCCGAGTCGTACGTGTCGGTGGAGAAGCCGAAGCGGAAGCCGGCGGTGTAGCGCTTTCTCCGGCCGGCATAGAAGCGCGCCAGCCGGGTCGCGCGCCCGAGGAGCAGAACCAAAACGCCTGTCGCGAGGGGATCAAGCGTGCCCAGATGGCCGATCTGGCGGAAACCGGCAAGATGCCGGACGGCATCGACTACGTCGTGCGACGTCTTGCCCCTGGGCTTGTGGATGACCAGAGCGCCATCGAAGGGCGCGGGTTGCGGTTGGCGCGGCATGAGTTCTAAGAGGTGCAGGTTAGAGTGTGGAGACTTGAAAGAGAAGCGCCGGGCGCATTTGATGCGGAAGCCGGCCGATACGCCGGAAGGCTAGAGAACCGAGGCTGGAGGCAACGAAAGGAAGTCCGGCGAAGCGTCATGGCGCGGAGGACCTGTCCTTGTGCATTTGCTTCAAGAGCTGCTCGATGCGTTCTGCGTGTTCCTGCGAATGATCCAGCGCAAAGTGCAATTCGGGGGTGCGGCGGAGCTGCAGGCGCTCCACCAGTTCGCTGCGAATGAAGCCGGAAGCGTGCTCGAGGGCTCTGATGGCGTCCTGCTGCTCTCTCGCCGTGCCGCGAACGCTGACGAAAACGCGCGCGTGGCGCATATCCGGTTGCACGCGGACTTCGCTGACGACCACGCTCCCTTCGAGGCGCGGATCTTTCAGCTCGCCCGCGAGCATGGCGTTAATCTCGTGCGCGATTTCCTCGCCGACGCGCTCGTGGCGATGATTTGCCGTGCTCATTTCAATTCAAGCCGCCGCAAGTCCTATTTTCCTCCGCGGGGCGATCTAAAGCCGGCCTCCGCATCGAGTGTGCGCAGCAACTTCAGATCAGCTCGAGGACGTGATTGATCAGCACGGGACCCAACTGCCGCGCGGCATCCGCGAGCACATGCTGCAGGGATTCCTCCACGTGCTGCTCCGCGTTCGAGAGCGTCACCACGCCGATAATCGAACGCGACCACACCTCCTGATATTCGAGCTCCGCCACGGCCACATTGAAATGCTTTCGCAGCCGGTCTTTCAGGCTGCGCACAATCTGGCGCTTATCCTTCAGCGAATGCGCTTCGGGAATGTGCAGCTCGAGGGTGAGCAGGCCAATCCGCATCGAACCAGATTCCGCCGGGCAATCGTCCGCCGCTTTCGCTATTCAGAATCGCTCCAGATCATCGCCGGCCGGCGGGAACGCTGGCCTGGCTCGCCGCCTCGGCGGCCGAGAGCTTCACGACCTGGAAGCACTCGAGCACGTCGCCGACTTTCACGTCGTTAAAATTAGCGATACCCGCGCCGCACTCAAAGCCTGCACGGACCTCGCTGGCGTCGTCCTTGAAGCGCTTGAGCGAACTGAGCTTGGACGTATAAATCACCGCGCCGTCGCGCACCACGCGAATCTGCGCATCGCGCTTCAGGACGCCATCGAGCACGTAACAGCCCGCGACAGTGCCCGCGCCCTTCACGCGGAAGGTGTTGCGCACCTCGGCCCGGCCAAGATACGTTTCCTGGAAAACCGGCTCCAGCAGGCCTTCCATGGCCTTCTTCAACTCGTCGGATACTTCGTAAATGATGGTGTGCGTGCGAATGTCCACGCCTTCGCGCTGCGCGAGGTCGGCCGCCTTGCGGTCCGGACGCACGCCAAACGCGATAATGATGGCGCTGGAGGCGGAAGCGAGCAGGACGTCATTTTCCGTGACGGCTCCGACGCCGGCGCTGATGATTTTCAACTTCACTTGTTCCGTGGAAAGCTTGGGCAGCATTTCGCTGAGCACTTCGGCGGAACCCTGCACGTCGGCCTTGATGACGATCGGAAGTTCCTTCACTTCGCCGGCCTTGAGTTGTTCGTGCAACTGATCGAGCGTGATGCGCCCGCCGGCGCTGGCGCGGAGAGCGGCATCGCGCTGTTTGGACTGGCGGTAATCCACGATGTGGCGAGCCTTGGCCTCGTCGGTGACCTGGAAGTGATCGCCGGCCTCGGGCACGCCCTGCAAGCCAAGCACCTCCACCGGCGTGGAAGGCGGAGCTTCCTTCGCGGGCCGTCCGCGGTCATCGAACATGGCGCGGACTTTGCCGAATACGGCGCCGCAGATGAAGAAGTCGCCGGGGCGGAGAGTGCCGTTCTGGACGAGCACGGTGGCGACAGGGCCGCGGCCTTTGTCCACGCGCGATTCGAGCACGGTGCCGCTCGCAGGAGCATCCGGATTGGCTTTCAAGTTGCGGAGTTCCGCAACGACAAGAATCGTTTCGAGAAGCTTGTCGATGTTCTTTTTCTGTTTGGCGGAGACCTCGACGAATTCGGTTTCGCCGCCCCATTCGGCGGGCATGAGTCCCGCTTCCGTGAGCTGGCGCTTCACGCGCTCGGGTTGCGCCTCCGGCTTGTCAATTTTGTTTACGGCGACGATGATGGGCACGTTGGCCGCGCGAGCGTGATCGATGGCCTCCTTGGTTTGGGGCATGACGCCATCATCGGCGGCAACCACGAGGACCACAATATCGGTGACCTTCGCGCCGCGCGAACGCATGCGGGTGAATGCCTCGTGGCCCGGCGTATCGACGAAGACGACGGAGTTACTATTGACCTGAACTTTGTAGGCGCCGATGTGCTGTGTGATGCCGCCTGCTTCGCCTCCGGCGACGTCCGCTTCGCGAATCGCGTCGAGCAAACTGGTTTTGCCGTGGTCCACGTGACCCATCACCGTAACCACGGGGGGTCGCGGCTTCAGATTTTCCGCCGTTTCTTCCTTGGCCACTTCGAGGACCATTTCTTCCTCGAAGGAGACGACGCTGACTACGCCGTTGAATGCCTGCGCGAGTTCGGTCGCGGTGTTCACGTCAAGGGCCTGGTTGATGCTGGCGAAAACGCCCTTGTCGAGCAGAGTTTTCAGCAAATCCTTGGCGCGGACATCGAGCTTTTCCGCTAGTTCGCGAATGGTGATGCCTTCCGTGATGGTTACATCGCGAGGAGGACGAGGCTCGGGAGGAGCGACGACAGCGGCGACACCGCGACGCCCGTCAGCACCCGGACGCAGCCGGGTCGGATGCAGTTTGCGCTCGCCTTCCATCTCGCGCTTATCGAGAACGGGACGCTGGCGCTGGGGAGGTTTGCGCGTATAGAGCGGTTTGCCGGGTTCCGCTTTCGGCGGCAGTTTTTCCGGGAAGGGCGGCAGCATGCCGGGTCGTCCGGGCATGCGCGGGCCGGGACGCGTGCCCGTGGGCACAGCGCCGCGGCGCTGCTCGAAAGGCCGATTGGCGGGAGCGCCGGGTGCCGAGCCGGGGCGCTGGCCGAGGGGCCTCCCTCCGGGCTGCTGCGGCCGCATGGGCTGACCGGGACGCGGGCCGCTCGGGCGGTCACCGCGATCCGCAGGGAGTGGACCGCGATTGCCGGTTGGCAGAGGACCACGATTTCCTGTGGGCAGCGGACGAGCCGGCTGGCCGGGCCGCTGGGCTGCTGGTGCGCCGGGGCGCGCTAGTCCCGGGCTGGCTGGGTGAGCCCCTCCAGGCGCGCTCGGTGCTGCCGCCGCTGGGCGGACAGCGCCGGGTTGGGTGGGCTGAGCCGGGCGCGCGGCGGTTTGCCCCGGCTGGCCCGCAGGACGCGCGGGCTGCGGCGTTGAAGGCGCTGAGGGACGAATTGGCTGGCCGGGCGTTGGTCCGCCGGTTGCCGTCGATGAGGGAGTTGCCGGACGCGGAGCTGGTGCGGTGGTAGCCGGCGCGGACGGCTTCGTTGCGGGCGCGGGCGCAGCCGGAGGAGCGGCGGGCGGCACAGGTGGCTTGGCTGCCGCCGGTTGGCCTGGCGCCGGCGTGGTGCCCGGAGCAGAAGGCTTGGGAGTCGCCGGGACCGGCGTAGCGGCGCTCGGAGGCGGCGCAGCAGGCACGACCTGTTTTGGCGGAACGGGTTTCGATGCAGCCGCGGGCGCGGGCGTTGCGCTTGGCACCGGCGCCGCAGGCCGTGTGCGCGCTGCTCGCGCAGCGGCTTCCTTCGCTTCCCTTTCCGCTTTGGCCCTGGCTTCCGCTTCGGCTTCCGCAGCGGCTTGTCCGGAGATCTCTCTCCGCACCTTCTCGGCGACATCGGCTGGGATTGAACTCGAATGCGTCTTCTTTTCCGTGACCCCGTACTTCGGCAGGAGGTCAATGATCGCCTTCGCCTTGACCTCGAGTTCGCGGGCCAGTTCGTTGATTCGGACTTGGTTTACGTCTGTCATTACTTCCCTAAGAATTTGCCCCTTCTGACTTCTTGGATTCTTCCTGGCCGGATTCGTCGCCAGCTTGCGCTGTTTCTCCGGGCTCACCGGCGGCCTCGGCTTGCTCGCCGCCCTCCGCGCCTTCGGTGGCAACGGTGGTTTCCGGCAGAGCCTCGGCTTCTTCGGCCATCTCGTCCGTATTCTCGACGGCTTCGGCCGGCGCGCCTTCGGTTCCACCGCTTTCGTAGAAGCGATTGACGGCCTGGTAGATCTTGTCCACCATTTTCTCGCCGATTCCCGGAATTTCCATCAACTGTTCCGGGGTCATGGAAGCGAGCTTCTCGACATTGGTGATGCCGGCGGCTTCCATTTTCTCGATGGTCTTCGGACCGACGCCGGCCAGGGCGCTCAGCGGAGTCGCCGGAGCGGTCAGCGCGCTCATCTGCTCTTCAATTTCGCGGCGCTTCTCTTCCTCGCTCTTGATGTCGATGTCCCAGCCGATCAGCTTGCTGGCGAGGCGGACATTCTGCCCCTTTTTCCCAATCGCCAGCGACAACTGCGAATCCTCGACGATGACTTCGAGTTTGTGATTTTCCGGATCGGTGATCTGCACCCTTGTGACCTTGGCGGGGCTGAGCGCCTTTTGCGCGAAAGCCACGGTTTCTTCGCTATAGGGAATGATGTCGATTTTCTCGCCGCGCAGTTCGCGAATAATGGACTGCACACGCATGCCTTTCATTCCCACGCAGGCGCCAACGGGGTCCACGTCCTTGTCGCGGCTGGCGACCGCCACTTTTGTGCGCTCGCCGGCTTCGCGTGCGGCGTGCCGGATTTGCACGGTGCCGTCGTAGATTTCGGGCACTTCCATCTCGAAGAGCCGCTGGACGAGGGCGGAATCGGCGCGGGAGACAATGACCTGCGGACCTTTGGCCGCACGGTCGACCATTTTGATGACGACGCGCAGGCGCTCGCCGATGTTGTAGGTCTCGAGGCGGGATTGCTCGCGCTTTGGCAGGCGCGCTTCGGTGCGGCCCATGTCCACGATGAGGTCCGGCCCTTCCGCGCGCTTCACAATCACGGTGACGAGCTCGCCGATGCGATTGTGATATTCATTGTAAATATTGTCGCGCTCGGCTTCGCGCACCTTTTGCAGGATCACTTGCTTCGCGGTCTGCGCGGCGATGCGGCCGAGGACATCGGTGGGTTTTGCGGTCCAGATTTCGGTGCCAACCTCCGCGTCCGGTTTTTTCTTTTTCGCTTCAGCGAGACTGATTTCCCGCTTGGGGTCGGTGACTTCCTCGACGACGGTGAGCACGGAAAAGACGTCCACTTGGCCGGTTTCCTGGTTAAATTTCCCGCGCAGGTCCTCTTCGGTCTTGTAATACTTGCGCGCGGCCACGACCATCGCGTCTTCAATCGCCGAAACCACCACTTCCGGCTCGATGTGCTTCTCGCGGCTGAGCATCTCAATTTGTTGATAGAGCAGATTCGCCATAACTCTGTCCTAAAACTCGTCCTCAAAATTCCACGACGAGATTCGCTTTGCGGATGTTTGCGAGCGGCAGCTCGATTACCCGCGCTTGTTTTCCTTTCAGCTCCAAGCGGACTTTTTCGTCCGCAAAGCCTGCCAGGCGTCCCTCGAAAAATCTTGCTTCACCCACAGGCTCGGTGGTCCAAACTTTCGCCAGGCGCCCGGTGAACCGCTCGAAATCGGCGGCCTTTTTCAGCGCCCGGTCCATGCCGGGCGAACTGATCTCCAGCACGTAGGCCGGTCCCGGCACCAAATCTTCCACGTCCAGAATCACGCTCAACTGCTGGCTAACGCGTTCGCAATCGCCGTGACTGACACCGCCCACACTTGCCGGCGCGGCTTCGCTGGAAGCCGCATTCGCGGGCGAGCCCGGCACCCGGTCGATATACACCCTCAGGAAGCGTTGCTTGCCGACTTTCCACTCGACATCAACGACTTCCAAACCCTCCGAACGCGCAATCCGCTCGGCAGCTTCGCGGATCTTCTCCAGGTTCACGCAAAGACTCCCCGGCCTGCGTTTGCGCGGCAGCCAGTATTTCTTCGTGAGCGGAGCCGCTTTGCGCTGCGCGCGGAAAGCTCCGTGGAAGAGCTACTTGCCTTGGTGAAGGCGCGGCTCCAAGCTGCGACACAACCTGCAATGCCGGTCAACACTGCACTCCAACCGGCCCAACAAAAAAGTGGGCTCGCGCCCACTCATCCGTTCGACCCGCTTCAGAGCGAATACCAAGTATATTCGGCTATAACGGCAAAAGCAAGGCACGCATTTTGCTTTGGCGCTTCGGGGCGCTGGGGTGGCGCGGCGCCCCGCCCGTTGCGGCTCAGGTCGGAAGGGGGGAAGGCGAGACCCGGGTGCGAGCTCGCAGCCGGCCGCAAGCCCCAGCGAGCATTAGTTGGCGAGGAAAGCATCGTCCAGCGAGGCGGAGGCGCCATCGGGATTGGTAATGGTGATCCGCTGGGGACCGGGCAAGAGAGGCGGAACGGTAACTGTGAGGGTGCTGGCGTCCTTGAAGGTGACGGAGGCAGATTTGCCACCGATGGTCACGCTGGCGCCGGATTGGAAGCCGCTGCCACGAACGGTGAGGACCGCAACGCCGGCGGCAGGAACCGCAGAGGGAGTAACCGTGCCGATAGCAAGAGGAAGACTTGAAAGCTGAACGATGGTGACTCCGGCGTTCTGGGGGGTTCCATCGGTGGAGGTGATGGCGAAGAGGCGCTGGCCGGTTTCGTCGATGGTGAGAAATTCGCCGTGGAGGGCGTCCACATCGGTAAGGAACTGCTGAGGGAGGAGGATTCGCATGTGGAGGACTCCGCTGTGGGCATCGAAGATATCGATTCCGCCGCGAACGCCGGGTCCCCCCGGCTGACCCGTAAGAAAGGGTTGGTAGAGGAGGGCGCCTGAAGGGTGGATGGCGACGCCCGGAACGAGAGCACGACCGGGAAGGCGGGCAAGTTCGTAACTCGCTGAATCGCCGAAGAGAGCAAGATTGGCATCGCGGATCTCGAGACCGGCGGCAGTTTGCAGGGCAACAATGGCGCCATCGGCGCTGGCTCCGAGGTCGATGGCTGCGGAATTGGCAGCCGCTGTGGCGAACTGATTGGGCGAGGCGGCGCTCCATTCGGCAAGGGGAGCATCGGGGGCAGAGCCGAAAGCGACAAAAACGTGATCGCCGGCGGCGGTGCCTTCGAGGAGGGGCGCACCCGTCAAACCGCTAAGCTCGGGCTGGCCTGCGACTTTCAGAACGGGAGGGTTAGCGGTCAGATCAATCTGACCCAAGCAGGCGGAGCAGCCGCCGGTGGCACCCTCCGCGGTGAAGCCCACAAATACGCTTTGCGTGCTGGTGGCGGCAACGCGAGCCGGCCCGGAATTGGCGAACCCGGCAATGCCGCCGACGGGGATGCTGCTGCCGCTGCCCAGGTCCGGGTTCATCAGATAGACGCTTTGAGCGCCGAAATCGGCGATAAGCAGGCGGGAGGAATCCGGCGTAAGCGAGAGGCCGCGAACGGCGGAGTTAGGAGGCGGGCCACCGGGAGGTTGAATGGAACTGGAACGAAATTGCCCGGCGGCGATGTCGAAGACGTCCACGTGATCAATGTTGCTGAGATAGAGCCACTGGCGGCTTTGGTCATAGAGGATGAAACGGTAGAAGCCGGGCTTGCCGAAGAATTGCTCGGTCTGCAGGAAGTGAAAGCCCTGCGGCAAAGTAGCCGAACCGGAAGGAGCGGAAAGGGAAACGCTGGCCGGACCGGGAGTTCCGGCAGGCGTTGTGAGCGTGATGCGTTCGAGGGCAAAGGGATAGTTCGGATCGAGACCCAGCAAAGGGGCCATGGCCGGGACGTTTTCGATTTTCTGGACGGTGGCGGGGGCGGCGCCGATGGTGACGGCAAGCTGCGAGGCGTCCGAGCCGAAACCATAACCATAGATTTGGATGGAGTCACCCCCGTTTCGCGAGCCAGCGTTGGGCAAGATTTGCAAGATTTGCGGGCCGTAGCTGAACGCGTCCGGGGCGATGGCGAGCCAGCCGTCGGCGAAGTAGGCAGTGGCGTTGACGGGGCCGCTGGCCGCGCTCGCCGGAGCGGTCACCTGGATTTGGGTGGAACCGTTGAGGGTTGGCGCCGAAACGAGTTGCGAGCCAAGCGCAACGGCCTGAAGGGCAGTGAAATTTTGGCCGGCGAGCGTGAGAGCAGTGCCGCCGAGATTGGGCCCCTCGGCCGGCTGCGCGACGGGAACGGCGGCAAATGCCGGGGCAGCGGGCGGGAGTGCGACCGGCTGGGAAGCGTCGATGAAACTGACGCCGCGGTTGGCGAGGCCGAAGAGGAGGCCGGTCTCGCTCGCGTCCTCGAGACCGGAAGAGACACCTTCGATATTGGCATCGGGAACCGAACCGAGGACGTGGAGATCGGTTGCGTCGAGCAGAGTGACGGCAGAGGAGCCGGACTGCGTCAGGCAGAGCGACTTGGTGTCGCGCGAGAAGGTCATGCTGGCGGCGCTAAACGGGATGGGCGCGGCCAGCGGTTGGAGGGCGGAATCGAGGAGGAGCACCTGCGGCGAGCCGCCGGCGGTGATGGCGAGGGCAAAGCGGCTGCCGTCAGCGCTGGCGGCCATCAGCGAAACGGTTGCGGCGCCGAGGCCACGGGGACCGGCGACGACGTTGCCATTCGCATCATACAGAGCGACCTCGGCGGTGGTGCCACCGGTGTTGCTGGAGGCAACAAGGACCTTGGTATGGTCGCCCGTGCGGGCGATCGCGCCTAAGCCGTTAACGAAGAGCGCGGGTTCCGTGGAAGTGAGGTCGGTCAAGGTATTTGTCGCTGGATTCCAAATGGCGGGCAGGGATTCCGGCTGATTGGCCTGCCGGAGACGGACGAAGAGATTGCCACTGGAGAGAGCGAGAACTTCCTCGGGGCGATCGAAGACGGAGCCGGGTAGCGGAACTTGTGGCGATACTGCCGTGCGGGCGGCGATTTGCAGCGAATCGGGGTCGATGGCGACAATTTCCTCCGTGACCGTGCCGGCCCAAAGAGTTTTCCCATCGGAGGAAAGATCGGCGCTCGAGGCGCCGGGAACCGGAATGGCGGCTTTTCTGGCCGGCGGCATCGTCGAGAAGACCTCGATGCGATTCATAGCGCGGTTAGCGACGTACAACTGCTTGCGCGCAGCGTCGTAAACAAGATGGCGATGGGGCCATTCGCTCGAGGGAAAGTCCAAGGCGGAAAGAGAATCGGTACGAATGAAGGTGGTTCTCGGCAGAGATGCGGCGATACCAGGCTGAACCAGCAAAGTGAGCGGGACGGTATGCAAAAGGCTGCCGCTCGTGGCTTGCGCCGAAAGGCTGAAAGTCCCGGCAGAGGCGCTGGACGCGGCACTGACAACCACGGGAACGCCGGAGCCGGAAGGAATGTTGAAGGGGCTGGGAGGACTGGAGGTTACGCCGGCAGGCAGGCCGGTCAAGGTGACCTGCACCGAGCCGGTAAAACCGTTCACCGGGTTCACCGAGACCGTGACCGCACTGCTGCTCGTGCCTTGCGTAACCGAGATGGACGTGGTGGAAAGATTGAGGACAAAGTCCGGGGAGGGTGGCGGAGGCGTTTGCACGACGGTACTAGACGAGCCGCCGCCACAGGAGGCACAGCACAGCGGCAAGATCAGGCAGGCGGCGCACAGGCGTAACCGGCCCATGACAGAACCTCTCGGTACATTTTCGTGCTAACGATACTCCTGATATGCTACGTGTCAAGTTAAGAAATCTCGGCGGTCGTCGGGACGCCGTGGAAAAAGAAAAACGGCGCGGGCAGCGCCCGCGCCGTTCCAGACTTCGCGGAGAAGCGAGGCTAAATCGTTTTTGCGGTGGCGGCCGCCGGCGAGCTGGAACGCGCGAACGCGTTCGCGCTGCTGGATTCCTTTTCGGCGGTCTTATCGATTTCGATGGAGCCTTTGAAGTAAGCGCCATCCTCGATCATGATGCGGGCAGTGGTGAGGTCCCCGTTGACGGACCCATCCTTTTTGATTTCAATGCGGTCCTTGGCACGGAGGTTTCCCTTCACCGTCCCGTAAACCACGACTTCGCGGGCAATGATATCGGCGGTGACTTTGGCGGTGGCCCCGACGGTGAGCTTCTTTTCATCAAGCTGGACCAGTCCTTCGACGGAGCCGTCGATGACGAGATCCTCGTTACCGGAAATTTCGCCCTTGACATGCAAGCTGGCCCCGAGCCGCGCTGTCGCGCGGTCCGCAGTCGCTCCCAGTGGACGCATCGCATCTGTACTCATCGCGCTAGTTCCCTCCCAAGTCGCCGGAGCGGGCTTCGGCGGCTGATTCGCAGGTAGATTTCGGATTTCCGGTTGCGCCGCTGGCGGCCCTTCCGGTTTCTTGTTACCCCACATCGGACCTCCCAAGGGACAAAACACCCCAGATTTTCCGGCCGGGGGTATTGGAACTCTAGTCCGCGAGGGGAACAGCGGCAAATGGTGTGTGGCGGCGCTGTGCTTGAGAGTAACTAGTACTTTCGCGACGGCCGGAGAGCGAACGCCGCGAGACAGGAATCGCCGGCGTCCGGGATTGGATCCATCAAGCGGTGGGTTTTTCGGGGACAGGCTGGAAAGCCATGAAGTCGTCATGAAAGCGGGCCGAGTAGGAAGCGAGCAACTGCTGGATGCGTTCGGCGCTGGGGGAGCGCAGGACGAAGCCGGCGTGATGATGCTTTTTGACGCGCAGGACGATTTCAGGATCGGTGTAGGCGGAAGTATCGGGGTCGGGCTGGCGCGCGAGGCAGAGGACGGCGCCGGCGTGCTCCTGACGGACGGGCGGCAGTTGATAGGGCTGCTTGCCCGCGCCAAGCTCGAGTTTGGCCCATTCGCGCCAGAGATTGATGCCGGAGGCGGCCTCGATAACGTCCGCGATGTAAGCGCCGCCCACGCGAGCGGCGATTTCAATGAAATAGAACTGGCCATCGGCATGGGCTTTCAAAAACTCGGCATGGGTAACACCACGAACCAAGCCGAGGGCGCCGATGAGATCGCGGTTCATGTCGAGGAGAGCGCGCGCATCAGGTGAAAGGGAAGGAAGCGACCGCGTGGTGAAGACACCGCCGGAGTGGGAAACGTCGAGAGGGGCTGTGCCATAGGAGTGGGCTTCAGCGAAAAGGACTTCGCGCTCGGAAACGATGCTATCCACGTGGAAGACCTGTCCGGGAAGGAACTGTTCGAGCAGATAGAAGGACTGCTGGTCGCCGAGCTGGTCGAGCAAGGGCCAGAGTTCCTCGGGGCCATGAATTTTCCTCATGCCGATACCGGAAGCTTGGGAACGCGGCTTCAAGAGCCAGGGCGCAGGCACGCGAGCCATGTAGCTGCGCAGCTTCTCGTAGTTGAGGACGTGGATAAATTCGGGGACGCGGATGCCGGCTTCCTGCGCGCGGCCGCGCATGGCCAGCTTGTCGCGAAAGTAGCGGACGGTCGTGAGACCCATGCCGGGAATCCGCAGGTGTTCGCGAAGAGCGGAGACGTTTTCCATATCGAACTCGTCGAGAGCGACGATTCGGTCAATGGAGCGAGAGCGAGCGATGTAGCTGACGGTGTAGATGAGATGCTGAAGCGGCAGATCTTCGGGCATGGTGAAAACTTCGGAGATGGAGTCGAACGGCCAATCGGCGTGGCGCAGCTTTTCGACGGTGAGCAACAGAACCGTAGCGCCTTCAGCCTTGCAGGTGCGCATGAATTCCTGGCCTTTTTCGTAAGAGCTGACGCAGAGAATGGTGAGCGGGTTCGGTTCGAACATTGGCAGCTCCCGACGGGCGGCCCGGAAAGGCGCGGCGCGGGTTCAGGAGCGCGCATTATACTGCGCTCGATTGCGCGGGGAAGAGGAATCGGAGGAAGGGGCCAACGCGACCTGCCCAAGCGGCTTCATTGTGCTCGCCGCCTTCGACGCGCTCGTAGTGCAGGTCTTCTTCGAGGCGCCAGCCCTTTTGCAGCAGCACATCACGGAACTGCTCCACGTCCTGGACAATACGAGGGCCTTCTTGTGTGCCGATATCGAGCCAGATGCGGGGACGCGGCTCGGGGCTGGCGGCCGCCGCGAATTTGTGCATGACGCGCTGATTCCACCAAACCGAAGGCGAAAGAGCGGCAATGCGGCCGAAGACATCGGGGCGCTTGAGACCAAGGTAGAGCGAGACGAGACCACCGAGCGAGGAGCCGCCGAGGCCGGTGTGGGGCGGACCGGAAAGCGTGCGGTATTCGCGCTCGATGAAGGGCATAACTTCTTCAATGAGGAATCTGGCGTAGCGGTCGGCGCGGCCTCCGCCGAGCCTGGGCACGCGCGTGGGTGTGTATTCGCGGACGCGCGCTTTCGTGTTGTACAGGCCCACGATGATGAGCGGTTCAACCGCGCCGCGGCAGATGCATTCGTCGGCGGTGGGGCCGACGTGCCAGTCCTGGCCGGGGATAAAGGAGGTGGCGCCGTCGAAGAGATTCTGGCCGTCGTGCAGATAGAGCACGGGAAAGCGCCGCCAAGTTTGGTCATCGTAGCCGGGCGGAAGATAGACGATGAGGTCGCGCTGGTTGCGCAGAAACCAGGAGCGAAACTTTTCGTGCTTGCGCAACTGACCGGAGCTCACGGCGCGATGGTGACCAGTAAGTCTTTGGCTTCAACGTGCTGGCCGGGAGACGCCAGCACCTTGGTAACGCGGCCGGCGATCGGCGCGTAGATGTTGGATTGCATCTTCATGGCTTCCAGCGTGAGGAGCTTCGCTCCCCGCTCGACGGTGTGATTCAGCTGGACGGCGACGCCGCTGATGACGCCTGCGGTCGGAGCAGCGACCTGGCCGGGGTCGGCGGGATCAGCCTTGGGATGAGCGCGCTCGGTGACACGCAACGATTTGTCGCGAATGCTGACTTCCCGCGGCTGGCCGTTGAGTTCGAAGAAGAGCGTGCGCGTGCCGTCCGGGTGGGGCTCGCTGGCGGTGAGAAACTTGATGATGAGTGTCTTGCCGGATTCGATCTCGACGGTGATTTCTTCGCCCGATTTGAGGCCGTAGAAAAAAGACGGAGTCGGAAGGACACTGACGTCGGAATAGGCTTGCTGGAAATTGTCAAACTTCAAGAAGACTTCCGGATAGAGAAGATAACTGAGCAAAGCGTCGGGGCGGATCGAGTGGCCGACTTTCTGTTCCAGCGTCTTTTGCTCGCGAGCGAAGTCCGCGGGTTCGAGGCTGGCGCTGGGACGGCCACTGAGCGGCTTCGCTCCGCGCAGGACGATCTTTTGCAGCTTTTGCGGCCAGCCGCCCGGCGGCACACCCAAGACGCCGGATAGCATCTCGACCACGGAATTGGGAAAGGGGACGTCATTCTTTTCGCCTAGCGCGAGGACGTCCGCGGGGGTCATCTCCTTGGACATGAGAAACAGCGTCATGTCGCCCACGACTTTGCTCGAAGGCGTAACCTTGACGATATCGCCGAAAAGCTGATTCACCTCGGCATACATGCGCTCGACTTCACGCCAGCGGTGACCCAGCCCCATGGCGACGGCTTGTTCGCGCAAGTTTGTGTACTGGCCGCCGGGAATTTCGTGCTCGTAGAGGCGGGCGGAACCGGACTTGGGTCCGGAGTCAAAGGGCAGGTAGTAGGTGCGGACGGTTTCCCAGTAGTCGGAGCATTCGTTGAGAGCGGCGGCATCGAGTTGGGTGTCGCGAGGCGTGTTGCGCAGGGCCGCGACGATGGCATTGAGATTCGGCTGGCTGGTTCCGCCGCTGAGCGAGGCGACCGCTGCGTCGGCGACATCAACGCCGGCTTCAGCGGCTTTCAGGACGGAGGCGGCGTTCAATCCGCTGGTGTCGTGAGTGTGAAAGTGAATGGGCAGGCCGATTTCGTCCTTTAGAGCTTTAACGAGAGCGCAGGCGGCGTACGGTTTGCAGAGTCCGGCCATATCCTTGATGCAAAGAAAATGCGCGCCGAGCTTCTCGAGCTGCCGGGCAAGGGTGACGTAGTACTTCAGCGAATATTTGGGCCGCGCTTTATCCAAAATATCGCCGGTATAGCAGATGGCGGCCTCGCAGACAGCGCCGGTTTCGAGAGCGGCGTCGAGCGAAACGCGCATGTTGTCAATGGAGTTGAGAGAATCGAAAATGCGGAAGATATCGATGCCCTGGCGATGGGCCTCGGCGACAAAGCGCCGGATGACATTATCCGGATAGGATGCATAGCCGACGGCGTTTGCGCCGCGAAGGAGCATCTGGAAGCAAATATTCGGGATGCGCTCGCGGAGCCGCCGCAGGCGTTGCCAGGGGTCCTCGTGGAGGAAGCGGAGCGCGGCGTCAAAGGTGGCGCCGCCCCACATTTCGATGCTGAATAAATTGGGCAGGCGCTGCGCGACGGCATCCGCCGCGGCCAGCAGATCGTAGGTGCGCACGCGCGTGGCCATAAGGGACTGATGCGCGTCACGAAACGTCGTGTCGGTGATGAGCAGGCGCTTCTCTCTTTTGACCCAGGCCGCGAATTTCCTTGGCCCGAGTTTCCGCAGCAACTGGCGGGTGCCAGGCGGAGGAACAATGCCCGGAGCCGAGGGAGGCACGGCCGGCTCCAACTCTTTCGGCACGCTCTTGCCTTTCACTTCGGGGTTGCCGTTCAAGATCACGTCGCCGAGGTAGGAAAGGAGCTTGGTGGCGCGATCGGCGCGGGTTGCAAACTGGAAGAGTTCCGGAGAATCGTCGAGGAAGGAAGTGGTCACTTCGCCGGCGCGGAATTTCGGGTGATTGACAACATTTTCGACAAACGGAATGTTTGTTTTGACGCCGCGGATGCGAAACTCGCGCAACGCACGGTCCATGCGCTGGCATGCTTCCGGCAGATTTGTTCCCCAGGCGGTAACTTTTACGAGCAGGGAATCGTAATAAGCGGCAAGCTGCGCGCCGGCATACGCCGTGCCGCCATCGAGGCGAATGCCGAATCCCGCCGGCGAGCGGTAGGTTGAAATTTTGCCGTAATCCGGAGCGAAATTATTCTGCGGATCTTCGGTGGTGACGCGGCACTGCAGCGCGGCGCCGTGGAGCGGAATGGCTTCCTGCTTCGGCAAGGCAACCGGCTGTTCGTGGAGGCTGTGGCCCTGCGCGACCAAAATCTGCGCGCGGACGATGTCAATTCCGGTCACCATCTCGGTAACGGTGTGCTCGACCTGAATACGCGGATTGACCTCGATGAAATACCACTTGCGCGTGTCCACGTCGTAGAGAAACTCGACGGTTCCCGCATTGCGATAATGCGCTTTGCGGGCGAGCCGCACCGCTGCTTCGCACAATTCATTTCGAATGTTCGCGGCGAGGTTCGCCGCCGGCGCCACTTCCACGACTTTCTGGTGGCGCCGCTGCACGGAACAATCGCGCTCGTACAGATGCAGCAAGTTGCCGTGTTCGTCGCCGAGAATCTGGACTTCGAGGTGCCGGGCGCGCGGCAGGTATTTCTCGAGGAAAACGGAGGCATCGCCAAAGGCGGAACGGGCTTCGCCCTGAGCTTCTTCGATGCGCGACTCAAGCTCGGCAGCAGTGCGAACGACGCGCATGCCCCGGCCACCCCCGCCCATCGCGGCTTTGACGATGACGGGATAGCCGATTTGGGCCGCGATCTTTTTGGCTTCCTGCGGTGATGCGACGGGCTCCTCGGTGCCCGGCAGGACGGGCACACCGGCGGATGCGGCAAGGCGGCGCGCAGCGGTTTTATCGGCGAGCAATTCGAGCAGAGATGGAGTTGGTCCGACAAAAAGGATTCCCGCCTTTGCGCAGGCGCGCGCGAACGCCGGGTTTTCGGACAAGAATCCGTAGCCGGGATGAATGGCATCAACGCCTTTGGCTTTGGCCAGCGCGACAATTCCCGGAATGTCCAGATAAGCCTCGACAGGGCCTTTGCCGGCGCCGATTTGATAGGCCTCGTCGGCCTTGAAACGGTGGAGCGCAAGGCGATCTTCCTGCGAATAGATGGCCACGGTGCGCAAGCCGAGTTCGTTGGCCGCGCGAAAGATGCGAATGGCGATCTCGCTGCGATTCGCGGCAAGCAATTTGTGAATGGGTCTGGTTTTCATCCGGTCTGGTCGCGCCCGTGCGCGAAACCTTAGATTGTTTCACAGAGCAGCCCGAAGCTCACGCGCAGTTTTTTGAATCCGCCGAAGCGAGAGGTTAAATAAATCAATTCGGATTGGCTTCGGGCCTCTCCGCCGGCATGGCAAGCCCTTGACCGGGGTCCGCCACCGCGGCTGCTTTCCACTGCTCAAGCTCCGCCTGCACCTTTGCCCATTCCCTGGGTTTCTTCTTTGTGGAATAGTCCGCATCCGGGTGCGAATAAAACTCGAGCATCGCGGCGCGGAGTTCCGGCGAAGCTCCGGAGAAGTGCTGCTCGGCGAGCAAATTCAAGAGCGCGGCATGCGCGTCGTCGTTCATGAAATACGTTCCGGGCGGAGTTTCGCCGCCAGTGTCGAAATTTTCGTTGGATAAGTTCAGGCTCCCACTATCTGCGTCGCCGAGCAGCTTGTCATAGCGGGCAATGACGGCGTTAAAGCTGGCCTCAAACATCTGCTCCGCATGGGGCGTGGGCGTCCTGAATTCGAGGACCTTGAGGGGCCCGAACCTCGGCACCAGCTTCCACAAGAAGGCCAGAAACCGTTCAAGGAAGGAGGGCTTTTGATAGTCCTGGCCCCACTCGCGCTCGTAGCTGGCGCGAGAGAGGTTATAGAGAAAGCGGCGCTTGGTGATTCCCGGCACATCGGCCTTGATCTCGTCCTGCTTGAGCGACCAGGCAATCCGTGTAGCCTTGGGAATCTGTTTGCTCACGGCCCGGCGATAGGAACCCAGCGCTTTGTCCTCATCCGGAAGCACTTTTCGCAGGGGCAGTCCGTAGGTTTCTTCAAACGCCTGTTCGAGCACGCGCTTGGCAACGCCGAAGCCGATGAAATCGTGGTACGCATCCGGCGCGTAGTGATTCTTGGCCACCTGGCCGACGTCGAAGCCGAACTCCGTTTTGATGTGCGCCAGCGGGTCCTGTTCGTAAGTGACGGAGCTCCCGTACTTCTCTTCGAGTTTTGGATACAGGAGGGGCACGGAAGGGTTCACGCCGATGCGGTGTCCATCGCAATCCGCCGCATAGTGGGAGAGCGCGCCGAGCGCGAAAGCATATTCATTGAGGTCGCGGGAATCCCGAATCATGGCCAGGATGAAATCTCCGCTGCGAACATAGTGGGTAAGGTCGCTAAAGAGATGACTTCCGTGCGGATAGTAGCCCATATCCTGAATGATGGCGCCGCCGTAAACATAGCCGTGGGCGACCCTGAGCTCTTCGCCGGTCGCATCGGGAAAGCGCTTCCGCAAGAGCGGGCGGATGTCCCTCCAGGCAATATCAATGATGGCCTCATGAGCCAAGACGGCGTAGGCTTCTCCGGGCGAGGGCCAGGCTGCGGCCAGCAGACAGCCGAGTGCGAGCGCTATGCAGTTTTGGCACACGCGGCGTGATCTGATCCCAAGTCTCTGCTTCATCCCCGCTTCCATCGGCCAAGTTCGGGCAAGTCTCGAGTGACCCGGAAAGTTTAGCAGTACGCCTGGAAGGGGAAAACCCGGCGATCAGGACATTCGTTTGCGGGAGAGCGCAACTGCGCCGAAGTGAACCGGAAGGAGCGAAAACGAATCAATACTTGCGCAAGACGCCGATGACACGGCCTTGAATTTTGACGTCCGCGGCAGCGACCACGATTGGCGCCATATCGGCGTTCGCCGGTTGCAGGCGGACCTTGCCCTGGCCTTCGCGGTAGAAGCGCTTCAGGGTAGCCTCTTCTCCGCCCACAAGCGCGACGACAATGTCTCCGGCATTGGCCACTTGCGTCTGCTCGCAGACCACGAAATCGCCGTCCATGATGTGGTCTTCGATCATGGAGCTGCCCTTCACCTGAAGAACAAACGAATTCCCGCCGCGAGCAAAGTCGCCGAGCGAAAGCGTTTCGCGCTCCTCGACGGCTTCGAGCGGCCGCCCCGCCGCGATTCGCCCGACCAGCGGCAACTCCTGGACCTTGCGCTCGATGACCTGCTCCTTCACCGACTTGGGCAATTGCAGAATTTCGATCGATCGGCTCTGATTGTAACCGCGACGGATGAAGCCCTTCTTTTCGAGGGTGGTGATGTGCTTGTGGACGGTGGCGAGGGAAGTGAGCTTGAGGCCCTTGCCGATCTCCTCAAAGCTGGGCGCATAGCCGTGCTTGGTCTCGAAGGTCACCAGGTAATCGAGAACTTCTTTTTGCCTTTTTGTCAGGGGCATGGGTCGCGCCTCCACTCGCGGAGTTTTCCACAACCACTCTAGGCGAAATAAAGGCGAATAGTCAAGGGCAATCTGGAACGGTTCACAGCCTTTCGGGCCTGGAAACCAAGGAACCGCTGAACGCGGATCACCACTAGGTGGCCAACGCCGCGGAGAGGCTTACAAGGGGGCGCCGTCACGCGGGCTGTAACCAGCGGTACGGCGCCTGCGTCCTTCCTTGCAGCTAGCATGACACCTACTGAGCGCGCGGCGGACTCTCTCCCCGTCGCGCGCTTTCCTCTGTGGTATCCTTCTGCTGTCAGCTCACCAAGCGGTACGTCATAGACGATTCCTGCTGGCACCGCTGTTCGGCCTCTCCCCGCATCGGCGCCGGAGCGGCCAGAGCTACACCTCTTCCCGCTCGCGGCATTCACGGGAGACGAACTGAGCCCAGCAGGATGGGAGTGCACCGGTTCATGTCGATTCTTTCCGAGGTCCCACAGGTCAAGCCGAGACGCGAGGTCCTGGATCACGCTGTGATTCGGTTTGCGGGAGATTCCGGCGACGGGATGCAGATCACGGGCAGCCAATTCACCAACACCGTCGCGCTCTACGGCAATGACATCGCAACGTTTCCGGACTATCCCGCGGAGATTCGCGCTCCCGCCGGAACGCTGCCGGGCGTGAGCGGATTCCAGCTTCACTTTTCCTCGAACGACGTATACACCGCCGGCGACGCTTGCGACGTGCTGATCGCGATGAATCCGGCCGCGCTCAAGATGAACGTGGCCGACCTCAAGCCGAACGGGATCCTGATCGTCAATTCGGATGCCTTCACGGAAACGGACCTGCGCAAGGCGCAAGCGACGTCGAATCCGCTGGAGGATCATTCGCTGGACAAGTTCCGGCTGTTTTCCGTAGAGCTCGAGCGTCTGACGAAGCGCGCTCTCGAGCATCTCGGCCTGGACGCGAAGTCCATGAGCCGCTGCAAGAATTTCTTCGCGCTCGGGATGTGCTATTGGCTTTACAACCGCTCGATGGATTCGACGGTTCGCTGGATTGAAGACAAGTTCAAGAATAAGCCGCTGCTGGCCGAGGCGAACAAGCTGGCGATGAAGGCCGGCTACTCGTATTGCGAAGCGACGGAAGCATTTCAAATCAGCTACGAAATTCCCCCGGCGCAGCTTTCCCCCGGCCTCTACCGCAACCTTAGCGGTAACCAAGCGCTGGCACTCGGCTTTGTGACGGCCTCGCAGAAGTGCGGGCTGCGGCTCTTTCAGGGCAGCTACCCGATCACGCCCGCTTCGGACATTCTGCACGAGCTCTCGCAATACAAGGATTTTGGAGTAATGACGTTCCAGGCCGAGGACGAAATCGCGGCCATTACGAGCGCCATCGGCGCGGCGTATGCGGGAGCGCTGGCAATCACGACGACCTCGGGCCCTGGGATGGCGCTGAAGACGGAAGCGATCGGGCTGGCTGTGGCAGTGGAATTGCCGCTGGTGATTTGCGATATCCAGCGCGGCGGACCCTCGACGGGCCTGCCGACGAAGACGGAGCAAGCCGACCTGCTGCAGGCCCTGTTTGGGCGCAACTCGGAAGCGCCGGTTCCGGTGATCGCGGCGGCGACACCCTCGGATTGCTTCTGGACGGCGCTTGAAGCGTGCCGCATCGCGGTGAAGTACATGGTGCCCGTGATCTTGCTGTCTGACGGGTATCTGGCGAACGGCGCCGAGCCGTGGCGCATCCCCAGCCTCGACGAAATTCCCGCATTCCCGGTGAAGTTCGCGACCGAGAAAAATTCGCCGGAGCGGTACCTGCCGTACAAGCGCGATCCGAAGACGCTGGCGCGGCCGTGGGCCATTCCAGGCACGCCGGGACTCGAGCACCGCATCGGCGGACTCGAGAAGCAGGATGTGACCGGCAACATCAACTATGAGCCGCTGAATCACGAGAACATGGTGCGGATTCGCGCCGCGAAGGTGGCCGCCGTGGCGCAGGACGTTCCGGACGCGATTCCGTCCGGGGATCAATCCGGCGATTTGCTGATTGTGGCGTGGGGTTCGACGCACGGCTCTGTCACAGCCGCCGTAAAATCGCAGCGCGCGCAAGGACGCAAGATCGGGCACGTTCATCTGCGCCACCTGAACCCGCTGCCGCCGAATCTCGGCGAAGTGATGCGGCGCTACAAGAAGATTCTCGTTCCCGAGCTGAACATGGGGCAGTTGCTTTGGGTGCTGCGAGCAAAGTTCCTGGTGGATGCGATCGGGCTGAATAAGATTCAGGGCCGGCCGTTCAAGCAGATGGAGCTCGAGCAAAAAATCGAAGAGGTCCTCGCATGAGCACCGCGACGCTGCCACCGCCTCTCAGCAAAAAAGATTTTCAGACCGACCAGGAGGTCCGCTGGTGCCCGGGATGCGGCGATTACGCCATTCTCTCGGCTGTGCAGTCGGTTTTCCCGGAGCTCGGCATTAAACGCGAGAATTTCGTGGTTATTTCCGGAATCGGCTGCTCTTCACGATTCCCGTACTACATGAACACGTTCGGCTTCCACACGATTCACGGCCGGGCGCCGGCCATCGCTACCGGCCTGAAAGCGATTCGGCCCGACCTCGAAGTTTGGGTGGCTACGGGTGACGGCGACGCGCTCTCCATCGGCGGCAACCACACGATTCACATGTTGCGGCGCAACGTGGGACTTAAGGTCCTGCTCTTCAATAACCGGATTTACGGCCTGACCAAGGGCCAGTATTCGCCGACCTCCGAGGTAGGGAAAAAAGCGAAATCGACTCCCTTCGGCTCGTTGGACCGGCCGTTCAATCCGATTTCGCTGGCCATCGGCGCCGAAGCGACTTTCGTGGCGCGTTCGGTTGACGTCTTCCAGCAACATCTGAAGGACACGCTGAAGCACGCCGCCGCTCACAAAGGCTCGGCGTTCATCGAGATTTTGCAGAATTGCAATATTTTCAACGACGGCGCGTGGTCCAGCCTGACCGAAAAAGATGCGCGCAGCGAGCACGTGCTGCAACTTGAGCACGGCAAGCCCATGATTTTCGGCAAGAACAAAGACAAGGGCATTCGGCAGAAACCGGACGGCGATATCGAAGTGGTGCAGCTTGGCGGCGGAGTGACGGAGTCCGATCTCCTGGTGCACGATGCGCATCATCCGCGCGCCTATTACGCATTCATGCTCTCGCACATGGAGCACCGGCCGGGTTTCCCGACACCGGTGGGCGTGCTTCGCTCCTGGGAAGACGCGCCGCGCTACGAAGACGTCATGAACGCGCAGATCAACGAAGTAATCGCCAAGCGCGGTCCCGGCGATCTCGCCAAGCTTCTTCGCGCGGGGGACACCTGGCAGGTCAAGTAGAGGATCCTCACACGGAACTACGGCGGGCGTTCCAGCCTTTTTCCCGCTCAGTGAACCTCGATTTGTGAGGCGCCCGATTCTTGTGTTTGTTCGCCAGTCTTCCCCTCATCATCGCGGGCAAGCTGCTGTAGGCCGGCGCGGAGAAGCGGTACTCCTTCGACTGTGCTTTCCTTCAGCATAAATTCCAGGGTGCGTCTAGGGGATTCGCTGGCGCGCTGCACGGGCGGCTTGGCGCTACGCTGCTCGTAAGACCCAGCCCGGCAAGGTGCATTTTCTATGTCGAGGCTGGGACCGAAGGCTCTTTTCATTTTCCTTTCGTTTGCGGGCGCGCCGCCTTGGAGCATGGCAACGCAGGCCCAGCTGCCGCGTACGCTCGCCACGTTTCCGGAGGGCAATCAGCAGCACGCAGCCGCCGCTCCGGCGACCGTGGTGGTGAGCCTTCGAGAAGTCAACGGCAGCCCGCTGGATATGCCGGCGGTGGTAAAGCTCTTCTCCAATTCCATGACATTCCATGAAGTGGCGCCGGCCGAAGGCGCCGCTGCGACGGCAACCTTCGCCAACGTGGCGCCAGGCGACTACAACGTGGAAGTGACCGCCGTGGGACACAAGAAGGTCACGGAACAGGTCAGCGTGCTATCCGCTGGCACAACGTATCCGGTCTATGTCTATGTGCCACCCGAGAGCGAAAAAGCCGCGCAAACGCCCGCCTCGTCCGTCATGGTGATGACGCCGAAGCTGCGGGGAGAAGTCGAGAAGGGCGTCAGCGCCATGCAAAAGCGGCAGTTCGGCGAAGCGCGCGCCTGGCTCGCGAGAGCGGCAAAGCTCGCTCCTTCCAACGCGGACATTTTATATCTGCTCGGCATGGCGGAGCACATGTTGAAGAACCTGGTCGCGGCGCAAAAAGAGTATCAGGCGGCTCTGGCGCTGCAACCGGCTCACGAACGCTCGCTGCTCGGCCTGGCGGAAGTGCAGATCCAGCAAGGCGATCCGCAAGGCGCTGAAACCACGCTGGACAAGGCGTTCCGGGTGAATGGAGCAGACTGGCGGACGCACCTGCTTTTGGCGTACGCGTGCTTCGAGGAGCGCAAATACGATCAGGCAGGCGCGCACGCCCGCCAAGCCATCGCTCTTGACAAGACGCAACAAGCAGGCGCGCAAGTGCTGCTCGGGCGCATAGCCGCTTTGCAGGGCCATGCCGACGAAGCGCGGAACGATTTTCAGGCGGTGATCAAGTCTTTTCCGAATGATCCCGCTGCCGCCGAAGCGAAGCAGCGGCTCGCGCTGCTCGCGCCTGCGCAACCGGCTGCTGCCGGAAACGCAAGCGAGCGAGAACCGGTGATGGCGGATCTGCCCTCCGTGCCGGCTCGCGGCTCGGCGCGGCCCTGGGCTCCTCCGGATATTGACAGCAAGGAGTACCCGCTGGCTCCGGGGGTGGCGTGCCCTGGCTCCGACGTACTCGAGCGCGCGCAGCAGCATATGCTTCAACTGATCTCGAATTTCGACAGATTCGCGGCCACCGAACACGTCGTGCACGAAGAAATTGACGACAAGGGCGTACCGGAAGAATTGAAATCGAAAGACTTCTGGTATCTCGTCTTCGTGCAAAAGATGGAACCCGGAGGCTTCTACCTCGAGGAAACGCGCGACGGCGACGAAGGTGTGGATAACTTCCCTACGGCGCTGGCCACAACGGGCCTCGCCGGCCTGGGCGTGGCGATTCTGCAGCCTGCCTATCAAGGCGATTTCGAATTTCGCTGCGAAGGCCTTTCGACGTGGCGGGGAGAGGCTGCCTGGCAAATGCGCTTCGAGCAGAAGGAAGGAGTCCTTCCGCGCGTCCGGGTATGGAGAAAGGGCGCCGAGGTGTTTCCTATTCCTCTGAAGGGCCGGCTATGGATTTCCGCCGCGAGCTACGATTTGCTGCATCTTGAGACGGACCTGCGCGAGCCCATCCGCAAGCTGCACCTCGCCAAGGATCATCTGATGATCGACTACGGCCCAGTGAGCTTTGAAGCTGGAAAGGTCCGCTTGTGGCTGCCGTGGAAGGCGGACCTGTACATGGAAGTGCATGGCAAGCGGTACCATCATGAGCATACGCTCACGAACTACGAACTCTTTTCCGTCGATACAACGGAAACGGTAGGAAAGCCAAAGACGGCCGCCAAACACGCCAAGAGTCCGGGAGGCAACTGAGAGAGTTCAGGGGGGCGGACGAAGACAAAGGGGGCCTTTGCCACCCGAGGCAAAGGCCCTTTAAGGTTTCGCGTTGCGCAGTCCGCAAATTAGCGTTGCGGCTTCGTGGCGGGCTGCGCCGGCTTGGCCGCCGGCTTCGGCGTGGTCCCGGCAGGAGCCGAGCTAGCCTTGACGGGATAGGCCTGGTCGTACAGCCGGACCACTTCCTGGGTCAAGTCGATGGAAGCTGACTTATAAAGCAGCGGCGAATTCTGGGCGGAAGAATCGAAGACGGCGACGAAGCCATTCTCGCGCGAGTAGCGGTCGAGCACGTCAATCATCTTGCGGCCAATACGGTCAATGACTTCGGTCTGTGCGGCGTTCACGTCTTCCTGAAGTTCGTTGTTTTTGCGGTCGAGCTGCTTGGTCAGGAATTCGCCTTGGCGCTGCAAGCGGGCCATTTCCTCCTGGCTGCACTTGCCTTCGCACGCCTGGAGGCGCGTGCGCAGATCGTTGATCTGCTTGTTGAGATTTTCGAGTTCCGTCTGCCGCGACGCAAATTGTGATTGCAGCTCGGCGGAGGCCTGTTTGCCTTCGGCGGTGCTGATGATGGCATTGCGAACGTCCACGACTCCGACTTTGCCTGCCGCGGGCGCCCCCGCCGCCGGAGCGGACTGCGCGAACGTCGCGCCGCCCGCAAGACACGCTGCGGTCAGAACGGCCGAGCGAAATGCATTTCTGGAATTCACGGTTCTCTCCTTAAATTCAAGGATGGTTCTCCGACGCGTTCGGCCGACCAGCCTTGCCAGTCCTCTGACTGGCGAAAACTTGGCTCGCCTAGAAACTTCCGCAGGCACTTTTCAAAACTCGCAGTATAGCCAACCCGGCATGCCGAGGCAATGAGAAAGCTGCCCGCAAGCCGCCCAGATAAGTTAGATGCAAGTTTGCGAGTTGCGTGAACCGATGGCATGGCCTCTCAACCTACGGCAGCGGCAAGAGCAGCACGCGGTTGTTGCTCTGATCCGAAATCACCGCCAGGTTGCGGATCGGGCTGACCGCCACAGCCAGCGGCCCGGAAGCTCCGATTCCGATGGTTTGGACGGTCTGGGAGGTTTGCGCGTCAACGAGCGAAATCGAGTTGCTAAGGGAATTGACGGTGACAATTGTCGCCGTCTCCGGATTCACTGCGATCGAAGTTGGGTTCACGCCGACCTTAATGCTGCCGGTCGCTGAGTTATCCGGATTAAATGTGTTGATGACATTCCCTTGGCTGGAAACCACATAAAACAAACCCGGATTCGCGGTTCCCGTGGATACCGCAGGATTGAACGTGATGCCCGTCGGCGTTGCGCTCAGAAAACTGGTCAGCGTCGAACCGTTCTTGACGGGGCTGCTGGCGCCGATATCCACGGCATCGAGAACGCCCGAGTTGCCCGTCAGGCTGTTGACCTGGAGGGCCGTAACCACCGCGAGCCCTCGTCCGTTCGAGCCGCGGTCTGGGTCAATGGCGACGGCAATGGGGGTTTGGTCAACCGCAACGGAAACGGGACTTAGCGTGCCTACCGGATTCGCGGTCAGGGGCGTGAGATCCACGGTGCTCACGCTGTTCGCGCCGGTGTTTACGATCACCGCGAGGTTCGTTTCCGGGTTGATGGCAACACCCGTGGGCTGCGCCCCCGTCGTAATATCGCTGACGATCTGCGTGCCGGTATCGAGGTTCAGAATGGAGGCCGTACCCGCGCCATTATTGGTGACCACAGCTACGCCAAGCGTCGGGGTCAGCGCAGGCAGGACGGCAACTCCCGTCGGGGAAGCCCCCGTCGGCATGAACGTCATGGAACCGAAGGAAGCTCCCGAATTCAGGTTGATCGCCGCAAGCTGGCTGCAGCCGGTTTCCGTAACCAGCGCAAGGCCGCGTTGATCATCAATGGCGACGCCGCCTGGGGCAGCGTTCGTGGCCGTGCCGTTGACCTGACATTGAGCCAGCGGAATGCTTTCGAGCACGGTGAGGTCCGTCACGTTCGAGACGGCCCCGTTGCTCGTATCGAAGACGTCCAGGCCGAACCGGCGCGGACTGGTGAGCAAGGAGGCGGGAACGCTGGCGTCCACCTCGGTGCTGCTGACGAGCGTGGTGGGAATGGCAGAGCCGTCAAGGCGCGCGGTGGTCGTTGCCGTAAAGCCCGAGCCCAGAATGCGGACGACAACCGGTGAGGTTGGAAGGGACCCTGCTGTGATCAAAATCGTGCGTTCGAGCGTCGTCCCCGGAATGGCCGGCGTAAGCGCCTGCGAAATGCTTAGGCTATTAATCTTACCTAGCACCACTGGGATGAGTATTCCGCCCGGAGACCCGGCGTTTCCGTTGGCGACCACCATCGCCATGTTCATTACCGGATCGACCGCGACGGCACCAGGGATGCTGACGGTGAGGGCGCTGCCGCCAGATGGAGTGAACGATACGCTGGTTTCCGAGCCCGATGTCGGCAGATTTACGATCGCCGCGCGATCATTCGCCGAGGGATCCAGGATGGAAAGCTGGCTCGTTCGCGGATTGAACGATACGGCCGTATTGGAGAACGGCTGGAAAGCCACGGCTGAGGTTCCCAGCTCGGTTGCTGTTCCGGAGAAATTCGGGCCCGTAATGTTGGTGAAAAGAGAAGTGGATGTCAGCGTTTCACTCTGCGGGGAGAGATACGTGATTTGCCCCTGAGTCAGCTCCGGATCGGCCAGGACCGCCTGGCGAGTGACCGGATTGAAATCGATCCCCTGCACGGTGGGAGACAAGTTGAAATTGAGCGACACGGTTCCACTGTTCACCACGCAGGGGTCCGAAGTTGCAGGACAAGTGACCGAATCATCGGCGGCATCCTGAGCGTAGGTAAAGTTGAAGCTATCGAGCACCTGGATCACCGGGAAAGAGCCGTTAAAGTTCGTGCCTTTGCTGCCCTGCGGAACGCCTGCAATCAGCACGGTCCCTGGCTTAGCGACACTCAAGTCGTGCGCTGTCGCAGTCGTCACCTGGACGACGTGAGCGGTTCGCGTCAGGGACTTGATCGGGATGCCTTGCCCGGAAAGCGCGGACATGTTGACCGCGGCGATGTTGCCTTGCCCGCCCGGCGTGACGAACGCGAGGTGTGACTCCGGTTCAAATGCGACTTGTGGATTCGCACCTGTGTTCAGCGTCACAAACGCAATCGCGCAGTACGGAGCCGTTCCTGTATTGGGCAGGCAGGCCGGCATTGGGTTCGCATTGGGGTCGTAATTCACGAGCAACCCCACGTTGGTCGAAGCGAAGGCGACCACGGCCCGGTGCAGGAATGGATCCACGCCAACCGCGTACGGGAAAGGCACCGGATTCGGGGGATTTGCCGGCAGAACCTGGCTGAGATCAATCGGCGGAGCAATCTGTGCTCCGGTCAAAATATTGATGAGCGACAGCGAACGACTGGCGTAGTTCACGACCACGGCCGCCGGCGTGGGGTTCTGGCTTGTGTCCACCAGTGCATCGTCAATAGCAACGCTCGTGGCCAGCGAACCACCCGAGGGAACCAGAAGCCCGGGCGCCGGTACGCCCCCGGTCAGGCTGAGAATTTGAACGTTGTTCGTGTCGCTCGGATTCGCGTCGGTTACAACGGCAAGGCGCCGCTGCGAATCCACGGCGATCGCGCTCGGCACGAAATTCGCGCCCAAGGCCAGCTTCGCGGCCGGCGCATTGTAGATGACGCTCTTAGGGTTGGCCGGCCCTGCCAGCGTAAGCGGAGTGCCGCCCGCCGGGTCAATCGGCGGATTCGCGTTGGCATAATCCGGAATCACGGTGAAATCGGTGTACGAGGTGTTGGGCGCCGGTGCAGCAAGGTTTGGATTGGTGACGCTCACGGGAACGAACCCCGCCTGCGCGACCGAACCGCCGTTTGGCTGGCCGATAAGGCGTTGCGCCGTCGAAGATGGATCCGCGAGGAAGCCGGTGGTCGTCCCTTGTCCGGTCAATTGCGCCGAAACGATCGGCGGCTGCCCAAAGTAACCCCCATCAATCGAAAGGGCGGTGGGCTGAAGCGCCTGCCCCTGCGTGAAATTGCGCGGGCTCGCCGAAGTCACAGAGGGCTTCACCGGGATGACATGCAGAGTGAACGGCCCGCCGGTAACGGTTTCGGTTGGATTATTCGAAGAGAGCTGGACGGTATAGTCCCCAGGTACGGTCAAATTATTCGCAAACAGGCGGACTTTGACGCCAATCGCCGCGGAGGTTGTGCTCGCCGAAAATACCACCTTGAACTGCTCAACGCCGTTTATATTGTTATCTTGTGTGATGGTGAAGGGCGCCTGTCCGGAACCGGCTGGCGGGGTAATGGTAATGGCGTTTTGCGAAGTGGAATTGGGCGCGTTCAGGAACAGATCCTGCTGTTGCGCGCCCTGCGCCATAACGGTTGGCGAAATTCCATTAAACGAAATGGGTCCGCCCTGAACAATGGTGACCGTGGCTTGCCCGATCCGCGCGTTGTCCACTTTGGAAATCGCAAACAGCGTGACCACGCCTGCCGCATTCACCGGAGGCTTGCCGCTCGCGGCCGTGGTCGCCGCCGGGACGGCGGCAGGCGCGGTATAAATCCCGTTCGCATCAATGGATCCGCAGCTATTCGTGCTCGCCGCGGCGCAGCTCGCGCTGGAAGTGGTCGCTGTTACCTCGTAGGTGAGTCCCCAGTTCAGGGTTGTCGGATCCAGCGCGTTCCCCGTCGCGTCAATCGCATTGAACTTCCGCGCTTCGTTGGTCGCCATCGTGGCGGTGGAAGGCACGATGAAAACGCGAATCCCGGAATCGAAAGTGATCTTGAACGTCGCTGTCTTCTTGGTGTTTGCATGAGCCGTGGCTGTGATCGTGACCGTCACGTTTGGAAATTTGGTCTGGTCCGGAAAGACCGAAGGCGCCGTGAAGGTGGCCGTGGAAGAAACGGTCGTGCTCGTGTTCTGGATGTTACTCAGCGTGCCGACCGCGCCGTTCGCGCTTTCGCAGGTGGCCGAGGCCGAGGGCTTCGGAGTCGGATTGGACGTGGTGGGGTTTGGCGTCGTCGTGTAGTCACATTTGAAATCGGAGGAAACGTCCGTCGCGCCGGTCACGGTCGCGGTAAGCGTCTGCGACTGCGTCGGCACCATCACGGAAGCGGTGCCCGTGAGACTGACCACCACCTGGTTCGCCGTGCTGCCGCCCCCTCCGCAGCCCGAAGTCGCCAGTGCAGCCGCTGCCGCTATCCCCAAAAATTGTTTTCGCACTCCTTGCCACTTCGTTCCCACGGCTCCCCACCTCGCTTTGCGTTCGTGGCCGTCACCCGGCCAGTGCCGACAGAAGGCCCGCGTACTTGAGAAACTCTGGCGCATGATCAAAACGTCCGGCTCACCGTAAAGCGGAACGTTGTGAGCGGCTCGAAATAGTTCAAGCGGCCCGGGTTCAACAGAAACTGATTGAGCGCCGGCTTGATCTGGAACTGCCACACTTCGGGAGGCAGTGTCCGTGGCAACAGCCCGATCGGTTGATGTGTGACCGGGTCCAACTGCTCGCTGATTTCGCTCGGCTCGATGAAATCCGTTGGCGCAATCAATTGCTGGTGCAGCCGGTTGATGTTATACGCGTAGTAGATGCGGAAGGGCGCCTGGATAATCGGCAACTGCACCACGAACTCGATGCCCGTCGAGCCCCGCATACGGAAATTCGTCCCTGGAGAAATGGCCAGATTGGGAGTGAGGCCCGCTCCGCCCTGGCTGAGCGGCAGCGTAGCGGAAGGAAATTGCTGCGTCAGGTTCTGGAAGCCTTCCGACGTAATGTGGAGCGCGCCCGTTTGCACGATCCCGTTCGTTCCGCCATCCAAAAAGAGCGCCGCCGTGACCGGGCCAACAATGGGGATGCGGTACTCGAAATTCCCATAGGTCTGCAAGTCGCCGCCGGGAAGCGAAATCGAGTAGCTGAGAATCGGCACGGTGATGGTTCGCGTGATCGGCAGGCCGGAAGCGCCAATGGTCGTCGGATCTTGAAAACTGAATTGCTGGAACGAAGTTGTCGGAATGAACGTAACCGGAGAGATGGAACGGATGTCGTATCCGCGTATATCCTGCTCGCCGCCCATATAGAAGCGGCTATACGGTGGAATTTCGAGGCCGCCGAAACCGTTGATATACGCCACGCTGGCGTGGAAGCCCAGCACATTCCGCTTCTTGTTCACCTGCTTGTACTTCTTGAAATCGAAGACGTTCGTAATGGTGTTAACATTGCCGCCGAGCGGGCCGCCGGTCAGCGAGAACTGGTACAAGTAGCTTTTGCCGCCCGTTGGATTCATCGGGTTGTTGACGGTGTTGTAGCTGATGCTCGGCGTCAGCGTGCTGGAAACGATCCCCTCGAGCGCGCTCGGTCCGGCGATATTCCGGAATTGCAACTGCTGAAAAAGCAGGGCGGATGCATCGTTGAACGTTTTGATGTTCGTGCGCGTCAGTCCGTACGTCAGGCCGATACGCGTGAAGGAAAGCTTGCGCACCGGATAACTGGCAAAGACGGTGAACCCCGTGCTGTTCTGCGTATAGTTCTGCACGAATTCGGGGTTGATGCTGACCGACTGGCCGAGCAGCAACGCCTCCTGCTTTGCCTGATCGAAATTGTAGCGGCTCGAGAAAATCGTGAACCCGGTGGAGATCGGCCGGTCAAAGAGGTAGGGTTCCGTGAAGCCGAAAAGGAAGCTGCGCTGCAAATCGCCGAACTGCGCGCTGAAGGTGAGCGTTTCGCCGAGACCCAGGAAGTTGTTCGTCTGATAGGTTAATCCGATAAAGGATCCCGCCAGGCCGCTCACCCCGCCCTGCAATCCGATGGACTGCTTTCCTTTTTCCTTCAGTTTAAGGGTGATGTCGACGGTGCCGTCCTTCACGTTCTTTTTCAGATCGGCCGCCTTATCCGCCTCGATCTTGTCGAAATAATCGAGCTGGTTAAGGCGCAGAATGCTTAGCTCCCACAAGCGCTTGTTGAAAAGCTGCCCTTCGTCAATCAGCAGCTCACGGCGAATCACTTTGTCGCGCGTCGTGGTGTTTCCCACAAAATCGATGCGGCGCACGTAATATTGCTTTTCTTCGTTGAACGCCAGCGTCAAATCGATCCGCTTTGCCTGATCGTCGATATCAAAGTGCGGCTCGGCCACGAAATCGATGAAGCCGTACTCGCCGTAAATTTTGCCGTAGTCTTCCAGAGCCTTGCGGACTTTATTGGCCGCGAAAATATCGCCGGCTTTCAGCGGAAAGGCCTGCTTTAGCGCATCCACCTTGAGCGAAAGCGACTTATCGGGATCGCCGCTGACAATCTTGAGCGAGCCCATCTTGTAGCGCTCGCCCTCCTCGATCGGAATGGTGATGTTCACGGCCTTGCCGTGGGTCCGGCCGGTGAGCGGCACTCCGAGTTTGTAGCCCTGGGTATCCACGTTGCTGAGAATCGGCTCCTTCACCAGCACCTTGAAGTAGCCGTTGTCCTGATACAGGCCGCGAATGCCGACCTCGAGATCTTCGTTCAGCTTTTCGCGGTCGTAGGTTTTCGTCAGCACGTTGATTTCGGTGAAATACAGCGGAATGGCATACGGCCGGTCGTGGCGCATGGCGCGGATCAGCTTGCGGTCGCTGAACGCATGATTGCCGGTGAATTTGATCTTGCCGACCTTGACCTTTGGCCCCTCGACAATCTTGAAAACCAGAATGACCGCATTGCTCGAGGCGATGCGTTCGTATTGCGCGGTCACTTTCGCAAACTGGCGTCCATGCTCGCCCAGCAGCTCCTTGATCACTACTTCGGCCTTCTTGATCTTCGTTGGATCGAACTGGCTCTCGACCGTAAGCCCTACTTTGCGTTCCTTGAACCGGTCGAGTATGTCCGATTCGGAAACAGAGTGCATGCCCTCGTACCGAATGCGGCGGATGTTGGGCCGCTCCTTCACTTCAAAAATGATGATTTTGCCATTCGCCCGGTCGGGGGAATCTTCCACGCGCAGTTTTACGTCCTCAAAAAACTGCGTGTTCCAGAGCGCCTGGAAGTCGCGCCGCAGCGTCTCTTCGTTGTAGACGTCGCCGTCGCGGCTGAAGATGCGCGCCTTTAGCGTGTCCGAGCGAATGCGCCGGTTGCCGAGAAACTCAATGCGTTCGATGACCGCGGGAGGCTGCTGGCCGGAAGGTTGCGGTTCCTGGTCTCCGTAGACCGTGTGGGTGTGATCCTCTGTAACCGTTTCGAGAGTATTCAAATCCAAGCGGGCGGAGAGCAAATACGTGCGGTTCGGAGAGGGTGAAGCGGAAAGTTGCGCGCCCGCCGAAGGCCCGCTGGCGCAGACCAGGGGAGCGAGGAAAAGACAAGCCGCTGCGACCCAGATCGTCCTGGAGGCCAGAACCCGAAACGGCAAACAAATCTTGATTTGAGCGGCCGCTGCGGTCCTCAAGGCCGCGCTCCCAAACGCAAGTTGTTCTTCTCCCGCCGCGCCCGGTACGGGCCGGCTGCGTGGTTTCAGATTCGTCAGCGGACGACCGGGGTTGCCTCACCCACAGGCCGGAACGAGAGACCCTCTCCTGCAACGAAAATTTGCAGTGTTGCGGGCCTTTGAATTCCCCCCTGGATCAGCGCCTCGGATAGCGGGTCTTCCACGTACTTCTGCAACGCCCTACGCAACGGACGAGCCCCATAACTGCGGTCCGAACACGTTTTCTCGAGAATCCACTGCCGCGCTTCCGGCGACAGCACTACCTGGACCTGGCGGTGGATGAGAGTATCGTTCATTTGGCCCACAAGCAAGTCAATGATGCGCAGGAGATCGTCGTCGCCGAGCGGGTTGAAGATGATCACTTCATCCAGGCGATTGAGGAATTCGGGATTGAAAGCGCGTTTTACTTCGTTCATCACCATTTCTTCCATGGTCTTCTGGCCCGCTTCATCGACGCCCGACTGGAAGCCGATCGATGTGCGGCGCTGCAGATGACGCGCGCCGAGATTGGAAGTCATGATGATGATGGTGTTGCGGAAGTCGACGGTATTGCCGAGGCCATCGGTGAGCTGTCCATCTTCGAAGACTTGAAGGAGGATGTTGAAAACGTCGGGATGGGCCTTCTCGATTTCGTCGAGAAGAATCACGGAGTAGGGCGTGCGGCGAACGCGTTCCGTCAGCTGGCCGCCTTCTTCGTAGCCGACATACCCTGGAGGCGCGCCGATCAGCTTCGAAACCGAGTGCTTCTCCATGAATTCGGACATATCAAAGCGAACCAGCGATTTCTCCGAGCCAAAGAGAAATTCGGCCAGGCGCCGCGCCACTTCGGTTTTGCCAACGCCGGTCGGGCCGAGGAAAAAGAAGCATCCCACGGGACGAGCGGGGGACTTCAGTCCGGCGCGGCTGCGGCGGATGGCGCGCGCAAGGGCGGTAATGGCCTTGTCCTGGCTGATGACGCGCTTGTGCAGCTCCGGCTCGATGCGCAGGAGTTTCTGCTGCTCGTCTTCCTTGATCGAAGTGACGGCAATGCCGGTCCAGCGGGAGACAACCTCTTCGATATCTTCCCGCGTCACGATCCCGGTCGAGGCATCGTCGAGCTTATACCGCTCGCGCAAACCGCGCAGGTTTTCCTTTTCCTTGCGCTCCTCCTCGGAATAAAAACGCGCCTTCTCGAACTCATGGTTTGCGATCGCCGTTTCCATCCGGTGCGTGATGAACTTCACGCGCTTCTGCACTTCGCCGACTTCTTCGGGCACGGTTGCCTGGCGCAGCTTGACCCGCGCCCCTGCTTCGTCGATCAAATCGATGGCTTTGTCCGGGAGAAACCGGTCCGGAATGTAGCGGTTCGACAGATAGACCGAATAGCGCAGCGCTTCATCCGAATAACTGACCGCGTGAAACTTCTCGTACCGCTCGCGAACGCCCTGAATGACCTGAATGGCTTCTTCTTCGTTCGGCGCCGGAACTTTGACCGCCTGGAAGCGCCGCTCGAGCGAGCGATCCTTCTCCACCGATTTGCGGTATTCGCTGGGCGTCGTCGCGCCAATGCACTGAATTTCGCCGCGCGAAAGCGCCGGCTTCAGAATATTCGCCGCGTCGAGCGAACCTTCGGCGGAGCCCGCGCCGACAAGCGTGTGCAGCTCATCGATGAACACAATGGAGTTCTGGCTCTCCATCAGTTCCTTCATGATGGTTTTCAGCCGCTCTTCAAATTGTCCGCGATATTTCGTTCCGGCGACGATGAGCGATAAATCGAGCGAAAGAATGCGCTTGTCGGCCAGGAAGGGCGGCACGTCGCCGTCGGAAATCCGCTGGGCAAGTCCTTCGACAATCGCGGTCTTGCCGACGCCCGGTTCGCCGATCAGCACTGGGTTGTTTTTCGTCCGCCGGCAGAGAATTTGAATCACGCGCTCGACTTCGTTCTCCCGCCCGACGAGCGGATCAAGCGAGCCTTCGCCCGCGGCCTGCGTCAGGTCTCGGCTGAATTCCGCCAGCAGCGATGTCTCTTTCGGCCGGGCGGTCGTGGTTTTCTCTCCCGAGGTGCGCGCCAATTCTTCTCGCAGCGTGGAGAGCCGCAATCCGCGCTCCATCAGGATTTCCGCGCCAAAGCACTTTTCTTCGCGCAGAATGCCGAGAAGCAGGTGCTCGGTGCCCACGTGCCTGTGGCCCAGCCGCTCCGCTTCTTCGGATGCCATGTTCAGAATGCGCTTGCACTCCGCACTCAGCGGCACTTCCACCGAGGTCGAGATGCGTTCCCGTATCGTGATGCGCGCCTCGATCTCTTTCCGGATGGATTCAATCGAGCCTTGCTGCCGCAGGAAGCGGTTCGCCAGTTGCTTATCCTCGCGCATGAGACCGAGCAGCAGGTGCTCCGTCTCAATGTACGGGCTGCCGTACTGACTGGCCTCGTATCTCGCGAAAAAGATGACCCGGCGCGCTTTTTCCGTATAACGTTCAAACACGATTTAACTCGCTTCTCCCCCGAGGGCCCCACTCACAGCAGCTCCGCGTGTGGAAGCCGGGTGAGTGAACAGAACGCCGTGTTCCAGCCCCAGAATCCGGTCGCATCGCGCGGCGAGCGCCAGATTGTGCGTCGCAATCAAGGACGTCAATTGGTGCGCGCGGTGCAGCCGCTCCAGCAGCTCAAACACGGCCCAAGCATTCTGCTCGTCCAAGTCTCCGGTAGGTTCATCCGCCAGCAGCACGCGCGGCCCGGTGACGAGCGCCCGGGCGATCGCAACCCGCTGCTGTTCCCCTCCCGAAAGTTCCCCTGCGCGGTGGTTCACCCGGTGTTCCAGGCCAACCTCCGCGAGCCACTTCCTCGCCTTTTCGAGCGAGGGAGCAAAATCTTCACCCCGCAACAACAGCGGCATGGCCACGTTCTCTGCAGCCGTAAAATCAGGCATCAACTGATGCCGCTGCCCGAGAAATCCGATGGCGCGATTCCGAAACGCAGCAATTGCTGCGTCATCATTCGTTTCTATGGCTTTCGAATCGAAGTATAAACTACCGCTTGTTGGCGTGTCTAGCGTGGCCAGCACGTGCAAAAGAGTGCTTTTCCCTGCTCCTGATGGCGCGACAATCGCCACCATTTCTCCCTGTCGCAAAACAAGATTCGCGCTTTTCAGAACGGAAATGCTTTTTTCGCCCGCCCCATAAATCTTCGTGAGATTTCTCGCCTCGATCACTCGCGCTTCGCCAGTGCTTCCGGCCGCCGCGCACGCCCGGTCCCCGCCAGCGGGAGCCTCCCCGCCTGGTGTCAGTGTGGCGGCGCCTTTGCCGTCAGCAGGCCTCATTTCACTCCCTCGTTCTTACCTACTTAGATGCGAACGACGCACGAACCGTGCCAATTCTGAAGCTCTTCCGATTCGCCTATAAGGCTACTTCATTTCCCGTTTGCTGCATTCGGCTACCTGCCAAAATCAGGGCAGCCTTTCCTCTGTTTGGGACAAGAATAACGCTGTGTGTTTGCAACGACTTGCGGTGGGCTCCGAACCGTTCCTTGGCCAAAGAGTCCCGCCAAGGAACCATCCCCACCTGTCTCTCCCCTCTTGAAGCAAACCGCCAGCCAAAACCGGTTCCAAGGGTCTTCTTCACCTACTCGTATCGCAAAATTTCCACGGGCAGCACCTTCGCCGCCGATCTTGCCGGCATGAGCGTGGCTCCGAGCGAAATCGCCATCGCGACCGCCGCAATCCACAGCGCGTCCAGCGCACTCGGATGGAAGGGCACGTATGGCACCGCGTACACTTGGGGATCCAGCGGAATGAGCTGATAAGCCCCGGCAACAATCGCCGCGGTGTACCCGAGGGCCAGGCCAATTGCGGTTCCCGTCGCGCCGATGGTCAGCCCCTGCCACAAGAAGACCTGACGCACTTGTTCCCGCCGCGCTCCCATAGACATCAGCACCGCAATATCGCGGGCTTTGTCCGTCACCGTCATCGACAACACCACCAGCACATTCAATCCTGCAACAAACGTTATCAGGCCGATAAAGATCGCCGTCACCAGCTTTTCCAGTTTGAGCGCGCGGAAGAGCGGCCGGTTCTCCTCCATCCAGGTGGTGGTGGCAAATCCTTCGCCCGCCGCTTGCTCGATGCGCGGCGCAAGCTCGGCCGCGTGCTCCGGCTGTTGCAGCCGGAACTCCAGCACGTTCACGACGTTGCCCGTTCCGGCCAGTTCTTGCGCCGCCCGCAGCGTCAGGAAGCACCAGTTCTGGTCGTAATCGTAAAAACCCGAATCGAAGACGCCGGTCACGCGGAATCGCCGCGTCCGCGGAATCAGCCCGAAGGGTGTCAGTCTTCCTTGCGGGCTCGTCAGCGTCACATAGTCGCCCGGATGCATGTCCCAGTCTTTCGCGAGCTGCTTGCCGATGATCAATGCATCGATCCCGTTCGCATCCGGCGAAAAATCGGCTTTTCCTTGGACGATCCGCTGCAGCGCTTCATCGCTCTGCCGCTCCTTCGGAACATCCACGCCTTTGGTCACGACGCCGCGCGCATCTCCACCGAACGAAAGCAGCACCGTCTGGTAGATTGCCGGCGTGACCGACCGCACGCCCGGAATCGCCGCCAGCTTCGCCGTCAGCCCTTCGTAATCGTGGATTCCGCCGGTCCCGGGCCGCGTCAGGGAAACGTGCGCCGTCACTCCCAACAGCCGGTCCTGCAGCGTTTCGCGAAATCCCGTGTTCATCGAGAGCGCAATCACCAGTGTGGCCACGCCAGCCGCCACGCCAATCACGGAAAAGAGCGTCACCAGGCGCAGCACCGCGGGACGGTAGGGAGACCGGAGATACCGCCGCGCGACAAACCATTCAAATCGCATTGGAAAAAGAATACGTCACGCGCCGCGCGCTTCGGAAGCAGCAGCCTCGCTTCCGGCTTCCGGCCGCAAGAGCGGGAAAAGAATCACGTCGCGAATCGAGTGCGAATCCGTCAGGAGCATGGTTAGCCGGTCGATTCCAATTCCTTCGCCCGCCGCCGGCGGCATCCCGTGACTCAGCGCGCGAATGTAATCCACATCCAACTGCTTCGGCACTTCTTCGCCGCCCTGGGCGATTTGCGCGAGGAAGCGCCGTTCCTGCTCCGCCGGATCGTTCAACTCCGAAAACCCATTCGCGATTTCCATCCCGGCGATATAAATCTCGAATCGCTCGGCAAGCGACGGATCCTCGGGTTTCTGCTTCGAGAGCGGGGAAATCTCGGTCGGAAAATCATAGAGAATTGTCGGCTGCACCAGCTTGTCTTCCGCGATGGTCTCGAAGAGCAAGCCGGTCCATTCCCCGTCGCTCTCCATGCCTTTAGTGACCGCCTGAGGCGCGCCTGACTGCTTGGCCCACGCGTTGTATCGCTCCGTGAATTTCCGAGCCTCGCCCGGTTTCGCCAGATCACTTGCGGGCGGACCGGCTCCCGCTTCCTTTGGCCAATATTCCGCAATCGCTTCCCGCATCGTCAGCCGCCGGAGCCGCGAAAAATCCAGTTCCGTCTCTCCATACTTCACCGTCGTGGACCCGGTGATCGCCTTGGCCAACCCGGCCAGCAACTCTTCGTTCAGATCCATCAAATCCCGGTAATTGCTGTACGCCTCATAGAATTCCAGCATGGTGAATTCGGGATTGTGCTGCGTCGAAATTCCCTCGTTCCGGAAGTTCCGGTTAATCTCATAGACCCGGTCGAAGCCCCCCACTGTGAGCCGCTTCAGATAAAGTTCCGGCGCGATCCGCAAGAACAAATTGATATCCAGCGTGTTGTGGTGCGTCACAAATGGCCGTGCTGCCGCTCCACCGGCGATCGGATGCATCATCGGCGTCTCGACTTCGAGATACCCGCGCGCATCGAAGAATTTCCGGAGCTCCCGAATGATGCGGGCTCTCGTTACAAATACGTTCCGCGCCGCCTCGTTTGCGATCAGGTCCAGATAGCGATGCCGGTAACGGAGCTCCACGTCCGTCAGGCCGTGCCACTTTTCCGGCAAGGGCAGCAGCGCCTTGGCCAGAAAACTCAGCTGCTCCACCCAAATCGATAGCTCGCCCGTCTTTGTGCGGAAGAGGTGCCCCCGCACGCCCACCAGGTCCCCCAGATCCAGCAGGTGGAACAGCGCGAAGCCCGCTTCGCCCACAACGTCTTTCTTTACATAGATCTGGATGCGCTTGCCACTCCCCTGCAAATGCGCAAACCCGGCCTTCCCCATCAAACGGTAGGACACGATCCGGCCGGCGACCCGCACTTCCTTCTTTTCCGCCTCAAGTTCCGCCGCGGTGCTCCCGCCGTACCGATCCACCAACTGGGCTGCCGTCTCGGTCCAACGGAACTCGCGCGGATACGCCTCATGTCCTAATTTCTCAATCTCTTGGAGTTTCTTCTGCCGCTGTTCGAATTGGTCCCGAGGCTCAAATTGCACGCAAAACTCCTGTGAACCTTGAATCGGCGAGTATATCGGCACCGCTCCCCCTGGGCAAGAAACGCCGGCTCCCATCGTGCGCAGAATCACTTCGTTCAAGACAAGAGACGTAATAGGCAACCCGTCCCGCTTTTGCCCCCGGTTTGCTATACTCCGCCTCCTGTTCCCGGGGAGACTGCTTTGAAAAACCGCGACCGTGCCCTCTCAGGCCGTGGTGCCTCCGTCCAGGAGGACTGGTGTGCTTGGCTTTCCCGCGAAAAATCCGCTCTTTTTCTCATGTATCAGCAGCAACTCGCCGCCGCCTATCACATGTTGAGCGTTTCCCTTAACGAGGCCATCGAGCTCAACAAAGCCGGCTACGTTTCAAAGTCCTACCAGGCCGCCGGGGTTACACCAGCGCTGTGTTCCCGCTTGGTGCAGCCTCTCTCCGCTCTTCTCCGCGCCCTTGCCGAGCACGCAAAGCACTACGGCACGGTCCCCAACGCCGCCTCGCTCAACCCCGCCAATTTCCTGGGCTCGAAAGGCCAGCGTGCCGCCCGGAGGAATGCTTTGCTCAATCACGTTCTGCTCTCTCATCGCGCCCAATTCCTGCAGAAAATCAGCGCTCTCGACGATTTGATCCAGGAGCTCGGCCACGAATTTGGCCAGGCCGCCGCGCAGCTCTCCGAGGGCTTTTCGCCCCACGCCGATTCCCTCTGGGCCGCTCTCGATACCGGCCACTATGATCTCAACACCTGTTTGCGCGAAACCGAAGTGCTCCTCAAGTCCTTCCTGGTTGCCTTGCCGGAGGACCAGCTCCCGGCGCTGGAGAAATCCGTGCGCGATCACATGCAAACGCCGGCTTCCGGCTCCGCCCATCGGCAACCCTCGCTTCGGGATAGACGTTTGGCCCACTTCGCGGGAGAATAGCTGGCGTCCGTTCGCTCATGGCATTTCCCGGGTGGTCCTGGGGAAACTTCCGCGCTCGTGCCGTTTTTATACTGGCCTGCCGCCGTGGCAAGGACAACTCCAGGGGGTATCCGGTGCATCGGAAGTGTTGATGCGCCGCTAAAGGACCGTTGGCCCGAAACCGACCAGCCGATCCGAGCAAGGTGACTCTATCACCGAAGGCGCTGACCGAAGCGGACGCCATCCGTTTGGCCCAGGCCGGGGACGCCGCGGCTTTTGAGTTCTTGTACTCGCTCCACAGCCGCAGAGTTTATGCCCTCTGCCTACGAATGGTGAGCAACCCTTCCGACGCGGAGGACCTTATGCAGGAAGCCTTCCTGCAACTCTTCCGCAAAATCGGAACGTTCCGCGGCGAGTCCGCCTTTTCGACTTGGCTGCACCGGATGACGGTGAACGTAGTTCTCATGCGGCTTCGGAAAAAGACGCTTCCCGCCGCTTCTCTCGAAGAAGCCACCGATCCCGATGACGAGACCGGCGGCCCAAGAAAAGACGTCGGAGCGCCGGACTTACGGCTCAGCGGTGCCGTCGACCGGGTGAATCTGGAGCGTTCCATCGAGAAGCTCCCGCCCGGCTACCGCACGGTCTTTGTGCTCCATGACGTGCAGGGCTACGAGCACAACGAGATCGCCGACATCATGGGATGCTCGGTTGGAAATTCGAAGTCGCAGTTGCACAAAGCGCGTACTCGCTTGCGTGACCTGCTCCAGGAAGAAATTCGGGAGCAGGCCCGGCAGGAAAGACAAGCCGCAAAAACGCAGACGGGTTCCGACGATTGATATAGAATGTGCGCAACTGCGGGGTGTGTCGGCCGCTCAGCGGCTGCGGAAAAGACAAACGCTGCGCGGTTGCCCGTGACGGCACGCCCGAATCGTCTTGCGGTGTGGTCTGAGAACGATCGCCCGGATTTGACGGATGCGATGTTCTCGCGGGAGTACGGCCATGCAGTGTGAAGACATCGAAGGCGCGCTCGTAAGCGAAGGCTTGGAGTCTCTCTCCGGAGCTGCCCGCGCCCACTTGGCGGTTTGCTCGTCCTGCCGCAATTCCGTCGCTGATCTGGAGGCCATTGCCCAGGCGGCGCGCAGCCTCCCGGCCGAGGTCGAACCGCCCGCTCGCGTCTGGGTGTCGCTCCGCGCTCAGTTGGAAGCGGAGGGCCTGATTCGCGAAACGCTTCCCGTTCCCGCGCGCGTCCGTGCGCCCTGGTGGCAGCCGATGGCTCAACTCTTCAGCCACCGCCTGCTGGCCGCTTCGCTCGCCGGCTGCCTCCTGCTCGCCGCCGCCGTGCTCGAACTCCGCAGACCGCTCCCTGGCCCGGCCCAATCTTCCGCTCCGGCTTCCGCATCGGTCCCAGTCGACGACCAACTCTTCAACAGCTCCCGCACTCTCAATGAGCAGGAGCAAGACCTCTCAAACATGATCCAGGCGAGCACTTCTCCGGTGGACACCTCCCTCCGCCAGAACCTCAAGGACCTTGACGAATTTATTGCTGAATGCGAGCAGCACCTCAAGCAGTCGCCCAACGACCAACTCGCTCGCGAGTATCTCGCCGCCGCCGTTCAGCAAAAAGCGGAATTGCTGTCCGCGATGATCGATCGCGGAAGGAGTGTGAACTAAAATGGGTGTGTTTCGTCCAGGTCGCTGTAGGGTTGTGGCGGTGGGTCTGGTGCTCTTTGGTTCGGGGCTGCTTTTTTCTCCTGGTGCCGGCGCGGCCACTCAGCATCTTGAAAAGCATTACACTGTAAAGGGCCGTCCCGTCGTGGTCATTGAAAACGTCGGAAATGGCCGTATCGAAGTCAAATCCTGGAAAAATCAGGAAATCGTTGTCAACGCCACACAGACTTCCGACAAAGTGAGCGTCGAAAGCGCCCAGGTCGGCGATCGCATTGACGTCACTTCCTCGCTCACCGATCCTTCCGTTCAGGGCCCCGATGCCGAAGCCGATCTGCAGTTGACGGTTCCCGAGGAAACCGAACTGCAGCTCAAAACGCAGACCGGCCTCATCTACGTCGAGCAGGTCACCGGCGACATGAAGCTCGAAAGCTACGCCGGCGACGTGCACCTCAAGGAAGTCTCCGGCTACATCATCGTGCGGACCACGGGCGGCTCTCTCGTCTGCACACAATGCGGCGGAAAGCTCGATTTCGAGTCCATTAGCGGCAACGCCCAAATCCTGCAGCCCAGCCTGAACGCCATCAATCTTCGCACCACCACCGGCAACGTCCTGTTCGATGGCGATTTCGTGCGCACCGGCCTTTACAGCATGAAGAGCGGCCGCGGCCTCGTGGAAGTCCGCTTCTCCGGCAATGATTCCTTCTACCTCAACGCCCAGACGGCCACGGGCACGGTGGACAATCAGGCCGCGGCTTATCTCAAGGTCGATCCCAACGTCGTCCGCCACATGGCTTCCCGTTTCGCCAAGGGTCTCTTCGGCACCGTGGGCCAGGGGCTGGCCAAGGTCGAGCTCTCGACCTACAGTGGTACAATTCGCATCTTGAAGCGCGACTAGCTCAGGAGCAACAGCCTGATCCGGCGCACGGAGGCTTGAGACCGGTCCTGGCCGTGCCCTCGTGTTTGCCGCCTTGCGAGTTGCCGGGAGGGCTTTGGCTCAGGCAAGAAAGCTAGGAGTCGACCGCCCGCGCAATCCGAGGCTTCGCGCTCGAATCTTCCCATGACGCAAACGCCCCGCCTGCCGGTCCTGGCTCTCGCCGGATTCATGGGTTCCGGCAAGACCACCATCGGCACTCTGCTGGCTCGCCAGCTTGGCTGGCGCTTTGTCGACCTCGATGACCGCATCGAAGCCGCAGCTGGCATCACCATCGCGCAATTTTTCGAGCGTCACGGCGAGCCTGCCTTTCGCCAGCTCGAAGCCGATCAGCTTCGCGCTGCTCTCGGCCGCGCCGCTGAACTTCGCGAAGGCACGATTCTCGCTCTCGGCGGCGGCACGTACGCCCAGCAGGGCTGCCCCGAATTTCTTCGCGCCTCCGCTGTACCGGTCCTTTGGCTCGATTCTCCTATCGAAGTTCTGCTCGCCCGCTGCATGACAATGACCGGCCGCCCGCTCTTTCGCGACGAAACGAGCTTCCGCCAACTCCATGCCCAGCGCTTACCCTCCTACCGGCTCGCCGATTTCCGGGTCGACAGCTCCGGCGAGCCTGCGCAAGTCGTCGCCGAAATTCTTCGCCGCGGCATCGTCGCGGCTGCCGGCGAAAGGCATCTGGTCGTAGATAAGCCGCGCTCCTGACCGTGCTCAACAACGCAATTCCTTCGGTCTCTTCTGCGGCAAAACCTGATGGTTCGTGGCATCCTGTGCCGCGGGGAGAATCTTATGGATCGTCGGATTTCTTGGATTTGCTTCCGCTCAGCCTTTCTGCGGTTCGCGGCGATCGCCGCCTGCTTCGCGGCGCTTGCCGTCGCGTCTCCGGATAAGAAGCCGTCCGCAGCGGGCTTGTTCATCGCCGATAAAGGCAAGCTCTCCATCCAGTTGAACGGCCAAACCATCGGCCACGAGGAATTTTCCATCGAGCCTTCCGGCGCGGGCTGGATGGCTAATGGCACTACGGATCTCAAGCCTCCGCAGTCGTCCGCCGCCAAAGTCAGCGGCACGCTCGTCCTCCAGGATGACGGCGCCCCCATCAGCTACGAATGGTCTTCCGCCGCCGAAAAGACCAACGCCGCGAAAATTCTATTCGCCAATGGCGTCGCCAAAATCACGCTGCTCATGCAGGGCGCGCGCCCCTTCGAACAGGACCTCACCTTCGGCGCTCCCGTCATCGCCGTCCTCGACAACAATCTCTATCACCAGTACGCGGTTCTCGCCCGCGTCTACGATTGGTCGAAGCGCGGCGTGCAATCCTTCCCTGTCCTGATTCCGCAAGAGCTCACGCCCGGCTCCATCACTGTCGAAGCTACCGGCGACGCAAAGGTTGACGGCAAAAATTACGAAGGCCTCCGGGTCAGCACCTCCGACCTCGAAGTCCTTCTCGCTCTCGACTCGAATCACCGCCTCATGCGCCTCGAAGTCCCCTCCGCCAAAGTCTCCGTCGTCCGCGAATAACTGTACTCGCGCCTCGAGAGACGACGCTAGCTCGAATTGGTCCGCGGGATGGCCTTCAGCACAGCAACCAATGCAAGAATAATGCCGGCCAGCAAGAGCACCCAATACGCGTAAGCCGGGCGATAGTAGTGGCGCCCAATGCCAAGGCGGTAGGCCTGTGGAACCACGATCTTGAGAAGGATTGAGACTGTGATAAGCGCAGTGGCAATGATCGCCACAAGTCTAGTTCCCATGCAGTTCTCCTGACTAAGAGCAGTGAATTTGCTGACACTGCGGGTACTGAGTATTCTGGACGTTCTTTGATGCCGAGCCGTCAATCAAAACCGACGTTAGGATATGTCCGGCGTCGCTCGTGTTCGCTGCCCCCGTAAGCGTCGAGCCAGAGGTGGCCGCGTCGAAAGACGGCTCTCCAAAATCGCGCACGGCTTGAGATCCAAGCTTCGTAAAAAAATAGCGCGGTGTGTCTCTCACGCACACCGCGCTACTCTCTACCTAAGGAGAACTCTTCTCGACGGCCTACCTTGCCAGCGGCCTCTGGTATACCGGCACTGCCGGGCGCCGCAGCGCATACCCCTGCGGATGGCCATGCGCATGGGTCAACGCATGCCCATTCGAATGGCCGGCCTGCAAATGCCCATTGCCGTTGCCATTCCCCGACGCGGGCTGCGGCAGTCGCGCCGGATTACCGATAGGGCGGAGATTCACCGGCACTGCGGCCACGTGATCGCTGATCGCTTGCAGCCTCTTCAGAATCGATTGCCATTGCTCCCAGTCCAGCTGTCGCAGGAACGGCCGCAAACCCTGAATGAACGGATCTTCCAGCAGCGCCTCGCCGTCCGATTCCGGAATGAAGAAGCGGTTCAGTCCCACGTTCAGCGCTTCCGAAATCTTTTCCAGCGTCCCGAGGCTCGGCGTCATCTGCCCGCTCTCAATCCGCGAGAGATACGAACGCGACACCTTCGAACGCGACTGCAACTGGCTCTGCGTCATCGACCGCGATTCCCGCAATTGCCGGATGCGCTGCCCGATGTTCTCTACCGTTTGCTGGTTGGCGAACTTGTCGGTTTGCGCCTCTGCAGCCGCTTCCTCCTGCGCTTCCGCCGCTGGAATCATGAACTCCAAACGTTGCGGCAGCGCGCGCACGCAGCGCCGGCAGTTTCCCGTGCGCGTGCGGTACTGCACCAGTCCGCAGGTCTTGCAGCGTATGACTTCCCGGTCCATCTCGAGAGAGCTCATGGCTGGTTTCTCTGTTTGTGCCGACACCGGTACTCCTCGCTGACTGTGTTTTCCGGCGTGCGGATAGGGTAGGAACGTCGGAACGTTCTTCGGGGGGAAGGCAGTTACTGGCGCGTCAGGGAGTATCGAGTGTTCGTCTTTTTCTGTCAAGAGCATTTTTAGACTTTTTTTAGGCGTGCTCATTCCGTCACCCATGTTTACGCCCCAACTTCGCCTGTACGTCCGTACAGGAGCGCCGCCTTCGCCCACTTGCTCCTCTTCGTCCGTTTCTGAAGAAACTTTAGTGCTTTCCCGTTTGCGGTGCGTGTGCAGTATTGCTGCTTCGCTCCTCCCGGAGCGCCGGCCCAGGCAACCGGGTCGCCGCCGGGCCTCCGATTCTGAGGAAACATTTATGGTCGTTCGCTCGTCGTTAGTGAGAGTGGTTGTGATTGGATGAGGAAGGCGGCATTCCATGGAGACATTGCGCAAGGATGTGCGATACGCGATTCGTACTCTGCGGAAGGCTCCCGGCTTCACCATCATCGCCGTCCTCGCGCTCGGACTGGGCATCGGCGCGAACAGCGCGATTTTCAGCGTCTTCAACGGCGTTCTCTGGCGGCCGCTCCCGGTGAAAAACCCGCAGCAGCTCGTCTCCGTGGCACGCAAAACCCCGGGCCTTCCGTTCGCCCTGACCCTCTCGTATCCGGACTGGGAGGAATACCGCAAACTGACCGGTGTTTTCGATGGCCTGATGTGCTGGTCGGCGACTCCCGTCAATCTGGGCGAGCAAGGACGCCCGGAGCGCGTTTGGGCCGATATGGTCAGCGGCAACTACTTTTCCGTGCTGGGCCTCGAGGCGGCGCGCGGCCGTGTGTTCGCTTCCGGCGAAGGCTGGGTGCCCGGCAGGGACGCGGTGGCCATCCTCAGCTACAAATTCTGGCAACAGCGTTACGGCGGCGATGATCGCGCCATCGGCCAGACGATGCAGATCAATCAGCATCCCTTCACGATCATCGGAGTGCTGCCGGAGCGTTTTCATGGCGCTTACTATTTCCTTGACGCCGATCTTTATGTGCCGATCACGGAAATCGCGATTCTGGACCCCACCGCTATAGATCCCCTGCACAACCGGAGCGCAACTTTTCTCCGTGCCATCGGGCGGCTGCAACCCGGCGTAACACCCGAGAAGGCCATGGCCGCGGCTCAGCCAACCGATCAGCGGCTGGCAACCGAGTTTCCGGATGCCGATAAGTCACTCTCCTTGTGGGTGCTGCCGGAACTTGAGTCGCGCCCGGAGCCTGGATTCGGCGGATTCATGATGACGGCGTTCGCCGTGTTCATGCTGCTGGTCGGGATGGTGCTGTTGATCGCGTGCGCAAATGTAGCGAATTTGATCCTGGCGCGCGCGAATGGACGGCGGAAGGAAATGGCCACGCGAACGGCGTTGGGCGCAAGCCGCTGGCGCATGATGCGGCAACTGCTAACGGAGAGCACGGTGCTGGCGCTTCTTGGCGGGGCGGTGGGCATGGGTTTGGCGCGCTGGGCGGAACTCGGACTGATGCGCATTCGAATTCCCGGCGATATTCCGCTTCGCCTTTTCGATCTGAGCATGGACTGGCGGATTTTCGGTTTCAGCTTACTGGCGGCGATGGCCACCGGCGTAGCGGCCGGGTTGGTTCCGGCGGTTCAGGCATCGCGCACGGCCAATCTCGCGGACGTATTGAAAGCGGGAGGGCGTTCCGGCGGCGGTCTTGCAGGGCATCAGGCTTTCCGCAACGCGCTGGTGATCGCGCAAGTAGCCGTCTCGCTGCTGCTGCTGGCGTGCGCCGGCTTTTTCATTCGCAGCCTGGAGAACTCTGCGCACGCGGACATGGGTTTTCGCGCGGACCACACGCTGATGATGTCGGTCGACCTGGGTCTGCAAGGCTACAAGGAAGCGCAAGGCGAGCAGTTCTACCGGCAACTGCGCGACCGGGTGAAATCGCTTTCCGGCGTTGACGATGCCGCCGTGGCGGCGTTCATTCCCATGGGATACGACAACGCGCTCGCCAACATTTATCCGGAAGGACAGATTCTCGACCCCAGCGCGAAGGTCGAATCGGCGTTCGTGGACATGGTGCAGCCGAGCTACTTCGGCACGCTGGGAGTTCCCGTGATCAAAGGCCGCGAATTCACCGAAAATGACGATGCCAAAGCGCCGCCGGTCGCCATCGTCAATCAATTTCTTGCGGACAAAATCTGGCCGGGGCAAGATCCGATCGGCAAGATGTTCCGTACGCAACGGGACGGCCCGGGTATTCAAGTTGTGGGAGTGACGCGCACGGGGAAATACGCTTTTCTCTACGAGCCGCCGCAAATGTTCGCGTACTTTCCGCTGGCGCAGCGGTACGCGTCCTCGGCGACGCTGCTGGTGCACACAACCGTGGACCCGCAGCAATTGGTTGCGCCCGTGCGGGAGCAAGTGCGCGAAATGGATCCGGGCTTGCCTGTGTACTCGGTGGGTACCATGGAAGCCCACGTGAAGTACGGCAAGCCACTGTTCCCTGCCCGGCTGGCCGCGGTGTTCGTCGGGGCCTTTGGCTTGCTGGGCCTGGTCCTTGCGTCCGTTGGGGTTTACGGCGTTGTATCGTACGCCGTTGGGCAGCGCACGCAGGAAATCGGCATCCGCACGGCGCTCGGGGCGCAACGCAGCGCGGTCCTCGGGATGATTCTGAAACAAGGGATGGGCATGGCCGCGATCGGCACGGGAATCGGGTTCGTGCTCGCGTTCGTGGTGTTTCGCGCGATACGTTCCGTGCTTTACGGTGTCCGCTCGACGGACCTGCTGACCATGAGTTCGGTTTCCCTGCTGTTGCTCGCGCTGGCCTTTCTGGCGAGCTACATTCCGGCAATGCGAGCGACACGAATCGATCCGGTAGTGGCGCTGCGCGATGAGTAGTCAAGCGAAACCGGAACGTGGAAAATCGAAAACACCAACTTGGAAAACGGAAACTGGCATAGCGATTCATCAAGCCAGTGGCCGCCGCCAAGATAATCGACGAAATTCAAGAGGCCCGCGCGGTGCGGGGAATACGGCATTCATTCGCAACCGCTGGCGGGCACGAAGCAGCGCTAGAAAACGGCGCCATCGAGCAGCCTGAGCCTTGCCAGCCGCGTAACCGAGAATGCGCAAGATAGCGGACGGGCAAAGACTTGCGCGGCGCTGCGTGCGAGAATGCCGGGCACATCACCCAGATTCTTTTGAAAGGGAAAACGAAACGTGGATGCTCTGGAAAAAGTGTGCGAAGAATTGCCCGAACTCCTGGCCGACTACGCGGGCCTGTCGCGAGATGCCAGCGGGAGTATTGACATGCTGCGGAGAAACCGGATTCGGAGATTCTTGATGTATCTAAACGAAATCAAGGCGAACGCGAAACCGAAAGAGGAAGCGCGGAGCAACGGGAGGGGGAAAAGGACGTTTGGGAGGCCGGGCGCGCCGGGAGAATAGGCGGAGCGAAAAAAGTGGGATTCCGCTTCTTCAGCAGCATGCACGCTTGCGAGCCAGGGAGGAGAGCCCGGCTGGTTCGGCTTGGCGGCGCGGCCTATAATTCTGGCGTCAGCAAGAGATGCGGATTTTGGGGGAAGGATGCCGACACGGGACGAGGCTTGGGCGCTGCTTTGCGAATACACGCAATCGGAATCGCTGAGGAAACACATGCTGGCGGTCGAGGCGTGTGTGCGGGCGTACGCCCGGAAACAGGGCGCGGATGAAGAGACCTGGGGACTGGCGGCACTGCTGCACGACTTTGACTACGAGCGGTGGCCAAACGCGGAGCACGCGGCGGATCGAGAGCATCCGGCGGAAGGAGCAAAGATTCTGCGAGAGAAGGGCTATTCGGAGGAAATTATCCGGGCGATCCTTTCGCATGCAGACTACTGCAACGTATCGCGGGAGACGCCGCTCGAGCATACGCTCTTTGCGTGTGACGAGCTGGCGGGATTTCTGACGGCTTGCACGTATGTGCGGCCGTCGAAAAGCATCCTGGACCTGGAAGTGGATTCGGTGAAGAAGCGGCTAAAGGACAAGGCATTTGCGCGGGGCGTTTCGCGCGAAGATGTCAGAAGAGGCGCGGAGGAGCTGGGAGTGCCCCTCGAGGAGCACATTGCGTTCTGCATTCAGGCGCTGCGCGAGCAGGCGGATGCGCTGGGGCTGCGGGGGAATATTGGCGCGGCGGGAGCGGCGTGAAGCCGGATTTGACCGCGTGGACGAAACGGCGGAAACCAGTGCGCGTAACGCCCAAAGGCTCTCGAATCCGGGTTGCAATTAGCGTTGGAACGTCAGCGGAGATTCTGCGGAGCGGGGGCGGAGGGCAGCACTGAGGGTTAACTCGGCTTGTTCTAGGACGGGGTCGCGGTTCTGCACCAGGTCGGAAAGTGTGGGCGCGATTTCGGTATCGGGAATGACGCCTTCACCTTCGAGTCTCCGGCCTTTCGGAGTCATCCAGAGGACTTCGCCGATTTCGAGAACGCTGCCGCCCTTGAGGCGATGCGGCTTGACGATGCCGACCACGCAGCCGCACGTTTGCGTGCCGAAAATCGTGGCGCGGCCGGTTTCCTGCATGCCGGCGGCGAAAATTTCCGAGGCGCTGGCGGTGCGGGCGCGCACAAGAATGGCGACCGGCCCCTTGTAGAGTTGGCCGCCGTCATGGCCCGCGTAAAGCTGGAGATCGAGTTTGAAGAGCCCGCCGAGAAAGGTGATGGGCTTGCCGGTACGGGTAGTGTCGCGCGCGAAAAGGGTTTTCTTCGGGAAGAAGTAGCCGGCGATAGGGAGAAGTGTGCCGAGATCGCCGCCGCCATTCTGACGAAGATCCAGGATAAGAGCGGGAGCGTTGCGGAGCGATTTGAGAGCTTGCTTGAATTCCTGGCGGATAGCGGGCTGAAATTCGTCGAAGCGGATGTAGCCCACGCCGGAGGGAAGAATGCGCGTGACGATGTGCGGCGGAGTGGAATAGAGCTGACGGGTAAGAGTGACATCGAGCGTGGAACCATCAGGGCGCTGGAATACGACGGCGGCGGCAGAGCGCTCGGGGCCGGCGAGGATCTCGTGATAGACGTGCAGGAGATCGGCGCGGCCTGAGGATGAGTGCAGCAAGGTGGATTGAGCGCCCGCGACGAGATCGGCGAACGGATGATTGTTGAAGCGGGTGAGCACCATTCCGGGCAGGACGCCGGCTTTGGCGGCAGATGAATCGGGGAGAACGTTGACGACGGTGGCGCGACCGTCGATTTGGTCGAGAGTGAAACCCATGCCGACGCCTTCGTGTCGCTCGCGTTCGCGCCATTCAAGGGGAGTGCTGAGGCGCGTGTGCGCGTCGTGCAGCTCGGCGGTCATTTGCTTGAGGAGGGAATAGAACTCGTCATCCGACCTGGCGGCGCGAACGAGCGGCTGGTACTTCAGGCGGATCTGATTCCAATCGACGCCATGGTAGCCGGGATCGTAAAAGTGGCGCCGGATTTCGTTCCAGGCGCGGTGGAAAACGGCTTCGCGGTCGGCGGCGGAGAGCTGGGAGGCGGGGTTGGCGCCCGGTTCGGGTAGAGCGGCGGCAGGCGGCGAGGCGAGGCGCGCGGACGAGGCATGGGGCAGGCACAATAAGAGAGCGAGGAGGAGGAGCTTGAGCGGGGCCGACGGCCGGAACATGAGCGACTCCAGGACTGTCCTAGCAGAATCGGGCGGCGCGAAAAACGTTGCCTCGCTTACTTTACCAAAGCGGCGCGGCGTGGCAACTGCGCAGAAGGACCGGGACGCCGCTGCACGATAGCGTGGCGTTGGCCGTGACGCCGGGCGTGTACTCGCGGCGCGGGACGACTCGGGATAAAATGAAGGGAACATGATCACGCAAATCGAAGGGTTTGACGCAGCGGCCCTGCGGCATCCGCGCCGGAAGACGCACGGCGTAAAGGTGGGACACGTACAGGTGGGCGGCGGCGCGCCCATTGTGGTGCAGTCCATGACCAACACGGACACGGCGGATGTGGAGGCAACCCTAAAGCAGACGATCGAGCTTGCCGAAGCCGGATCGGAAATGGTGCGTTGGACCGTGAATGTGCCGGAAGCGGCGGCGGCCGTGCCGGAAATCAAAAAGCGGCTCCGCGATGCTGGCTGCACCGCTCCGATTATCGGAGATTTTCACTACAACGGACACGTGCTGCTGACGAAATATCCGGAGTGCGCCAAGACTCTGGACAAATACCGGATCAATCCGGGGAATGTGGGAGCGGGGCAGCGGCGCGACGAGCAGTTCGCGACGATTTGCAAAGTGGCGGTGGATAACGGCAAGCCGGTACGCATTGGCGTGAATGGCGGCTCGCTGAACCAAGAGCTTGTGATGCGAAAAATGCAGGAGAACACAGACAAGGACCTGGGGAAGAATTCGGAAGAAATCATCAATGAGTGCATGGTGCTTTCGGCGCTGCAATCGACGGAACTGGCGCTGGAGAGCGGTCTGCGGCAGAACCAAATCATCATTTCCTGCAAGACCTCGCGGCCGCGGGATTTGATTACGGTGTACCGCGATTTGGCGAGCAAGACGGAGCAGCCGCTGCACCTGGGATTGACGGAAGCGGGAATGGGAATGAAGGGGCAGATCTGGTCCGCGGCGGCGCTGGGGGTGCTGCTCTACGACGGGATTGGCGACACCATTCGCATTTCACTGACGCCGCGGCCGGGCGGCGACCGGCGCGAGGAAGTCTACGCAGCGTGCGAATTGTTGCAGGCGCTGGGGTTGCGATCCTTTGCGCCGAGCGTGACGGCCTGCCCGGGCTGCGGGCGAACGACAAGCAGCACGTTTCAGGAATTGGCGGAAGCGGTGCAGGGGTACATACGCGAAATGATGCCGGTATGGAAGACGCAATACGAAGGCGTGGAGACGATGACCCTGGCGGTGATGGGCTGTATTGTGAATGGGCCGGGAGAATCGAAGGCGGCGAATATCGGAATCAGTCTGCCGGGAACGGGAGAAGCGCCGCGCTGCCCGGTATACATTGACGGCAAGAAGGATGTGACGCTCGAAGGGACATACGAGGAATTGGCGGCAGGGTTTCAAGCGCTGGTGGACAAATATGTAGCGACGAAGTATCCGAGGAAGACGGCGGAAGCCGAAGTCAGGAAGTGAGAGGCGGAATGAGGACGAATGAAAATTAGCCGGGAAGATGTGGAGCGGGTGGCGGAGCTGGCCTATCTGAACTTGAGCGATGGGGAGCTCGAGATGTACCGCGCCCAAATTGATGAAATCCTCGAATACATCGGGAAATTGAACGAGCTGGATACGACGAAGGTTGAGCCGATGGCGCAGGTATTGGCGGATGAACGGCCGGGGGACGCGACGCTCCGCGAGGACGTGGTGAAGCCATGCCGGACGGCCGCGGAGATTTTGAAACAAGCGCCGGACGCGGAACCGCCGTATTTTCGCGCGCCAAAGGTGATTGAGAGGTAGCGAAGGAAGAATGGGGAACCACGGAGACACGACGGCACGGGGCCGCACACGAAATGCGAAAGGGAAAACCGGAAGAGATGCGCTCGCGGCAGAGGATGAGAGCCGGCGTCGCGAGCGCCGCGGGTGATTAAGGATGGCGGAAACGTGGACGATTGACGCGGTGCGCGGGGCGATTGCGGCGAAGAAGATTTCGGCGCGAGAGCTGACGGACGAGTTTTACAGGCGGATTGCTGCGCGGAACGGGGAGCTGAACGCCTACCTGACGCTTTCGCAGGAACGTGCGTACGCCCAAGCGGCCAAAGTGGATGCGCTGGCAGCCGCGGGGAAGCCCCTGCCGCCGCTCGCAGGCGCGCCGATTGCCGTGAAGGACGTCATCAGCACAAAGGGCGTGCGGACGACCTGCGGCTCGAAGATTCTGGAGCACTACGTGCCGCCATACGATGCGACGGCGGTGGAGCGGCTGGAAGCTGCCGGGGCGGTCATCCTCGGTAAGACCAACTGCGATGAATTCGCGATGGGCAGCTCGAATGAAAATTCGGCATACGGGCCGGTGCGGAATCCAGTGGCGACGGACCGCGTGCCGGGGGGCTCGAGCGGCGGCTCGGCGGCGGCGGTAGCGGGCGGTATGGCCGTGGCGTCCCTCGGGACCGACACCGGCGGGTCCATTCGGCAGCCCGGGGCGCTCTGCGGTATTCCGGCGATGATGGGGAGCTACGGACGAGTTTCGCGTTATGGGCTGATCGCGTTCGCGTCTTCGCTGGACCGGATCGGGCCCTTTGCCACAAATGTGAAGGACATCGCCTCTGTTCTCCACGTAATCGCCGGCCGGGACCCAAACGATTCGACCTCGACGACTGCCTCCGTGCCCGACTATGTCGCGGAACTGGAAAAGCCGGTGAAAGGCATGCGGATAGGAATCCCGAAAGAATATTTTGGAACGGGAATGGATGCCGGGGTCCGCGAGAAAATCGAGCGCGGGATTGAGGTGCTGCGGGAACTGGGATGCCAGTTAATGGACATTCGCATGCCGCACACGGATTACGCGATTGCGACGTACTACATCATTGCGACGGCCGAGGCGAGCTCAAACCTGGCGCGGTATGACGGCGTACGGTACGGGTTGCGGTTGGATGGCGATTCGCTAATCGGCATGTATCGGAAAACGCGGGGAGCCGGGTTTGGGGCGGAAGTGAAGCGGCGGATCGTGCTCGGAACGTACGTGCTTTCGGCAGGGTATTACGACGCGTATTACCTGAAGGGGCAGAAGGTGCGGGCGCTGATCGCGCAGGATTTCCGGGATGCGTTTACCAAGGTGGATGCGATTGTGACGCCGACTTCGCCGGTTCCGGCGTTTCGCTTGGGCGAGCGGACGGCAGACCCGCTCCAGATGTATCTCGCTGATATTTATACAGTTACGGGATCATTAGCGGGCGTGCCGGGCATTTCGGTGCCCTGCGGGAAAGTCGGCGGAACGCTGCCCGTGGGACTGCAAATCTTTGGACCGGCGTTTGGGGAGGAGCGGGTGCTGCGGCTCGCTCACGCCTTCGAGAAGGCTGGCAGCGCTTCGGCTTGATTTTCGTTGGCGGCCGCCAGCGGCTGGCAGCAGGCAGGCACTTTTTCCCGGGAACCAAGTTGGAAAGACTCGCACCTATCCTGAGGAGACTGGCCGAGTCGCAGAGAACGCTGCTGCGCAACGCCGACGCCATTCCTTCCGAGCAGTGGAAAACAGCACCAGCGGAGGGCGCCTGGTCAGCCGGCGAATTGGCCGTCCATCTGATCATGGTGGAGCGCCAGGTGCTCGGGGCGGCGGACCGCATAACGCAGAAACACCCGAGAAAGCTTCCGATCTGGAAGAAGCTCAGGCTGCCACCAACGCTCGTGGCGACGCGCTTTGTGCGAGTGAAGAGTCCCCTGGCGGTCGACTGGCAATTGGTCAAAGCGAAAGAGGAGGCGCTCGGTGAGGTGCGCGAGATGCGCGAGCGGACACTGGCGTTTCTGGACGAGACGAAGGAGCGGGATTTAAGCGCATACCGGTGGAGACATCCGTTGCTGGGGTGGCTGGATACGTATGACTGGTTTGCATTTCTTGCGGCGCATGAGACGCGCCACGGCAAGCAAATGAAGGAAATTTCCAAAAGGCTACCGAAAAGCGTAGAGAGTTTGCAAAAGTAGGACGTTTTTACGCGCCAAGGGCGTTTCCCTGGCCGAAGTACTAAGAGGCGCGACAGACAAAATATGCAGTGTTTTTGCGGTTTTCGAGGAAAGTACTAGAGCTAGGGTTTCGGGTCCGACGGAACGGAACGACTATTGCTCTTACATCGTTGCAACTTCTAAGATGCCACAGCGTCTTACGTAGTAGCAGGCGATCGGGGAAGAAACCGAGGAACACGGCCATGGTAACGGTAAAATCCAGCCAGAAGATCTTCACGGATTCCGAGGTGGCTACGCTTACGGGAATCTGCATGGAGCATCTGCACAATTTCGCGAAGAGCCGGCATCTGGGATTCATTGCGCGGGCAGCGGAAGCGGCAGGACTCCAGGCCGACCAATGGCTTTTTACGCTATCGGATTTGATGGTGCTGGTGACGCTGTTTCCGAAGTGCACCCACTAAGAACAGAATCAGAGCACAAAACCGCATGGGTTTAGCAGAGGCTCCCGGTAAAGGGAGCCTGTTTGCTTTGAGGCTTCCAGATGGTCCTGGCCTTGGTTTGCGGACCCGAAAAACGCCGGGATATGCTTGTTGGGGGCAAAGAGCTGAAGCAGGCTCGCATCGAAGTTGTTAGGGAAATCCGGCGGATGGATTCACGTTTTCCTTGGATTGGGGTTATCGGCTGGGCCATGTGGCTGTGGCTCTCCACGGCTGCGGGGCTCCCGGCTTTACCCCAGGCTGACCAGCAACAGGCGAATACACCGGGAAACGCCACCGCTGCTGCGACGACTGAGGCCGACGCGAAGACAGGCTCCCGGTACGCGCAGGATGCTGGCGCCCGAGGCAAGAAGCTCATCCTTAAGGACGGCAACTACCAACTGGTTCGCGACTACACGCGAATCGGGGACCGCGTCCGTTATCTGAGCGCCGAGCGCGGGGAATGGGAAGAGATTCCAGCGGCGATGGTGGATTGGGACGCCACAGCCAAGGCGGAGGCGGCAGAGGCAAAGGCGGAGGCGGCTCTGGTTAGCAAGCTGCACGCGCAGGCGGCGGAACAACAAGTCGAGCCAGTACTGGACGTAGATGCCAGCCTGATGGTCGCCAAGGGTGTCTACCTGCCGAGCGGAGAAGGGATGTTCGCGGTCGAAGGGAAATCGGTCCAGCAACTCGAGCAGGTGGGAGCCTCCTCGCACGCCGACAAGAAACGCACATTGCTGCAAATAGTTTCGCCCGTGCCTATGGTTCCGGGAAAGCGGAACATCGAGATTCCCGGGGCCAAGGCCAAAGTTCGGATCACGACGTCCACGCCGGAGTTCTATTTGCGGGAAGCACCGCCGGATCCGGACCGAACGACACCGATCCTGCACAGCAGCCGCCCGGGCGAATCCGGGCCGGAGGTGGAATTGGTCCGGGCAACGGTGAAAGGGAACAAGAGGCGGCTGGAATCGATCCGGGACCTCTTCGGACAACAGACCGGCGAAGAGCGGACCACGGTGGCCATTCAGAGGTGGGAAGTGGCGCCCAATGTCTACCGCTTCACACTCGGGGAGCCGCTGGCGCCCGGAGAGTATGCCCTGACAGAGATACTGCAAGACGGAATGAATCTCTACGTCTGGGACTTTGGCGTGGACCAAACCGGTGCGGTAACGACCAAAAAATGAGCGGTGGCGGCGCTCAGCTCGCCGGGCCTTGGGCATCGAACGGGACGATCTCCCTCAGCAAGGCAAGCACATCGGAGATCCGGAAGGGCTTTTGCAGCACGCGATAACGACTGGTGCGAGACTCAGCTTCCGAAGCCTCGATGAAATCGCCGGTCATGAAGACGACAAGCGGCTTGGCGGAATGAGCTGCGGCGGAGAGGACTTGTGCGGCGGCATCCTGACCGCTGACGCGAGAACCATTTTCGGACAGGTTCAGGTCACAGAGCAGAACGTCGTAGGAATCCTTGGAGGCGAGCGCAACGGCTTGTGCCAGGGTATGTGCGGTGTTCACACGGAGGCCATGGGCAGAAAGCCCCTCCTCCAAGAGCATGCGGATGCTTTCTTCGTCGTCCAGCACAAGGACGGACAGATTTTTCAAGGCGTGCTGATCGTGTGAATCACCGGGGGCAAGCTTCGGGATGGCGGGTTGGTTGGGCCGCACGTCGGGAGGAGCTGAAACGGGCAAGTCCGAAGCGGCCGGGAGATAAACAACGAAAGCAGAGCCGCCCGCCGGCAAAGCCTGGGCTTCGATGTTGCCGCCGTGCTCGCGCACGATCGACATGCAAATGCTAAGGCCCAGGCCGGTGCCGCCGCCGGGACGCTTGGTCGTGTAGAAGGGATCGAAGAGGCGGGGAATCGTTTCGGGCTTGAGGCCGATACCGTCGTCCTGGACCGTGACGGAGAGGCGGCCATTCCCTTGCGCGAGCCGAATCTGAATGCGGCCGGTGTCGCGCACTTCGCGAATGGCTTGCTCGGCATTGGTGACGAGATTGAGAAAGACCTGAATGAGCTGGTTGCCATCGCCGACGACGCCGGGCAAATCAGGCTGGGGGCGAAATTCAACGGCGATATTGTTGCGGCGGAGCGAATGCTCGTGAAGCTGCAGAGTCCGTTCGATGAGGCTGTTGAGGTCAAGAGGCTTCTTCTGCGGCGAGGCCGGGCGGGAAAACTCGAGAAGATTCTGAACGATGCGCGCGGCCCGGCGAGCTTGGCGATGGGTGAGTTCAAGCTGGCGGCGAATGGCTTCGTCCGGAATCTGCTTGTCGCGCAGGACTTCGGTAACGCCGAGAACGGCAGTCAAGGGATTATTCAGCTCGTGAGCGACGCCGGCGAGCATTTGGCCCATGGCGGCGAGCTTTTCGGCTTGAATGAGCTGCTCTTCCAGGCGCTTGACTTCGGTGACGTCGCGGCCGGAGATGACGACGCCTTCGATTTTCCCTTGCTCGTCGAAAAGCGGGCTGAAATGGCAGCGGATGCGGCGCCATTCGCCGTCCTTATGCCGCACGCGCACTTCGAGGGAAGCGAAGGACTGGCGGCCGGCGAGAATTTCGTTAAAGAGAGAGCGCAAGGCCGGGCGGTCCTCGGAATGAGTTCGGTCGCCTAGCTGGAGGTCCGGCGCTTCCTCCGGCTCAAAGCCGAGCACCTCCTTGATGCTCGGGCTGATGAAGGTGTAGCGGGCCGCCGTATCCAGAACAAGAATGAGGTCGGGGAAGCTCGCGATGAGGCGGCGGGCAAATTCCTGCTGCTGATGGAGACGACGCTCCATTTCGCGGCGTTCCGTGATGTCCATGACGGCGCCCTGGTAGCGGACCACGTTGCCGGAAGGATCGCGGACCACAGCGGAGGTATTAAGGCAAACGATGGAAGAGCCGTCCTTGCGAATGAGAGTGACTTCGCGGCCCTGCACCATGGATTGCTGCTCGACTTGGGCCTTGAGACTCTTGCGCTGCACGCGGTCCACGAGGATTTCCTCGACGTTTTTTGCGAGCAGTTCGGCTTTCGAGTCGTAACCCAGCATGCGGACGAGCGCGGGATTGGCGTCGAGAATCGAGCCGTCGGGCGTGGCGATATAGATCCCTTCCTGGAGGGATTCGAACAGCTCGGTGAAGCGCGCCTCGTTTTTGCGCAGAGCAGTAATATCGCGAGCGAGCACGGTGATGCCGTGGACTTTGTCGGCACGGGTCATAGCGTGCGCAACGCAGTCGAAGTAGTAGACGGAGTTCTTGCCCTTGAGGTGCACTTGAACAACGCCGGACCAATGGCGGCGTTCGAGGAAGCGGGGCATGGCGTGCTGAATCAGCTCGTTGCCTTCGCCGGTGGCTTCCTCGATGAAGTCGCCGAGCGGCTTGCCGATAATTTGCTGAAACGGCGTGGAAACGAGATCGGAAAAGCTCCGGTTCACGGCGCGAATTTCGCCTTCGAGGCTGAGCGCCAGAAGAATATCGTCGAAGGAATCGATCAAGTCGCGGTAGCCCTGCTGGGAGCGGGCAATGATCTCGAAGAGCTGGTCGAGCTGCTTGTCGCTGGGGGGAGCGGCGTCACGCTGCTCGATACCGCGAACGAGGCCGCGGAGCTCGGAGGCTTCGCGGTTGCGCTTCCAGGCGTAGGCAATGAAGAGCACGACAAGAACAACGAGGCCGAACACCAGCGCCTCGAAGCGATGGGGCAGAGCACGAATCGTGTCCCAGGAAACGATGGCGAAACCGACCGAAATGATGAACAGAAGAACGAAGGTGAGCCGCCAGAGCTCGTTCTGACGTCGCTCAAACTGCTCGAAGCGCGAGGCCACGCCCTGACGGGGTTCCGCTGTGCGATGAGGCCGTGCGGAGTCACTGCCGTTGGCTTTTTTAAGGTCCGACATGAAGAAGGGCGCGGCTGGAACAGCACGGCCAGCCTGGATCAAGTTGCACCGCCAATATTCTAGGAATTGGAATCGCGCGTCCGCAACGAGCGCGGGGGGAAAGGTTCCAAAGAATACGTATCTGATAGGTAGCGATAAAAGGAAACGTCCCGGCGAAAGCCGGGACGTTTCGGCCAGTGCTGAATGGCGAAGGCTAGCCTTCCGCGGCGGCGTCCGCCTCGGTATCCTTCTGAAGGAAATCGAGAGCCGCGGCCTCTTCGGCGGTAAGCTCGGCGGCTTCCGGAATTTCCTCGACCGGCGGAGGCGCGGGCATTTCCGTCAACAACTGGATGTTGCGGTAGTGCTCGAGACCCGTGCCGGCAGGAATGAGGCGGCCCATAATGACATTTTCCTTAAGGCCGCGCAGGTAGTCGACCTTCCCCGCGACGGCGGCTTCCGTGAGGACACGAGTGGTCTCCTGGAAGCTGGCCGCGGAGATGAACGAGTCGGTCGAGAGTGAAGCCTTGGTGATGCCGAGGAGGAGCGGACGCCCCGTCGCCGGGCGGCCACCCTTCTTGATGACATCGTCGTTTTCCTCCCGGAAGCGGAACTTATCGACCTGTTCCTCGAGAAGAAACGAAGTGTCGCCAACGTCCTCGACCTTCACCCAGCGCATCATCTGGCGGGCGATGGTCTCGATGTGCTTGTCGTTGATGTTGACGCCCTGCAGGCGGTAAACCTCCTGGATGGCGTTGACCAGGTAGGACTGCGTGAACTTTTCGCCGAGAACGGCGAGCAAGTCGTGCAGGTTGAGCGGACCGTCGATAAGCGCTTCACCGGCACGGACGTGATCGCCTTCCTGCACGTTGATGTGCACGCCGCGAGGAATTGAGTATTCCTTGGTGGTCTTGCGGTCCTCGCTCTCGACGTAGATTTTGCGCATGCCCTTGGCGATATCGCCGTAGCGTACGATGCCGTCGATTTCGCTGATGACCGCGGGGTCCTTGGGCTTGCGGGTTTCGAAGAGCTCGACGACGCGCGGCAGACCGCCTGTGATGTCCTTGGTCTTGGTGGTTTCGCGCGGAATCTTCGCCAGCACATCGCCGGCTTGCACGTCGTCTCCATCCTGCACCATCAAGTGCGCGCGGGAGGGCATGAGGTATTTCTTGCGGACCTTACCGGAGCTGTCGCGAATCAGAATTGCCGGCTGATGCTTTTCATCGCCGGGCGGCAGAGTCACGACGAGCTGGGAAAGGCCGGTGACGTCGTCGACTTGTTCCTCGATCGTAAGGCCGGGGCGCAGGTCGTCGAATTTCACGGAGCCTGCGGTTTCGGTCAGGATCGAGAACGTGAACGGGTCCCACTCGGCGAGAATCTGGCCGTGGGTGACGTGTTCGCCATCCTGTACGCGGAGACGCGCGCCGTAAACGACGTGATAGCGTTCCTTCTCGCGGCCCTTTTCGTCAACGATGGCGACCAGACCGGAGCGGTTCATGGAAATGAGAGCGCCGCCGCGGCCTTCCACGGTCTTGAGGTCGATGAACTTCACTACGCCGTTGTTGCGCGCCTCGAGGGTGGAACGCTCGGAGACGCGGGTGGCGGTGCCGCCGATGTGGAACGTGCGCATGGTGAGCTGCGTGCCTGGTTCGCCGATGGACTGCGCGGCAATGACGCCTACGGCTTCACCAAGCTCGACCATACGGCCGGAAGCGAGGTTGCGGCCATAGCAAAGGGCGCAAACGCCGCGACGGGATTCGCAAGTAAGCACCGAGCGAATCTTGACGCGCTCGATGCCGGCGGCCTGCACCTGGTTGGCGAGGTCTTCCGTGATCTCCTGGTTGACCTCGACGATGACGTTGCCCTCGAAGTCCTTGATTTTGTCGAGCGACACGCGGCCGACGATGCGGTCACGAAGCGGCTCGACTTCCACGCCGGCTTCGATGATCGGCTCGACGTAAATCCCGTCCGTGGTTCCGCAATCGCGCTCATTGATGATGACGTCCTGCGCCACGTCAACAAGGCGGCGCGTCAGGTAGCCGGAGTCGGCGGTCTTGAGCGCGGTATCCGCCAAGCCCTTGCGCGCGCCGTGAGTCGAGATGAAGTAGTGGAGCACGTTGAGGCCTTCGCGGAAGTTCGAGGTGATGGGCGTCTCGATGACTTCGCCGGAGGGCTTGGCCATCAAACCGCGCATGCCGGAGAGCTGGCGAATCTGCTGTTTGGATCCGCGGGCGCCGGAATCCGCCATGACGTAAACGGGATTGATGCTGCCTTCTTTGTCCTGGCTCTCGAGAGCTTTGAACATTTCGTCGGCGACCTTCTCGGTGACGTCACCCCAAATGGCGATGACTTTGTTGTAGCGCTCGCCGTTGGTGATGGCGCCATCGAGGTATTGCTGCTGCACTTTGACGACTTCCTTTTCGGCGTTGTCCACGAGCTTGTACTTGTCGCTCGGGATGAGCATGTCGTCAATGCCGATGGAAATGCCCGACCGCGTGGCGTAGGCAAAGCCAAGCTGTTTCAGGTGGTCGAGCAGGACGACGGTGCTCTCGAGGCCGAAACGCAGGTAAGCGTAATAAACCAGCTGCTGCACGCCCTTCTTCTTCAGCAAACCATTGATGAAGGGCATGTGCTTTGGAAGATGCGAATTGAAAATGACGCGGCCGACCGTGGTCTGGATGAACTGCCGTTCCATGTGCACGGGCTCGGTGTGAGGCACGTCCTGATCGTCATATGCGGTGGTGAGGTCGATCACCTCACCGGTGAAGCGCAGACGGATGGGAGTCAGCAATTCGACTTCGCCGGCCTCGAGCGCCAGGATGACGTCTTCAGCGGAGCCGAAGACGCGGCCTTCGCCCTTGGCGCCAGGCTTCGACTTCGTCAAATAGTAGATGCCCAGAACCATGTCCTGCGACGGGACCGCCAGCGGCAAACCGTGCGCGGGAGAAAGGATGTTGCGCGAGCTCAGCATCAGCACCGAGGCTTCCACTTGCGATTCGGGCGAAAGGGGAATGTGCACGGCCATCTGGTCGCCGTCGAAGTCCGCGTTGAACGCGGTGCAAACGAGCGGGTGGATGCGAATGGCCTTGCCTTCCACCAGCGTCGGTTCGAACGCCTGAATGCCGAGGCGGTGCAGCGTGGGAGCGCGGTTTAGCAAAACGGGATGCTCGCGGATAACGTCCTCGAGAATGTCCCAAACCACCGGCTCCTGCTGCTCGACCATTTCCTTGGCTTGCTTGATCGTAGTGCAGTGCCCTTGCGCCTCGAGCTTGTGATAGATGAACGGTTTGAAGAGCTCGAGAGCCATTTTCTTCGGCAGGCCGCACTGATTCAGCTTGAGCTCGGGACCGACCACGATGACAGAGCGGCCGGAGTAGTCCACGCGCTTGCCGAGCAGGTTCTGACGGAAACGCCCCTGCTTGCCCTTGAGGGTGTCGCTCAGGGACTTCAGCGGGCGGTTGTTGGTGCCGCGCAGGACGCGGCCGCGGCGCCCGTTATCGAAGAGCGCGTCCACGGCTTCCTGCAGCATGCGCTTTTCGTTGCGGACGATGACGTCCGGCGCGTGAAGCTCCATGAGCTTCTTCAAGCGGTTGTTGCGGTTGATGACGCGGCGGTAGAGGTCGTTCAAATCGGACGTGGCGAAGCGGCCGCCATCGAGAGGCACAAGCGGGCGCAACTCGGGCGGAAGCACGGGGATGACGTCGAGAATCATCCATTCGGGTTTATTGCCGCTTTTGCGGAAAGCCTCAAGCACCTTCAGGCGCTTGGCGTACTTGATGCGCTTCTGGAGCGAGGGATCGCTCTTCATCTTCTCGCGGAGCTCATCGGCAAGCTTGTCCACCTCGACCCGGCGGAGGAGCTCCTTGATGGCTTCCGCGCCCATCTTGGCCACGAACTGCCCGGGGTATTCCTGCACGAGCTTACGGTATTCCTCTTCCTGAAGGACCTGGCGCTCGCGGAGAACCGCGACGTCGTTCGGATCAACGACGACAAACGCCTCGAAATAGAGGATGCGCTCGAGATCCCGCATGGAAATATCGAGCAAGTAGCCGATACGGCTGGGCAAGCCCTTGAAGAACCAGACGTGCGAACAGGGCGAGGCCAGCTCGATGTGGCCAAGGCGCTCGCGGCGCACCTTGCTCAGCGTGACTTCCACGCCGCATTTATCGCAGATGACGCCGCGGTGCTTCATCCGCTTGTATTTGCCGCAGAGGCATTCCCAGTCGGTGACCGGACCAAAGATTTTGGCGCAGAACAGGCCGTCGCGTTCCGGCTTGAAGGTCCGGTAGTTAATGGTTTCCGGCTTGGTGACTTCGCCGTGCGACCAAGAACGAATTTTTTCAGGACTCGCCAGGCTGATCCGGATGGAATCAAAATCCGCGATCAAGCTGGCGCGATCATAGGGGCTGCTGCGATACAAGGCTGTTTCCTTCCTCCCCGGCTTTCGCCGGAGACGCGGGCCGATGCTCGATCGGCCCGGCTGAGAACCTTTTTTCTTCCAGCGCTCCCATTCCGGCGAGCACTGCCGGGGCTGAAGCCCGGGACCGCGATACAGAAATCGTGCCGAGCGGGGGCGCAGAGTTCGCGCCCCATCGGCGCATCAATCCGCCGCCTTTTCCGCCTGCGGCTTTTGCCGCTTCATCAGCTCGACGTCGAGGCAGAGCGACTGCAACTCGCGGACGAGCACGTTGAACGACTCGGGCACGCCCGGCTCGATGCCCGGCTCGCCCTTGACGATGGCCTCGTAGATCTTGGCGCGGCCATAGACGTCATCGGATTTCGCCGTGAGCAATTCCTGCAGGATGTGCGCGGCACCGTAGGCTTCGAGCGCCCAGACTTCCATTTCGCCGAAGCGCTGGCCGCCGAACTGCGCTTTGCCGCCGAGCGGCTGCTGGGTGATGAGCGAGTACGGTCCGATGGAGCGAGCGTGAATCTTGTCGTCCACCAGGTGCGAGAGCTTGAGCATGTAGATGTAGCCGACCGTGACGGGCTGATCGAATTGGTCGCCGGTCATGCCGTCGAAGAGATTGATCTTGCCAGCATGCGGCAGACCAGCGACTTCGAGCAAATGGCGAATTTCGGCTTCGCGGGCACCATCGAAAACCGGCGTGGCGAATGGAATGCCTTCACGGAAGCCCTCGGCGTACTCGAGCAACTCGTCGTCGCCGAGCTTGCTGAGGGACTTCCAGATCGCGGTATCGGCGAAGACTTCGCGGAACCAGCGGCGGAGCGCTTCGGCGCGCGTTTCCTTGCTTAGCATGCGGCGGAGACTATTGCCGAGCTCTTTGGCGGCCCAGCCGAGGTGCGTCTCGAGAATTTGGCCGACGTTCATGCGCGACGGCACGCCGAGGGGATTGAGCACGATCTCGACCGGGGTGCCATCGGGCATGTAGGGCATGTCTTCTTGCGGAACAATGCGCGCGATCACGCCTTTGTTTCCGTGGCGGCCGGCCATTTTGTCGCCGATGGAAAGCTTGCGCTTCATGGCGATATAGACCTTAACCAGCTTGATGACGCCGGGCGGAAGTTCGTCGCCCTTCTTGAGCTTTTCCTTGCGCTCCTCGGTGATCTTGCGGAGCACGTCGATCTGGCGCGAGGTCATCTCCTCGATTTCCTCGATCTTTTCGATCAGGAGAGGATCCTTTTCGTTGAGCTTGAGGCGCTTGAGATTGCGCGTGGAAATCTTTTCGATGAGGTCGCGCGTCAGCTCGGCGCCCTTGTTCAAGAGACGCTTGTTGGTCTTCTCGTCGTGCAGGTCGGCCTGCAGAATCTTGCCGCCGAGCAGGTCCGTAAGACGCTTCAAGCGCTCGTCCGTGAGAATGCGGATTTCGTCGGCCAGGTTTTTTTCGAGTTTGAAGACCTGGTTGGCTTCAATGGCTTTGTGCCGCTCGTCTTTTTCTCCGCCTTTGCGGGTGAAGATTTTCACGTCAACGATGGTGCCTTCGATGCCCGGCGGACAGTACAGAGAGGCATCGCGAACGTCGCCGGCCTTTTCGCCGAAAATGGCGCGAAGCAGTTTTTCTTCCGGCGTGAGCGTGGTTTCGCCCTTGGGCGTAACCTTGCCGACCAGGATGTCGCCGGGCTTCACGACCGCGCCGATGCGGATGATGCCGCTTTCGTCGAGGTTGCGGAGGAAGGACTCGCTAATGTTGGGAATGTCGCGCGTGACCTCTTCGGGGCCCAGCTTGGTATCGCGCGCCTCGATTTCATACTCCTCGATGTGAATCGAGGTGTAGTAATCGTCTTTGACAAGCTTTTCGCTGACGAGAATGGCGTCCTCGAAGTTGTAGCCGCGCCACGGCAAGAACGCGACAAGGACGTTGCGGCCAAGCCCGAGTTCGCCGCGGTCGGTGCAAGGACCATCGGCAAGCACCTGGCCTTTTTTCACGCGGTCGCCCACGCGAACAAGGGGCTTCTGGTTAATGCAAGTGTTCTGATTCGAACGCTTGAATTTGATGAGCGTGTAGATATCGGCGCCGACTTCGCGGCTCAACACGCCGGAGTGGTCGGACTCGACGCGCACGATGATGCGTTCGGAGTCCACCTGGTCAACGATGCCATCGCGCTTGCAAAGGACGACGGCGCCGGAATCGCGCGCGGTGACGCGCTCCATGCCGGTGCCGACGAGCGGAGCTTCTCCCCGGATGAGCGGCACGGCCTGGCGCTGCATGTTGGAACCCATGAGCGCGCGATTCGCGTCGTCGTTCTCGAGGAACGGAATCAAGCTGGCGGCCACGGAGACGAGCTGTTTCGGGGAGACGTCAACGTAGTCCACTTCGTCGCGGCTTTTCAGGACGAAGTTGCCGGCCTGCCGGCAGTTGACGAGTTCCGTAGTAATGCGCAGCTTGTCGTCGAGCGCGACGTTGGCCTGCGCCACGACGTACTTGTCCTCTTCCCAAGCCGAGAGATAGAAACAATAGGGCTCGTAGACAACCTTGCGGCGCTTCAACTCTTCGTTAAGCTCCTCGACTTTGTCCTTTTCCACGATATCGCCGGCTTTGAATTCGCTGTCGCCGGCGTTCACGATCTGCACATAGTCGATGATGCGGCCGCCCTTCACCTTGCGATAAGGAGACTCGATGAAGCCGTAGTCGTTGATGCGGGCGAAGCAGCTCAGGGAGCTGATGAGGCCGATGTTCGGACCTTCCGGCGTTTCGATGGGGCAGATGCGGCCGTAGTGCGTCGGGTGAACGTCGCGGACCTCGAATCCCGCGCGTTCGCGCGAAAGGCCGCCGGGACCGAGGGCGGAGAGACGCCGCTTATGCGTGATCTCGCTGAGCGGATTGGTCTGATCCATGAACTGGCTGAGCTGCGAGGAGCCGAAAAATTCGCGGATCGCCGCCATGACCGGCTTGGCGTTCACCAGATCGTGCGGCATAGCCGTGGACATTTCCTGGTAGACGCTCATCTTTTCCTTGATGGCGCGCTCCATGCGGACCAGGCCGATGCGGAACTGGTTCTCGAGCAGTTCGCCGACCGCGCGGACGCGGCGGTTGCCGAGGTGGTCGATGTCGTCGACGACGCCGATGTTCTTGCGCAGCTTGAGCAGATACTTGATGGCCGCGACGAAGTCCGGCGTATCGAGCGTTCGATTATCGAGCGGCGTGTCCAGCCCCATCTTGATATTGAACTTGAGGCGGCCGACGCGGCTGAAATCGTACTTCCGCGGATCGAAGAACATCCCGCGGAAGAGGTTCGTGGCGGTTTCGAGCGTCGGCGGATCGCCGGGGCGCAGTTTGCGGTAGATTTCGATCAGCGCTTCTTTCGAGGAGCGAATCGAGTCCTTATCGAGCGTGCGCGAAAGCACCACGCCGATGTCGTCCCGCTCCGGGAAGAAGACGTCGACTTCGGTGATTCCAGCTTCGGCAAAGGCCTGCCAGAGTTCCGCGGTCAGGGGCTTGTTCGATTCGAGCAGCACTTCGCCGGTCTGCCGGTTCACCACGTCGGCCACGCTGTAGGCGCCTTCGAGGTCGGCAAGAGCCGCGCGCACCTGGGTGATGCGCGCCTTCAGAAGTTCCTTGAACAGCGTTTCCGTGACGCGCTTGTGCGCGCCGACGATGACTTCTTCCGATTTCGGATTGCGGATTTCGTGCGTGAGCTTGCGGTCCACGAGACCCGGCGAAACGTTCCAGAAGAGGTCCTTGTCGCGCAGCGAGATGCGTTCGACCTGGTAGAATGTGCGCAAAATGTCTTCATTGGACTTCATGCCCAGGGCCCGGAGAAAGATCGAGCCGAGGAATTTGCGCTTGCGGTCGATGCGCACGTAGAGAATGTTCTTGGTGTCGTATTCGAACTCGACCCAGGAGCCGCGATACGGAATGATCTTGCCGAGGAAATAGGTGCGGTTGTTGGCGGACTCGAAGAAAACGCCGGGCGAACGGTGCAACTGGCTGACAATGACGCGTTCGGTGCCGTTGATGATGAACGTGCCGTTCTCGGTCATCAGCGGAATATCGCCGTAGAAAACCTCTTGTTCCTTGATGTCGCGAATGGTCTTCGCGCCGGTGTCCGGATCCTTGTCGTAGATGGTCAGTCGAATGGTGACCTTGAGCGGCGCGGAATAGGTCATGCCGCGCTCCTGGCACTCGTTCACGTCGTACTTGAGCTGCATGGCGACGGGGTCGCCGCATTTGTTGCAGAACGTGGGCGTGTTCTTATTGAACGTGCCGCACTTCTGGCAGATCACGTCGCCGGTCTGATACGGGTTGGTGACGACAGAAGCGCCGCAATTGCGGCAAGTGGCGCGCAGGTGGTGCAGGCCCTTCAGGTTGCCGCACTTGCACTCCCAGTTGCCGATGGCGTAGTCCACAAACTCGAGCTGCGACATTTCACGGAAATCGCGAATTGGAAACACGGATGTAAATACCGACTGGAGCCCGCCGTCCTCGCGCTCGCTCGGCAGCAAGTCCATCTGCAGAAAGCGCTGATACGACTTCATCTGGACTTCAATCAGGTTGGGAATCTGAATCGAGCCCTGAATCTTCGCGAAATCCAGGCGCTGGCGTTCCCTGACGTGCGGATTGGTGTTCGACATTGCTTGGTCTACCTCTTTTCGCGCGGCCAGAAAGTGGCCGGCTCTTTGCGCAGCGCCATCCGGGCTGCACGGTTCGGGCATGTTGCGGAAACTCGGAGAGGAGAAGAATAGAAGCCGCGCCGGGAAGCTTGCCCAAAGCTTTCCAGCACACTCCTACAGGCGGTCCCTGCGGGACGCGTCCGATAGTGACAGTGCCCAGCCTCGACGTGCGTAGGTAGTGTCCTTTGGTGCGACTTGTCCGCCCGAAAGCCGCACCGGTTCGAGCCTCGTGCCAACAACTCCCCGGAAGCGCCCGGGGTTCGCTACCGCTACTTGATCTCGACCTTCGCGCCCGCTTCCTCGAACTTCTTCTTGATGGCCGCGGCTTCGTCTTTGTTGACGCCTTCCTTGACGGTCTTCGGCGCGCCATCCACCAGGTCCTTGGCTTCTTTCAAGCCGAGGCTGGTGACTTCGCGAACGGCCTTGATGACGTTGATCTTGTTGCCGCCAACATCGGTGAGAACGACGTTGAACTCCGTCTTCTCTTCCGCCGGAGCCGCGCCGCCGGCCGCCGCCGCGCCGCCCCCGCCCGCCGCAACCACGGTCGCCGCAGCAGCGGAGACGCCGAACGCTTCCTCCATCTTCTTGACCAGCTCGGAAGCTTCCAGCAGCGTCAGCCCCTTGATTTCCTCCAGGATCGTATCCACTTTCGACATGACTGCGTTTTCTCCTCTCGAACCGATTTGAATTTTTCGTGGGCTGCCGCGAGCGAACCCGCGCCGCCCAAACTCCTAGGAACCAAACTTGTTCGCCTTTACCGCCTCGCTGACTACCACCGCAGCGTTTCGCGGCAAAGCGTTCAGCGCCGTAGCGATCCGCTGCGCCGGCGCATTCAGCAGGAACATGATCTTGCTGATGAGCTCTTCCTTGGACGGCAGATTCGCGAGCTGTTGAATCTCCGCAATGGAAACGACCCGGCCCTGGACCACGCCGGCCTTGAACTGGAAGGCCGGAACGTCCTTGGCAATTTTGGTGAGCGCTTTGGCAAGCGCGACAGGGTCGGTCTGTGTATAGGAGATGGAATTCGTACCGCTGAGATTCTTCAGGAGGCTCTCGGCGGGCGTGCCGGCGCCGGCGCGCTCCGCCAGGGTGTTTTTCACGACTTGATACTTGCCGCCGGCCGCTTGCACGGCGCGCCGCAATTTGGTGTCGTCCTCGACCTTAATGCCCTGGAAGGTCGTGAGAATCACCGTGGAAACCTTCGCAAGGTCGGTTTTCAGCTTGTCCAGATCGTGCTGTTTTTCACTGCGCTTTTTCATGATCCCGTTTCCTCAGGCCGCCGCTGCCAGTGTTTCCGCTTCGTTCAGATCAATGGTGATCGCCGGGCCCATCGTTGAAGTCAGCGTGATTTTCTTCACGTACTTGCCCTTGGCCGCCGCGGGCTTGGCCTTAACCACCGCACTGATGACCGCGTGCGCGTTCTCCGCCAGCTTCGCGGCATCAAAATTGATCTTGCCGATCGGGCAGTGGACAATGCCGGCCTTATCCACGCGGAATTCCACCTTGCCCGCTTTTGTTTCTCTAATCGCCTTTGCCACTTCAAAGGTCACCGTGCCGGTCTTTGGGTTGGGCATCAAACCGCGCGGGCCAAGCACTTTGCCGAGTTTGCCAGCCGATTTCATCATGTCCGGCGTGGCGATCACGGCGTCGTAGTCGGTCCAGCCCTCCATGATGCGCTGCACGATATCGTCGCCGCCGACGTAATCGGCGCCGGCATCTTGCGCTTCGCGCACTTTGTCGCCGCCCGCAATCACCAGCACACGAACGGATTTGCCCAGACCATGCGGAAGAACCACGGTTCCGCGCACGACCTGGTCGGAGTGCTTCGGATCGACGCCCAGATTGACGGCCAGCTCAACGGTCTCGTTGAACTTGGTGTGATGCGTCTTCTTGATCAGCTCGCTCGCTTCCGCGAGCTTGTAGGGACGCGCTTCCACTTTCTTGCGCGCGTTCTCCACGTGCTTGCCGGACTTCTTCGCCATCTTCTGCCTCTGCGACCCCGTAGCGCCCGGAACTTCTAGGCTTCCACGACTTCCAGGCCCATGTTGCGCGCCGTGCCCATCACAGTACGCATCGCGGACTCCAGATTGGTGGTGTTGAGATCGACAAGCTTGGTCTTCGCAATTTCCTCGACTTGCTTCTTCGTCACCTTGCCGACTTTGTTGCGATTCGGCTCGGCGGAACCCTTGGCGATGCCCGCAGCGCGCAACAACAGTACGGAAGCAGGCGGCGTCTTCAGAATGAACGTAAAAGTACGGTCCGTATACACGGTGACCAGCACCGGAAAGATCATCCCGTCCGGCTCTTTCGCCGTCTTGGCATTGAACTGCTTGCAAAAATCCATGATGTTCAAGCCGTGCGGACCGAGCGCTGTGCCGACGGGCGGCGCCGGCGTGGCTTTGCCTGCCGGCAATTGCAGCTTGATGGTGGTCTGTACCTTCTTTGGCGGCATATCCCTTTACCCTTTACCGGGCGCGCTGCAAAAGCGCGCGAAGAGTTTTCAAACTCCTATCCGAGCTTCTCCACACTGGCAAAATCCAGCTCGACCGGAGTCGAGCGCCCGAAAATCGTGACGGAAACCTTCAGCCGGCTGTGATCGTTATCGATTTCCTCGACGTTGCCGTTGAAATTCGCGAAGGGACCGTCTACGATCCGCACCTGCTCGTTGCGCTCGAAAACCACTTTCGGTTTCGGACGATCCTGCGGCGTATGCACGCGATTGATAATGGCGTCCACTTCCGCCTCCGAAAGGGGTGGGGGCGCGGTCGCGGAGCCGACAAATCCCGTAACGCGCGGAGTCGAGCGAACCACGTGCCAGGTGTTTTCGTCGAGATCCATTTCCACCAGCACGTAGCCCGGATACGACATGCGGTTCGAGACCACTTTCTTCCCGCCGCGCACTTCCATTACCTCTTCGGTCGGGATCAGCACCCGCCCGATCTTGTCCTGCAAGCTGTAAGCAGCCACACGGCTCTCGAGGCTCTCCTTCACTTTTTTCTCAAAGCCCGAGTAGGTATGGATGATGTACCACTGCATTGCCATGAATTCGCGATCCCCTCTCAAACGCCAAACGCCTTGAAAATGTACGCAACTCCCTTTTGCACGCCCAAATCCACAAGCCAGAGAAACACGCCGAAAAAGAACACCGTGGCAATCACCACGCCGGTGGTCGAAACCACGTCTTCGCGGTTCGGCCAGGTCACCTGCTTCATTTCCACGCGCACGTCGTGGAGGAATTCCTTGGTCTCCGCCATCGTTCCGCTTACTCTTTGGCCGACCCCGGAAGCAACCCCGGTAATCGCGCCGCTTGCTGTTCCTTCGTTCTTCACTTTCACCGCCTGCGTGGCCATGGCCCCTCGTACTTCCCGGAGCGGCACTGCCGCCGATCCGTCTTTCTTCCAGCGCTCTCCGCGAAGAGCGCCAAAACTCTGGCAGGGGAGGAGGGATTCGAACCCCCATACCCGGTTTTGGAGACCGGAGTCCTAACCGTTGGACGACTCCCCTTTACCTTCACCCGCGGGAAGCAGGCAAAGGAAAAACCCAAAACCGTCCCGCTTGCCGCCCTACTTCACTTCCTTGTGTGCCGTGTGCTTGCGGCACGAGTTGCAAAACTTTTTCGTCTCCATGCGGTCGGAGTGCTTTTTCTTGTTCTTCGTCGTCGTGTAGTTGCGATTCTTGCACTCGCCGCACTGCAACGTGATGATTTCTCGCATCGCTCAGTTCCTTTTCTTCGCGGGCGCTACTCGATGATTTCGGTGACGGCGCCGGCGCCGACGGTGTGGCCGCCTTCGCGAATCGCGAAGCGCAGCCCCTTCTCGAGCGCCACCGGCGTGATCAGCGTCACTTCGCAGCTCACGTTGTCGCCC
>Ga0209810_1000246_pt1 | contig 149584 bp, 136 predicted proteins | sample Coa_R1_7_FD_187159 | JGI IMG/M metagenome (GOLD analysis project Ga0209810, IMG submission 187159) | Surface soil microbial communities from Centralia Pennsylvania, which are recovering from an underground coalmine fire - Coalmine... | ecosystem: Environmental > Terrestrial > Soil >... | reverse complement strand
ATTTTGCCCACACCTTGGCTTGGGCCGGAGGTGGTGTCGCCAGCCCAAATCGATTCTGCCGCATCACGGGAAGTCTTCGGATTCGGGAATCTTCTCCGCGGAATGGCTCGTTTAAGTCTACCATGCCGGCTCGCGTGCGGCTCTGCCGCTCCGCGGACAATACGGCCACAAATTAATTACCGGCCCCAAAGAGTTGGAAAATTTCAAGCCGCAATTGGTGGAAGGCGCAAAGGCCGCCGCGCAAGCGGGCCGCGCACCAGGCCGGATACACTCCAGCGCCGCTGCGGTTCCCAGCGGCTTTCCCAAGCCAAGTCCTCAGGACGTCTTCCCACTCTTGCGCTTCGGCGGAGGGACCTTCGCTCCTTTTTTGCGCGCTTCAGAGAGGCCGATCGCGATGGCCTGTTTGCGGCTCTTGACCGGTCCGGCCTTCCCGCCTTTGCCGGAGCGCAGCGTGCCCCGCTTTTTCCTGCGCATCGCGCTCGCAACCGATTTAGATGCAGCCTTCCCATATCTCGCCATAAATCACCGTCCTCCGTTTTGCCGATCGGCCGGGCAGAACAAGTTAGGCCTTGCAACAGCAGCCTCGGGTTCGGCGAAGCGGGTGTGCGACGTCCCGTGCCTGAGCCTCCGCTCTTTTCGCCTGTGCTCGCGCCCATCTGATGCCTGCGTCTGATCTTCTCAGCTTTCCCAACGCTGCCTCAAATCCCCCGAATCCCAATCCCGGCCTGTTTCAGTTCGTTTCTTATATTCAGTGTGATCAGCGGCGCTGTGATCTGCTCCAAGATCCGGCAGTTTTCCAGCGCCCTTCACCGCGCGCCCTCCGGGAATGGCTTGCGCCAATTCATTCGCCGATTGTCGCGCGCCCGCGTCGTTCGTGCAAATAATCGCATCGCAATCCACATCGTGCTCGCCTTCCAGCAGCATCGCTGAAATATTGTGGAATGCTCCCGCAACCTTTAGCCCCTCTGGCGCGAAGGCGCCCGCCTGCTGAGCGAATACGTCGAATTTATTCGCGCACATCGGCATCCCAAGCAAGATTGACACGTACACTCCGTTGAGCGTAACGTGACTTTGCCGTTTAGAGATTTTTCCCCGGAGGCATGGATGCTTCGAGCCATTGGTTTGCCCGCTGCGCTCTTGCTCGGTGGGTACGTGTTTGCTGCACAGGAAACCGCCGATCAGCCGGTGGTGGCGAGAAGCACCATGGCGAAATTCGAAGCCGCCAAAGATCTGCCGGACTGCGTGAGCATCGCTCCGGCTCGGGGCAATCCGAGCAATGGTCCATCGGCAATTTTTCTGAAAGCGGAATCGAACTGCATCGTCCCGTACCATTGGCACACGGCTAACGAAAGCCTGGTTCCGCTCCTCGGCCTGCTGCAAGTGACGGTCCATGGTGAACGGCCGAAGGTTGTCGCCAACGGCGATTACGCGTATATGCCAGCTCAGCGCGTGCATATGGCCAAGTGCGCCAGTTCCAAACCTTGCACCGCGATTCTGCAGTTGGACGCCGCCATGGACATGCACTACGTGGATAAGGACGGAAAAGAAATCCCCGCGGAAGCCGCACTGGCGAGCGTCAATCAGCCGGTTACCAAGAGCGCTCCAAAGCCCTAGCTTGGGGTGCCCAATTGGCTCCGCTGTTCTCTCTCCGCGGAAATTGTGCCGGGACACGAGTGGTCGCGCATAGAGCGGTCGGAGAATCGCAGGAAAGAATCTAGTGGCTGCGGCGTTTTGCGCCTTCTTTTCGCGGGCGGCTTTCCTTAGTTGCGCTTCGCCAAGGGCCAGGCACAGCTCTGCAGGGGAAGCCGGCGCGCAAAACGCCGGGCCGGGCTTGACTGGTGCGGAGATTTACTGCGGACGGAAGAAGCAAGACTGCCCGGGCTTGTGCCGCCGGCTGCTATAGGACTTGCTTTCGAATTGCTGGAGAGCATGCATGAACCCCGAAATTCAGGTGGCGTCCCACTACACGCGGGGCAAGCTGGAAGAAGCGATCCTCGCGGGAGTGCGGGCGGCGGGGAAAGACAGCGGCACGCTTACTGCGGCGGACTTGGCCCCGGTGGATGAGTTTCACGTCGGTGGGCTCGAAGCAACGCAATTTCTCGCGAAAGCGATGTGCCTGCGCCCTGGAATGCGTTTGCTGGATCTCGGTTGCGGGATCGGAGGGCCTGCGCGCTACTTTGCAGGGGAACAGAAGTGCCTGGTCAGCGGGATTGACCTGACCGAGGAATTCGTCAGCACAGCGCGGAGTCTGACGAAGCTTGCTGGGCTTGGCGGCCAAGCGGAGTTTCGCCGCGCGAGCGCATTGGAACTGCCGTTCGAAGCGGCCTCTTTCGATGGCGCCTACATGATCCACGTCGGCATGAACCTGCCGGACAAGCTCTCCGTCTTTCGGGAGGTCGCGCGCGTCTTGAAGCCTGCGGCGCGATTCACGATTTTCGATTTGATGCTCGCGAAGAATGGGCCCCTGCGCTTTCCATTGCCCTGGGCCGTCACCGAGGAAACCAGCTTTGTGAGCGATGTGCCGGCCTACCGGGCGGCCCTCGAACAGGCCGGTTTTTCTGTCGAGAAGGAAACCAGCCATCGAAACTTTGCCATCGAGTTTACGCAGCGGTTTGCAACGCGCGTCGCGGCAGGTGGCGCGCCCGCGTTGGGGCTGCATATTCTCATGGGCGAGAAGACAGCGGCGATGTTGAAGAACGTGCTGGGGGCGATGGTGGACGGAGTGCTGGATCCGATGGAACTGGTGGCGCGCAAAGCGTAAGAGGCGGAAGGTGGCGATTCGCAGAGTGCTGCAATTGGGCGATCCGGCGTTGCGGGAACCCGCGCGATGCGTCGAAGATCCATGTGCGCCGGAGGTTTCCGGGTTAGTCGCGGACTTGCGCGATACGCTCGCCCATTGGCGCGAGCAAACCGGCTATGGACGCGGTATTGCGGCGCCGCAACTGGGGGTCGGGCTGCGGGTGGTTTTCTTGAATTTGCCCGGGCATCCCGATTGGCCGCTGATCAATCCCGAAATCATCTGGCGCAGCGAAGAGAAAATCACCGTTTGGGATGCCTGCCTGAGCTTCCTTTGCATTTTCATGCAAGTCGAGCGTCATCGCGATATTCGCGTGCGATACCAGAATCCCGGCGGCACATGGCACGAGCTTGCCGCTGGCGATCACGGCAACTTATCCGAGTTGCTGCAACACGAAATCGATCATCTGGATGGTATTCTCTGCATCGATCGCGTGAAGGACCTGCGCACCATTTGCACGAAAGAGGAATTTGAGGCGCGGCACCGCGCCGGGAGTCCTTACGCCGGCGTGGCACGGGAGCAATAGGAGACACCCGTTTGGTGCTCTAATGGAATTTTGGATTGACAACGATACACCGATTGGACCGCTGCTCTTAGCGGGAGATCAGACAGGGCTGCGGCTTTTGAGTTTTGCGGCGAGCCGGCGCGCCCAGCAGCCGAAGCCGGGCTGGCGAGAGAAGCGATCCTCATTCACGGACGTGATTCAGCAGCTGGATGAATACTTTTTGGGGAAGCGCCGTGAATTTGACGTGCGGTTGGCGCTTGATGGCACGGCGTTCCAATTGCGTGTCTGGAACCGGCTGCTACAAATCCCCTACGGTGAAACTCTGGCCTACGGGCAACTGGCGCGCGAAATCGGTGCGCCTCGAGCGGCGCGCGCGGTTGGCCTGGCAAACGGAGCGAATCCGATCCCCATCATCGTTCCTTGTCATCGTGTGATTGGCAGCAACGGCAGCCTCACGGGCTTTGGCGGCGGCCTGCCGCTGAAGAACAAGCTGCTCGCCCTGGAGAGTGCACAGAGGCCGCTGCTGTTTACCGGCAAGCCGAGCTGAAAGCCCAGTTCCAAGCAAAATAGCCGGTTCCGATTGCTGGACCGCCCGCAGGTGCCGGAATCGCCGCATCCCCCGTTCTTTTCTCGATTGGAGCAAGGCAGGGAAAACAACAGGAACCGCCCGTCGCCAAGAGCCGCGTGCTAAGGCGCGGTGAATGCAATCTCGAAATGGCGGACCCGCCGGTCGTAGTCCGTGAGCAGAGCGGCGGCTTCCGGGGCTACCACGGCGGCTTCGCGGTCTTTACCGGCGAAATTTTCGATCGCCTCAAGCGAATGCCATCGCGAGATGACGATGATCTCCACGGCGTCCAGCTCTGAGCGGGTCAGAACGGTGCAGCCCTCGAAACCCGGGAGCGAGCGAAGCTCGGGCAGCACACGCCGGCCGAAATGTTCCAGGTATGCGGCGGAAAGGGCAGAATTCGTCCGCGCGGACCAAACCCGCGCAATCACGTTGCGAACTCCGCGGCAGATTCCGGCCCGGCCGTTTCGCCGCCGGCCGCAACGGTCCAGAGCCGCACATACCCCTTGCGAACGAAACCGTTAATCACATAAGGATCGCGGCACGCGAAGCTCTCCGCGGCTCCCGGTTTTTCCTCGCGAAAGACCAGCGGCGGGGCATTCGCCGGTTCGAGCGCCCCGGCCAGCACCAAGTCGGCGCGGGCGTGCGCTTCACGAGCCAGCTTCAAGTGGTCCTCCCGGTACAAGACGCGGCCATGCAGGAAATCATCCACAACGTCGCAGAAAAGCGCATAGTAGCCCGTCACTTTCTCGGACCTCCCGCTACGGCTGTGGTCCATTTTGCGAAAAATGCGCTCCCTTTGGCAAACGTTGGACGCGCGGAACGCCGGGGCGGAGCGAGCCAAACCGCTTGTTCGCGGTCGGGCCTGTTAAGTCTGGCCGAAGCGAGAGGAAGCGGAGTTGGTCTGCTAGTTCACCGGCGGCGCTTTGGGAGTTGACTTGGGTTCGGCTGTCAGATTTGCTCGGGCGATGTAACCGGCGAGCCCCTCGGCTGTGACAACGCGAACGGTGTAGCTTTCGAGATCCGAGAGGACCGCGACCTCCTGGCCACAGGAAAGGTTGGCGACCAGCTTCAGAGGAAGCGACTGTTCCGCGTCAAAGGTCAATGGCACGGTGGAGGCGCCATGGCACGCCACGCGCTGATGCGCCACGCTGCTCGCCGGGGAAGCCGCCGGAACGCCGTGTTGCTGCCCTTGCAGAGGCGCTGCCGTCCCCACGCACACCAGCAGAGCCAGCCGCGCACCTCGAAGTATCCTCGCGGGAATGACCATCGCCGCAACCCCGGGGCCGAAAATTCGTAAGCAAAGCACAGCCTTCACCTTTGCTGGTTTTAGGATGCGTAAGTTACTTGCCGCCGTAAATAGAGCGCGGGTACCATCGCCATGACAAATTGAACACGCAAACGGCCCTGTTCTCGCGGCCAGGCGTCAGCAGTCTTGCGCTCATCTGGTTTCACCGCCCGCCCGTCGCCGTCGAGCCGAGCTTCGGCTGCTCCGGCATCGCTTGACCGCAAACGCCTCTGGGGATAGGGTGTAAGAAGTTTCTCCCGGGACAGCCTCCCCAGCGATCGAGGGCAGGGCGGGGGCGAATCGCAAGCCGTCAGGAGGACCGCCATCGGCCAGCCGGTTTCCGCAGGAACACCCGCCACTTGGATGCGACGCACCGTACACATTTCCGGAAAAATCGAACCTTTATTTGGCACGCTGGATGAAAACGTGCGTCTCCTCGAGGATTTGCTTCATGTCCGCACGCATCTCAGCGACACGCGCTTGACGATCGAGGGCGACCACGATTCCGTGGAACAGGCCGTAAGAATCGTCGAAGAATATAACCACGCTACTCGCCGCGGCCGCACGCTCTCGAGCGAGGAGGTCAAAAGCCTGATCCGCGTTGCCACGGATCGGCCCCAGGAATCGCCTCGCGGAATGTTCGAGCCGGGGCGCCAGCGAACATTCGGGAAGAAGATGGTCACGCCGAAGAGCGCGAATCAGCGGCAGTACATGGAGGAAATCGAGCGCCACGACATGGTCTTCGGCATCGGTCCCGGCGGCACCGGGAAAACCTATCTCGCCGTGGCCATGGCCGTAAGCGCCCTCCTCACCAAGCTGGTGAACCGCATCATTCTGGCGCGGCCCGCGGTGGAAGCCGGCGAGCGTCTCGGATTCTTGCCGGGAACACTGCAGGAGAAGATCGATCCGTACATGCGGCCCCTCTATGACGCGCTCTACGATATGCTGGATGCCGACAAGCTCGAGCGCTTTCTCGAAAAGGGCATCATCGAAGTGGCTCCGCTGGCTTTTATGCGCGGCCGCACGCTGAACGACTCGTTTGTGATTCTCGACGAGGCGCAGAACACCACCAGCGAGCAAATGAAGATGTTCCTCACCCGGCTCGGATTCAACTCCAAAGCGGTCATCACGGGAGATATCACCCAAATCGACTTGCCCTCGGGCAAGCGCTCCGGCCTGATTGAGGCTCTGGAAATTTGCGGAAAGATCGAAGGTATCGGTGTCGTGCAGTTTGGCGAAAAGGACGTCGTTCGCCACAACCTGGTCCAGCAGATTATTCGTGCCTACGAAGAGTACGACTCGGCTCACCCGCAACGCGCAGGCAACGGAAAGGCCGAGCCGCGCGGCGCCGAAACCCGCAAAGCCGCCGCCGAAAACCAGGCGTCCCAAACCGGCAAGTCAGACGAACTCGCGCAATAATGATTCTGAATCGCCAGCGCAGGGTGCGAGTGGCCATTTCGCCTTTGGAAGCATTTCTGCGGTCGGCTCAGCGGCAACTCGGAATCACCAGGGCGGAGGTGTCGGTGTGCTTCATCACCAGGGCGGAAATGGCAAAACTGAACCGCATCTACCGCAAGAAGAGCGGCCCGACCGACGTGCTGTCCTTTCCCGCGCAAGAACACGCCACCACAGCACGGCCCGGCACACAGCGCTGTTGGCCTGCCCAGCGCCGCGCCATCCGGTTCCTCGGAGATATTGCCATCTCGCCGGAAGAGGCGAGAAAATATGCCAAGCGGAATCATCGCAGCTTCCCGGAAGAGCTGCGCGTCTTGATTCTGCACGGCATCCTGCACCTCCTGGGCTATGACCATGAAACCGACGACGGAGAAATGGACCGGCTCGAGGAGCGCCTGAGGCGCCGCCTCGGCCTCGAATGACATGTTCAGTTGGGCATACGCACTCGAATTGCTGTTCCTGGTGCTCAGCCTCCCCGTTTTTTCCTATCTGACCCTCATCTACCGGGAGCTCGGCCGCATGACCACCGGCCGCGTCCATGAACATTTGGAAATCTTCGAAGCGGAAATTGAGCCCCGGCTGCGGATCAACCGCAAAAGCGGAGGCCGCACGTTCCGTATCCTGGGGCACTTCTGGCTCGCCTTTCTCGTTCTCCAGACCACCCGCGGCATTGTTCACTTTGTGCCCGGCCAATGGGAATCCGCGGTCCAGTTCGTCCTGTTCCTCTCCCTTGAAGTGGTCATCGCCATGCACTTCATTCCCGATATTTTGCTTTACCGCACCACTGGCCGCTGGCTTCTTCCTTTGTTGCCCCTAATCCGTCTCGGAATGTGGGTGGTTTGGCCGGTGCGCGTGTTTCTGGAGGCCGCCGAGTCCCTGGCCCGTATTTCCGAGCAGGAACAGGAGAAGACCGAGGAGCAGCGCACCGAGGAGGGCATCGAGGCCTTGGTCGAGGCAGCGGAAGAAGAAGGCATCATCGAGCCGGACCAGGCGGACCTCATTGAGCAAGTGGTGGAGTTTAGCGACAAACGGGTAAGGGAAGTGATGACGCCACGGCCCGACATTGTCGCCGTCCCGGCCGACCTGTCCCTCGAAGGTCTGCACGCCAAGGTCGTCGAAACGAAACTGTCCAAGCTGCCGGTTTACGAGAAGGACCTCGACGATATCTTTGGCGTCGTCAATGCTCAGGACCTTCTTCACATTGCCGACCAGGACTTGCCTCGCCGCAAGGTGCGCGAGCTGGCCAAGCCGGTCCTGTTTATTCCAGAAACCAAGTCAGGTTCCGACCTCCTGCGGGAATTGCGGGCCAAAGCCCAGCAACTCGCTGTTGTGATCGATGAACATGGCACCGTGGCCGGCCTCGTGACCATCGAGGACTTGGTCGAAGAGATCGTTGGCGAAAGCGGCAGCAGCGCCAAGGCTCCGCAGCCCGCGGTCCTGCGTGAGCCGGATGGCAGCCTGCTGGTTCGCGGCAGCACCGCCATCCGCGACGTCGAGGAGCTTCTTGGCGTGCGTTTTGGCCGCGCGGACGATACCGTAACAACGATTGCAGGGCTCTTGAGCCACATTTCCGGCAAGGTCCTTGCTTCGGGCGACCGCGCCGAGCTCGAAGGCTATCGCTTTGAGGTCTTGGAAGCCAATCAGCGGAAAATACTCAAGTTGCGCATCCGCAAGATCCCTGCTCACGCTGCTGTCCAGGATTTGTGAGCAATTCGTGAAAAACAGGGGTATCTTGGGTAGACGGCACGCGCGGTCCTCGCTAGAATCGCATCATTGACTGAGGGTAGGCACGCCTGACGTTTGGGAGGCGTGAAAAGCAGTGCGGGTTTCAGCTCACTGGGCTGCGCCGGAGCTGTCGGCTTTCTCTTTCTGCTCAGCTGTTGGTGCTGGGTTCCTTTTGGGCTCGATCGCGGCCTCGGTCATGAATCCCGCTGTTCCGCGCGGCTGCCGTATCTGGTCCCTTGCGTTAGGTTGTCCCACCTGTCCCCAACAAGTCGAAATTCGCATCAACACGGAGACGCTATGCCGGTCCGAATTCTAATTGTGGATGATCATGACATTGTGAGGGCGGGTGTGCGGTCGATCCTGGCGAGTCGCGCAGAGTGGGAAATTTGCGGCGAAGCCACCAACGGAAGAATGGCCGTCGAGATGACGCAAAACCTCCGGCCGGACGTGATCGTGATGGACATCACCATGCCGCTCATGAGTGGTCTCGAGGCCGCCAAAGAAATCGCCAGGCTGCAGCTCGGTCCAAAGGTATTGGTGCTCTCCATGCATGAATTGCGCTACAGGGTATCCGACCTCGATGGATTGGGAATTCATGGATTCGTCCTGAAGTCCAACGCGGTGCGCGACCTGATTCGCGCGTTGGAAAAGTTGCTCGACGGCGGCCAATTCCTTCAGCCTGCAGGCGACGAAGCGTCAAAAACAGATCCGCGGAAAGATCCCGGATCTGTTTCTTTTTTCTGGAGTTGCCACCCGGTCCCGCAGAGAGCCTAATCGCCTCGCTGCAACAAGCATTGCATCCTGCCGGCGTGCCGCTTTTCCTCGTGGCAGAGGAGGCGCGGAGCGCCTGCGGCCCTGAGCGGGTTCGCTTCCTCGGGCTTCCGAAGCACGGGTGGCTTGGTTCGTCCGGGCATGGACACCTCATTCTTGCGTTGAAGGTGCTCACATCGAAATGCGAAAAGCAGGACTTGCGCTAGTTACTCACGCAGCGTAACAGTCATTTTGCTTTGCGGATTGACGGCGGAAGGTGAATCCCGCGATGATTGTGGTTCCCTCTTTTTTATGTCAAGGCCCCGAGAAAATAAGAGCGAATTTCGGTCCGGCTTTGTAGCCATTCTCGGGCGTCCCAACGCGGGAAAATCGACGCTAATCAATCGTCTGGTTGGGCAGAAGGTGGCCATCGTCACCTCCAAGCCGCAAACAACGCGCAACCGCATTCAGGGCATTGTCACGCGGCCGGAGGGGCAGATCGTCTTTATTGATACGCCCGGCTTGCATGCCGCGCAATCCGCCCTCGGCCGCCAAATGATGCGCGAAGTCGCGGCTGCCCTCGAAGGCATTGATGTGCTGCTCCTGATGGTGGATGCCAGCCGGGCGCTGCCCCACGCCGATGAATTGCTCCTCGACCGCGCTAAGCGCTTCTCCGGCAAATGCATTCTGGTATTCAACCAGATGGACCGTATGCCGCGGCAAAAACTCCTGCCGCTCATCGCGGCGTTCCAGAAGGCCCACGACTTCGCCGCCGTTGTCCCCATTTCAGCCTTGAAGGGCGAAGGCTGTGATGACTTGTTGCGCGAGATCTTCCGCCTGCTGCCTGAGGGCCGGCCCCTTTTCCCCGAAGATCAGGTAACCGACCAGCCCGAGCGGTTTCTCGCCTCTGAAATCATCCGAGAAAAAGCCATCCAGGTCACCTATCACGAGGTGCCGCACGCCTTGGCGGTCTTTATTGACAAGTGGGAGCAGACCCCGAAATTGCTGCGGATCGAAGCCACCCTCAACGTCGAACGCGGCTCCCAGAAAAAAATTCTGATCGGCCGCAAGGGAGAAATGCTCAAGAAAATCGGCACCGAAGCCCGCAAAGAACTGGAAGAGTTGCTTGGCACCAGAATTTTCCTGGGACTCTTCGTAAAAATAGCCGAAGGGTGGCGGGAAAATCCTCAGCAAGTCCGGGAACTGGACTGGCACGCTCAGTTGGAGGCCCTCGGAGAGGATCAGGCGCGATCTGCCGCCGGCGGCGCCAAACCGGAGAATTAATCCGGCGCCGCGATGCCGAGCGACTTCATCTTGCGGTAGAGATGACTCCGTTCCAGACCCAGTGCCGATGCTGTTTGCGTCATATTCCAGCGATTCTCTTGCAGCTTGCGAAGAATGAATTCGCGTTCATAGGCGCTGCGCGCTTCGTGCAAGGTCGAGTAGGGTTGCTGCGGCGCTTCCGCCACTCCGCGGAAGAGCTCCGGCGGCAAATGGTGCGGTTCGATGCGCGGCTGCGGGCAAATAATGACCAGCCGCTCGACCAGGTTGCGCAATTCGCGCACATTGCCGGGCCACGGATAACGCACCAGAATCTCCATCGCGGCATCGCTTAACTCTCGCGGCTTCTTGCCGTACGCCGCGCTGAATTCGTTCAGAAAATGCCGCGCCAGTACCGGAATATCCTGCAAGCGGTCTCTTAACGGCGGGACAAAAAAGGGAATTACGTTCAGCCGGTAAAAGAGATCCTGCCGGAATGCGCCGCGCGCGATTTCCTGTTCCAGGTTCTTGTTCGTCGCCGCGATCACGCGCACGTCCACGTTGATGCTCTGGTTCGATCCGACCGGTTCGATGCGCTGCTCTTCCAGCGCCCGCAGCACCTTGGATTGCGTACGCAAGCTCATGTCGCCGATTTCGTCCAGAAAAAGCGTGCCGCCGTCCGCCTTTTGAAACTTGCCCACCTTGTCGTCGGTCGCCCCCGTAAAGCTCCCTTTCAGGTGCCCGAAAAGCTCGGATTCAATCAGCTCTTCGGGAATCGCCGCGCAATTCACTTCGACGAACGGACCCTTGCTGCGCAAGCTTGAGGAATGCAGCGTACGCGCCACGAGTTCTTTCCCGGTGCCGCTTTCTCCATAGATCAGCACGCGGCCGTTTGTCGGCGCCGTCACCGCGATTTGCTGCCGCAGCGCCTTCATCGGCACACTCTCGCCGAGCACCTGATACCGCCGCCCCAGTTCTGTTTTCAGCGACTGGTTCTCTTGCTCCAGGCGCCGCTGCAAAACCGCATTCCGCACCAGCACGATCACTTTCTCCAGAGAAAGCGGCTTTTCGATGAAGTCGAAGGCCCCCAGCTTCGTCGCCCGGACTGCGGTTTCGATTGTGCCGTGGCCCGACACCATAATCACCACGGGAGGTCGCGGCATGGCCTGCAACCGGCTGAGGGCCTCGAGGCCGTCCATTCCCGGCAGCCAGACGTCCAGCAAAATCACTTCAATTTCGCCGCTGGCTGACCGTTCCAGCGCTTCTTCCGCGGAGCCAGCGGTTTCAACGTAGTAGCCTTCCTCCCGAAGAATGGAGGAGAGCGATTCGCGAATCCCCGCTTCATCATCAACGATCAGCAGATGAGGCTTTGCGTTCATCGAGGAGCCTCGGCGGAACTGGACACGGCGGATGCCGGCGCCACGTCAGCGGCCGGAAGCACCACCACAAACCGCGAGCCCACCGGAAAATTATCTTCCGCGTAGATGATGCCGCCGTGCTCCGAAATGATTCGCGCCGCGATGGCGAGACCAAGACCCGTCCCGCGCCCCTTCGTCGAGAAATGCGGAAGGAACAGCTTGTCCTTATCCTCCGGCGATATGCCGTGGCCCGTATCGGCAACGGCGATTTCCACGCTGTCGGCATCGCCCTGCGTGCGCGCCGTCACGGTGATCTCACGAACGGGCGATCCTTCCAGCGCCTCCGCCGCATTGTCAATCAGATTCACGAAAACGCTGCGGAGCAGAGCATGATCCGCCCGAACCGGCGGCAAGTTCTCGGCAAGCGACGTTCGAACGGTGATGCCGTCGAGCCGCCCGGAGAAAACCGCGAGAGCTTCCTGGATGATGGCGCCCGCGCTGGATGGCGCGAGTTTGGCGCTGGGGAAACGCACAAACTGCGAAAATTCGTTGACCAGTGACGCCAGCGTTGCTACTTCGCGCTCGATCAATCGGGAGCATTCCTCGACGAGGCTCGTAAGCTCGCGGTCCTGCGCCGCATGGGGTCCGCCGGCCCGCCGCTCAAGAAAACGCGAAAGCCGCTGCGCCGAAAGTTGAATCGGCGTAAGTGGATTCTTGATCTCATGCGCGATGCGGCGCGCCACTTCCTGCCACGCGGCCGATTTCTGAGCGCGAAGCAGCTCCGTCAGGTCATCGAGCACCACGACGTAGCCCGTGTTGGCCCGCCGCGGCCCCAGCGAACTGACCGTTACGGCTAGGTGCAACACGCGCCCGGAGACTACCGTTTCGATCTCTCGCGAAACAACTCCTATTCGCAAGGAACGCCTCATCAGTTGCTGGATCACATGCGTGACTTCGCTCCCCAGCAATTCCTCGAGGTTCCGCGCCTCCAGCTTTTCGAGTCCAAACGTGTGGCTCACCGCCGAGTTGGCTCGCAGAATTGCGCCACTCGAATCCAGCGAAAGCACGCTGGTCGGAATGCTCTCGAGAATCGTCTCCATGAGTTGGCGCCGCCTCTCGAGTTCCTGCACCGCCTGCTGCAAGTTCCGCGTGAACTGGTCGATTTGCATGCGGCTGTCCCGCAGTTGCCCCGTCATGGAATTGAAAGAACGGATCAGCAGACCCAATTCGTCCTGCGCTTGCTCCGGCACCTGATAGTTAAAATTGCCGGCGGAAACCTCTCGTGTTCCCTCGGCAAGGGCCTGAATCGGTATGGTGACCTGCTTTGCCAGGAATAGAGCCACCCACGTCACCGCAAAGAGCGCCAGCGCCGTGAACAGCAGAAGGATCAGCAGCATCTGGCGCTTCAGCGTCCGCAGATTCCGCTTCTGCGCGTAGTATTCGCCGGTTTGCGCTTGAATTTCGTTGTAGCGCGCGAGGAACCGCGGGCTCGCGCGAAAGCCCGCGAGAACATAACCCGCGGCTTTGTCCGATTGCGCTACGGGAATGCGCGAAGCGAAAAAGACCGTCGAGCCAGCCTCCCAAAGCTCGATGCCACTTGGAAGTACACGCAATTGTTTGGCGGTCAGATCCTTGCGGATGCAAGATTCCGTGGCCGCGCGCGTTTCGCTTGCCGGTGCCGGCTCGCATGCAATGCCGCCATCGCGAACCGCGCCATCGCTGCCCAGGAGCCACACTCCGTCCGCGCCGGCGGCAATTCCGGACCGCGCAAATGTCTCCGCTCCCTGTGGAAGAGCGCGGAGCGCCTGGCGCGCGGCCTCTTGCAGCCGCCGGATCTGCATTCTCCCCACGTCGTTCAGGAGCAGCTCTGTTTGCTCTGAAGCAACTTCCAGCGACCGCGGGAACCAGCGCAGCAGCGTCCGGTTCAGCAAGGAATAGCTGACAAAAAACATGAACAGAATCGGCAGCAGGGAAATCGCCATCGCCCCGACCACCATCTTCGACTTGAACCGGGCGCCGAGCTCGTCTTTCCTTCGTTCGATCCAGAGGCGCAGCAGCGTCCTGCTGAGCACCAGTCCCAAAACCAGCAAGCTCGCCGTGATGACCGTCGAGACGGCATAGAGCGTCAGCACATCGCGCCAGTTCTTCGGCTCAAAGGGCACATCCAGCGACCCAAACGTGAAGGCCGCGGCGAGCAAAAGCGATAGTCCAATCCCGCCGAGGGCTAGCTGTACTCTGTGCCTGGAGTGAGCGTCTTTCATCGGGCGGTGCGGTGCGGGGTCACGTTCGATCCATTTGCGGCAGCAGAGGGGCTGCCGTTCCACCAAACGTCGGCGCAGCGTATGGATTTGGGGAAAATCATTTCTTCTTTCGCAAGATAGTCGCCGCTCCAGGGCAAGTCAAGAAACCGGCCTGTACCGCCGCGCTTGTGCCTGTACTACAGTACAGGGGTTAGCCATTTCAGTACGATAGCCGAAATTCTCCCGCTGCGCCTCTCCGCTTTTGCTAAGGTGAGCGCTGGGTGCCAACCGGCAGGAGTGCTGCGGATGTCCGTCCGTTTGGGCGAAATCTTAGTTAAAGAAAGCCTGATCACCCAGGACCAGCTCCAGAAGGCGCTCGAGTTTCAGCGCGCCAATGGTGGAAAGCTCGGGAGCTGCCTGACGAAGATGGGCTTTATTACCGATGACGACATCACGGGCGTGCTTTCGCGCCAGTACGGCGTTCCGTCCATTAATCTCAAATACTACGAGATAGATCCCACGGTTATTAAGCTGATCCCGCAAGATACGGCCCTGCGTTACCAGGTCGTGCCGCTGTCCCGTGTCGGGTCGGTGTTGACCATCGCCATGACGGATCCGACCAACGTCTTCGCGATGGACGATATCAAGTTCATGACCGGCTTTAACGTTGAGCCGGTAGTCGCCTCCGAATCGGCCATCGGCGAGGCCATCAGCCGCTTCTACGGCTCTGGCGGGAACAACGCGGAAGAGATAAGCAATTTAATGAAGGACCTGGTCGACGAGGACCAGGAACTTGAGCTCGCCGCCGAAGAGTCGGAGATGGATGCCGCCTCGCTCGAGAAGGCCGCCGAAGAAGCTCCGATCATCAAGCTCGTCAACCTCATCCTCACCGATTCCGTCAAGCGGGGAGCCAGCGATATTCACGTCGAACCTTATGAGACCGAGTTGCGCGTCCGCTTCCGAATTGACGGCATGCTCCAGACCGTGATGACTCCCCCGCTTCGCCTCAAGGATGCCATCACCAGCCGCATGAAAATCATGGCCAAGCTGGACATCGCGGAGAAGCGGCTGCCACAAGACGGCCGCATCATGATTAAGTACAAGGCGGATGGAAAGAAAAAGGAGCTGGACTTCCGCGTTTCCACCGTCCCGACCCTCTACGGCGAAAAAATCGTTCTCCGGTTGCTCGACAAGGAGAATTTGCGCCTGGACATGACCAAGCTGGGATTCGAGCCGGAGTCCCTCAAGAAATTCGAACGCAACATCTTGAAGCCTTACGGCATGGTGCTGGTCACTGGACCTACCGGTTCAGGCAAAACCAATACCCTGTACTCCTCTGTTGCGCGCTTGAACCAGGTGGATACCAACATCATGACCGCCGAGGACCCCGTCGAGTTCCAATTGGGCGGGATCAATCAGGTCCAAATGAAGGAGCAGATCGGCTTGAACTTCGCCGCCGCTCTTCGTGCCTTCCTCCGGCAAGACCCCAACATCATCCTTGTTGGTGAGATTCGCGACTTCGAAACGGCGGAAATTGCGGTTAAGGCAGCGCTCACGGGCCACTTGGTGCTCTCGACGCTGCACACCAACGACGCGCCTTCGACCATCAGCCGCCTCATGAACATGGGTATCGAGCCCTTTCTGGTGGCCACTTCCGTGAATCTCATCTGCGCGCAGCGCCTGGTGCGCCGCATCTGCTCGAATTGCAAGGAGCAGCTCGACGTGCCCGAGCAGGCGCTCATTGACGCGGGCTACACTCCTGAAGAAGCCAAAACGACGAAGATCTATCACGGCAAAGGCTGCACCACCTGCAACAAGGGCGGATACAAGGGCCGAACTGGTTTGTACGAAGTGATGGAGATTAACGACGATCTCCGCGAACTGATCCTGGTCGGCGCTTCGGCCCTCGAGCTCAAGAAAAAAGCGATTGAGCAAGGAATGATCACGTTGCGGCGCAGCGGCTTGATCAAGGTGGCTGCGGGACTGACGACGATGGAAGAAGTCCTGCGCGAAACGGTATTGTAACGGAGAACAGGGGCATGGCCGGAATTACGCTGAGTGAATTGTTGAAGAAGATGATCGAGATGGGAGGCAGCGACCTTCACATCACCACCAATAGCCCGCCTCGCGTCCGCGTACATGGCAAGCTCCGCCCGCTCGATATGCCCCCGCTGACCGCGGCCGACACCAAATCGCTCGCCTACAGCGTTTTGACCGACGCGCAGAAGCATCGTTTCGAGGAAAACCTCGAGCTGGACTTTTCCTTCGGCCTGAAAAATCTGGCCCGTTTCCGCGGCAACGTGTTCAACCAGCGCGGCGCGGTCGGCGCCGTCTTCCGCACCATTCCGTGGGAAATCAAGGGTTTTGACGCGCTCGGCCTTCCGGCGGTGGTCCGCGGCCTGTGCGACAAGCCGCGCGGCCTCGTTCTCGTCACCGGTCCTACCGGTTCGGGCAAGTCCACCACGCTCGCCGCTATGCTCGACAAGATCAACAGCGAGCGTGAAGAGCACATGATCACGATCGAGGACCCCATCGAATTTCTTCATAACCATAAAAAGTGTCTGGTCAACCAGCGCGAGGTGCACGCGGACACGCATTCCTTCGCGAATTCCTTGCGCGCGGCCTTGCGCGAAGACCCCGACGTTGTGCTCATCGGCGAAATGCGCGACCTGGAAACCATCGAATCCGCCCTGCGCATCGCGGAAACGGGCCACTTGACCTTCGCCACCTTGCACACGAATTCGGCTTCGTCCACGATCAACCGCATCATCGACGTTTTCCCGGCCCACCAGCAGCCGCAAATTCGCGCACAGCTCTCCATGGTGCTCGAAGGGATTCTTTGCCAGGCCTTGTTGCCGCGTGCCGATGGCCGTGGCCGCGTTATGGTTATGGAAGTGCTTGTGCCGACACCCGCAATTCGCAACTTGATTCGCGAGGACAAGATTCACCAGATTTACTCGGCCATGCAGACGGGCACCGGTCAGACCGGCATGCAGACCTTTAACCAAGGCTTGGCCAACGCCTACTTCGCAAAGACGATTACCCTGGATGTGGCGATTTCGCGCTCGTCGAACCCGGATGAACTCCAGGATATGATCAACCGCGGTGTTTCGTCGCCCGCTGGTGGCGCGAAAAGTCCTGTAGGGGCCAAGCGATGATTGCTGAACGCAGGGAATCGGCTCGCGTACTCCGAGCCTTCGTGACCAAAGGATTCAGGAGGTAGCTATGCCCGACTACAAATACCAGGGCACCAATCGCTCCGGCGGGAGCGTCAGCGGCGTGATGACCGCCGCGAACAAGGCCGAGCTCGCAACGCTGCTGAAGCGCCAGCAGATTACGCCGACGAAAATGACCGAGAAAGGCAAGGAATTCAACATTCCCACCTTCGGCGGCGGCGTCAACGCGAAGGAACTCGCGATTTTCACCCGTCAGTTTTCGGTGATGATTGACGCCGGTCTCCCGCTCGTGCAGTGCCTCGAAATTCTTGCCAGCCAGCAGGAAAACAAGATTTTCCAGAAGGTTTTGACCGCGACGCGAAGCCAGGTCGAGGGCGGCGCAACTCTTTCCACCGCCATGCGCGGCTCGCCCAAGGTTTTCGATGCTCTTTACACCAACATGGTCGAGGCGGGCGAGACCGGCGGTATTCTCGACACGATTCTCCAGCGCCTGTCGAGCTACATCGAGAAGAACGTCAAGTTGCAGCGCGCCGTCAAGTCGGCCTTGGTCTACCCGGTCGGCGTTCTGACGGTTGCCGCCGGCGTTATCACGCTTCTGCTTTGGAAAGTTGTTCCGATCTTTGCCACTTTGTTTGCCGGGCTGGGCGTGGACCTGCCCCTTCCCACAAGGGTTGTTATCGCTCTCAGTAACTTCGTCGGCAGTATCTTCGGCCTCTTGATTCTGGTGGGCATTGGTGCCGCGATTTTCGGCCTGAAAGTGTGGTACGGCACGCCCGGCGGAAGGTACGCCATTGACGCTACGATCCTCAAACTCCCCGTGATCGGCATTCTGATGCGCAAAATAGCGGTCGCGCGCTTCACACGCACTCTCGGCACCTTGATCTCTTCCGGCGTGCCCATCCTGGAAGGATTGGACATTACCGCGAGAACCGCCGGCAATGCCGTTGTCGAAAAGGCCTTGAACAAGGTGCGCAAATCGCTCGAGGAAGGCAAATCCCTGACGGATCCGCTGAAGGAAACCGAAGTGTTCCCGGGCATGGTCACCCAGATGATCGCTGTCGGCGAACAGACCGGCGCGATGGATGCCATGCTGCAAAAGATCGCCGATTTCTACGAGGAAGAAGTGGACGCCGCTGTGAAAGACCTGCTCACCGCTCTCGAGCCGATCATGATCGTGTTTTTAGGCTTGGTCGTGGGCGGCGTGGTCATTTCGATGTATTTGCCGCTCTTCTCGCTGATCGGCAAATTGAGCGGCGCTCACTGAACCGGCCGGACCAGATCCAGTCCATTTTCGGCGGAAGCATGGCGGTTTCCGTTCTCCGTCGTTCCTGCCTAAACTAGGGGCACGCCTCGGCCCTCTCAGGGCCGTGGCGCGGTGGACACATGGAACAAAGTTCGAACATTCGCGAGTGGCTTGATTGGCTCACGCGCGTTCGCTTGCTCATGATCACGCTGATTCTTGCCGTCGGCGTGGTGTGGCCGCAGGAACTGCTGTCTTCAAGCACCGGAATTCACTACTTCCTTCCCATTATCATCTTTTGGATCACCATCGGAATTCTCCATCTCATTCTCCAGCGCTCCGCCCCGCAGGCCCGCTGGCACGGCCCGCTCCAAATCGTCGGGGATGTGTTGTTGGTGTCGTTGCTCGTTTACACCACCGGCTTGCAGGAAAGCCGCTTTATTTGGCTCTACCTGCTGGTCATCATCGTCGCCAGCATGTTGTTCTCATGGCGGTCCGCCTTCATAACGACAGCGGTTTGTCTGGCACTTTTGGGGGGCATGATTCTGCTCGCGCAGTTCGGCAAGATTCCACGCACGTACGCGACCGTGCCGGCTTCACAGGGTCTGCGCATCTGGTTCCTCACCAATATATTCGCCTTCTTCGCCGTAGCGTATCTTGCGGGCCTCCTGGCCCAGTCGCTGCGACGCAAGGGCCTCGAACTGAAAGAGAAGAGCGAAGAGCTGCTGAATTTGCAGGACTTCACCGAAGATATTATCCACTCCATGCGCGGCGGATTGCTGACCACCGACCTCCAGGGACGCATCCTGCTCCTGAACCGCACCGGGGAAGACATTTTAGGACACCGTTTCGCCGATGTGCGCGGCACGGATCTGAAGGACCTGAGTCCCGACTTCTGGCTGCCGGGGCTGTTCGGCGAGAGCGGCACGGCGTCCCTGCGCAAGGAGATTGATTTTCTCACGCCGTCCGGCGAGCAGCGCTTCCTGGGCATCAGCGTTTCGCCGCTCCGTTCGCGGCAAGAGCAGCAAAGCGGCTATGTCTTCAACTTTCAAGACCTGACCGAACTCCGCCGGCTGGAACAAGAAGTCGCCACCAAGGAACGCATGGCTGCGCTCGGCCGCCTTTCGGCGGCCATCGCTCACGAGATCAGGCAGCCGCTTAGCGCCATGGCCGGTGCCGTGAAGGAACTCGCGCGGCTGGTTCCTCTGCAAGAGGATGAAAAACACCTGGTCACTATCGTGAGCCGGGAGTCGGAACGCTTGAATCACATCATTACAGACTTTCTGAACTATTCGAGAGAGAAGTCTTATGATTTTCAGGAGACCGACGTTCGCAGCTTGCTCGACGAGACGCTGACGCTCATGGAAAAAAAGCCCGAAATTGGATCCAAGTATAAGATTGTCCGGGCCTTCGGTCCGGAATTGGTCCGGGCCAGAATCGATGGAGCCAAATTGCGCCAGGTGTTCTGGAATCTTTGCGACAACGCTCTTCGCGCCATGCCCGAGGGCGGCACGCTAACGGTGCGCCTCGAGCGACATCCGTATTGGCTGCGTATCGCCTTCCGCGATACCGGGATCGGCCTGGACCCCAAACGACAGGCCAAAATATTCGAGCCGCTCCAATCCGGATTCGAGGGCGGCACTGGCCTGGGGCTCGCCATCGTGTATCAAATTGTTCAAGCACACAGCGGCCGGATCACGGTTGTTTCGGAGAAAGACCGCGGTGCCGAGTTCATCATCGAACTTCCGCGAGTTGCCTGAGGAAACATGCCTTCCGCCAAGACGGCCGCCAAAGACACCGCCCGCGAGATGCCGTACATTCTCGTTGTCGACGATGAAAAGTCGATTTGCGAACTTTTGGAAATCACGTTTCGCAAGGAAGGGTATCGCGTCGAGGTTGTTCACAGCGTGGACGCCGCGAAGCGCAAGCTCGAGTCGCAGATCTTTGACATTATCATCTCCGATATCCGCATGCCGGGCGCCGGCGGCGTGGATCTTCTGAAGTTCTCGAAGGAAATCGCGCCCAGTTCGGTTTTCCTGCTCATCACCGGCGTTCCAACGGTGGAAACAGCCATCGCCGCGATCAACGCCGGCGCCGACCGCTACGTCATCAAGGACCACGAACTCGTCGATCAACTGCGCCGCGCCGTTCAGGAAGTTTCGGAAAGTCTCAAATGGAAAAAGGAGGCCGGCTACCTTCGCCGAGAGCTGCGCCGGCTCACCGGCCTGGACAACATCATCGGGCAAAGCCCGAAAATGCGCGCTCTCTTCGACCTGATTCAAACCATCGCCCCTCAATCCAGCCGCGTGCTGATTACCGGCGAGAGCGGCACCGGCAAGGAACTGGTGGCCCGCGCCATTCACGAAAACAGCGCCCGCGCCGAGGCTCCCTTCATCACCATCAACTGCGGCGCGTTTCCCGAAACCCTTCTTGAATCGGAGCTTTTCGGTTACATGAAGGGAGCGTTCACCGGCGCGAACGAAAACCGCCAGGGCCTTTTCCAGGCTGCCCATGGCGGCACGCTCTTCATGGACGAAATCGGCAACATGAGCCTGACCATGCAGGTCAAGCTCTATCGTGTCCTGCAGGAGGGAAAAGTTCGCCCCCTGGGCAGCACGGAAGAAACGGATGTTGACGTTCGCGTGATCGCTGCCACCAACAAGAACTTCGAAAAGGAAATTGCCGAAGGCCGCTTCCGCGAGGACCTGTACTACCGCCTGAGTGTCATCCCCATCCAGCTTCCGCCTCTTCGCGAACGCCGCGAGGATATCCCGCTGCTCGCGCGCCACTTCCTCGAACGCTTCCGCCAGTCCATGGACAAGCCCATTGTCAGCATTTCACCGGAGGCGATGAGCCGCCTGGAATCCTATGACTGGCCCGGCAACGTTCGCGAGCTGGAAAACACCATGGAGCGCGCCGTCGCTCTCGAGACCGGCTCGGAAATATCCCTTAAGGTTTTGCCCGACCGCATTGCCGGATATGCGCCCTCGTCTGTTTTCGCCAATACAACCGATGCCCGCGTGGTTTTCCCGCCTGAGGGTGTCGACTTTGAGAAGGAGATGGCGGAAGCGGAGCGCCGCTACCTGCTCGCGGCGCTCGAAAAGGCCGGCGGCGTTCGCAGCCACGCTGCTCAGCTCCTGAAGATTACCTACCGCTCGTTCCGCCACTACGCCAAAAAGCACAATATTTGAGGCGCATCCCTTTATCTTTGGGGGACATGTTCGCAGTGACAAAAAGCGTCATCCCGTTTAGGCCGGATTTTGGCAACGCGCATCACAGTAGGTTACGTTTTGTAACAAATTTGCGAGACGCCGCTCGATGCAGCGATGCAGCTCTTCTAAGTTATTGAAAATACAAGCTAAGCAACTTAATCCTCACAGGCCATCGCGGTGGTACTAGCCTTGCAGCATCTCCATCCGTGCTTTGGCACTATCTACAGGTTCTCCAAGGAGACAGCATGAAGAAGCAGAAGGGTTTCTCTCTTATCGAGTTGCTGATCGTCGTGGCGATCATTCTGATCATCGCGGCCATCGCAATTCCAAACTTGCTCCGCTCGAAGATCGCGGCGAACGAAGCCTCTGCGGTGGGTTCGGTTCGTACCATCAACACCGCGCAGGTGACTTATTCCTCGACGTACGGCATCGGGTACGCTGCCACTTTGGCAAGCCTTGGCGGCGCGAGCCCTTGCGTAGCTACCTCCACGGGCGCGTGCTTGATCGACCCCGTCTTGAGCAGCGGTACCAAGAGCGGCTACACATTTGCGACCGCGGGTACTTTGCCGCAGAGCGGTGTGAACAACGGGTTTGAGGTCAATGCCACTCCAGTTGCGGTGCAGACCACCGGCGTTCGCTCCTTCTGCTCGGATCAGTCCGGCGTCATTCGCCAACAGGCGTCTGGTGCTGCGATTGGTACTTCGGCCGGCAGCTGCGCAGCGATCACGACGGTTCTCGGAAACTAACTTCAAAACCAGTTCGGGACTTGGGGAGGAAGTTTCCTTCCTCCCCTTTTCTTTTGGCTGAACCCGCAGCTAGGCTCATTATCGCGTGAGGCGATATGGTAGGTTATGCGCCAGCGGGAACTCGATTCTCCGGTGAGAGAGATACGCGGCAGGTGACGGTATGAAAAGGCAACAACAGGGTTTTTCGCTAATCGAGTTGCTGATCGTCGTGGCCATCATTCTAATCATCGCGGCCATAGCGATTCCCAATCTACTCCGCGCGAAGATCGCAGCCAATGAGGCTTCGGCGGTAAATTCGGTGCGAACGATCACGACCGCAGAGGTTACCTACGCCTCGACCTACGGCGTTGGTTATGCAACGGATTTGGCCTCACTGGGTGGCGCTGCTCCGTGTGGCCCCGCCAGTTCGACGTCGGCGTGCCTGATTGATCCGAATTTGAGTGTCGCTCCGTTTGCGAAGAGTGGTTACACCTTCCAGGCGGCGGGGAGCACCCCTTCGAACGGCGCACTCAGCGCCTTCGAAGTAAGCGCCAACCCTTCGGCAGTGGACGTCACTGGCAAACGTGCTTTCTGCTCCGACCAAACCGGTGTAGTCCGCTTTAACACTTCGGGTGCGGCCATCGGTACGAGCCCTGGTAATTGCGCGGCATCGGGAACTGTTCTCGTCGGCAACTGATCGTGAGTCGCAACGGCATCGGGCTCACGATCCCGTTAACTTTGGCATGCCCGTTCCAATTCGACGCCAGGTTTTGCCTGCCGTCTTCACGTTAAACTGATGTCCATGCGAAAGTTACCCTCGTCTCTTACTTGTATGGTCCTCGTCGGGTTCGTCCTCCGAATCCTGCTTATTCTCTACTTCCGGTACTACGACTTTTCGGCAACAGACTCCATCATCTTCCAGGCAGATTACACGCCCGAAGTGCTGCGCCATTTTCCGTTTGGCTTCGGATACGAGACTGGCGCGGTCGCCTACTCCCTCGCCACAGGTCACGGGTTTTCTTCCCCTTTTGCGGGCTCCACGGGACCAACTGCATGGCTCGCGCCGCTGTATCCGGCCATGTGCGCGCTGGTCTTCAAGATCTTTGGCTGTTTCACCCTTCTCTCGGGCTTCGTGATTCTGGCCATAAACAGTCTTTTCAGTGCGATCACCTGTATTCCGATCGTCGGGATCGGAGATTTAACGCTTGGTCGTAAAGTTGGGATGTGGTCGGGATGGATTTGGGCGGCGGGAGTCTTTTTCATGCGCTGGCCCACGACGTGGGTCTGGGAAGTGGGTCTTTCCGCTCTCCTGCTCAGTGTCTTATTCCTCCAGTCCTTGCGGCTGGCTTCGGACGGGAGCTGGAAATCATGGGCCCGCTTTGGCTTTCTTTGGGGCCTGGCTGCCCTCACGAACCCAGCCTTGTTGGCCTTCTTGCCTGCCTCAGCTTTGTTTCCGGTCTGTCGGCTAAAACGGAATCGAGTTCCTTGGTTCGTGCCTGCCACAGCCTCCGCGGTTCTGTTTTTTGCCTGCATAACGCCATGGATGGTTCGCAATCGCATGGTCTTCGGGAAATGGGTTTTTATCCGCGGCAATGCGCCGTTTGAATTCACCCTCGGCAACTACCATCTCAGCAACGGCCTCGGGTGGTTCGGCAAGCATCCAACGCAGAACAAATGGGAATACGCCAAGTACGCGCGAATGGGTGAAGTGGCCTATATTGCTGAAAAGCAGCGGGAGGGCATGGCATTTGTGAAGGAGTACCCCGGCGAATTTATGCGCCTGTGCCTTAAACGCTTTGACGCCTTTTGGACCGGAAGCGAATTGATTACCGATGCTTGGCCGCGATGGTTCTTTTGGCCGCTATCCGCCTTGATGTTTGCCGGCTTGCTCGTGGCCCTGGCTTACCGAGTGAACGGCTCCTGGCTCTTTTTCTGGCTTATGCTTTGCTATCCGCTCACGTACTACATCGTTTTTGCCCAGCCCCGTTATCGCCATCCGATTGAGCCCGAAATGCTTCTGCTCGGCACGTACTTTGTTTCCTCGGCGCTTCGAGACCTTGCCGCCAGGTTCCGCACCGTCAATCCCACTGGCCTGCCTCGTGTTGAGACAGCAGCATAGCTGAGAAATGGGATCGATCTCTCGATTCGGCCATTTCCATCCGCACCTCGGCAGCGAAAGGCGCGGCCGTACTGCTACACTAACTTGGTGCCAGACCGACGCACCCTTTTTTTGTTTTCAGCGCTGCTCTTCCTGAGAATTAGTGCCGGATCGCGCGCTGAGACCTCCCAGATACGCCTGTTCGAATCCCGGTACCACTCTGCGCGGACCCTCGAAGCTACCTTCCTCGAGCGCTACACCGAATCCGGGCAGCCGGTTCGCACCGAAGCGGGCACAGCGTATTTCTTGCGTCCGGGCAAAATGCGCTGGGAGTACGAATCGCCGGAGAAAAGCGTCTTCCTCATTGACGGCAAGACCGCCTGGTTCTACGTTCCCGCCGACCGCACCGTCACGCGTATGCCGGCCAAGAAGAGCGAAGACTGGCGCACGCCGTTTGTTCTGCTCACCGGCGAAATGAAGGTTTCCCGCCTCTGCTCCAGGGTCGAGCAAGCGCCGGGCGAAAAGCCCGTCAACTCCGGCGACGTCGTCCTGCGCTGCATTCCCAAGGGCCAGTCCGCCGAAAATGCTCGCCAGCCATCGGCTCAAGCGCATTCTGCCGACGAACCTGCTCTTCAGCCCACGAATATTCAGCGCATCCTCTTCGAGATCTCCCCGGCAACAGGTGAACTTGCCCGCGTGGTTGTTCAGGAGCCTGGCGGCAGCAGCATCGACTTCCAATTCCGCAACTGGCAGTTCAATCCCCCCCTGGCCGAATCTCTGTTCCATTTCCAGCCCCCGCCAGGAGTCGCCATCGTCAATGGCAACGCGCCATAGACATCTCACCAAAGAACAAATCCAGACCCTCGTTGCCCTGGTTGCTGTTTCCGCAAAGTAACGGGCCAACCTCTCGCCTCCAACCCGCAACCTACAGTAGTTGAGGTACACTCGAACCTGAGGGCTTATGGGGGAGTTTGTCTGCCGCGTGGCCGATGGCAATGGGCGTGTCTTTTCCCATGTCGAGGCGGCCGGAACACTCGACGAAGCGCGCCAGAAACTGGTGGACCGGGGTCTGTACGTCTACTCCGTTCAGCCGCGCAGCAGCTTGCTCACCGGCATGGTTCGCAAGCGCGAACGCAAGGTCGGCGGCTCCGACTTTCTAATCCTCAATCAGCAGTTCAACACGCTGATTAAGGCCGGAATCCCCATCCTCCGCGCCCTGGATTTGCTGGCCACGCGCGCTGCTTCGCCCAGGCTCCGTCCAATTGTCTCGCAAATTCGCGACGGCGTGCGCGAAGGCAAATCGCTCTCCGAGGCCGTGGACGAAGCCGGCGTTTTCTCGAAGGTCTATTCCACGGCCATTTTGGCGGGCGAAAAGAGCGGCAATCTTCCGAGCGTGCTCGACTATTACATCGCCTATCAGCGCACCAGCACCGGGGTAAAAAAGAAAATTCTCGCCACGCTGGTTTACCCTGTTTTGCTGGTGGTCGTCGCCACGGGCATCGTCACCTATCTCGTTACCTTCGTCATTCCAAAATTCGCCTCGTTGTACGCTGATCTCAATGTCGAGCTGCCCGCTTCCACCCGGCTCCTCGTCGCCCTCACGGTGAGCTATCGCCCCTACGTGCTGGGCGCAATCGGGTTCGTCGCGCTTTTGGCCCTTGGCGCCTTCTTCTGGTCCCGCAGCGAGGAAGGCGGCGCAACGTTTGACCGCCTCAAGTTTCGCCTTCCCGTCGTCGGCGAAACCCTGCTGAAGTTCCAGGTCGCGCAATTCTGCCGCACCCTCGCCACCTTGCTGGCCGGCGGCACTCCCCTGGTGGCCGGCCTCCAGACCGCCGCCGACGCCATCACTAGCCGCCTGGTCCGCGCCACGGTTTCCGACGCCACGCAAAGCGTCCGCGAAGGCGAGTCGCTTCACAGCGCGCTGGCCTTGCGTTCCATCATGCCGGAGCTGGCTCTCGACATGATTGAAGTCGGCGAGTCGAGCGGCGCGCTCGCACCCATGCTCACCAGCGTCGCCGAATTTTACGAGGAGGAGGTCAGCTTGCGCCTCTCCGCCCTCGTCTCTCTGATCGAGCCCAGCATTCTCATCGTCATGGGCTTGTTCATCGCCTTCATTCTCATTTCGCTCTATCTCCCGATCTTTTCCTTCTCCATCAGCGGAACGGCGGCAAAATAAAGCAGGCACGCATGGCTACGACCGACCAACTACCTCCAGCAACAAGTTTCCCCGGCGGCGACGACCACCACGAGCGCGAGCACGCTCGCAAGCTCGCCGAACGCTACCGCTGCGGCTTTATCGATTTGCGCGAGCAGCGCATCGATCCCGAGCTCTTTCGCGCTATTCCCGCGGACTTGATGTTTCGCTACAACTTTGTTCCTCTCGAAGCGCAAAACAATGTCCTCTCCATCGCCGTGGCCGATCCCAGCCAGGTCCTGCTCAGCGATGAACTTCCCCTTCTTCTCGGCAAAAAGCTCGCCATCAAAGTGGCCACCGCCCGCCAGATCAGCGATCTCCTCAAGCGTACCGAGCAGTCCCAGCGCGTCCTCGAACAAGCCACCGAAGCCTTTACCCTGCAGGTTTCCAAAGAGGACGAAGAGAGCGACGAAACCATTTCCGGTGATCGCCTCACGCGCGATTCCACCGTCAGCCCCGTCGTTCGCCTCGTCGAGACCATCATCTTCACGGCGCTCGAACGGCGCGCCAGCGATATTCATATCGAGGCGCGCGACGCCGAAGTCGCCGTCAAATACCGCATTGACGGCGTTCTCCAGCACGCCATGCAGCCCATCGCCAAGGAATGGCACTCCACAGTCATCTCCCGCATCAAGGTTCTCAGCGACCTCGACATCGCGGAACGCCGTGTTCCGCAGGACGGCCGCTTCCGCGTCAAGTACAAGGGCCGCTTCATTGACCTTCGCGTTTCCATCATGCCCGCGAGCCACGGCGAAGATGCCGTCCTTCGTGTCCTCGATAAGGAAACGCTCTCCGAAAAATTTCAGAGCCTCAATCTGGATGTCGTTGGCTTCTCGGCGGAAGAAGTCCGCCGCTTCCGCCGCTACATTCGCGAGCCCTACGGCATGGTGCTCGTCACCGGTCCCACCGGCTCCGGCAAGACCACCACCCTTTACGCCGCCATCAACGAAATCAAGACCGACGAGGACAAAATCGTCACGATCGAAGACCCCGTCGAATACCAACTCCGCGGCATCACGCAGATTCCCGTAAACGAGAAAAAAGGCCTCACCTTTGCCCGCGGCTTGCGGTCCATCCTTCGCCACGACCCCGACAAAATCATGGTCGGCGAAATCCGCGACCAGGAAACCGCCCAAATCGCCATTCAGTCCGCGCTCACCGGCCACCTCGTCTTTACCACCGTTCACGCCAATAACGTCACCGACGTCATCGGCCGTTTCATCAACATGGGCGTCGAGCCTTACAACTTCGTTTCCGCGCTCAACTGCATCCTGGCCCAGCGCCTGGTTCGCGTGATCTGCGAAAACTGCAAGAAGCCCAAGCGCTACTCCGCCGAGGAACTCCGCGAATTCGGCCTGGACCCGGCCGCCTGGGGCAACGTCGTCCTCGCCGAGGGCGCCGGTTGCCTGGAATGCTCCGGCACCGGCTACCATGGCCGCACCGCCATCTGCGAATTGCTCGATTTGACCGACCGCATCCGTGAAATGATTGTCGATCGCCGCCCCACCTCCGAAATCAAGCGCGTCGCCCGCGAAGAAGGCATGATCACGCTGCGCGAAAGCGGCCTCGCCAAGATTCGCGCTGGCATTACCACCGTCAAGGAAATCAATAAGGTGACTTTCGTTGAGTAGCGCCGCCACATTTCGCCAGGGTATTTACCAGAGCCGCTTCGTTCGCCGCGTTTCCCGCTGGCTCGACGCCATGCCCCACCCGCCCGTCGCCATCGAGATCGCGCCGGATCGCGTCGCCGCCGCCCGCTGGACGCGTGCCGGCTCGGTCGATGGCTTTGCCGTCGAGCCGCTTCCTCCCGGCTCTCTCGTTCCCAGCGCGGTGGAAACCAACATCGCGAATCTCGCCGCCGTTAAGGCCGCGGTTGCGGGCGTCGCGAACCGCCTGCGCGCAAAAGATGAAGACGTCGCGTTGCTCCTCCCCGATCCCGTCATCCGCGTTTTCGTCCAGCATTTCGACGAGTTTCCGCGCTCCGCCAGCGAAGCCGTTCCGATGCTTCGCTGGAAACTCAAGAAGAGCGTTCCCTTTGAAGTGGACGAAACGCTCATCTCCTACATGCGCCAGGCTCCTCGCGAGGATGGCGTGGATATCGTCACTTCGCTCGCCCGCCTCCGCATTGTTCGCGAATACGAAGGCTTTGCCGAAAATGCCGGCTTATACCCCGGGGTTGTCTTGAGTTCTTCGCTTGCGGCTATCTCTCTTCTGGAAGACGACAAGCCCACGCTGCTCGCCCGCGTTTCGGGCAATGCCCTCACCACCGCCATCGTCCGCGATGGCGTCCTCTGCGGCTACCGCTGCACCGAGCTTCCCGCTTCCGGTTCCGCCCTCACCCCCCAGATGCTGCTCGAGGAAATTTTCCCGATGGCTGCCTACTATCAGGACACCTGGGGAGAAGGAATCCGTTCCGTTCGCGTCGCGGGACTCGGCCCGCGGCTCGCCGATTTCATTCCGCCGCTCGAGGAGGAATTTCGCTGTGAGGTCCGCTCGCTCTTGCACAGCGCCGTTTCCGGCGGCAAGATTCGCCACGATGGGCGCCCGCTTGCCGACCGCGAGTTGGAAGGCTTGGTAGGATGGATGCTTCACCGCGGCTAGCTTTCGGCCAGCCATTTAGGGTGACGCCCCGCCAAGCGGCGGCCCGCGGCTGGAAGCCATAGAGGAGTTCTTCACGCGCAAAGAAGCTTTCGGATGAATCGAACATGAAGGTTAGACTCAATCTCGCCACCAAACCTCTCGAAACGCATCGCCGTTTCCTGGCCGCTTCCGGCGTCGTCGCCGCCATCGCCGGAGTCGCCTTCCTCGCCCTTGGCTGGCATGTTTACGCCGTGCGCAAGGCCAACTCGGAGTTTCGCGCCCGGCAGGATGCCGTTCAGCGCGAGCTGCAATCTCTCGATGCCCAGCGCAGCGAGCTTCAGCGCTTTTTCTCGCTTCCCGCCAACGCCCAGGTCCATGACCGGGCCGTCTTCATCAACAATTTCATTGACGCTCGCAGCTTCAATTGGACCCGGATGTTCATGGACCTCGAACGCATCCTGCCGCCCGGCGTTCATGTGATCAGCATCGAACCCCGGCAAACCAAGGGGCAGGTGGACTTGAGTCTTAAGGTCGGCGCCGCGAGCGAGGAGGCAAAGGTCAAATTTCTCCGCGCCCTCGAGGACTCTCATCAGTTCACCCGGATTACTCTCACGAAGGCCTCCGTTCCCTCGAATACCGGCGGAACCGATGCGGTCATGCTCGAGCTGACCGCTGTGTATGAGAGGCTCTAATGGCGCGTGACTTCAAAACTATCCGCCGGTTGATTCTTGGGGCTCTCGCGTTGCTTGTCGCCGCGGATATCGCTTTCGCCGCTTATTCCTGGCGCAATGCTTATTCTCCTTCCAATTCGGCCTCGCTTTCCGCGGAAAACGCAAGGCTCAAGCTCCTCCGCGCCGATGTCGAGTCCGCGAAACGCATCCAAAAGGAAATGCCCGCCATCCAGAAGGACTGCGACCGTTTCATCGCCATGTTCTTCCCTGCCTCCTCCGGCTACTCCTCGGTTTCCGCCGATCTGGATGGCATTGCCAAAAAGTCCGGCCTCCAGATCGTCGACCTCACGTTCAAGCAAAAGGAGAACGCGGCTTACGGGCTTACCCAGGTCGATCTCTCCGCCACGGTCACCGGCAGCTATGAGAGCATCGTCCGGTTCGTCAACGGACTCCAGCGCTCGCAAAATCTCTATGATCTCGAGGCCTTGACTTTGGCCGGAGACTCGCAGAATCCTGGCGCGAATTCCACGATTCGCGTGACTCTCCGCATGCAAACGTACTTCCGGGCGGGCACATGAAGCAGCGGCAACAACTCGTCATTCTCGCCGTGCTGGTGGTGGCCGCCGCCGCCGTTTGGTATTTCGAGACGCGCAAGCCGCAAGCGGTTGCCGGCAACTCCGCCTCGTCCGCGAGCGCCAAATTGCTCGCGATTGACAACCCCGAAATTCATTGGCCCGAACTCCAGCGTGCTCGACAGATGGAGTACAAGAGCAGCGGCCGCAATCCTTTTAGCAAGGAAGCGCCGCCTCCCGCCGCCCCTCCGGTGGCCGTGGACCGGCATTCCACGCCTGTGGGGCCGCAGTTGCCTCCTCCCGAACCGCCGCTCGTCTGGCCCTCGAATCTCAAATTCTTCGGCTACGGCACGGTCCCGAACGGCACCGCGCGCCGCGCTTTCTTCGAGGATGGCGATGACGTCTTCATCTTCTCTGAAGGCGAGAGCGTCCTCGGCCGCTACCGCATTCTCAGAATTAACAACACCAATCTCGAGTTTGAAGAGCTGGCCACCGGTCGCCGCGGCACCACGCCCCTCATGGAAGATCAAGCCGGCCAGGGGCCCGCATGAGCCGGACGCCGCGCAAGCTCGTTTCCAGCCACTCCCGTGAGCGCGGCTACGCCCTGCTACTCGTGCTTTTTTGTGCCGCGCTCCTCACGATTGCCGCGCTCGCCGCTTCTCCCAACATCCTCACCGAAGGCAAGCGCGAAAAGGAAGAAGAGATGATCTGGCGCGGCAAGCAATATGTCCGCGCCATCAAGCTGTACTACCGCAAGAATAATCGCTTCCCCACGCAGCTCGAGGACCTGTACAAGTCCAAGCAGATCGGCGTTCGTTACCTGCGTCAGGCCTATAAGGATCCCATGAACAAAGAGGATGGTTCCTGGCGCATCATCTACGTTGGTCCTGCCGGCAACCTCATCGGCAGCTTAAAACCAGGGCAAAACAACCTGAGCCTGCCCAATCCCGCTGGGCTGGGAACTTCGGCCGGTCAGCAACCATCCGCCTCTGGAGCCTCCGCCGCTGGAGCCTCCGCCGCTGGCGCTCCCCCTGCGCAACCCGGCCAGCCGGGGACTCCTGGCCAAACAACGCCGGCGGCAGGCAGCGACGCTTCGGGGCAGGGAACCGGCGCTTCCCCTGCCGACAACGGCGATTTGCCCGCGAATCTGGCCTCCGGCGACACGCCAACCATCATCGGCGGAAACATCATCGGCGTCGGCAGCAAAGTCAACCAGCGCTCTGTTCGCGTTTACGAAAAGGCCAAGAATTATCGCCTGTTCGAGTTCATCTGGGATCCCTCAAAAGACGCCGCCCAAGCGTTCGGCCAGCCTGGGATGCAGACCGGAACCGGACTCGGCACACCCGCGGGCTCTCCGGCTCCCGGTACCCCTCCGCAAAGCGCACAACCTGGCAATCCCAGAGCGACGCCGCCCGACGGCCCTCCAACCCAAGCTCCTCCTCCAAACCCTCAATGAGCCGAAGGAGCGGCAGCAGCTCCGCGCACGTTCCCTCGCAAGGGGCATAGACCCATCCCGGCGGACTCCCGTGGGCCCACTGTGGCAGCTATCTAGCCCATTATCAGTTACTTAGAGTTAGGTCTCAAACGCCGCAATCACCCCTCCGAGCCAGAAAAATGCCGCAGAACATCCCGTGAGCAGGCCCAAAGCTAGGGTAAAATAGGCACTTATGCCGAGCAAGCCTAAGCAGCGGCCGGTCCGCCCCGTCCGGCTCATCGCACTGGACATCGACGGCACGCTCCTGGATAGTCGCTGGCAGGTTCCGGCCGCGAACCGCGAAGCCATCGAGGAAGCCGCGCGCCGCGGGATAGAAGTCGCCCTCGTGACGGGGCGCCGCTATGACTTCGCCATGCCCGTGGCGCAGCAACTGGATTGCCCGCTGACAATGATCGTGAACAACGGCGCACTCATCCGAACCAAGGAAGGCGAAACTCGCTTGCGGCATCTTCTGCCGCGATCCACCGCTCGCCGGGTCCTGCGAGCTACCCAGCCCTGGCAGGAAGGCGCTGCCCTGATTTTCGACCGCAAGCGGGCCAATCAACTCATGGTGGAACGCGTCGATCCGAGCGATTCGCTGCGCTATCCGTACTACTCGCGGAACAAGGAATTTATCGGTGAGGCGCAGCCCCTCGAAAAGGCGCTGACGGAAGATCCCATTCAGGTGATGCTCACCGGCGAAGTGGAAGCCATGCGCCAGGCGGAGTCGCTCCTGCGCGGCGCCCGTTTTGCGCATGAGTACGCCCTTGCCGTCACGCGCTACGAGCACAAGAATTTTGCCATGATTGACGTCGTGCATCCGATTTGCTCGAAAGGCTTCGCGCTCGCGGAATGGGTTGCCGTGCGCGGATTCGATCGCGACGAAGTGATGGCCATCGGCGACAATCACAACGACCGCGAAATGCTCGAATTCGCCGGCATTCCCGTTGTCATGGGCAATTGCGTCCCGGAGCTGCGCGGCTTCGGCTGGCACGAAACGCTCACCAACGACGAGAGCGGAGTCGCCGCGGCCATTCAGCGGTTTGCGTTGCAGGAGGCCGCTTAGTGGCGCGCCGCTCTGCGACCCCGGCGTCCGCCTTCTGTGCCGCGGCCCTATGCGGAGCTGCACTGTTTTCTTCCGCAAGCGCACGCGCGGAGTTTCTGGTGTTGCGCAGCGGCCAGCGGCTTCACGTCACCGGTTACCAGCTCGTTGGTGATAAGTACCGCCTCCAACTCGAGGGCGGCTCCGCGGAAATTGCCGCTTCCGAGGTGACCGGGATCGAGCCGGAGGAAGTCTTCACCGCCCAGCGGCCGCCCGCGGTTCTTCCCCAAGTCGCGGCCGCCAAAGCGCCCTTTCGCGACTTGATGGAGCAATCCGCCGCGCGCTATGGCGTGGACCCGGACCTGATCGCCAGCATCATCGCCGCCGAGTCGAAATTCAATCCGAATGCCGTCTCAAGGCGCGACGCCCGCGGTCTGATGCAATTGATGCCGGCCACCGCGGCGCGGCTCGGCGTGCGCAATGTTTTCGATCCACGCGAAAATATCGACGCAGGCACGCGCTATCTGCGCGACTTGCTGGCGCGGTACAACAACGACCTGACGCTTGCGCTTGCTGCCTACAACGCCGGACCCGATAGAATCGAGCAATATGGCCGCGCGATGCCGCCCTACCGCGAGACGATTTCTTACGTTCGGCGCGTTCAGCGAAGCTACGCGAAAGTCAAAGCAAGCTCCAGCGTGAATCAGGCCGGAGCCTCCTCGAGCGCGGCTCCGGTGATGAACTCCGGCACGCGACTCGCTGATAGTCGCGGGCTATAGGGCGGACGCACCGGTGCCCGGAGTTTCCGGACGAACCGGACACGTCAAAACGCCTCTCGATCAGGAGGATAAGCTTGAAGAAGAGCTGCGTGAGGTGGCCAGTCTTCTTGCTCGGAACTTGCCTGCTGGCGGATTGCGCGGCGCTGGCTTTCGCATCGCAACCTTCCCGCGAGCAGCCGGCATCGGAACGCGTTCGCGGTTTAACGCTGGCAGCGGGACAAGCCGCGCCTCCTTCGCCGCCAAGCCGCGCCGATATCTTGCGCGGCGCGTGGAGTCCCGAGCGTGCGAACAACGATTTGCTTTATTACCACCTGGATATTCGTGTTGACCCCGGGCAGAAGTACATCAGCGGAAAGAACACCATTCGATTCAAGATGATCGAGGATGCGAAGCGCATCCAGCTCGACCTCCACGAAGCGCTGAAAATCGACAAGATTCTGCTGGGCCATTTGCCGCTGCACTACACCCGCGACTCCGGCGCCGTGTTTGTGGACTTCCCGGAAACGCTGCGAAAAGGGAAGATCTATTCGATTGATTTCTACTACTCCGGGCATCCTGTCGAGACCGGCCGCTTTGGCGCCATTACTTTCAAGAAAGATCCGGCGGGACGCACGTGGATCAATACCGCATGCGAAGGGTCCGGCGCAAGCGTGTGGTGGCCAAACAAGGACCAATGGCGCGACGAAGTCGAGAACATGGAAATCAGCGTGGCGATTCCCAACGGGCTCGTGGATGTGTCGAACGGAAAGTTTCTCGGAAAGAGGGATCTCGGCGACGGCTACACGCGCTGGGACTGGATGGTGCACTACCCGATCAACAACTACGACGTGTCGCTCAACATCGGCGATTACGTGCACTGGAGCGACAAATTCGGCGGCCTGCCCCTGGATTTTTACGTGCTGCCGGAAGACCTCGAGAAAGCCAAAGCGCAATTCTCGCAAGCGAAGGGGATGCTCGAGGCCTTCCAGCATTATTTCGGGCCGTATCCGTTTCCAAAGGATGGCTACAAACTCGTGGAAGTGCCGTACTCGGGGATGGAGCACCAAAGCGCGGTAACCTACGGCAATCACTTCCAGAATGGCTATCTCGAGCGCGACTGGACCGGCGTCGGCATCAGCCCGCGATTCGATTTCATCATCATTCACGAGAGCGGGCACGAATGGTTCGGCAACAGCGTCAGCGCCGCGGACCGCTCGGACATGTGGATCCACGAAGGCTGGACCACCTATTTGGAATGCCTATACGTGGAATACCGCTGGGGCAAAGCGGACGGACTGAAATATACCAACGCGTACAAGGCGAAGGTCAAGAATCAGGCTCCCATCATCGCGGAGCGCGGAGTGAATGCCACGCCGCCGCAGGACATGTACTTCAAGGGCGCGCTGTTTCTCAACACGCTGCGCAGCGTCGTGAACGATGACGCGAAATGGTTCAAGCTCATCCACGGCGTCTATCAGCACTTCGCCTACAAGAACATCATGACCGAAGACCTGGCGGCGTACATGAGCCAACAGACGGGCATGAATCTGACGCCGCTCTTCGATCAGTACTTGCGGCACACGGCGATTCCGGTGCTCGAGCTGAAATTCGGCGAAAGCACGGGCTCGGTGGCTTACCGCTGGAAAGCGGACGAAGCGGATTTTGCGATGCCGGTGAAGGTGGGAACGCCGGACCACTGGGAAGTGATTCATCCAACGACACAATGGCAAACCATGAAAACGCCCCTGAAGCCGGATGAGTTTCAGGCGGCGACGGATTTGTACTACATCGATGTGAAGAAGTTGCCGTGATCGGGCGGGTCACAAGGAAAATTCGATTCCGGCGATGGGACCCGGGTCCCCTTGGGGACGAGAGCGGTCCGGTCCCGCCCAGAAAAACAACATTTGCGGACCGAGCGACTCGATGCCTGACGGCAAGCGAAGGCCGGACCTGTACGAAAGGACACTGGCTCTCACGCCACACCGGCGGCAGCCGCGAAACATTGCAGCCGCTTCCGGGTTCATAGTGGGGGAAGCGGAATACCCAGACCAGGCAAGGCAGCGGTAGCGGAATCCAGAAACGGCGCGCCACATCGGTGGAGGCCGAAGGCGCGGAATTCCAGGAAGGAGTCCTCAAGTGCGAAAGGCAATCTTCGTTTCCGTGGCGGTTTTGGTGCTCGCTGTGGGTCTCATGCCTGCGCGATCGCGGGCGCAAGTCGCAATCGGTGTATCGGTTCGCATTGGACCGCCACCCATCCCCGTTTATGAGCAGCCGCCGTGCCCAGTGGAAGGTTATCTGTGGACGCCGGGATATTGGGCCTACGGTCCCGATGGGTACTACTGGGTGCCCGGAGTGTGGGTGGCGCCGCCGCGTCCCGGTCTTCTCTGGACGCCGGGATACTGGGCCTGGAGTGAAGGCGTTTACGTGTGGCATGCGGGGTATTGGGGACCTCACGTTGGGTTCTACGGCGGCGTGAATTATGGATTTGGCTACGGCGGAGTCGGCTTCGTCGGCGGGGAGTGGCGCGGCGGCCATTTTGCCTATAACACCGCGGTTGTGCGCGTGAATGAAACCGTGGTCCACAACGTCTATGTGAACAAGACGGTGATCGTAAACAACACGACAGTGAATCGCGTGAGCTACAACGGGGGACCCGGCGGTATCGCCTATCACGCGAACGCAGCCGAAATGGCGGCTGCCCGCGAAGCCCACGTGCAACCCACGAGCGCGCAGATTTCGCATCAGAGCATGGCGCGAGCGGACCGCTCGAATTGGGCGTCGCAGAATCATGGCCGGCCCGAACATGCGGCGATGAGCCGGGTGAACGAGCGCGAGAGAAATCAGCAGGAAAGGATTGGGCAAGGCGTTCGGTCCGGCCAATTGACCGCGGGCGAAACGCGTCACCTGGAGCGTCAGGAAGCCAATATCAATCGCGAGGTGCGGCAGGACCGCGCGGCGAATGGCGGGCATCTGACGCAGCAGGAACGCGAACAGGTGAACCGGCAGCAGAATCACGTGAGCCGGGAGATTCACCAGGACAAGCACAACGACCGCACGCAAGAGCACCCGCACGGGAATGACCGGCCGCGCGGCGACGAGCGCCCGCACCGCTAGGAGCCGCCAGCCGCCGGGAGTTAAAGACCGCGATCAGTCGAGTGCAATCCGCAGCCCCGCGTGCGTTCAGCGCGCGGGGCTGTCTTTTTCGGGGCGTGCTCAATCATCGGGCTTCGCTTCGCGGAACAGCGGCGGCGCGGTTCGTCGCGGCGCGGACCTTGCGCCCCGCGCTGCTCACGATTCCTCGAGGACGCGGCGATAGTAGGCCTCGTAGAGCGGGATGACGTCGTTGGCGCAATATTTCTTCTTGGCATCGGCCCGCGCGCGCAGGCCCATTTCGCGCCCGCGGTCCGCGCGAGAGAGAATTTCGATGGCGTAGCGAGCCGCTTCCTTTACGTCGCCCGGTTCCACCAGGTAGCCGTCCACGCCGTGCTCCACGACCTCCGGGACTCCTCCGACGTTGGTCGCGATGACCGGCACTTCGCAGGCCATCGCTTCGAGCGCGGCGAGGCCGAAGGATTCCAGCTGCGAAGGGAGCAGAAACAGATCGGCGCTGGCGAGCTTGGTATATACCTGGTCCTGCTTGCCCAGGAAGCAAACGTCCTTCTGCAGCTTTTTCTTGCGAACCAGATATTCCGCGGCGCCGCGGTCCGGACCGTCGCCGATGAGGGCGAGCTTCGCCGGCATCTTTGCGCGCACCAAGGCGAAGATTTCCACGGCATCGGTTACGCGCTTCACCGGCCGGAAGTTCGAGAGGTGCATCAGAATGGGTTCGCCGTTAGGAGCGATTTGAGCGCGAAAGGCGCCGTTGGCGGCGCGCCGGTAAAGATCGCAGTTGACGAAATTGGGAATCACTTCGATGGGACGCTTGATATCAAATTCCTTGAGCGTTTGGCGCAGCAGATATTGCGAAATGGAGGTGACGCCATTGCTCTGCTCGATGGAAAAGCGCGTGATGGGAAGAAAGCTGCTGTTGCTGCCGACAAGAGTGATGTCCGTGCCGTGAAGGGTGGTGATGAAAGGAAGACGGCGTGGCGCGGCCATCGCGCGCGCCAAGTGAGCGCTGACCGAATGCGGAATCGCGTAGTGGACGTGCAGCAAATCGAGGGAGGCGGACTCGAAGACTTCGAGCATTTTTGTCGCGAGCGTCAGCGCATAAGGCGAGTGGTCGAAGAGCGGATAAGAGGAAATTTCAACCTCGTGAAAGAAAATATGGGGATCATTTGCGTTCATGCGGATCGGCGGTGCGTAGGAAATGAAATGCACGTCGTGGCCGCGAGCGGCGAGTTCCTGGCCGAGTTCGGTCGCGACCACGCCCGAGCCGCCGTAGGTGGGATAACAGGTGATGCCGATGCGCATGAGGACCTGAGCGACTCCGTCGAAAACGTTTAAGATGGCAAAGCAGCCGAAACCTTCGGGCGGAAGCGCTGCGTCCGGCCTTGCGACCCCGGCGCCGCACCCGAGCGGCTTGCCGCTTGGCCTTTCGGTTCACCGGGCAAGCCTGTGCTACTGTACCGCAGGCTCACTATTAGACGCGCGAGGGAAGGATATCGTGACACGGCTCGGGGGTAAGGCGGCGCTGATTACCGGCGGCGGCACGGGGATTGGGCGGGCGATTGCCCTGGCTTTTGCACGGGAAGGCGCGCGAGTAGCCGTGGCCGGACGGCGTGCGGAGAAGCTGTGCGCTGTCGTGGAAGAGGTGCGGCAAGCCGGCGGCGAGGCCATCGCCGTTGTGTGCGATGTTGCGGAGTCCGCGGACGCTGGGCGTGCCGTGCGCGAGACCGCGCGGCGCTTGGGCGGGCTCCACGTACTGGTCAACAATGCCGGAACGCTCAGTGTTTCCACGGTCGAGGGCATTTCGGAAAACGAATGGGACCGCGTCATGGCCGTCAATTTGAAAGGGCCATTTCTGATGTCGCGGGCGGCGCTGCCGGAATTTCGCAAGGCGGGCGGCGGCGTGATTGTGAATGTCGGATCCGTCCTCGGCCTCTTCGCGATGAAACAGCGCGCGGCCTATTGCGCTTCGAAGGGCGGCGTGACCATGCTCACCAAAGCCATGGCGCTTGACCACGCGCAGGAGAATATCCGCGTGAATTGCATTTGCCCTTCGATCGTCGAGACCGACCTGGTCAAGGATTTGTTCGCGAGTTCCCCTGTCGGGGAAGAAGCGCGGCGCGCTCGCGTCGCTTCGCTGCCGCTCGGACGGATGGGCAAGCCGGAAGACGTGGCGGCCATGGCGGTGTATCTGGCGTCCGAGGAGTCTTCCTGGCTGACGGGAGCCGCGATTCCGCTCGATGGGGGACTCTCGGCTTACTGAGAAACTGCCCCCATGAGATGGCGCCGTTGGCAATCTGGCAGGGATTCGGGAGCGCATGTGAAGGACCGAACGAGACCATCGAAATCGAAAGCTTCGAGTGCGACGGAAGTGGATCGCGTCACGCGAATGGTGCGCGAGCGGCTCAAGGAAAGCGAAGCCGTGGCCAGGCTCGATTTTCATGTGGAACGCGTCGAAAAAGGCCGGGCCATTTTTTTGCTCGAGGTACAGCCGAAGCATAAGCAGTTGCACGGTGTCGTGCACGGCGGAGTCCTCGCGACGCTGGCGGACACCACAGCAGCGATTGCCTGCTATACGGTTGTCTCCGAAGGTGTGGAAATCGCCACCATCGAGATGAAGATCAATTTCCTCGAGCCGGTGCCGGGCGGAACCATTCGCGCCGAGGGCCGCGTCCTTCGCGCGGGGAGGAACTTCGTCGTGGCCGAATGCGACATCCGCAACGAGGGTGGCTCGTTGGCGGCTAAAGCCCTGCTCACATTTGGAGCCGCGGCCGGTTTCTCTCTTACCAGAGCCCTGCAAGACCGCTGAGTCTGCTGTTCCCTCGTTTTCCCAAATTCCGGAGCCCTGGAACAGCGCGTGCCGGCGCGCATGGATCGCCGCGTGAACGCGGCCGGCAGGCTTGCGTTGACAGGAGTGCGGGCGTAGCATTTCGAGTTTGTACGATTCGTGCCTGGTATTTGCTCCGGGAGATTCCTGCCTCGGGCGAGTTTTCAGTGAAATGAACGGGAGCCGTGAGGACGGCGGAAGCTGTTCCGTGGGATGAGCGGGTGCGACTGAGAGGGCCGGAATGAAATCGGTGGTTGTCGTGGGAGCACAGTGGGGCGACGAAGGCAAAGGCAAGGTAGTGGACTACCTGGCAGCATCGTTCGACTACATTGCGCGCGTGGCGGGTGGCCACAATGCCGGCCACACAGTGATTATCGGGAAGGACCGCTATGTCCTCCAGTTGATTCCCTGCGGCATTTTGCGGCCCGGGCGGCACGCCGTAATCGGCGCGGGCGTGGTCGTGGATCCGGCGGCGTTGGTCGGGGAAATCCAGACGCTGGAGAAAGCCGGGATTGACGTCAGAGGGCGTCTGCACATCAGCAAACGCGCTCATTTGATTTTCCCCTATCACCGGGAGCTCGATCGCGCGGCGGAAGCGGCGCGGGGCGCCAACAAAATCGGAACAACTTCGCGCGGGATCGGCCCCGCCTACGAAGACAAAATGGCGCGGCGCGGGCTCCGCGTGTGCGATTTGGAGGACGCAGCCCTCTTTCGCGAGAAGGCCGCGCGCGTGGTGGCGGAAAAAAACCGCCTGGCGCGCGGAGCGTACGGCGCGGATATGGATTTTACGGGCGAGGTGGAAGAGACACTGAAACTCGGGGAGAAGATCAGGCAGTTTGTGTGTGACGCGGCGGCGCTCGTGAACCACGCCCTGGATGAAGGCAAGTCCGTGTTGTTTGAGGGCGCGCAGGGCACCATGCTGGACATTGACCACGGGACCTATCCGTATGTCACCTCCTCGAGTGCGATTTCGGGCGGTGCAACCACCGGAGTCGGAGTGCCGCCGACAAGGATTCGCAACGTGGTCGGCGTCTCGAAGGCTTACACGACGCGCGTGGGCGGAGGGCCGTTCCCGACCGAGATGCCCGACCTGGAAGCGCAAGAGGTGCGGGAGCGCGGAAAGGAGTTTGGCGCCGTGACCGGAAGGCCGCGCCGTTGCGGATGGCTTGATCTGGCGGTGCTGCGCTACGCGAAGATGATCAATGGCATCGATTCGCTGGTGGTCACAAAGCTGGATGTATTCGACACGCAGCGAGAGATTCAGGTAGGAGTGGGCTACACGTACAAAGGTACGCCCCTCGAGGAAATGCCGGCGCTGGCAGAGGAGTATGAAAAGGTGACACCCGTATACAAGACCCTGCCCGGCTGGTGCCAATCCACTTATGGCGTGCGCGATGGCTCAAAATTGCCGAAGGCGGCGCTCGACTATTTGCGGTTTATCAGCGATTTTCTGCAGGTCGAGATCGGCATGATTTCGACCGGCCCGGAGAGGGATGCCACCATCGTGCCGGAGGGAACCCTCATTGCCCGCTGGATGTGAAGTATGGATGTGAAGGGACAAGGGAAGGCGGCACCGCGGTAAGGCGCTAAGAGGAAAAGAACCGGGAAAAACGTGGAACTCTGAATACCAAGGAACGGAGCAGAGCCTTGCGCGCTGCCCGGAAACCGAATCGGAGCGCGCCGGTTGCTAACCTGATGAGTCGCCAATGCTGAGTTACGAAGAAGCTCGCCGGAAGGTCATCGAGCAAGTGGAAAAGAGGTCTGGCGCCCGAAGAGTGGAGCGCGTGCGGGTGTGGGACGCGCTCGGGCGCATCCTGGCGCAGGAGGTAAAGGCGGACCGGGCCTATCCGCCGTTTGACCGTTCGACCCGGGACGGATACGCCGTACGCGCGGAGGAGGCCCGGCCGGGTGTGACGCTGCGCTGCGTTGACGAAATCAAGGCGGGCGATGCGGTCCGCGACATTCTGGAGCCAGGGACGTGCGTGCAAATCATGACCGGAGCGGCGGTGCCGCGCGGCGGAGACGCCGTGGTGATGATCGAGTTCACCAGGCGCGAAGGCGATGCCGTCCGGTTCGAGCGCGTGGCGCGAGCAGGCCAGAACATGGTTCCGCGTGGCTCCGAGGGCACCGCCGGGCAGACGGTTTTGCGTCCTGGAATGCGAATGGGTTACGCGGAGATGGCCCTGGCAGCGCATGTGGGCGCGGCGGATTTGCAGTGCTTCGCAAAGCCGCGTGTGGCCATTCTTTCCACCGGCGATGAAGTGGTGGAGATCGGCGAAACCCCCGGGGAATTTCAGATTCGGAACAGCAATAGCGTTTCCCTGGCGGCCCAAGCACGGCTGGCTGGCGGCGAGCCGGTGCTCCTCGGGAACGCCGCGGATCGCACCGAGGAACTGCAAGCCAAGATGAGCGAGGGCCTGAAGGCGGATGTCCTGGTGCTTTCGGGCGGAGTTTCCATGGGAAAGTACGACCTGGTGGAAGCCGTCCTGAAGGCGCTGGGAGCGGAATTTTACTTTGACGCGGTGGCCATGCGCCCGGGGAAGCCCGCCGTTTTTGGACGATGCGGCGAAACGTTTGTTTTTGGCCTGCCCGGAAATCCGATCTCCACGATGGTGACGTTCGAGCTCTTTGCGACGGCGGCCATCGATTTGCTCAGCGGAACGGCTGCCCGTCCGCTGCCGCTGGTGCGTGCGCGGCTCTCGGAAACCCTTGACGAGAAGCCGGGCCTGGCGCATTTTCTTCCCGCGCGCATCGAAGGAAGAGGCGCGGAAATGCGCGTCGCGCCGCTAAAGTGGCAAAGCTCGGGCGATTTGGGCGCGCTGGCCCGGGCAAACGGATTCATTGTCGTTCCGGCGGAGCAGCACCGGATCGAAGCCGGCGCGGACGTGGAAGTGCTGCTCCGGAGAGATTTACTGTGAGCGCGAGCGAGAAAGCCTGGAGCACCGCCGCCGCACCGCGATCTGCGGTTCGGTGTACTGGCGCGTCGGAATGAGCAAGCTTTCCCATTACGGAAAGAGCGGGCGTGTGCGCATGGTGGATGTTTCCGCGAAGCCCGCGACCACGCGCACCGCCGTCGCGGAAGGTTTCGTGCGAATGAAGCCGGCCGTGGTCCGGGCGGTGCGGCGCCTGAAAAATCCCAAGGGCGACCCGCTGGAGGTGGCCCGAATCGCGGGAATTGCGGCGGCCAAACGCACTTCGGAGTGGATACCTCTTTGTCATCCTCTGCCGCTGGCGCACATTGATGTGACTGCACGCCTGTGCAAAAATGGCGTTGCACTTCGCTCCAGCGTGACGACAACGGCGCCAACCGGCGTGGAAATGGAAGCGCTCGTCGGGGTCACGGCCGCTGCCCTCACGGTCTACGACATGTGTAAAGCGCTCGACAAAGCCATGGAGATCACCGGCATCGTGCTGCTAGAAAAAACCGGCGGCAAGAGCGGCGACTATTTTCGCGGCTCGCGGCCGAGCGCGCCAGACGCCTCGCGCGGGGGCCATGCCGGATGAGCGCCGCCGCGGGCAAAATTGCGGTCAAGCTGCTGCTGGCGGACGACAACCCGCTCATACGCGATCTCATCGCCAAGGGCCTCGAACCGGTTTGCGACGTCACCGTGGCAACCGACGGCGCGGATGCGTTATTGAAAGTCATTGACGATCCCCCGGATGCGATTCTTTGCGACTACAAGATGCCGGGCCTCGACGGCCGCCAGCTTTTCGAGAAGCTGCGCGGGCGGGAGGCGACGCGCCATATCCCCTTTCTCTTCATGGCCAGCCGCGCGGATATCGAGGAGCGCTTGCGCCCCCTCGTCGACGGCGTGGAAGACTTCATCGCCAAGCCTTTTTTGCTGAAGGACCTCGTCCGCATCACCAAAAAAGTCGTGGACCGGCTGCACCTTGAAAAATTGCAAAAGAAGGCGTCGCGGCCTGGCGTCATTCAGGGCCGGCTGGAAGAGATGAGCATGATTGACCTGATGCAGTCGCTCGAAATGGGGCAGAAGTCCTGCCGGTTGATCGTGCAGCACGGCGGTGAGCAGGGCGAGCTCTACTTTGCCGGCGGGCAGTGCCGCGACGCGAAGATTGGCAAAATCGAGGGCGACGACGCGGTGTACAAGGTGGTGCTGTGGACCGCGGGTGATTTCGAGATCGATTTCAACGCGGCAAACGCCTCCACTCGCACAACCACTACGCGCAATACCACGGGGCTGCTCATGGAAGCGATGCGCTTAATGGACGAGGCCAATCGCGACCCTGTCGAAACCAAGTGAGTCAAGCGAACTGGCCCTGGGTATGCGCGTAGCCGTCCTCACCATCAGCGATACGGTAAGCGCAGGCGAACGCGAGGACGCTTCCGGCCCCGCGGTGGTGGCCGTGTGCCGCGGCCTCGGCTGGGAAGTCGTCTTGACGCGGTTGGTTTCCGACGAGCCTTCGGCGATCCGGCAGCAATTGATAGCGCTCACGGACTCCGGCGCCGTGGATTTGGTGCTCACCACCGGCGGAACCGGAGTTGGTCCTCGCGACAACGCGCCAGAAGCCACAATTGCCGTTGCGGACCGCGTGGTACCCGGAATCCCCGAAGAGATGCGGCGCAAGGGCCTCGAAAAGACGCCGCTGGCGGTCCTCTCTCGCGCTGCCGCGGCCGCGCGCGGCAAGGTGCTCATTGTGAATCTTCCGGGTTCGCCGAAGGGCGCTACGGAGTCGCTCGAGGCGGTGGCGCATCTATTGCCGCACGCCATTCGCGTGTTGCACGGAGCGCGGCACGATTAAACCGGTGGCCGGCGGGGGCTTTTCCCAATAGCGATTAGGCTTCTGGTATCGGTCAGCTGCGGCGGCGTTCCCGGCCACTGCGACCCGCGCCCGGCGCTTCGCCGCGGCGCAGCCATGCTCAGCCGCCCAGGGCAGGTGCCTCGGTTACTGGGGGACTTGGGGGATGACCGGCAAGCGGATGCGAGACGCGTGCGCGGGGTCGTGCAAAATGCGAATCCGCGCGGCGCGTGTGCGCGACGAGGTCATTTCCGATTCGCCGGTTTGCAGGTTGCGCGAAAAGTGCGGAAAGAACGATCCCGAGATTTGCACGCGAATGCGGTGGCCTGCAAGAAACGTATTGCTCGTGAGCAGGCGATCGAGCGTGATTTTCACGATTTGGTTTTGCGGCACCGGCGCGCGGACACCGGCCTCGCCCGAATAGCTGGCGCGCTGCACATCCAGTCCGGGACTCATCAGGTTGAAGGCTGTGCCGTCCGGAGCAACGTCGAGCAGGCGGACCCATAAGTCGAAGTCCTTGCAGGAGCACTGGGCGTAAATTTCGGCGCGGATTGGACCGGTGACTTCGAGCGGAGCCTGCAAGGGCTCGCTATCAAACACGAGAACGTCATCGCGGCCCGCCAAGGCGCGATAGTCGTGCGCACCGTATTCGGAGTAGGGATCGCGAAGCGGGCGGGCGGGATCGGAAAGGAAGCTGGATGTGCCCTCGCCCTTTGCTTCGAGAGCCGGTTCCAGTGAGCCGGCAGGGCCCGGCGTCTTCCCGCGGTTTAGATAGAAAATCGTTTCTTTGGCACGCGCAAGCGGCCACGCGTCTTCATCCCGCCAGATATTTTGGCCCATGACGAAAATCCGGACCGGCTTCTCTTTGTCCACTCCGTTCGCAATGCCGCGCAGGTAGCGGTCCATCCAGCGCAGAATCAGATTGTCGTAGTCGATGGCGGCACTGGCCCCAAAGCTGCGTTCGCCGGCGCTCGATTCCTCCTGGCCGCCGTGCGTCCACGGGCCGATGATCGTGCGAGTGCGGGGATTCGGCTCCCCTCGGCGCGTCTCGAGCAGGCCGTTGAAATTGGTCGTCGCCCCGTCGGGGCCGTAGGCTTCGTCGTACCAGCCCGAAAGGTTGAGAACGGCCGCGTGTACGCGGGCGTATTTGTCGCGCAAGTCGGCCCAATCCCACCAGCGGTCCTCCGGCGGATGCGCAAGCCATTCGTAATAGAAGGGCGCGACACCTTTGAAGTCCGGGAGATCGCGCAAGGGCAGAAATCCCTCCAAACGCTCCCGCTGCTCCTTCCAGGACTCGGCGGCTTCGCGGCGCGTTCGCGGACCGGGTAGATTCTTGCGGCGGCGAATGTCGGGAGCGATATTCATCCAGATCCAGTCAATCCACGAGCCGTCGAAGACGCCGCCGGAGTAAAAGAAATTGCGCGGCGTGGAAAATGTCATCGCTGGGACCATCGCCTTCAGGTGCGGCGGGTTTTCCGCTGCGGCGAGCCACTGCACGGCTCCCGGATAGGACAATCCGAACGTGCCAACGTTGCCGTCCGACCACGGCTGGCTCGCCGCCCACTCGATGGTGTCGTAGCCGTCGCGGCCTTCGTTGCGGTACGCATCGAACTCGCCGTCGGAGGCGTATCGGCCGCGAACGTCCTCTACGACAACGGCGTAACCGAGGGCGGCCGCCTTCTGAAAAATGCCGTCGCTTTTCAGCGCCAGCTGTTTCCCGTAGGGAGTCCTGTACACCAGTGTGGGATAGCGTCCCGGTCCCGAGGGGAGGAGAACGTCCGCGCGGAGGAGCACGCCGTCGCGCATCGGCACCGCGACCCCGGCCAGAATCCTTGCTGAACCTGCCTCCGGCCGCTGCGCCGCCAGTCCCGCGCCGAAAAAGGCGGCGAGCAGCGCACCGGACACAGCCGCGGACGCTGCGGAGGTCCCGGGAATGCGCTGCCAATTCATCGGGCCGGAATTGTACCGGAAAACCAGGGAAACAAGTTGACCGGGCGCTGCGTCGCCGTTGAAAATGCTTGGACCATGACGAAAAACATTTCGGAGAAAAAACTGGCCGTTCTGGGCGCCGGCAAGCTCGGCGGGATCCTGCTCCGCGCCTACCTGCGGCAGGGTCTCTTTGCCCCGCAAAAGGTGACCGCAACCGTCAAGCACACTGAGAAAGCCGCCGCTCTGGCGAAGGATCTCGGTGTTTCTGTGCTCACCGAAAATCGAAAGGCCGTGCGCGGCGCCGATATCGTGCTGCTCGGAGTGAAGCCGCAAGTCGTGGGCGACGTGCTGAGAGAGATCGCGCCGGAGTTGCAGGGAGGCGCGCTCGTGATTTCCGTCGCGGCCTCGGTCCCCACCGGATACATCGAGCAGCACCTTTCGCGCGCAGGAAAGCGCGCCGCGAAAGTCCCGGTTGTGCGCGCGATGCCCAATACGCCCTGCACGGTGAACTGCGGAATGACCGGAATTTGCCGGGGGGCGCACGCTTCCGCCGAGCATCTCGATATCGCGCGCGCCATGTTTGACGCCGTGGGCCGGACCGTGGTCGTTGACGAAAAGAACATGGATGCAGTCACCGGGCTTTCGGCCAGCGGCCCCGCCTTTGCCTACATCATTCTGGAGTCGCTGGCGGAGGCCGGCGTCAAAGTCGGATTGCCGCGCGATGTGGCTACGCTGCTCGCGGCGCAAACGATGAAAGGCGCCGCGAGCGTGGTGCTCGATACCGGCGACCATCCGGCGCTGCTCAAGGACGCGGTCACCACGCCGGCGGGCTGCACCATCGATGGAATCCTCGAGTTGGAGGAAGGGAAGCTGCGTGTGACGCTGATTAAGGCGGTGGTAAAGGCGGCGAGCAGGGCGGGAGAACTGCTCTTCGAGAAGTAAGCTCGGAACTTGCGGCTTGCCGAATGCGCGGATCGCCCGGAGTAACCTTACGGCAAATGAAAATCCTCGTCTGTTGCGGCAAGCGGCGGCGGCCCTCGATATCCTTTCGGAATCCGTGAGCGGCGAGCGAAATGCTGACGAGTGTGCGCGAATACCTGCAGGGCGGCGGACTGGCGATTCTCCCGGAGATGGAGCTCGTTCTCTTCGCTCTGGGGCTTTTTCTTTTCAGCGGCTGGAAAGATGCCGCGGGGCGCGCCTGGGGTGCGTCGCTGGCGCTAGCCGGCGTGGTCTTCAGCTCTTATACCGTGTGGATTGTGCACACGCGAATCGCGGCGCGCGGCGATTTCGCCGGGCTGGGCGGGAGCGTGCTGGCGGATTCGTCCTTCGTGTTTTTCGCCGCGCTGTTGCTGGCGGGAACGGGACTGGCGGTCCTGCTGCTTGCTGACGAGGGCGAGCCATCGCCGGGCCTCTACGCCTTGCTCTTGCTGGCCGCGGCAGGCATGCTGCTAATGGTGTCCGGCGTCCACCTGGCCGGGATCCTTGTGGGCTTCGAATGGGCGACCGGCAGCCTGTTCCTGGTTGCCGCCTTGATGCAGGCGCGCCCCGGCGCGTCCGTGAGCGGTTGGATTTCCGCGCGCCTGCTGATTGCGGCCGTCACGGCGACGGCTCTGCTCGCGTCCGGTTTCCTTGTGCTGTATCGCATCACCGGCTCCGCGAATCTCGGCCAGATCGCGTTTGTATTCGGCATTCCGGCCGAGAAGGGCGCGTCCGCGCCCTACCCCAGTCTGACCGCCGCGGCATTCGGGCTGGTGCTGGCGGGAATCTTCGCGAAGTTCGCGGCGTTGCCTTTTCAGCCGTGGAACGGCGCCCAGCAGCAGGGCCAGGGCCGGGCCATGCGCGCATTTGTCAGCGGAACGATGCTGATTGCGGCATTCGTTCTGCTGCTGCGGCTCGCTGTGGTGGTCTTTGCCATTCGCGGCGGCTACCGCAGGACAGCCTTTCTTGGGCTGGCGGTCACCGTTGTTCTTCTCGGAGTCTTGCCCATGGCTCGGCGGCTCACTTGGCGGCAATTTCTCGGCTGCGCCGCCGTTGTGCAAGCAGGGCTGCTGATGCTCGCCTCGGGAGCGCAAAACGATGCCGGACTGGCGGCAGCGGCCTTTCTCGCACTCGTCCTGATCTTCGCCATTTCCGGAGGGTTCGCGGTTGCTTCGGTAGCGCCTGCGCGCGCCGCGTCAGTCGTCTCGCAAGCCATCCTGATCGCGACGCTGGCAGGCCTCCCGCTTACCGGCGGCTACATCGCGAGGCGTGAAGCATGGAGGGCCCTGCACCAAGCCGGTTCCCCCTGGCTGGCCTGGATGAGCGCGCTCGCCGGGCTGCCCATTTTGTATGGCGGCATTCGCGCGCTGCTTGCCTCCGCCACGGGGCCGCGGTCCGCAGACGGCCTCGCGGCGGGAATCTCTGAGCAAACAACCCTCTCTCTGCCCGCGCTTTTCGTTCTGACCGTCAGCGTATTTGTCTGCCTCGCCGCCGGGCTGTATTCTGAACCGTTCCTAAGATTTGCCCGCTATGCCTTCGGAATCTGAGCACGAGAATCGGGAAGAGCCGCTAAGCCCCGCCGCAAAGAAGGCGCGCAACGCCGCCTCCGCCACGACTCTGGCGCTGGAACTGCCCTTCACACTCTTTGGCGCCGTTGCTCTGGGCGCAGGCGCCGGCTACTTGCTCGACCGCTCGTTCCACACGCTCCCGTGGCTCAGTGTGGCGCTCGGCGCGCTGGGCTTTTATGGCGGGCTGCGCGAAGTACTGCGGCGGCTGGATTCCATGGATGACAGCAAGCCCACATCCAAATAGGCAAGCGGAAGCCTTGGCCGTCAAGGCGGAGCGGCGGATTGCCCGGCTGACGCTGGCCATTGGCGGCGCTGCCGCGGCTATCGCAGCCATTCGCGGACGCGGCGCGTGGGCCGCGGGACTCCTGGCCGGCACCGGGCTGGCCTGGCTCAATTTTCGGCTGCTGCGTCGCGCGCTGGATGCCTTGCTGGCGGCATCAACCGCGCAAGCCGGACGGGAGAAGCCGCAAGTTCCCGGCTGGACCTACTTTGCGGCAGCCTGCCGCTACGGGTTGATAGGCCTCGCGGTCTATGTTATTTTTAGATACTTCCAGGTTCCCCTTTTGAGTTTGGTCGCGGGGTTGTGTGCTTTGGGAGCGGCGGCGATGGCCGCCAGCGTGTACGAAATTCTGCATGGAGCGGAGTAAGGAGCGGGGCCATCGCGGGCCCGTCGGATGGAACACACCGTCAGCGGCTTGACGCATTTCGTGAATCTTTATTTGGGCCATGCGGCCAATTGGGTGCTCGCCAGCATGGGCCTGCACCCGGAAAATGCCAGCCAACCCATTCCTGAGCACGTGGCCATGGGCCTTTTCGTGCTGATTGTCGCCACGCTCCTCGCGCTGGTCCTGCGCCTCCGGCTTTCCGTCGAAAAGCCCGGAGCCTTGCAGCAAATAGCCGAAGGCCTGCTCACCAATTCGATGGAGTTCGGCATCCGCGATCTGCTCGAGGAAAACGTCGGCCGCCAGGCCGCCAGGCACGTGGCCTTTGTCGGTTCCATCGCGCTGTTTATTTTGCTCGGAAATTTGTTCGGCGCATTCCCGTTCCTCACCGCGCCTACTGGCGTCGTTACCGTGCCGCTCGCTTGCGCCGCGCTCACGTTCATCTATTTCAACGTGGAAGGCGTCCGGCACCATGGACCGCTCGGCTACCTAAAAACCTTCGCCGGCTCGCCGCACGACCTCGGCGGTTGGATCTTGGCGATTCTTCTTTTTCCCGTGGAAATCATCAGCACGTGCGCGCGCGTCCTCTCCCTCACCGTCCGTTTGTGGGCCAATATGTTCGCGAGTGACTTGATTTACGTGATTTTCCTGGGCTTGCTTTCCGGCGGCGCGGCCTACGGCTACTCAAAATCGCCCGTGTTGGGCGTGATTTTGGGGATTTTCCCCGCCCTGATTCCGATTCTTTTCGTTTTGCTTCATATTTTCGTCTCCGTGGTGCAGGCGTATGTCTTCACCGTCCTGCCCGCGGTTTACCTGGGTCTGGCGACTTCGGATGAGCATTGATCGCGCTTTCACGCGCGACCCCAGTTTGCTGCTGCAGTGTGAGACCGGCTGCACGGTGTCCGGGAACCACCAACTGGCGGCAATTTCAAGGAGGCAGTCCATGAGGAAGTTCGGTATGGCGTTCACGGTGTTAACCACGGCGCTGCTGGCGGTACCGGCGGCGTTCGCGCAAGCGGCAGGAGACCAGGCGGCTGGCGCTGCCGGCGGAAAGGGCCTCGCGGCGATTGCCGTGGCCTTTGGCATGGGCATCGCCGCTTTTGGCTGCGGCCTCGGCCAGGGGCGCGTGGCTTCGGCCGCGTGCGAGGGCATGGCGCGCAATCCCGGAGCAGCTGGCGCAATTCGCGCGGCCATGATCCTGGGCTTGGTGTTCATTGAAACGCTGGTGCTCTTCACCCTGGCGATGATCGCGCTGAAAATCGTATAAGCGCGCAGCAAGATTTCTTTCGGACGGCCCGGAGGCAATTGCTTCCGGGCCTTTTGCTTTTCGCATGCTTTTGCGCCGCATTCCCCGGGCCGTTCGGGCACGCCCGCGGCGCTCGGAACCGCCGGAACAAGCGTTGTCTTAGCGCAGCGCTCCGAGAAGATTCGGCCTCAGGATGAAGTTGAGGACTTGATTGGGGAAGAGGCCGAAGTAAATGGTGCCGATCGTGGTAACAACGAGCACGGTGCTGACGGTGAGCGGCAAGCGCATTGGCGCGGGCGCTCCTTCTGCGGCCGGCTCCCGCATGTACATGACCACGATGACCCGCAGGTAGTAGTAGGCGCCGATCACGCTGTTGATGGCCATAAGCACGGCGAGCCACATCAGATTGGAATTGACTGCGGCCTTGAAAATATACAGCTTGCCGAAAAAGCCCGCCGTGACGGGCAAGCCGAGCAGCGAGAGCAGATAGAGGGTTAGCGCCGCGGCCGCGAACGGCTGGCGCTGCGAAAGACCGGCATAGTCATCGAGCGAGAGATACTTTTCGCCCGCTCCCCCAAGTTGCGAAACGACGGTGAAGGCACCCAGCTTAACGAGCGCGTAGCTCAGGAGGTAAAAGAGCACTGCGGCGTAGGCCGGGCCCGCGCTGTTGCCGCTCTGCGCCATTGTGGTCACGGCAGCGAAGGCCACCAGGATATAGCCCGCATGCGCGATCGAACTGTAGGCCAGCAGTCGCTTTACATTGCTCTGCACCAGTGCGCCGAGATTCCCGGCGAACATGGTCATCACGGCGAGCACCCAAAAGGCCCAGAACCAGAACTCCGTGGCGGCTGGCACCGTCGCGAAAATGCGCAGCAGCAGCGCAAAGGCAGCCGCTTTCGGTCCGGCGGAGAAAAGCGCGGTGACCGGAGTAGGCGCGCCTTCATACACATCCGGCGTCCATACCTGGAACGGAGCGACGGCGGCCTTGAAGCCAATGCCGATCAGAATCAGCGAGAGGCCCAGCTTCAGCAGGACGCTCTGCGCATTGGGCGCGGCTGCCGCGATTTTTTCGAGCACCGTGGCGCCCGTAGCTCCATAGACGAGCGCGATGCCATACAGGAAAAACGCCGTGGCGAAGGAGCCGAGCAGGAAATACTTCATCGCCGATTCACTGGATTTGAGCGAAGAGCGCCGGTAGCCGGCGAGGATGTAGCTCGAAATGGAGCTCATCTCGAGGCCAATGAAAGCCGTGAGCAGCTCTTGCGCGCTCGCTAGCACGCCCATGCCGGCACTCGCAAAAAGCACCAGCGCGTAGAACTCGGCGGATTCCAGGTGCTCGCGCTCGAGGTACGGGGCGGCCGCGAGAACAACCAGGCAGGCCACCAGGCCGATCAGCAGATGGAAGAAGACACTGAACGGGTCCGACTGAACCAGGCCGTAGAAGCCCGCGCCCGAGTGAATGGTGATCGAGAAGGTTCCGGCCGTGCCGAGCGCCGCTCCCAGAAAGGCCACGGTCGCCAGCGTTTTGCGGCCCTTGACGAACGGCTGCAACACCATCAGCAGCGTTCCGAAGCCGCACCAGAGCAGTTCGGGAAGCACGCGATAGATATCGGCGGTTGTGGGGAAGCCGTTCATTTTAGCGGATGCCTTTCAGTAGCACAGCCATTCCTGGCTGTGCCGGGTCAGCCGTGGCGCGCAGGCCGCGAGCGGCGCAGCCTTGCTCCCGCGGGTTCAGGTTAGTCTCTCCTTCCGATGCGCAGGCGGAACGGCCGGTGCTGCCGAGCGCCTCACGCGCCCAATCCCGCGACATTTGCTCCCTCACGTGTCCGACGGCGGCTTCCGTCCGCCGCGTGATGTAGCTCGAGCCGATGCCCATCCAAAGGATCACCACGGCCATCGTGGCGAGAATCCACTGCTCGCGATGCGAAACATCGGGCAGCGACTTGTTCTTCTCGCCCGTGAGCTCGCCGAAGAAAACCCGCTGATACGACCACAGCAGGTAACACGCCGAGAGGATCACGCCCGTCGCGGCCCACGCGCTCCATTGCCAGTGCGCCAGATACGTGCCGATCAAAATCAGGTATTCGCCCACAAAGCCGTTGAGCATGGGCAGGCCGAGCGACGACAGCGCCACAAAAAGGAAGAAAGCCGCCAGCTTCGGCATGGGCGTAGCCAAGCCGCCATATTCGCTGATCTCGAAGGTGTGCCGCCGGTCATAGAGCATGCCCACCAAAAGAAAAAGTCCGCCCGTGGAAACGCCGTGGGCAAGCATCTGGTAAACCGCGCCCTGCATGCTGATCGGCTGGAACGCGAAGATGCCCAGCACCACGAACCCGAGATGGCTCACCGACGAGTACGCCACGAGTTTCTTCAAGTTCGGCTGCACCAGCGCCACCAGCGCCCCGTAAATGATGCCGATGATCGCGAGCGCGGCCACCGGCCCGGCGAAGCGATGCGACGCATCGGGAAACAGCGGCAGGCAGAAGCGCATCATGCCGTACGTCCCCAGTTTCAGCAGCACCCCTGCGAGCATCACCGATCCGGCGGTCGGCGCCTCCACGTGCGCATCCGGCAGCCACGTGTGCAGCGGAAAGAGCGGCACCTTGATGGCGAACGCCAGGAAGAACGCGAGAAACAGCAGCGTTTCCGTTTGCGGCGAAAGCAGAATGGCTCCGCCTTGCAGCATCCCGTGAATCGCCGGCAGATCGAACGTACCGGTCTTGTCGTAGAGCCAGATGATGCCGACCAGCATCAGGATCGAGCCGGCCATCGTGTACAGCACGAATTTCACGGCCGCATACACCCGGCGCTCGTGCCCCCAAATGCCGATGAGAAAGGCCATGGGAATCAGCATCACTTCCCAGAAAACGAAAAAGAGAAACAGATCCAGCGACAGGAATACGCCGATAACGCCGGCCTCGAGCATCAGCAGCATCACGAAAAATTCCTTTACGCGATGCTGAATGCTCTTCCACGAAGCCAGCACGGAGATCGCCGTAAGAAACGCCGTCAGAATGACCAGAAACAGGCTGATCCCGTCCACGCCCAGGTGATAGTTGATGGGCGGCTGCATGATCCAGCGGGCGAACTCCTCGCGCTGGTAACCGCTCGCGCCAGCCGGCCCTTGCCAGAGCAATCCCAGCGACAGAATGAACTCCGCCGTGGCCACCGTCATCGCCAGCCGTCGCAGCCATACCTGGTCATCCCCGCGAAGAACCAGCAGCGCCAGAGCGCCCACCGCGGGGAAAAAGATCAGCACCGAAAGCAAGTGTCCGCCGGCCAGCATTAGCGCACCATCCCCATCGTGGCGTGGTTCCCCGGCCAGAAAAATATGATGCTGATAATCACGATCGCCCCGATAACCACCCACACCGCGTAGCTGCGCGTGTTGCCGGACTGTGCGTAGCGCACGCCGTCGCCCACCCCGGCCGTGCCGTTCGCAATGCCATTCACCGTGCCATCGATAATGCCCACGTCCACGCCCTGCCAGAGCACCTGGCGCGAAATCCACAGGAGCGGCTTGACCACCACCGCGGCATACAGCTCATCCACCCAATATTTGTTGAGCAACGTCTGGTAGGCTGGTTCCAGCGATTTTGCCAGTTTCTCCGGCTGGCCGGGCCGGCGCAGATACATCCACCACGCCGCGCCGAGCCCAATGAGCGCCGAGGCAATCGCCACGGCGGCGAGCGTCCACTCAAGATTGCGCGCGGCCGCCTCGCTCAGCGCTTCTGCGCCCCCGCCTTCGCCCGAACCGAAAACCGGCGCGAGGAAATTCGCGAAGTAATTCGGACCGCCCCACAGCGCCGGCGCCGCCACCCAGCCGCCAATCACGGAAAGCACGGCCAGCGCCACCAGCGGCCCCAGCATGCTCCACGGAGATTCGTGTACGTGCACATGATGTTCGTCGTAGCGCGCCTTCCCATGAAACGTCAGGAAAATCAGCCGGAACATATAAAACGAAGTCAGCAGCGCTGTCAGCAAGCCGATGGCATAGAGCGGATGCCCGCCTTCGAGTTTGAACGCGCTCAGCAAAATGGCATCCTTGCTGAAAAATCCGGCGAGCGGCGGAATGCCGGCGATCGCCAGAGTGGCAATGAGCATCGTCCCGTAGGTGTACTTGATTTTGCCGCTCAGTCCGCCCATGCGCCGCATGTCCTGCTCGCCGCCCATCGCGTGAATCACCGAGCCCGCGGCCAGGAAGAGCAGCGCCTTGAAGAACGCGTGCGTCATCAGGTGGAAGATGCCTGCGCCAAACGCGCCCGCGCCGCACGCCAGAAACATGTACCCAAGCTGGCTCACCGTGGAATAGGCCAGCACGCGCTTGATGTCGGTTTGCACCAGACCGATCGTGGCCGCAAAGAACGCTGTCGCGCAGCCGGTGATCGCGACGACCACGAGCGCCGTCTCCGACAGCGAGAAAAGCACATGCGAACGCGCGACCACGTAAACGCCCGCCGTGACCATCGTCGCCGCGTGAATCAGGGCGCTCACTGGCGTCGGGCCTTCCATCGCGTCCGGCAGCCATACATAGAGCGGAAGCTGCGCCGACTTGCCCGTTGCGCCCATGAAGAGCAGCAGGCACGCAATCGTCATCGTGCCGAAGACGCCCCACGGCTCGCGGTGCCAGCCCTGCTCCGCAACCCGGTGGAACAGCGTTTGAAAATCCAGCGTCCCGAACGTGCGGAAAAGCAGGAACATCCCCAGCATGAAGCCAAAGTCGCCAATGCGGTTTACGATGAACGCCTTCTTCCCTGCGTCCGATGCCGATTTCTTCAGAAAGTAGAAGCCGATCAGCAGGTAGCTCGAAAGGCCCACGCCTTCCCATCCCACAAACAGCAGAACGTAATTCGCGGCCAGCACCAGGATCAGCATGAAGAACATGAAGAGGTTCAGGTAGGCAAAAAAGCGGTAGTAGCCCCCTTCATGCGCCATGTAGCCGGTCGAATAAATATGGATCAGCCAGCCGACTCCCGTAACCACCAGCAACATGACTACGGTGAGCTGATCGACCTGCAGATCGAACCCCGCGCGGAATTTTCCGGCTTCAATCCACGTGAAAAACGCCCTCACAAAAGGAATCTGGTCCGCTGGAAGCTGGAAAAATTCGCGAACGGCTTCCAGCGCGGCCAGGAAGGAAAGCCCGGTCGATCCGGCGGCGACGGCGCTCACGGCTCGATTCGGCCAATTCTTGCCGAAAAGACCGTTCGCCGCGCTGCCTAGCAGCGGCAAAAGCGGAATAATCCACAGACAATCGAGAATCGGGTGGGCGGTCATTAGAGTTTCAGCACATCCACGCGCTCAACGTTAAGGGACTGCCGGTTGCGGGCGATCAAGATGATGATGCCCAGGCCGACCGCGGCTTCCGCGGCCGCCACGACGATCACGAAAAGCACAAAAACCTGCCCGTCCAGCTTGCCCATCGCCTGGCTGAACGCGACGAAGGCAAGATTCACGGCGTTCAGCATCAGCTCGATGGACATAAAGATCGAAATGATGTTGCGCTTCACCACGAAAGCGATGACCCCCAGACCAAACAGCACCGCGCTTAGCACCACGTAGTAATTGACCGGCACCATGCGCTACTCCCCCTTGCGCGCAGCCAGAACGATTGCGCCCATGATGGCCACCAGAATCAGAAACGATGTCAGCTCGAACGGATAGACAAAATCCTTGAAGATCATTTCGGAAATCGTCCGCGTAGGCGCCAGCACCGCCGCGTTGCCCGGGGCCTGCGCCGCCCCCGCCGGCCGCGCAACCGCCGCGGCGAGGAACGCCGTCAGCGCCATGCCGAGCGGAACGCCCGCGAAGCCCGCGAGCTTCGAGAAACTCGTCCGCTCCTCGGCGCCGGCATTCAGCAGCATGATCACGAAGACAAACAGCACCATGATCGCGCCGCCATACACGATGATTTGCACCGCGGCCACGAACTCCGCGCCCATCAGCAGATAAAGGCCCGCCAGCGCCACCATCACCACGATCAGCGAGAGCGCGCTGTGAATCGGATGTCTTTGGAAAATCAGGCTGATCGCCCCGGCCACCGCCAGCGCGGCAAGAACAAAAAAGATCACCAGTTGCGGCGTCATTTCCAGCCGCTCCGCAGCAGGATGACAAAGCTGGTGACCACCACGTTCGCGATGGAGACCGGCAAAAGCAGCTTCCACCCGAAGGACATCAACTGGTCATACCGGAAGCGCGGTAGCGTGCCACGCATCCACACATACACGAAAAGAAAAACAAAAACCTTGGCCAGAAACCAGAACGGAGCCTGGATGAAGCTGTTCACTCCGGGAAAGACGGCCAGAGCCAGGCCCAGAAGCGCGATCACCGTGCCGAGACCCGGCAAAATGACGCGGCCGAAAATCGTTTCGTAGCGAATGCCGCTCCATATCACCCACAAGCCGAAGGGTATCAGAATCACGGAGGGCAGATAGTGCGTGAAGGTCCACGAAGCCGGAAACGGCGAGAGCCAGCCGCCGAAAAACAGAATCGTGCACAGGCACGATACCGTGATCATGCTGGTGTATTCGGCGATAAAAAACATCGCGAATTTGAAGCTCGCGTATTCCGTGTGAAAGCCGGCAACCAGCTCCGATTCCGCTTCCGGCAGGTCGAAAGGCACGCGGTTGGTTTCCGCCACGGCCGCCGTAAAGAAGCACAGAAAGCCGATAATCTGCGGCCAGATGTTCCATCCGAATATCCCGCGTTCCGGGTGCTGCGCCTGCGCGACAATGATGTCCTTCAGGTTGAAGCTGTTGGCCATCAGCAGAACGCCCACCACGGAAAGCGTAAGCGCCAGCTCATAGCTGACCATCTGCGCCGAACTCCGCAGGCCGCCGAGCAGCGGATACTTGCTGTTCGACGACCACCCCGCCAGCGCCACGCCGTAAACGCTCAGCGCGGTGATCGCGAAGAGCACCAGCAAACCGATGTTCAGGTCCGGCGGCGTGATGCTCAGATAGATATCGTGCCCGAAAAACCGCAGCGGCTCCGGCCCGAACGGAATCACCGCGAGCGAGGTCAGAGAAAGCGCCAGAGCCAATAGCGGCGCAAGATAGTAAACGACGCGATCCACGCCCTCGGGCGTCGGATCTTCCTTGAACAGAAACTTCAAGCCGTCCGCCGCGGGCTGCAACAGCCCGTATGGCCCTACGCGGTGCGGGCCCCAGCGTGACTGCATGCGCGCCACCACTTTGCGTTCGAACCACGTGAGATACGCATTGACCGTTAAAACGATGAAGAGCAGCAGCGCGATCTTCACCAGCGTGATGAGCAGCTCGGCGTGGGCGTTAAGAAAGGTCACGGCTGGGCCTTCGCCTCCGGAACAGATGTCGTCGCGGCCTCCGGCACGGACCTCATCATCGTGCAGAAGCGGCCCAGCGTGCCGCTTGTGAAAAGATTGTCCTTCGCTGGCACAATTGCCCCGGCAGGCACATCATAAGCGCCGTGGCCGTTGCGCGAAAACCGCATGCGTGTGGCCTCGGCCGCTCCCAGGAGCAGGCCGGCCGGCTGCACGTTGTAGCCGGCAACCTGCTTGCGAATTTCCTCGAAAACGGCCGCGGGCGTCTTGTAGTGAAACGCCTTTCCCAGACCGAGTTTTTCAAGCTGATGCGACATGATGCGCAGCAGATCGAAATCGCTCCGCGGCCCCATCACTTCCGCGCCTTTGCGCAATAGCTGGACCTCTCCGGAAGTGTTCGTGACCGTGCCTTCCTTTTCGTACGCGGATGCCGCCGGGAATACCACGTCGGCCACCTTGGCCGTCTCCGTGAGAAACAGCTCATGCACCACAAGCAGCTCGAGCTTGCCGCGGCCAAGTCCAGCCGTCCCGAAGTGGCCCAGCGGATTGCCGCCCATCACGTACAGCGCTTTCAGCTTCCCGTCTTGCGCCGCTTGCACCATCTGCGGCGCCGTAAGGCCCGGCTTTGCCGGCAGCGGCGCGCAGCTCCAGGCCTTTTCCAGGGTCTCGCGCGCCTTCGCGTCATCCACGTAGGCGTACGCGGGCAGCCGGTCCGGCAACACACCCATATCCGCCGCGCCGCGCGAATTCGCGTAATCGCCGAGGGCCATGTAGCGCGTCTTGCCGGGAAGCTTCGAACCAAAGGCGGCGAGCGTGGCGATGGCCGCGCCGGATAGCTCCGAACCAAAGACAATGGCTACATCGCTCTCCGCTTCGAGCGCGGCTTTGAGTTGAACCAGTTCCTCCGTGAGTTGCGGCGAGAGCTGGCCCTGCTCGTGCGCCATCCATTGCAGCGCGGCGTGCTCTTGCCCGGCGGCGAGTTTCACAAACTGGCGCGCCTTGCGCTTCAGCTTGATCTCGTTCGCGTTGAGGATGAAGAGCTTCTGTCCGTGATGCCGAATCCCGGCGCGAATCTGCCAGGCGACCAGGGGATTCTGCTCCGTAGGATTGTTGCCGATCAGCAGCACCGCTTTCGCTTCATAAAGCTGCCGCATGGTCAGCAGGGAATCGGCCGCGCCGTCGCCGAGCGCGGTAATCAGCCCCGTGTAGTCCGCCGTGCGATGGTGGTCAATATTGTTGGTCCCAAAGGTCGCCCGCGCCAGCCGCTGGAAAAGATAGTTTTCCTCGTTCGACGTGCGGTTCGAGCCGATAAAGCCGATCGCATCCTTGCCGTGCGCCTCGTGAATCTGCTTCAGCTTCGCCGCGGCGGTCTGCGCGGCTTCTTCCCAGGAAACCGGATAGAGCTTGTCGCCCTTGCGCACCAGCGGCTGCCGGATGCGCTCCGGATGCTGCGTAAAATCAAAGCCGAAGCGCCCTTTTACGCAGAGGAAATCGCCGTTAATGCCGGAAAGATCCCGGTTATTCGCGCGCATGATTTCGTGATTGCGCACGCTGAGCGTGGTCTTGCAACCGTTCGAGCAGTGCGCGCAAACCGTCGGCACGTACTGCATTTCCCAGGGCCGCGTCTTGTACCGGTACGTGCCGCTCGTCAGCGCCCCCACGGGACATATATCAATGCACATCCCGCACTCTTCGCATTCCAGGTGATCTTCGCGGTTCGGGATGATGATGCTGTTCGCGCCCCGCATCCCCACGCCGAGCGCCTTTACGTCCATGCCCTCATCGCACACGCGCACGCACCGGAAGCAGAGAATGCAGCGCGGAGCGTCGTAATAAACAAGGTCCGACCACTTCTCCTCGGGCCGGTGAAGCTTCTCCTCGACAAATCGCGAACTGTCCGCGCCGTAGCGGAACACCATGTCCTGCAGCTCGCATTCGCCGCCCTTGTCGCAAACCGGGCAGTCGAGCGGATGGTTCGTCAGCAAAAATTCCAGCATGTACTTCCGCGCGTTGCGCACCTGATCCGTGTTCGTGCGCACCACCATCCCTTCCGTCGCCACGAGCGTGCATGCCGTCTGCAACTTCGGCATCTTTTCCACTTCCACCAGGCACATGCGGCACGCGGCTTGCAGCGAAAGACCGGGGTAATAGCAGAAGGAAGGCACTTCGGTCGCGATTTTCTTCGCCGCCTCGATGACCAGCGTGCCCGCCGGCACCTGCACTTCGCGGTCGTTGACCTTGAACGTGATGAGCTTCTGTTCGGCCATAGCGTTTATCGTGCGCCCACCAGGTCTTCCGCCGATTTGTACGCGCAACGTCCGGCCAGGTGGTCTTCAAATTCGTTGCGCCATTTCTGAACAATGCTGATCGTCGGCAGCGCCGCCGCGTCTCCCAGCGGACAGAACGTCCGCCCCAGCATGTTCTTTGCGAGGTCGCCCGCCAGCGTGATGTCCTCCGAACGCCCCAGTCCCGCGTGAAAGCGCTCCAGCATCTTGCGCAGCCAGGTCGTCCCTTCGCGGCACGGAATGCACCAGCCGCACGATTCATGCGCGTAGAACTGCATAATGCGCCGGGCCATGTCCACCATGCAGGTATCCTCGTCCATCACCACCATGCCGCCCGAGCCAAGCATCGAGCCCGCCTTCGCGACCGAGTCGTAATCCATCGCGATGTCAATCTCATCCGCGCTCAGAATCGGACACGAGCTGCCGCCGGGAATTACCGCTTTCAGCTTCTTGCCGCCGGGAATCCCGCCCGCCATCTCGTAGATGAACTTCTTCATGTTCATCCCCAGCGGAACCTCGTAGATGCCCGGCTTTTTGATGTGTCCGGCCACGCAAAGCAGCCGTGTGCCGCCGTTTTTCGGAGTCCCGCGATTCGCGTACGCTTCGCCGCCTTCCAGAATGATCGAAGGCACCGCGCTCAGCGTCTCCACGTTATTAATGATCGTCGGGCAGCCGTACAGACCAACCACGGCGGGGAAGGGCGGCTTGATGCGCGGATAGCCGCGTTTGCCCTCGAGCGATTCCATCAGCGCGGATTCCTCGCCGCACTCATACGCGCCCGCTCCGGTATGCGCCAGTAAATCGAAATCGAAGCCTGAGCCGAGAATATTCTTGCCGAGATAGCCGCGCTCGTAGGCCTCCGCGATCGCTCCTTCCAGGATCTCCAGTACGTAGCGGTATTCGCCGCGCACGTAAACAAAGCCGCGATGCGCCCCAATGGCCCGCCCTGCGATCACCATGCCTTCGATCAACTGGTGCGGATCCATCTCGATCAGCGGACGGTCCTTGCAGGTGCCCGGCTCGGATTCGTCCGCGTTGCAAATCAGGTATTTCGGCTTCGGCGAATCCTTCGGCACAAAGGACCATTTCATTCCCGTCGGAAAGCCCGCGCCGCCGCGTCCTCGCAGGTTCGATTTCTTCACTTCCTCGATGATCGTCTCCGGCGTCATCTCCTTCAGCGCCTTCTCCAGCGCCTGGTAGCCGCCGTGCTTCAGATAAACATCGATCTTGCGCGAATCCTTCACGCCCCAGCGTTTGCTGATGAGCGGCGTTTCTCCCGGCGCCCGTTCGTGCAGCGCCCCGGAGGTGACCGGCTCTGGCGCCGGTTTTCGGCCGGCGTCCAGCTCCTCAATGATGCGGTCAAATTTCAGCGGCGTGAGATTCTCGTGGAAGTCGTAGTTCACTTGCATTGCCGGAGCGCCCGTACACGCTCCGATGCACTCGACCTCTTCCAGCGAGAAAACGCCGTCCGCGGTGACTTCCTTGTGCCCGATTTCCAGCCGCTTCTTGGCGCGCTCGAAAAGTTCCGCTCCGCCCTTCAGCATGCAGGCCACGTTCGTGCACACCTGGACGTGATACTTGCCCCACGGCTTGCGATGCAGCATCGAGTAATACGCCAGTGTTTCCTCGACCTGCACCACGTTCAATTCCAGCCGCCGCGCGATTTCCGCGATCACCTCATCCGTCACCGCCCCGAGTTCATCCTGCGCGTAGAGCATCATCGGGATCAGCGCGCTGCGCTTCACCGGATAGGCGTTTTGCAGCTTGTCAAACTTCGCGGCCAGTTGTGGCGAAAGTTCCATCGCGGCTCTCTAGGTCCTCTGTGCTCCGAACTTCGTGCCCCCGTACGGTTCTGCTCGTTCCCGCCTCTGACTCCCGAATCCCCGCCTTCCCCTTAGCGGTCCACCTCTCCCAGCACGATGTCAATCGTCCCGATACACGCAATCACATCGGCAAGGAGTCGCCCTTCGATCAGCTTCGGCAGCGCCTGCAAATTGATGAAGCTTGGCGAACGGAAATGCACGCGCAGCGGTTTCGGCGAGCCGTCGCTGGCCACAAAGCAGCCCAGTTCTCCCCTCGGCGATTCCACGGCCACAAATGTCTCGCCCGGCGGCGGCGAAAATCCTTCCGTGAAAATCTTGAAGTGGTAGATCAGCGCTTCCATCTCCGTCTTCATCTTCTCGCGCTGCGGCGGCACGATGCCTGGCGCTTCGGCCCGCACTGGACCTTCGTTCGGAATTTTGTCCAGCGCCTGCTGCACGATGCGCAGGCTCTCCCGCATCTCCTGGATGCGAATCATGTACCGCCCAAAACAGTCCGAATCCGTGCGCGTCGGCACTTCGAACTGAAACTCCTCGTAGCTCGAATACGGAAACAGCTTCCGGTTATCGTAAGCCAGCCCTGCGGCGCGCAGCGTCGGCCCCGTCATGCTCAGCGCTACCGCGTCTTCCGCCGAGATGTAGCCCACGCCCTTCGTTCTGCCGATCCAGATGCGGTTCTTCGTGAGCAGCGCCTCGTATTCGTCCACCCGGCTCGGCATCATCTTCAGGAACTTGTCGATTGCCTGCCGCCAGCCCGCGGGCGGCTCCAGCGCCAGCCCGCCGATCCGGAAGTAGCTGGTCATCATGCGCTGTCCCGCGAAAAGCTCGAAAATCTTCAGAATTTCCTCCCGCTCGCGGAAGCAGTAGAGGAAAACGGACATCGCTCCGAGGTCAATCGCATGCGTGCCGAGCCAAACCAGATGCGACGAAATCCGCTGCAGTTCCGCCAGCATCACTCGCACGTATTGCGCGCGCTTCGGCACCTCGAGCCCAAGCAGCTTCTCCACCGCCAGGCAATACACCAGGTTGTTCCCGAGCGGATTGAGGTAATCCATCCGGTCCGTCAGCGTGATGGCCTGCGAATACGTCTTGTCCTCGCAGGACTTCTCGATCCCCGTGTGCAGATACCCCAAATCGGGAATTGCCTTGACTACCGTTTCGCCGTCCAGCTCCAGCAACACGCGCAGCACCCCGTGCGTTGAAGGGTGTTGCGGCCCCATATTGAGGACCATCGTCTTAGTAACGCCAGCCGCGCTCTGCACCGTGGTCGTCGCCATCACAAGCCCTTCCGGATTCCAAACGACGCGCTCGGAATATCGCGATGCCCCTCGACCGGAAAATCCTTCCGCAGCGGATGCCCCTCCCAATCCTCGGGCAGCAAAATCCGCCGCAAATCGGGATGCCCCTGGAACCGCACGCCCATCAAATCGAAAATCTCGCGCTCCAGCCAGCCCGCTCCGGGCCACACGGAAGTCAGGGAATCAACCACCGCATCCGATCCCGGCACGCGCACTTGCAGCGTTACGCGCCTGCGTTTCGGAATCGAAACCAGTTGATAGTTCAGTTCAAAGCGCGGCTCGGATGGCAAGCGGTCCACGCAGGTCGCGTCGCTGAGCAGATTGAATTGCAATTCGCTGGCATCACGGCACCGCTCGGCCACCGCTCGCAGGTGCTCGCGCGGCACCACGATCGTCGTATCGCCCCGAAACTCAATCACTTCCGCTACCGCGTCGCTCTTCCACGACCGCAGTTGCTCGGCCACAACATTAGCTTTTTGACTGTCGTTCTCCGCCACGTTTTCCACACGCCGGGCTATTTATGCCAGTCCAGCGCGCCTTTTTTCAGAAGATAGAAGTAACCGACGAGCAGGACGGCGATGTACAGCATCATTTCCACAAAACCGTAGAGCTTCAAATCGCGAAAAACGTACGCCCACGGGTACAGGAAAATCGCTTCCACATCGAACAGAATAAAAACCATCGCTACCAGGTAGAACTTCACGGAAAACGGTTCGCGGGCGTCGCCGGTTGGCTCCATGCCGCATTCGTAGGCTTGCTTCTTCGCGCGGTTCGGACGCCGCCATCCGACTAACGCGGAGACGCTCACCAGAAGGGAAGCCAGCACCCCGGCGATCAGCAGTTGCAAAACTAGCGGAGCGTATGCTTGTAGGCCAGAACTGCTCATGGGCGAAGCGGTATAATAGCTATTCGCAAGCGCACGGTCAAATGCGCGGCGCAAGAAAATCCGGCGCGGTGCCTTGCCGGCTTGCGGCGTTTCCTGCCGGCGGTCCGTCAAGTAGGATGTGCCGCGCCTGTCCGGCGCGCTTCCCGGAGAAGTGGACGGAGATTCATTAAGGATCGGCGCAAAGCGCCGAGAGGAACGAAAGCCGCGAAATGCTCTTCGGACACAACACCAATCTCACGCTCAATGGCGTGACCTATCACGTCCAGACTGAGGACCGCGGCGAAGCTCACGCCATCCTTGACACCGCCGTCTATTGCCGCGGCCGCGTGATGCATCACCGCACCAGCAGCTATCGCGATCTCTTGCCGTTCGACGAAGACCGCCTGCGCGCCCTGAAGCTGCGCCTCGACGACCAACATCGTGCCGTCCTCGAGGAAATCCGCTCCGGCGCGCTGCAATGTTCGCCGCCTGCTCCCGGCGTTGCATCCGCGGAAACCCCCGGCGCCGCTGTGAGCGCCCCGGCTGAAACCCAGTCGCTAAAGCTGGAATTCCGCAATCCCAAAACGTGGCTGAAGGGCAATCAGGCTACGCTGCTGATCGCCGTCCGCGATAGCGCTGGCAAGCCCGTCGCGGCCACCGTCAGCTTGCGCGTCGAAGGCGCCGCCACCCCAGCGCAAGCGGATGCCACAACCGGTCCTCACGGCGACGCCTTGTTCGAGTTCGCCATGCCGCGTTCCGAGAGTGGCGACCTAACCTTCGTTATTGACGCCGTTTCCGGCTCCGCTCGCGGCCAGTTGCGCTTCCAATTGAAAGCCAGGCCCCGTCCGCCTGCTGCGGATTAGCGGCGCCATCACCCCGCTGCCCGCGCCCTCCAAACCACGTATAATGAGTGCGTGAACGCCTCTCTTCAGCCGCTTCCCATCACCGTCAACGGGGAAGCTCGCACCGTCGCTCCCGGCACCACGGTCACCGATCTGCTGCGCGCCCTGGCCCTCCAGCCGGGCCGCGTCGCCATCGAACGCAATCTCGAAATTCTTCCTCGCGCAACCTGGGCGGAAACGCAAATCGCCGCCGGCGACCGCTACGAAATCGTCCAATTCGTTGGCGGCGGCTAGCGCCCGCATCTACCCGGACTCTGCTCCCGCACATCTGAATACGCGTCACCCTGGCCGCGGCCATGGTGAAGTCGCCTGCGACTGGAGCTTTTTTATGAAAATCGTCGCCCTGCTTGCCCGCATATTGCTCGGCTTGGTCTTCGTCTTTTTCGGTCTCAATGGCTTCCTGCACTTCCTTCCCAATCCCGGCCTGCCTCCGGGTGTCGCGGGCCAGTTTGTCGGCGCGCTTTTCGCCTTCCACTATATCTACCTCGTTTCCGGCGTTCAGGTTCTCGCCGGCGCGCTCCTGCTGATCAACCGCTACAGCGTGCTCGGACTCACCCTGCTCGGGCCCGTCATCGTCAACATCCTCGCCTTCCATATCCTGATGAATTCGATGGGCCTGTCGCTGGCCATCTTCGTGGCTCTGCTGTGGTGCATCGCCGCCTGGCACTATCGCCGGCATTTCGCGGGCCTGTTCGTGCAGCGCGCCGAATAGAAACCGCCGGAGCAGGCTTGCCCTCAAAGCGACGTCTCCATTCCCGGAACCGCCGCTCCTGTTCTCGCAGGCTTTCCTTTCCCCCCAGCCGGGTCAGCCGGCGGGCTGCATCGTGGAGACCACTTCGGGGACATCGATGAGGATCAGTGTGCCCTCACCGGCTTTGCTCCGGATTTCCAGATGAAAATCGGTTCCGTAGAGCACTCGCAGCCGCTCGCGCACGTTGCTCAACCCGATGCCTTCGACATACACGTGCGGCATTTTCTCCTCCGAAATGCCCACCCCGTTGTCTTCAATCTCGATGCGCAGCCGCCCGCCGCTGTTCGCCGTCCGCAATTGGATCTTGCCGCCCTCGAGTTTCGGGGCCAGTCCGTGTTTCAGGCAATTCTCCACGATCGGCTGCAGCAGCATGCTCGGCACCAGGGCCTCCAGCGTGTTTTCGTCAAGCTGCTTCACGATTTCCAGGTTGTCCCGGCCAAAGCGCGCCACTTCAATATCCAGATAGTCGTCGATGAACTCCAGCTCGTCGCGCAGCGCCACGAACGTTTCGTGTTTCCGCAGCAGCCGCCGCAAAATGTTGCTCAGCTTCAGCACCACGCCGCGCGCCGCATCCGGATCAAAGCGAATCAGCGCGGAAACCGTATTCAGCGTGTTGAAGAGAAAATGTGGATTGATCTGGCTGGAAAGCGCGTCCATCCGCGCTTTCAGCAGCAATTGCTGGTGCCGCTCGAGATTCATCTCGATGCGCGTGTTGTTCCAGATCTTCAGCGGCGCCGCCACGGACATCAGCGTGGCGATCACCAGCAGCACCAGCCACCAGTCCCATGCCGGATGAATCGCGAAAAGCCACTTCGGCTTGGTCGCCATCACCAGCGCCACCCGCCCAATCTCCAGCCCCACGCACGCCATCAGCGGAAGCATTTCCCAGGAAATCTGCGCGTTCCGCATCAGCCGCACCACGGCCCTCGGAATATTCAGAAACGTGAACGGCCCGAAGTTCCACAATTCCTCTTTGTTCGGAATCGCCTGCCGGATCAGTCCGCCGATCAGTCCTGCCGCCGATGCCGCCGGCATCGCCAGCCACTCGTGTGAAATCAGCGCCGGAATCGTCACAATCGCGCCGCCAATCGGCCCCACCACGCGCCCCCCCAGCAGCCCCATCAAAAACGCCCCTTCCAGCGACAAGTCCGCGAACTGATACGCCCGGCCCACCAGCCGCAGCGTCACTCCCACAATGAGCGGCGGCGTCATGAACAGCATCAGCTTCAGCTTTTGGTCTGCGTCCCGCTCCTCCGTGAAGAGCACCCGCCGGAGCGTGTTCCACCGCGCCAGCAACGCCGCAAAGGACGCCGCCACGCCCACCTTCAGCAGCAGTGTGAACAGCAAATCCCTCACGGATGTCACCTGGTCAATCATGCCGGCTGCGGTCCTTGGCTAACGCTAGCCAATCCCCGCACTCAAGTAAAGCTCCGCTCCTCCCGCGTTGCGCCTTCAGCTAGGGTGAGCCGCCACTCCGGCGGGCGAGCCAAGGGCCTTCGTCGCCTGTTCCTTCGGCAGACGCCGCGGCTCTCTGCCCCTGCTGCTGAATCCTCTCCGCCCATCAGAAAATCAATTTTGTGCATTGAAATTCTGCGTTGTACAAGGCCGCGCTTCGCGCCCTATAAACGCCGTATGCGCCAGCACCCCAATTGGGGGCACCCGGATCACGATGCGTGCGGCACGGGCTTTGTCACCCGCCTGGGCAGTCCTCCAAGCCACGAAATCGTCCAACTCGCTGTCGCCGCGCTCGGTCGCCTCACGCATCGCGGCGGCGTGGATGCCGATGGCGCCAGCGGCGATGGCGCCGGCCTGCTTGTCTCGATTCCCCAAGAGTTCTTCCGCGCCCGCGCCCATGAGGTGCGCATCGAGCTGCCTTCGTCGTTCGGGCTGGGCATGGCATTTTTTCCCCCCGCCTCGGTTGTCGCTGCGCAGTCCTCTGTCGAGGCCGCCGCCGAAGCCGAACGCCTCCGCATCCTCGGCTGGCGGCGTGTCCCCGTGGACACCAGTTGCCTCGGCCGCCTTGCGCTGGAAACCATGCCGGAGGTCTGGCAGTTTTTCACCGAACCGTTTCACGCCGAGTCCTCCTCCGGCAAATTCGAGTGGCGTCTCCAGCTTCTCCGCAAACGCATCGAATCGCTTCTCCCGCCCCGCTGTTACATCTGTTCGCTTTCGTGTCGGTCCGTCGTCTATAAAGGCCTGCTCACGCCCTGGCAGTTTCCGCAGTTCTACCGCGATCTTCGCGACCCCTCGTTTACCGCCAGTTTTGCCGTATTTCACCAGCGTTATTCCACCAACACGCAGCCTTCCTGGCAATTGGCGCAGCCCTTTCGCTGCCTTGCCCACAACGGCGAAATCAATACCATCGTCTCGAACCGCCGCTGGCTTCGCGCCAGGGAAACCGCGATTCGCGCCGGTCTCGGCGCCGGCGATTGGTTCGGTGCGCTCGAGCCCGGCGTCAGCGATTCCGCCAGCCTCGACAATGCCTTCGAATTGAAGCTCATGCAGGGCTTTTCGCCCGATGAGGCGCTGCTCGCCCTGGTGCCGCCCGCGTTCGAAAATGACCCGCTGCTCTCCCGCGACATCCGCGCCGCGCTCGACGCCCTCTCCCAAGAGAACGAGCCTTGGGACGGTCCCGCCGCGCTCGTCTTTTCCGATGGCTGCTTCGTCGGTTGCAAGCTCGACCGCAATGGCCTCCGTCCGCTCCGCTATACCCTGAGCCATGACGGCTTGCTCATCGCCGGCTCGGAAACCGGCCTTGTCGATTTCGAGCCATCGCAGATCGCCGAACGCCAGCGCCTCGGCCCCGGCGAAATGATTCTCGCCGACCCGGCTTCCGGAGTCTTCCTCCGCTGGCGCGAAATCCTCAAGCGCCTCGGCGCTTCCCGCACCGCCGCAGCGGCGCCCCCCTCGCCACCGCCGGCGCGTCCCGCCACGCGGAGTGACCGGCCTTTCGCCCCGCCCGGCGCGGGTGTCCCGCACGACTCCGGCGTGCGCCAGGACCGGCTGTCGGTCGCTCACCCGAAGCGCCTCGCCGCTGCTTCCGGCTGGACGGACGACCAATTCAAAATCCTCTTCTCCGCTCTCGTTCATGGCAAGGAAGCCGACTGGAGCATGGGCGACGACGCGCGCCCGGCCTTTCTCTCGGCCTTGCCGCGCACTCTCTGGGATTACTGCAAACAGCGCTTCGCGCAGGTCACCAATCCGCCGATCGATCCGCTGCGCGAATCGCACGTCATGTCTCTCGATGTTCGTATGGCGAAAGGCATCGTGCTTCCGAGCCCGCTCATCGATGCCGCCTCCCTCGCGGACCTTTCCTCCGCCTGCGCGCCCGCGCATCGCATCCCCTTTACTTTTCCTGCCGCCATGGGAGTCCCTGGCGCTCGCTGCAGAGTTGCTCAGCTTGCTTCTACCCCTCTGAGTAGCAGTGAACGCCCGGGGCTCCTCCTCCTTTCCGACCGCTCGGTGGACGCCGAGCACGCGCCCTTGCCCGCGCTGCTGGCCGTAGCCGCGGTCTGGAAAGCCATGGTGCGCCAAGGCCTCTGGGATGTTCCCCTGGTGGTCGAGACGGCGCAGGTCTTTGATACCCATCACGTCGCCTTGCTCGTCGCCGCCGGAGCCAGCGCCGTCTGGCCCTATCTCGCCGATCAGTTCGCCGATGCGCTCGAGCGCTCCGGAGCCCAGGCGATGCGCGCCGCCATTCACGCCGGCCTGCGAAAGGTTCTGGCCCGCATGGGCGTTTCCACGCTTGCCAGCTATCGCAATAGCCATCTCTTCGAAATTCTTGGACTCTCAAGCGATCTTTGCGCCGAATTTTTTGAAGATGCCGCCGATTTCCCCGGCCCAAAAACCCTCGACGACCTTCTCGCGGACTACCTCCGCATGCACCGCGCCGGATTCGACCCAAAATCCGAGGAGCTCAGCGACGCCGGCCTCTACCGCTTCCGCAAGGGCGCTGAACTGCACGCAAACTCGCCCGAAATCGTTCGCCGCCTGCACGCGCACATTCGCGCCCCGCAAGCCGGCGCATTCTCGGCTTTCGAGGAGCTTTCAGCGCAGCAGGATCCCATTTTCCTCCGCGACCTTCTGGAAGTTACTTCCGGCGAGCCGGTTCCCCTCGAAGAGGTCGAATCGGCGGAATCCATTCTCGCGCGCTTCAGCACTCAGGCCATGTCTCTCGGCTCGCTCAGTCCCGAAGCGCACCGCACTCTCGCCGAAGCCATGAACCTCCTCGGCGCCCGCAGCAACACCGGCGAGGGCGGCGAAGACCCGGAGGTCTTTCGCAACGAGCCTCACGCCGCCAATAAAATCAAGCAAGTCGCCTCCGGCCGCTTCGGTGTCACCGCCGACTATCTCGTCCACGCCGAAGAGCTTGAAATCAAAATGGCCCAGGGCTCGAAACCCGGCGAAGGCGGCCAGCTCCCCGCCCGCAAAGTCACCGACTACATCGCCCGCATTCGTCACGCCACCCCCGGCACGCCCCTCATCTCCCCGCCCCCCCACCACGATATTTACAGCATCGAGGATCTCGCTCAGCTCATCCACGACCTGCGCGCCGTCAATCCGCACGCGCGCATAGGCGTAAAACTCGTCTCTGGCGCTGGTGTGGGCATCATCGCCGCGGGCGTCGCCAAAGCCGGCGCCAATATCATCACCATCAGCGGCCATAATGGCGGCACCGGCTCATCTCCGCTCACCTCCATCAAAAACACCGGCTTGCCCTGGGAAATCGGCTTGCGCGAAACCCATGAAACGCTCGTCCGCGCGGGTCTCCGCTCCCGCGTCGCGCTCCGTGTGGATGGCGGCCTCAAGTTCTCCCGCGACATTATTCTCGCCGCCATTCTCGGCGCCGACGAATTTGGCTTCGGCACCGCTTCGCTCCTCGCCATTGGCTGCGTGATGGCGCGCCAGTGCCATCTCAATACCTGTCCCGTTGGAATCGCGACGCAGGATGCCACCCTTCGCGCTCGCTTTGCCGGAAAACCCGAAATGGTCGTCGCCTACTTCCGCTCGCTCGCGGAAGAAATTCGCCACCGCCTCGCGCAGCTTGGCGCGCGCTCCCTCAGCGACCTCACCGGCTGGTACGAACGCCTTGGCGCCCGCTCCGGCCTCGACCCGTTCCTGCTCGTGCCGGTCTCGGATTCGTGCCGCGTCGCTCCGCGGCAAAGCCCCGCGCGCCTCGAACTCCCCGCCGAGGACGCGCTGCAACCCGATGGCGCCGCCCTCCCCGAAGTGCGCCCAATCCAGAATTCCGACCGCAGCGTCGGCTCCGGACTCAGCGGAATCCTCATGCGCCGCCGCAGCCGCGGCCGCGAACCGGGCCGCCAAATCTCCCAGGAGTTTCACGGCTGTGCCGGCCAGAGCTTTGGAGCGTTTCTCGCTTCCGGCATCACCCTGATCCTCCGCGGCGAGGCCAATGACTACGTCGGCAAAGGCCTCTCCGGCGGCACCATCTGCATTTCCTCGGGCCCTGCCGCTTCTCGCCGCGGCGACGTTCTTGTTGGCAACACCGTCCTCTATGGCGCCACTTCCGGCCAGCTCTATGTCGCCGGCCGCGCCGGTGAACGCTTCGCCGTCCGCAACAGCGGCGCCCTTGCCGTCGTCGAAGGCGTTGGCCAGCATGGCTGCGAATATATGACGGGCGGCGTCGCTCTGATCCTTGGACCGCTCGGCTTGAATTTCGGCTCCGGCATGACCGGAGGCCTCGCCTACCTCCTGCGCTCGGAAGCCGGCGACCTGCTCCACCGCGACTTCGTGGGCCTTCACGATCTGGAATGGGAAGAGGAATGCTGGGTCCGCCGCGTCCTCGAAGAGCACGTCCGTTTCACCGCGAGCCCTCGCGCCGAGCGCCTGCTGGCCCGCCGCAATGGCTTGCCGCTCGTTCGCGTTCAGCCTTTGCATTTCCAGGGTTCCGTCGAAGCCACCTGGCGGCCGATTCTCGATTTGCTCCAGCAGCGTCCCGCGATCTTACCGGCTTCAGAGGCCGCACCCGCGCCCATCGCCGCGCAGGTGCATGCGTAGAGCGGTCAACGCCGTGTCTCTGTGCCGCGGAAAGGAGCCTGTGTCCTAAACTCGGCGGCTCGCTTTCGCTATAATGCTCGCCGAGCTTCGCCCATGGATTTCGATCAACTTGCCACGTTCGTTTTCGTTGCCAAACTGAAGAGCTTTTCTCGTGCCGGCCAGAAGGTTTTTCGGTCGCAATCCGCCGTCAGCGCCCAGATCCGGCAGCTCGAGCAAGCCTACCGCGCCCGGCTGCTTGACCGCTCCGCGAAATCCGTCGAGCTCACTCCCGCCGGAGAAGTGCTCTTTGAATACGCCGAAAAACTCCTGCGCCTGCGCGACGAATCCGTGCAAGTCGTCGCCGATCGCGGCAACGTCATCCAGGGCCCCGTCGTCTTCGGCGCGAACGAAGCCACCTGCCTCTACCTTCTGCCGGATATTTTCGCCGAGTTCCAGCGCCGCTATCCGCTCGTTCACATCAGCGTCTATCGCAATTTCAGCCACAAGATTTTGCAGCGCGTCGAAGATGGCTCCGTGGATGTCGGCATCGCTACCATGCCCATAAAATCGCCCAACCTCAAAGTTCATCAAATCTATCGCGACCGCGTTCGCTTCATGGTCAGCGCGAAAAATCCTCTCGCCGGCCGCTCCAAAATCACTCTCGAGGAAATCGCCGCGCAGCCCCTCATCTTCCCCCGCACCGGCTACACCCGCCAGGTGCTCGACAAGCTCTTCCGTCCCTACCGTTCCCGTCTCCACGTCGCCATGGAACTTCCCAGCATCGGCATGATCAAGCGCTTTGTCGGCGTGGATGCCGGCGTTTCCCTCATCAGCGAGAGCTTCGCCAAGGACCAGGTCAAGGCTGGGGAGGTCAAGCTCCTCAATGTGGAAGGCGTTGACCTTTGGCGCGAGCTGGGCCTCGTCTATCGCCGCGACCGCAGCCTCCCTCGCGCCGCGCAAGCCCTGATCGGCCTCATCCGCGAGCATCGCAAAGCCGCCGAAAACGCCAACTCCGATGGCGCCGGCTCCTCGCACGCCCACTGAACCCGCCGTTGCTCGATGGAAAGCCGGCCCCTTCGCTCTCAAGTGTGTGTTGAGAAATTGCGGCAGTCCTGAAGAAAGCCGTCGTGCTGCTCGTTGAGTTCCGGGCGATTCACTTCACGTTGAAATTCAAGCTCCCGATCGCCCGCGCGATTACGTTCTCCTGAATTTGGATCAGGTCGCTGTCGGCGTAGGTCATCCCAAGCACCGTGAAGGTCTCGCTTCCGCGCGCCACCACCAGCAGCGTCCCCGACCAGTCGTGTCCGTCCGCAACGCCCCGGTAGCGATACTCCATCGCCGCCAGCCCGCTCACCGTCGTCTTCCTCTGCGAAATCAGCCGGTAATTTTCATAAACTTCATGCAGCCGCCGCTCCACCGTCTTCGCCGCCGCCTCCAGCGCTTCTTTCGTCTTCTCCTGCCCGACCACGAGCAGCGTCGATTCGTCCTGCGTTCCCATCGCCACAATTGCGTTCGGCAGCGCGCTCCTGGCGTCGTCCAGCATTTCCCAGCTTGGCGCTTTGTACATGCGGAATCCGTGCGTGAAATTTGTGTACGAGTTTCCCTGGACCTCTTCGCGGTTTTCCGGGACTTCCGGCTCTTTCGGCGCGTTCTCGGCAATGGCGGAAGCGCCCACCGCGTTCGCGCCTGGCGGATTCGCCTTGATTGCGGGAGGGGGCGTGGTCGCGCTTGCCGGTGCGCTGTTTGCCGGCAGCGAGGGCCTCACCGCCGCATTTCCGATTCTTGGCGGCGCCTTCTCGCTCTTCGCCGGCGCACTCGCGGGTTTGGCGCTCGCTTCCTTCGCGGCCGGCGAGGCCTCCGTCTCGGAGGCCGCTGCGGTTTCCGCTTCCGGCGCGCTGTTCCATTTTGCCGGCGGCTCTTTTTTCACCGGCTGCGCGTTTCTCGGCTCCTTTTCCGATCCCGCCGCGGGCGTCGTCGGAATGATCGACGAAATCTTGTCCTTCTCCACCAGCACATATCCAAAGTCCGTCCTGACCTTGAACATGTTGTCTTCATACGCCACGATCACGCCGTACAGCTTCTTCCCGTCTTTCAGCCGGATCTCGTCCGCTTGTGCCCAGCGCGCAATTCCGCAGCACGCCGCCGCCCCAAGCGCTGCCGCCCGCACAGCTCCGCGCCAGTTCGTTCCAGTCGCGCTTCGCTTCCTCGGATGATTCCCTGGATGTTTTGGTTCTGCGGCCATGTTTTGAGTATCAGGCCGCCTTTGCTGCGGGGCAATCGTCACGCAGCTTCGTGTGCCCGCCGCGCCACCGTGCCATTCCGGACACAAACTCCCGGCGCAAGGACCCCTCGTTAGCCGACTCTTCGCAATCCCTAAGCCGCTCCAACCGCCCCGGCGATTCCGAACCGCGCCTCTGCTCGTTCTGCCTCCGCTTCCGCCGCCACGCTCCCCACGCGCAACTCCAGATGCACCGCCGGCACGGCCCGGTGCGGCCATTCCTCGTATACCATTCGGCTCTCCTCGAATATCTCGCCCGCGTCTTGCGTCAGCCCGCTCAGCCGCCTCCAGCCCTCGCTCACGTATCCATCGGCATAGGTAGCGCACAGTCGAATCGAGCGCGCCATCCGGCCTTCTTTCGTCAGCGTTCGCGCCGCGGTCCGGCTCAGATGCCCGATTAGTCCCTCCACGATCTCGCGGTCGCTGATATCCCGCGCCCCTCCGCTCGCCGTTCTGCCACGGGCCTCTCGCCACGCCCGGCCGCCCAAGTCCTTCCCAAGGACCGCCCGCAGCGCCGCCTTCGGTACTCTCTTTAACGCATCCAGCAGCCGCCCCCCGCGCGGCTCCGCTGCCTCGTCACGAGCGCCGCACTCGCCGTTCGCCACTTGAGCTGCTTCGTCAGCGCCGCCGTTCTCTGCTGCCATTCCGTCCATCGCCATCGCGCCCTCCGGCGTAGGGAAGCGTCTCGTCAATTAAACGGCCGGCGGCTCGGGAGAGCCTATGCGGCAATGGAACCGCCAGCCGTTTCCCGTTTCCTCTACCGCCCTCTATAATAGGCGAATAAAAAGCGAAGTCAAGCCAGAATCGTTCCGGCGAGGACTCCTCCTCGCCGGCCCTTTCACAGCTTCAGCTCCGTCACGAACCCGATCTTCCGCCCTTCGGGTTTGACTTCCGGAACTGTCGCCCGGCGGTCAACGTACTCCGTGCACCGGCTCACCGGAAAGGAAACCCGAGCGTTCGGCGTTACCAGCCGGCAAAAGGTCTCCTCCTGGTTCGCCCGAAAACCCACACGAACCAGTCCCCACGTGCAGGTCGCGCAGAGTCCCGGAGCATTGGGAGCGATAAACACGCGCCAACGAACCACGCTCATGATTTCTCTCCTTTCCGGCGGCAAAGCCGCCCGTTTCGTTCGGCACGGACGACCTCTCCGCGCCGCATACGAGCGCGGTTCGCGCCTGCGGACGCACGCTCGCCAAAACTGCCAGTTCAATTGGAACGAGAAAGGGAACTACCGGAAGCAAGCAGACGACATTCGCCCGCTGCCGCGCCCCACTCGCGCCGGCAACGCGTGACTACGGCCTGTTTGTGCAAGCAGCCGCACGGATGTCGTCCTCCTGTGGACCCCTCATCTTCTCACATATCCCGCATTCCCCAACAAAAATACGGCGAATGGCGTTTCCCCGCGGTCCAAATGCCCGATTTCCGCCTTGAATGGGGATTTCCCTGTGTTGACAACCTTTCTCTCCCCGTCGCACAGTCCTTTCCACCATGTTCTCCGACTACGTTTTCCTCGCCGCTTTCCTCATCGGTATCATCTCCGGCCTTCGCTCCCTCACCGCTCCGGCGGTCGTCGCCTGGAGCGTCCAATTCCACTGGATCAGCCTCCGTGGTACCCTCCTGGCCTTCCTGGGCTCCTGGCCCGCGGTCGGCGTTTTCACCTTCTTTGCCATCACCGAATACCTCGCGGACAAACTCCCGCGGACTCCTCCGCGCACCGCCCCGCTCGGCCTCGTCGCCAGAATCATCTTCGGCGCTCTCAGCGGCGCCGCCTTGACCGCCGCCAAAAGCGTCAACCCCGGTCTTGGAGCTATTCTTGGCGCGCTTGGCGGCATCGTCGGCGCTTTCGCCGACTGCCACATTCGCGTGCGCGCCGTCCGCGCCTTCCCGGCTCGCTCGTTCTATTTCGCCGTTTTGGAAGATATGGTCGCTATTCTCGGCGCTCTCGCCATCATCGAGCTCCTCAGGCCTGTCTAGGCAGCGGCTTCTCTCGTTTCTCGGCGGCGCGCTTCCGGACTGGGCTTTATCCTGCTGCACTGCTACAATCCGCCCCACCGGTGCGCCCATGTTCGCCTTCATCTACCTGCTCGTTGCGCACGCCCTCATCACCGCCATGATGACCGGCATCATCTGGTTTGTGCAGGTCGTCCACTATCCGCTCTTTCCGCTTGCGGGCGGCGTCAACTACCCTCTGTACCAGCGCCGTCACGAAGCCGGCATCTCCCGCGTCGTCGTTCCTCTCATGCTCGTCGAACTTGCCACCGCCATCGCTCTCCTCTTCGTCTTTCCCGCCGGCATTTCCCGTTCGCTCTTCTACCTCAGCCTCGTTCTGCTCCTCGTCAACTGGCTCTCCACGTTTCTGCTGCAAGCGCCGCAGCATCGCCGCCTCGAAACCGGGTTCGAAATGGCTGCCTGGCAAGCTCTCTACCGCACCAACTGGGTCCGCACGATCTCTTGGTCCATCCGCGTCGTCATCCTCCTCCTGATCCTCTCCCGCCAGCTCGGATCGGTTTGAACTCCCGGCGCTGCGCAACTCCTATTCGTCGGGGGAAGCGCGGCAGGCTCTGGCTGCCCTTTCAGCAGAGCCATCACGCGCGAGTTTTGCGGGCGCGCGGTTGCTAACGCGTTGCTCGGCCGCTGTTTCCCTTGACATTTCCACTCCGGCTTCCTTATGCTCACTCACCTAGAATGTCTACTAAAGCCGCCGGCGGCCGCATAGAGCTCCTCCAGGGCACTCTCGATCTCCTAATCCTCCGCACCCTGGAACACGGCCCCGCCCACGGCCACGCCATCGCCAAGACCATCGAGGCCAGTTCCGCCAACGTCCTCCAGGTCGAACAAGGTTCGCTCTACCCCGCGCTCCACCGCCTCCTCAAGCGCCGCTGGATTTCCGCCGAGGAAGGCGTCTCCGAAAACAATCGCCGCGCCAATTTCTATTCGCTCACGTCCAAAGGGAAGCGCCAGCTCGCCATCGAGACGGGCAAGTGGGACGCCTTTGCTGCCGCTATCGCGCGCGTTCTTCGCCCTAGTCGTCAGGTCCGCCAGGGAGCTAAACCATGAGCCGCCGAAAACGCATCGTCGAAAATCTCGACCGCGAAATTCAGGATTTCCTCGACCGCGAAACTGCCGCGAACATCGCCGGCGGCATGTCTCCCGAGGACGCTCGCCACGCCGCCTTCCGCAAATTCGGCAACGTCACGCGCGTGAAAGAAGACACCCGCGCCGTCTGGACTTCCGCGTGGCTCGATGCGCTTCTCCAGGACCTCCGCTACGCGTTCCGCACGCTCCGCAATGCGCCCGGCTTCGCCGCCGTTGCCATCCTTACGCTCGCTCTCGGCATCGGCGCCAATACCGCTATCTTCAGTCTCATTGACGCCGTCCTGCTCCGCTCGCTTCCCGTCGCCAACCCGGCTCAGCTCGTTCTTCTGAAATGGAGCGCACGCAACCCGCCCCGGCTGCATGGCATCTTCGCCTACGGCGATTGCCCCACCGACATGCGCGCCACTGGCGATGCTGGCGGCTGCTCGCTCTCCTCGCCGATGTTTCGCGAAATTCGCGACGCCAATCAGTTCGCGGGAGTCGCCGCCTTCGCCAATTCCGGGCCTCTCTCGTTTACCGGCCAGGGACCAGCGGCCATGATTACCGGCCAGCTCGTCTCCGGTGATTTTTTCCGCACCCTGGGCCTGAAGCCCGCCGCTGGCCGCCTCCTCGAAATCGCCGACGATTCCCCGAATGCCGCGCCCGTCGCCGTCCTCAACTACGGCTTCTGGCGGAGCCGTTTCGGCGGCTCGCAGGATGTCATCGGACGCACCATTGATCTCAACTCTGTCGCATTCACAGTTGTCGGTGTCGCCGAACAGCGCTTCACCGGCATTGCTCCGGGCAGCGACTTCGACGTCTGGCTTCCGCTTTCCGTCGGTCCGCAAATCACCAAGCCCGCAACGATGTGGCAGAACCGGCAGGACGATCCCGGCATTTGGTGGCTCACCGTCCTCGGCCGCCTCAAACCCGGCGTGCCGGTCGCCCAGGTGCAGACCGCCGTCAGCGGAATTTTCGCCAACGCAATGCTTCACGGTGCCGTACCGCTCTTCGATCTCGGAGCAGGCGCGCTCGGTTCCATTGCTCCTTCACCCGCCCCAGGCCCCGTGCGCTCGCAAGTATCCATCTCCGGTCCTGGCCCGCTTCCCCCACCTGCCCCTTCAGCGGGCGTAGGCGGGGCATCGGTTAGCGCAAATGCCGCCACCTCCCGCAAAACCGAAATCACGTCCTCACGCGCAAACGCACCGCAACCTCCTGCCGCGCCGCCCCCTGCTGAGGCTCCCGCACGAACGCTTTCCAAGCCCGGAGATAATCCCCAGATCACTCTCGTCAACGCGCAAACCGGGCTCATCGGCTCGCGGGCACGCTTCGCCGATCCCCTCTATGTCCTGATGTGCGCCGTCGGCATCATCCTGCTTATTGCCTGCTCCAATGTCGCCGGCCTCATGCTCGCTCGCGCCGCTGCTCGTCAAAAGGAGGTGGCTCTTCGCCTCGCCCTCGGAGCGGGCCGCTCTCGCATCGTGCGCCAACTCCTCACCGAAAGCATCATCCTCGCCGCCATGGGAGGCATCCTCGGCGTTGCTTTCGCGTATTGGGGAGCGCACGCGATTCTTTCTTTCGTCTCGAGCAACCAGCCGCGGCCGCTTGCCTTCGCCGCTGGCCTCGATTCCCGCGTTCTTCTCTTCACCATCGCTATTTCGCTCGTCACCGGAATCCTCTTCGGCCTTGCTCCGGCGTTCCGCAGCGCTCGCGTGGACCTCACGCCCGCGCTCAAGGAAGGCTTCGGCGTTTCCACTGGCTTCGGTCACGGCGCCGCTCGCCGCTTTACCATGGGCAACGTTCTTGTCGTGGCGCAAGTGGCTCTGGCCATTCTTGTCCTTGTGGGGGCGGGCCTGCTCGTCCGCACACTCCAGAATCTCCGCGGCATTGATATCGGCTTCGATGCGCGCAACATCGTCCTCTTTAGCATCAATCCGTCACTGGCTGGATACAAATCCGAGCAAGTCGATAGCTTCTACCGCGACCTGCAAGGCCGTCTCGCGGAAACTCCTGGCGTGCGCTCCGCCAGCTATTCCATGATGCCTTTGCTTTCCGGCGGCATGATGCGGACCGGCTTTCACTGGCCCGGAACGCCGCAAGATCGCGAATCCGAATCGGACGTTCTCCCCGTCGGCCCCGATTTCTTCGCCACGATGCGGATTCCGTTCCTCGCCGGCCGCAACTTCACCAGCTCCGACTTTGCCATTGCCGCCGGCAAATCCGCGCGCGTCCCGGTGCCCGTCATTGTCGATCAGTCCTTTGTCCGCAAATATCTCGGCAACGAGGAGCCGGTCGGCAAGCGCTTCGGCCAAGCCGCCGCCACCGAGGACGAACCCGCTACACCCGGCTATGAAATTGTCGGCGTTGTCCGCGACACCAAATATGGCAACCTGCGCCGTGAAATCAATCCGACCATGTTCACGCCGCTGAACGGCTCCGCGGCTTCCTTCGAAGTCCGTACCGCTGGTGATCCGCAAGCTCTCATTCCCATCATCCGCGACACCGTCGCGCAGATTGACCCGAATCTCCCCCTGCGCGACGTCAGCACGCAATCGCAGCAGATCGATCGCCTGCTGTTTCAAGAGCGTCTCGTCGCGCGACTTTCCGGATTCTTCGGAATTCTCGCGCTGCTGCTCGCTTGCATCGGCCTCTATGGCTTACTCGCTTACGAAGTCGCCCGGCGCACCCGCGAGGTGGGCATCCGCATGGCTCTCGGCGCGAAGGCCCGCGACGTTCTTGGCCTCGTGCTCCGGCAGGGCCTTGCCCTTGTGATAGCCGGCACCGTCCTCGGCATCGGCCTCGCCATCGGCCTGACACGCTACTTGAAGTCCATGCTGTTCGATGTCCGCGCCAACGATCCCCTTACGTTCATCGCCGTCGCGTTGCTTCCGTTAGTCGTTGCCGCGGCTGCTTGCTTTGTCCCCGCCCGCCGCGCCACCGAAGTGGATCCCCTCGTCGCCTTGCGCCACGAGTGATTTCGCTAGCGCAACCAGCCCTGCCGGCGCTTTCCGCCGTCCTATGATGGCGGCGCGGCGTTTCCACCGCGCGGTGAAGGAAGCATTTTACGCCGTGGCTTTCTGCGGAACGTTCAAGGAATCGCTCGACCAGTTGCAGCGCGCCCTCGACGCGTATCGTGTTCTACAATCGCGGACGCGCCCACCAAGGCTACCGCACGCAAGGCCGCGCGCCGTTTCAAACCTGGTCAGAAGGGGTTTTGCAAATGCGCCGAGAGGAGGTGAAACCCGAAGCCGCTTAGTTTACACTCCGCGCCACCGGTCTCCCGGTGTCCGCGATTCTCCAGCTAAATACATTTCACTCAATCCCAAGTGCCTTCCTAACAGCTTCAACGTGGCCAATACCACTGGGTCACACCTAAATTCTGATCAGTCGAATTGATTCAATGAGGCTTAACGGCAGTGCATACCCAATAAGGATCTGACGAGGAGAAGCGAACCTCGCCCAGGCCAGCCTCTTGCATCATAGAGCTTATCTGCTCCTTAGTAAAACGGCGCTCGATGCGCGTCCCGAATCTGTCCAAAGCATCCGTCCGCATGGTGTAGAAACTGCGATCAGCGTAAAACTTCAGCGGCCAGGACGAAGGAACGGGCAGATACTTAGCGGCTCTGGCCAGTGGCCAATATACGGCGGCGGCAATCGCTTCAGCGAGAACTCGGCGGATGATGAATGGCGACTTGCTAAGGACTCGCCGCAAAATGTCCGTCGCCTTCCACAGCAACCAGTACCACAGCGGCCGATTATCAAAGGCGTAATAGAGATAAACCAGCAGGGTTCCCCCTGGGGAAAGTTTGCGCGCCAGGGAGCGCAGTGCTTCTGCCGTGTCCGGGACGTGGTGCAGGACTCCAATTGAAAAGATGAAGTCGAAGGTACCATCCGCATACGGGATAGTTTCCGGAGTGCATTCCACAAACGAGACATTTTCACTCTTCACGTTGGCGCGAGCCACATTGAGCGCTTGAGGGCTCGCATCGGCTAGGACAAGTGAATCGACGCGAGGCGCAACCAGAACAGACCATCGTCCGCTTCCGCAGCCCATGTCTAAAGCCCTTTTGGGCCGGACGTTCCAATCGATGAGACGAAAGTACTTCTCGAACATCTCGGACCGTTCGGAGTCGCTAAGGGATGATTGAGTGAATGCCGCCCACTCGTGGCCGAAGCCCTCAACAGTAGCCCGGTCGATATTTGCTGGCATGACGTCACCAAACTCTATCACGGCGCGGGCTGCTCCACTAAGTCCAGTTATACTTGCGGCAGATGTACAACCGAAGGGGCCTGCGGATCTTGGAGCACTGTCGGCGCACAACGCGTCCTAAAACGTATGTCAAAATCCGAAACCAAAGACCTCCTATGTCAATGGGCCGGAGCGCAGTAAAAGCGGTAACCAACTTTCCGAATATCGCGTCCTTCAACGGCTCAACAGCGCAAAGGGTGCTGTCCTTCGGTCTTTTCATGTGGTTTTGCTTCCTTGTTCCTATTCGTGTTCGCTGGCTTCGGCGAGCGTGGCGTTGGTCTCCTCCGCGGGCCGGGTGCGGCGATTCGCCAGGCCGATGCCCAGCAGCACCAGCAAGCCGCCTCCGATCTGGGGGCCTGTCAGCGGCTCCGCGAGCAAAATGGCGGCGAGCAGCGCCGTGAGCGGTCCTTGCGCGAGCAGCGTGATGGAAGTGATGGTCGCGGGCAGATGGCCCAGCGCGTAGGTCAGCGCAAGATAGCCGCCGAGTTGCGAGACAAGTCCCAATCCCAGCAGCGCCCACCACGAACGCCCGGGCGGTACCCGCAGCGAAACGCCGAGCAGCACGTTGATGACGAACAGGAAGATCGTGCTCGAAATCATGGCGAGACGGAGAAACCCCATCGTGCTTACCGTCGCGCGGACCTGCTCCGTGGCCATCAGATACACCGCGAAACACGCGGCTGCGGTGACCGCCATCAGGTCGCCCGCGCCGAGCGTGAGGTGTTGCGACAGGTCCGATGAGACGATCAGGCCCGCGCCGACAATCGCCAGGACCAAGCCGAGCCAAAAGCTGGCGGAAGGCCGCCGTCGAAAGACCAGCCAAGTGAAAATGCCCACAAAGATCGGCGTGTTGTTTCCCAGCAGCGTTGCATTCGCCGCCGAAGTTTTCAAAATGGAAGTGTTGTAGAACGCAAGGTCGAACGCGAAGAAGAGTGCGCCGATGGCGATCGTCGTCATGGCTCTGCCGTTTACGCGGGACTTGCCGCGGTCCCAGAACCACGTCGGCGCGAGCACGAGCGACGGAATCAGCATGCGGTAAAAGGCCGAGGCCGATCCGGGGATCTCCGTCCAGCGCACGAAAATGGCCGACCACGCGATGCACAGCACGCCGCCGCCGAGCGCCAGGTAGGGCGCGGTCCCTGTTCCCGTCCGGTTCCGACTCTCCGCCACTTCGAGCTTCCCCCAAAAAATCCGCCGCGCACCACACTCGGCAACACAGGCCCTTGCTTGCTCAGCGTAAGCGCGCGACTACCGTGGCGTCGCGCTTCCCCCATGCGGCCGCTTGGCTGGCGTACCCGCCAGCAGGCGCTTTGGGCCGCTAACGAACGGGTTGCCCTGTTCGTAAAAACGGAACAGGCGCTCGGCTGCGCGCGAAATTCCGATGCGCACGGTTCTGCGAATGCGAGGCGGGCTGTCCATCCCCGAGCCGCCGCCTTGCGCACCGATGGAACCGCGCCGGGCGGCTCCTGTTTCTTCCAGCGCGCCCAGCCACAACTCGCGCGAGGTGATGAGATCGATTCCATGGAAGCGGTTGTCAATTTCAAGCGCGGCGGCGAGGCGTCCGGGTCCGCGCGTAAGGTCGAGGAGTCGCGTGGCCCCTCGGTTTCTTTGCATCAACTCGATGCCTTCGAGCGGCTCGAGCGCGCGAATCAGAATCGCACCGGCGATTCCTTCCGGCTCGCTGACCACGTTAAGCATGAAATGATTTCCATAGTTGAAAAAAATGTAGGCGTGCCCGGGCGCCAGATACATCGGCTGAATTCGGGGAGTGGGGCCGCGAAAGTGATGGCTCGCCGGATCCCCCGGGGGATAGGCTTCGGCCTCGACAATGCGGCCGCACATGCGCCCCGCCGGGGTCTCGCGCACGACGATCTTGCCAATCAGGTAGCGCGTGAGGGGCAGCGTGGCGACGGGAAGTTCCTCGCGGCGCAGCCGGCGAATGCGCGCGCGTTCGCGGGAAGGCTGGGGCTGCGCGGCAGCCGAACGGAAACGCGGCGCGGCAGTGCTCATGCGGGCGGCGTTTCGGGTTCGGCGTTAAAGAGCCGCGCGAGCCCGGCGTGCTCCATGACCACGGAAGGGTCACGCTGGATGGCGTGGAAATATTTTTTCTGGAACGAGTCGCCGGATTCGGAAGGCGCAAACATTTTTTTCGCGAGGCTCACAGCCGTGTCGGCGTCCTGCGGCTTCACCGGCTCCTCTCCGGAAAGCGTTTCGTCCACGCGCACGACAAATTCGGAGATATTGTGCAGCCAGGCGAATTGCGCGTGATCAATGACGAGGCGGAAGAGTTCGCCAACGCTGACCTTGCCGTGCTCGCGTTCGTAATCGCGGCGTTCCATATCGAGGAGGGCCTTGTGCAAACGGAGCAGCGTGTTGCGCAGCGTGATGAGTTTTTCGCGCGCAGGGGAATCTCCGGGGTGGCTGCTGAGCGGCGAATCGGGAATCGAATTGGACGCCATATCAATCATGGTAACGCTTTTCGCCGACGGGCAAAGGGATGGGCAGGCGGTTGGCCGGAGGGGGAAGGGGGCAGGTGGAGAAAGGAGTGTAGGCGCACGGGGGATTTTCGAGACGGTTGAAATCGAGAACGAGTTCGCCGGGTTGTTCGAGTCCGTTCGTCGGGAAGCCGGTGTAAAGAAAGCGGCAAGCACCGTAGGTGGTGGTTTTGCTGGTGGTATCGCGAAGGATGAAGAACAGTTTCGGCTGCGCGGGATCCTCGAGAACGGGCTCGAGGCGATAGGTTTTGCCATCGAGGGAAAACTCGGCGGCGCCCGGAACCGGCTGCTGGTAGCTTGTGCCGACCAGGGTTGCGAGCGTGATGGTTTTCGCGGGGGTGTAGGGAATCCACTTCGCGGTGACACGGTAGTGCGGATTGGGCGGGAACCACTTCAAGCCGTGAAAGGCGGTGAGAGCGGCGGAGTGCGAATCCTTGATGCGGAGGGCGAAGCGGTTTTCGCGGCGAATGACGTAGAAATTGAGGGTGCCAATGGTGAAGTGTTGCGAGAGTTTGTCCTGATTGCCGACCGCGCGCAGCGCTTGCTGTTTAGCCGGCTGGCCATCGAGTAAAAGGTCTTTCGGGAAGCCGCCCGGCGGAGGGAGGAGCGTGACGGTCTCGCCCTCGAGGCGAAGGATGCCCAGATGATCCGGATTGCCCGCGGGAAGCTGGATTCTGTTGTCAGGGGCGGAGCCGAAAGAATTGTCGCCGGGCTGGAGCCAGTCGAGACCAGCAAGGGAGAGCCACCCGTCGGGCTTGGTGAGCTCGGCGACGTGCTGAGCGCGCCAAGCGAGCAGGTCGCGTAGCCAGGCGGCGTCGTCGGCGGGAAGAGCGATGGCGGCAACTCCAATGAGCGATACGCCGAGAGACGCGACGGCCCAGAGGGCACGCAACCGATTGATTCTCGGAAGTTTATTGCCGGGACGAGAGATGAAGGGGGAGCAGCCGGAGATCATTGGCCGCACCCCCCAGCATTTTTGTAAGTGCGGATTCTAAAGGACTTACCGATAAGGTTCTTGCAAGTGCGGATTCCAAAGGACTTAGGCGAGGACGATTTCGGCCCATTTCGGCTAAAACGCGGAGAATGCGTGGAAGTGCGGATTCTAAAGGAGATAGAGTGGAGGTGGCGCAGGGGTGAGTGGAGAACAGCCGTCCGCGACAAAGCCGGAAACGGCCAGGCGGCGATCCACCGGGAAATGGCAGGCGCGGAGGGAGTTGCGTGAGAGGCGCAGGATGCGCTGGCTGGAAGTCGAGGAATGGACGCGAAATTCATGCGGAAGGGTAGCACGCGAATAAACGCTTGGTAAAGTCATTTGCAGGGAATGGCAGAATTTCGAGGTTGAATGGCAGGCGGACCGAGGCCGAGACGATCCTACTGGCGCCAGGCGGGTTTTCGAGACATTGCGCAGGAGTCGCAGAATGGGCGCGACCTGGAAAGGGCACCTCGATGGCGACCGAGCGCGGTTTCCTTGACGGCTCCGGCAGACCGGGACTATTGTCCAGGGCGGGAAGGACTCGGTTGCATCGCGAGGATTCCGCTTCGAGGAGGAAGCATGAAAAAGCTTCGGGCGTTTTGCTGGGCGGGTGCTTTGGCGGCGAGCGCGGGCCTAGGAGCGTGCGGGGAAGGGAAGCAGGCGCAGACGGCACAAACGGCGCCGGACACGTGGGCGGCGGATGAAGCGGCGATCCGGGCGGCTGACGCGGATTGGGCAAAAGCGGTAGAGGCAAAAGATGTGCAACAAGGGATTTCCGCTTATGCGGACGACGCAACGCTGCTGGCGCCAGGAGAAGCGGCCGCGACGGGGAAGGAAGAGATTCAGAAGGCATGGAGCGCGATGGCGGGCGCGCCTGGATTTGCGCTGACGTTCGCGCCGACGAAGGTGACGGTGTCGCGTTCGGGCGATCTGGCGTATGAGATTGGCGAGTATTCGCTGACGATGAATGACAAAAAGGGGAAGCCGCAGACGACGAAAGCGAAATATGTGGTGGTTTGGGGAAAGCAGCCGGACGGGAAATGGAAAGTGCTGGTTGATGCGCCGACGACGACGCGATAGAGCGGAGCGGCAGCGCGCGGAGAGGGTGAACGGGAAGGCGGCGAAGCGTGTCGCCGAGGGGGCAGCGTTCCGCGGAGCGGTGGTGGCGCCGCGGGACAGAACTGGCGTGGTTTGGACGAAGGAAGAGCGGCGACGGTTAGGCCAGCGTAAAAAATAAAACCACAAATTTTTTTGTGAAGTTCACGGAACACCGAGGGTGGAGCGTTCGTCTCTGGTGTGGAGAGGAAGCGTGTGCGTGCGCCGGGCTGTTTTTGGGGAGGCGCGCGCGAAGGAGAAGCCGCCGAGAGGAGAGTCATGGCAAGCCCGCGGCAAGGCCTGGCGCCGGGTGTCCGGCAGCGAGGCTGAGCGGGGCGGCGGCGCCACAGGAGCAGAGTGCGGATGAAAACCCTCGGTAAAAATATTCGTTATTCGCTGCGGCAATTTCGCATGGCTCCCGTGTTCACGGCGGCGGCGGTGCTGACGCTGGCTCTGGGGATTGGCGGGACGACCGCGATCTTCACGCTCATTCATGCGGTGATGCTGCGGTCGCTGCCGGTGAGCGATCCTGGGCGGCTCTACCGCGTGGGCGAAGGCGACGATTGCTGCGTTGAGGGCGGGCCGCAGGACCGCTGGGGAATGTTTTCGTATCCGCTGTATGAACGGCTGAAAGCGGAGACGCCGGAATTCGAGGAGACGACGGCGTTCCAGGCGGGCGGCTGGCAAATGAGCGTGCGGCGCGAGAAGGAGCTGGCGGCGCGCCCGCTGCGCTCGGAGTTCGTGACCGGGACGTATTTTTCGGTGCTGGGAGTGGGGGCGTTCGGGGGACGGGTATTGACGCCGGAAGACGACAAGGCGGGAGCGCCGCCGGTGGCGGTGCTGAGTCATCGCGTGTGGCAGAGCGTGTACGGGGCGGACCCGTCCATGGTGGGGTCAACGATCTATGTGGAGGGGCATCCCTTCACGGTGATCGGCGTCGCGCCGCCGGGGTTTTTTGGAGAAACGCTGCGCGCGAATCCGCCGGAGATCTGGCTGCCGCTGCAACAGGAGCCGATGGTGAAAGGCGAAGCGTCGCTGCTGCGTCAATCGGTCTCGGCGTGGCTGAGGATGATCGGGCGTCTGAAGCCGGGAGCGACAACGACGGGAATGTCCGCGCGGCTCACGGGAGTGCTGCGGCAATGGATACAAAACGATTCGGGGTATCCCGCGAACTGGATGCCGGATGTGATTCGCATGCTGCCGCGGCAGACGCTGAACGTGGTGCCGGCGGGAGCGGGCGTGGCGGTGATGAAGGAACAGTACGGGCGGAGTTTGCAGATTCTGCTGGCGGTCTGCGGGCTGGTGCTCTTGATCGCGTGCGCCAACGTGGCGAATCTGCTGCTGGCGCGGGGCGTGGCACGACGCGGGCAAACGGCGGTGCGGCTGGCGCTCGGGGCACCGCGGCGGCAGATCATCGCGCAGGCGCTGACAGAAAGCGTGCTGCTGGCGATTGGCGGGGGCATGGTGGGACTGATCGTGGCGATGGGGGCGGCGCGGCTGCTGCTTTCCCTGGCGTTTCACAGCGCGCACTTTTTGCCGATCGGCGTGACGCCATCCCTGCTGGTGCTGGGATTTTCCTTTCTGCTGGCGCTGATTACGGGCGTGATCTTTGGCGCGGCGCCGGCGTGGTTTGCGACGCGGACGCATCCGGCGGATGCGCTGCGGGGAACGGGGCGCGGGACGATTGACCGGTCATCGTTTACGCGAAAAGTGCTGCTGGTGGCGCAGGCGACGCTCTCGGTGGTGCTGGTAGCGGGGGCGACGATGCTGGGGCGAAGCCTGAACCGGCTCGAGAGCCAGGATTTTGGATACACAGTGCCGGGACGAGTCGAAGTCTCGCTGCTCTCTCCGCAGGCCGCTTACACGGTGCCGAAACTGACGGCGCTCTACCGGCAGATGGAAGAGCGGCTGAGCCGGCTGCCGGGAGTCGAGCACGCCAGTCTGGCGCTCTACAATCCGCTGACGGATAACTGGGGCGAACTCGTTCTGGTGCAGGGACATCCGGCTCCGAAAATGGAAGAGGATTCCGGGGCGTCGTGGGACCGGGTGAGCACGCACTATCTTGAGGATTTGGGGATGCCGATTCTGCGGGGGCGGGGATTCACGGACGCGGATAACGAGACGAGCGCGCCGGTGGCGGTGGTGAACGAGGCTTTCGTGAGGCGATTCTTCAAGAACGGGGAAGATCCGCTCGAACAGCATTTTGGGCTGGATCTGCCGGAGAATGCCGGAACGTACCGGATCATCGGAGTGGTGCGGGACGCGAAGTTCGCGGGATGGGGTTTGGACCGGCCGGCGCGGCCGATGTTCTACGTGGCGCTCGCGCAAAATGTGCCGTATGCGAATGACCTGATGGCGAAATTGGAGCTAAGGTCGCATTTCATCGAAGGCATTCTGCTGGTAAGCAATGCCGCAACGGGCACGCTCGAGCCGCTGGTGCGGGAGACGCTGGCGGACCTGGATCCGAACCTGACGATTACGGAGATTCGCACGCTGCGGGAGCAGATCGAGCTTTCGTTTGACCAGGAACGCGCGGTGGCGGGTCTTGCGGGGTTATTCGGAGCGGTGGCGCTGGTGCTTGCGGCGATCGGACTTTACGGAGTGACAGCGTATTCGGTGGCGCAGCGAACGAACGAAATCGGGATTCGCATGGCGCTCGGAGCGAATCGCGGGCGGGTGATGGAGCTGGTACTGCGCGGAGCGTTCCGGCGCGTGCTAATGGGGCTGATTCTGGGGCTGCCGCTGGCGGTGGGCGCGGGGCGTCTGATTTCGGCGCAGCTCTATGGAGTGAAATCGTGGGATCCGCTGGCGCTCGGGACGGCAGCGGGAGCGCTGGCGATTTGTTCGTTCGTGGCGGCGCTGATTCCGGCGAACCGCGCCGCTTCCATTTCGCCCATGAGCGCGCTGCGGATTGAATAGGGGCAAACGCGACGGAGTGCGGCGCATCAAGCGGAGCGCACCACGCGCTCCTCCGTGGATGCGAAGAGAGAGGCCGTTGAGGCCCGGGCTGACTCTGAAACAACGGCCGGCCGCGGAAGCCAACGGAAGGGCGGGGCGCCGCCACCCTCGGGAGATGGAGCGCGAGCTAGTTCGAGCCGGCGGCCGCGTTCGTCTGCGAAGCGAGCAGCAGGCGTGTGCCGCTATCGAGATGGATGTTCTTGCCGGCGGAGGTGATCACGCCGGCGCCAGCAGAGCCGGACGCCGCGCTGCTGAGGCTAAGGCCGCTGAGACCAAAAACGCCGCGGCTGCTCGAAGTGAGTTCGCCCGCGGCGTTCAATCCGCCGGCGGCACCGGACGAAGTGGCTGCTCCGACCGTGGAGCGGGCGGCGGTATCGAGCGTTTCCTGCGCGGCACCGGCGGCACTGCCGGCCGTACTGGCCACGCCACCCGCGGCGGCACCGGCTGCGGATGCCACGCCGCCAAGGGCGCCGCGCGGGCTGCCCATGCTGCTCTGCGTGACGGCCCCGCTGGCTGCGCCGCTGGCTTCCATATCCATATCGGCGCCGGAGAGAGGCGTACGAGGGGCGGCCATGGCCTGAATGGACATGTTCAGCGCAAGTTCTTCTCCGTGCTTCAGGTAGGCGCGATCAAACACAATCGCCAGGGCTGATTCGGCATCACCCTTGGCGCGGGCCGAAGCGCGTTCGACGTGGCCGACGAGCCTGGTGCCCTTTGGGACAACGACTCGTCCGGCGATCTTGACGGCTTCGGTGGCGCGGGCGGAGACCGTATCTCCAGGTTTTGCCTTTTTCGCGTCAACGCTGGAAGTCAGCTCCGCATGGACGACTGTGCCGGCGGGCAGACCGCTGCTGGCCGAGGCGTTCAAGGCGGCCGAGGCTCCAGCCTGACTTGGTTGCGTCTGGGCGGAAGCGGCTGCGGAAGCTTGGGCGGTGTCTTGCGCCGCCGAACGCGGAGCGGGGCCCATGGCCAAGGTCAAAGCGCCCGCGGACAAAAGCAAAAGGGCACAAACCGACCGCGTTGAAGCGTGTTTTCCGGCGTTTTCCATTGCACGTACCTCCCTTGCAGGCACCTCAAAGGCCGATCACGGACTCCTGAGAAAAGGAGCCGGGAGCGGTACCGTTTGATTGCCTCTGCCGCACGAAGATGGGCTGAGCTTAAATGATTGCTTTCAGGGAGGTTAGATGCGAGGGGAGGGGAAAGGGAGGCATGCTGTTTCCGCATCTCCGGTGCCAGGCGCCCTTGGCAGGCCGGACACGGACCACCGCAAGCCACGATGAAGGGCGCGAATGCGGCGCTTATGAGTTCAGGCGATGGAGGTCACCATGCGGCGTGCTCCGAACGAAAGCATCAGCCGCGTGATGCCGCTGAAAAGCATGCTAATGCCGACCAGCGTGCCAATGGCCCAGACGCTGCTAAAGGGCCAACCACGCCACACGATTGCGCCAAGAATCAGGCTGACGACGCCATCAAAAAGAATCCAGCCCCAGCCGGGATGGGGACGCAGGCGGACGCCTTCCACGATTTCGAGGATGCCTTCGATGAGCAGGTAAATGCCAAGGACAAGCGTCAGCGAAACAAGCCCAGCGAGCGGGTGCATCAGCAAATAGACGCCGATCCAGCCGTAGACGATGGCCAGCAGGATTTCGAGGAGAACGGCCTTTGTGCCGCGCGCGTGAAAGGCGTACACCAGGTGCATGATGGCGCTGAAGATGAGCAGCCAGCCGAAAACGGTGGTGATGGCGAGGCCGGCCATGCCTGGAACGGCGATGCCGGCAATGCCAGCAAGAATCATCAGAATGGCAATGGCGATGGACCAGCCAATGGACCTTTTGGCGAAGGTAAGTGGATGCATCTCCATGCGAAGGCTCCTTGATGGCGTGTCTCGCTGGGAGGAAGGTTACCGCGAGAGTGGCACCCGGCGAGACTGGCAGATACGACAGATGGCCTCACGGGTGGTGTGGAGTCTGGCGTGACTCGGCGCGAATCATGCTTGACGGCAGGAATTTGCAGACGAACAATGACGTAGCGCAACGCCAGGAGGACCGCATGAAAACCGACGCGTGCAGCAGGGGCAGCTCTCGGCGCCGTTTCCTTCAGACTTCGGCGGTGGCTTCCGCGGCCGTTGCGTTTCGTATCGTTACGGAACCGATGCTCGCCGCCGCGCAGCACAAGGAGAAGACATTTCATCCGGGCGCGGTGATCCTTGACGCCAACGAGAATCCCCTTGGTCCTTGCAAAGCGGCGTGCGGCGCCATTGACGAAATCGCCCCGCAGGGCGGGCGCTATTCGGATTGGCTCACGCGCGACCTCGCGAAGCTGTTCACGGAATCGCAGGGACTGAAACCGGACTACATTCGCGTGTATCCCGGTTCGAGCGAGCCGCTGCATTATTCGGTGCTGGCGTTTACCTCGGCGAGCAGGAGCTACGTGACAGCCGATCCCGGCTATGAAGCCGGCATGGGCGCGGCGAAGGTTTCAGGGGCGCGGGTGGTAAAAGTGCCGCTCACGAAGAACTACGAGCACGACGTGAAAGCGATGCTCGAAGCGGCGCCGGACGCGGGACTGTTCTACGTCTGCACGCCGAACAATCCGACGGGGACGCTGACGCCGCATTCGGCGATCGAGGAACTGGTGGCGCGAAAGCCAAAGGGCTCGGTGGTGATGGTGGATGAGGCGTATATCCACTTCGCGGAGGCGAGTTCCGCTCTCGACCTGGTAAAGGCTGATCAGGATGTGATCGTGCTGCGGACCTTTTCGAAAATATATGGGATGGCGGGGTTGCGGTGCGGGTTCGCGCTGGCGCGTCCGGATTTGATTGCGAAACTCAGCGCGCACGGCGGCTGGAACGCCATGCCGGTCACGGCCGTTGTGGCGGCAACGGCGTCGCTCAAGCAACCGGACCTCGTGGCGGAGCGGAAGGAGATCAATACGCGGATTCGGCAGAACACTTTCGATTGGCTGGACCGCCACGGGTACTCATACGTGCCGTCGGTTTCCAATTGTTTCATGCTGGATACGAAGCGGCCCGCAAAGGAAGTGATCGATGCGCTGGCCGCGAGGAACGTTTATATCGGTCGCATCTGGCCCGCTTGGCCGACCTACACGCGGATCACCGTCGGCACGCAAGCCGAAATGGATACGTTCGTGGCGGAATTTCAGGCGGTCATGACCGGTGCGAAGACTACCGGATACCGAGCGCCGTCGCGGCGGCCAAGCGCAACGCTCGATGGTTCCTGGCCGGCGGCGTAAGGGCGATTCTCCCTGGCCGGAAGTTTCGCCGAAGCTTGCGAATACAGGATTTCCCTTTCCGTTTCTGGGTGTTTTCGCGTAGCGCCGCACTTTGCGCGCGGCCAAATCGAGTTTGGCTCGCGGCATCCAAGGAAGAGTGGGCCTTCAGACCAGGCGGGCAACGGCTGGTGCAAGCCGTATCTGCGCCGCATCGCGCTGTAAGACCCATAATTCTCCGCTTAGGAAAGGACCTTAGGATGAAAGTGTCGAGGAGTGTTTTCTGGCTCCTGGCGATCTCGCTCTTGGCGGCGACGAGCGCCCTTGCCAGCCAAACCACGAAAGAACCGCTGCATCTCAACGAGAACGTCATGCTGGCCGGGCATACGCTGCGCTCGGGCGACTACCACGTCGAATGGGAGGGGCAAGGCCCGAGTGTAACTGTCAGCATTCTCCAGGGCGACAGAGTTGTTGCGGAAGCTCCAGCCCGCATCATGACGCAGCGGAACAAAGAAGAACAAAGCGGATACATCACGAGAGCCGCTTCCAACGGCGCGAAGACGCTTACCGGGCTGCTCTTCTCCGGCAAGGACTACTGGTTGCAGTTTTCAGCGCCGCAACAGGGCAGCAGCGCTTCCGGCAGCGGCAGGTAGGCCGGGACCAATCCGGTGATACAAAGCAGGGCCGCTGCGACGCGGCCCTGCTTCAGGTTTTGGGACGAAGCGGCCGGAGCCTGCCGCGACAGGCGGTTACTTTGGCGTGCCGTTATTTCCCACGCGCAGGTCGTTCGTGACGGAGAAAACGTTCGGCACCTGGTTTGCGCGGAGGCCGGCGAGGTTCTTATCGCCTTCGTTATCCACCACGCCAACCAGCGTCACGTGCCCGCTCTTCACGATGATGTGAATGGTGGGCAGTGCGGACCAGCCGTATTTGGAGAGGCTCGGTTCGGAATAGATGGCGCGGTATTCCGCGCGCCGGATTTGATCATCCATGGGCGATGGCGGCAGGACTTCGATATTGTTCACCACCTTTTCAACGCCGGTGACATTTTTGACTGCGGCTTCGGCGTCCGATTTCAGGGTTGGCCGCACGACCTGGCCCTCCAGGATGACGGTATCGCCTTCGAGGCGGTAAGCCAGGTTATCGAATACAGTGTAGTAGGGCAGCAGCAGAAGTTGGTGCCGCACTTCCTTGGTGATCTGTTGCTCGGTCCGCGGCTCCTGATTTTTTTGGGATGGCGCGGCGAAGGCGGAGGAGCCGGCCAGCGACCCGAGCAGCGCCGCGGTCACAACGAGGGCCCGAAGTTCCTTTGTCATAACTTCCTCCTCACGAAATCAACTGTGTTACCGGGTTCCTGGTAGTTAGATTCACGTCGCAGCAAAAGCGGTGCCCGGCGCGGCGGCAAAAGCGGATGCTAGAGTAAAGGCTATGCACGCTGTGGGGAATTTGCGGCCGCAACTTCCTTCCGTGACCGGTGTTATCGAAGGTATCGGCACGCTGACGGCGGCTCGGGTGAGCCGGTGCTGATCATCGCGCATCGCGGCGCCTCGGGGCACGCGCCGGAAAACACGATCGCGGCCTTCCGCAAGGCCGTGGCACTGGGCGCCACGTTTATTGAAACCGATTTGCAGCTCTCGAGGGACGCGCGCTTCGTGGCGATCCACGATGAAACCCTGAACCGCACGACCAGCGGGCAAGGCGCGGTGCATGACCTCACGCTGGCCGAGCTTCGCCGGCTGGATGCCGGCTCCTGGTTCGGGAGCGAATTCGCGGGCGAGCGCATTCCGACGCTCGAGGAGATTCTGGAATTTGCAAGGAAAAACGATGTTGTTTTTTATCTCGAGCTGAAGCCTCAAGGCTCTTGGGGCGGCGAACACGCGCTCATCGGGGCCTTGCGGGAATCGGGGGAAATCGCGCGAACGGTCGTGATTTCGTTTGATCCTTCGGTGCTTGCGGCGCTCCGCAAAACGGAGCCGACGCTCATGACCGGCCTGCTCTTTGACGGCCAAATCGAGCAGCCGTTCGAACGGGCCGTGGAAATTGGCGCGCGGCAGCTTGCGGTTCGGGGCGATCTGGTTTCGCCCTGGATGCTTGCGGAAGCGCGGCGGCGAGATTTACAGGTGGTCTGCTGGACCGTGAATCACCCGGCGCACATGCGGCTGCTGATCGCGGCGGGTGTGGACGGAATCATGAGCGACTACCCGGAGCGGCTCGCCGCGGCCGTTGCCAAGGGCGAGCGGGGCGCGACGGGCGCGAGCTCATCCGAGGCGGGTCCCTCCGCCGGCTAGCAGGGCGAAGAGCTGCACGAATTTCCGCGGCGGCAATTGCTCGGCGCGGGCTTCCGAGGGAATGGAAAGCTCGGCGAGAGCCGCGCGAATCGCCTCGGGGCGCGCGCGCGGTTTCAAATTGTTGGCGAGCGTTTTCCGTTTTTGCGCGAAGCAAAGTTTAATGAAATCGAGAAAGCGCGGTTCGTCCGCCACGGGGCAGGTGGCGCGCTCGCCTGGGAGCCGCAGCGAAACGAGCGCGGAGCCGACCTCGGGCGGGGGACGGAAGGCGCCGCGCGGAATTTTCAGCGGGATATTCGGCCGGGAGAAGTATTGCGTCAGGACGGAAAGATAGCCGTAGTCTCGCGTTCCGGGGCGCGCGGCGAGCCGGAAGGCCACCTCGAGCTGAACCACGATATGAATTTCATCGATGATGTCGGCGAACTGGAAGAGGCGGTGCAGAATCGGCGAGGTAATGTAGTAGGGCAGGTTGCCGTAAATTCGGGCGCGGCGGCCGGCGGCAATGGCCGCGAAATCGGCCTTGAGGACATCGCCCGGCACAATCGTCAGGTTGGGGGTCTCGGCCGCAAGGTCTTCGAGACGGCGAACGAGGGCGGGGTCCAGTTCGATGGAATGGACGGGCTCGCCGGCGACCGCGAGCGCGCGCGTCATTTCGCCGTGGCCCGCGCCGATTTCAATCCAGCAGGAATTAGCGGTTTTCTGGCGGGCGACGCCCATCGAATGGGCTGAAGTCCCGATCGAACGCGCAATCTTCTCGCGCCATCCGGGATCCGTGAGGAAGTGCTGTCCCAGCTTCTGTCGCGCCATCGCGCAACACTACCACATCCGCCGAACGCCTTCTGCATGCTTCGGGCGCGCAAGCAAAGTTATAATCTTTCCATGCGAATCGCCGCCGCGCTTTTGCTTTTGTGCCTGCCGAGCCTGGCGGCGTCGCAGGCGCCTGGGGCGAAGGAGATCTTCGAGGAGGGGCAAGAGGCACAGCGCGCCGGGAACTATCAGCTGGCGGCCGCCAAGTTCGCAGAGGCGCTGCGGCTCGATCCGCAGCTGATAGCGGCGCGCGCCAACCTGGCGGTGGCGTACTCTTCGCTGGGGCGCTTCGACGAGGCAATCGAGCAGTACCAACTGGCGCTCGCGAGGTTTCCCGAGAATTTCGATCTACGCCGGAATCTGGCGCTGGTGTACTACAAAAAGGGAGCCTTCGCGGAGGCGGCCGCGTTGTTCTTGGCCTTGGTGAAGTTGGTGTCAAGCGATTTTTTGATTTTTCGCGATGAATAACGTTTTTTTAGAGGATGGAGGACTCTCAGTACGCCTGCGTGTGCTTGCCGTTTCTCGCAGGCGGCGCCTCTTGGCAGGGGACCCAACTCCAGGGCGGATGGCGGACGGCGCCTTGACGCAGCAGACCGGCTTGGCTAGCGTACGAAAGGCATGCGAATCCTGTTTGTGGCGGCGGAAGGGCTGCCCTACTCGAAAACCGGCGGCTTGGCGGATGTTATCGAAGCCTTGCCGAAAGAACTGGCGGCGCTCGGACACGAAGTGGCGGTGGTGTTGCCGCGGTATCGCGGGACGAAAGCCACGACGGCGGTGATGCCGAGCGTAACGGTTCCTATGGGAACGAGGCTGCGCTTTCCTGCCGTAGCCGATGGTGCGCTGCTGCACGGCGTGCGCTACTTCTTCGTGGACGATCCGGAATACTTCGACCGTGGCGGCATCTATGGCGATGCCGCCGGCGATTTTCCGGACAATCCGGAGCGTTACAGCGAGTTTTGCCGGACCGCGATTGAAATTGTAAAGCATGTGTGGCCGGCGGACGTGCTGCACTGCCATGACTGGCAGACGGCGCTGGTTCCGGTGCTGCTGCGGACTTCCTATAGCAGCGATCCCATCGCCAAAGATTTGCCCGTGGTGTTCACGATTCACAACCTGGGGTACCAGGGGCTCTTCGAGCCGGAGGCGCTGGAGCGCGCGGGGATTCCGCGTGCGGTGTTTCATCCGGACGGGCTGGAGTTTTTCGGTAAGGTCAATTTTCTGAAGGGCGGGCTGGTTTTCGCGGATTACCTGACGACCGTGAGTCCGACGTACGCGAAGGAGATTTGCACGCCGGAATACGGCTACGGGCTGGATGGAGTGATGCGTGCGCGGAGCGATCGCCTGGCCGGCATACTGAACGGCGTGGATTATTCGGCGTGGAATCCGGAGAAAGACAAGCTGATCGCCATGAAGTATTCGGCGAAGGATTTGAGCGGCAAGCGGGTTTGCAAGCAGGATTTGCTGGAGACTTTTGGAATCGCGCGCGAGCACGCGGGGCGGCCGCTGATTGGGATCGTCTCGCGCTTCGCGGATCAGAAAGGTTTTGATCTGATCGCGGAGCGCGCGCACGACCTGATGCGGATGGAGCTGACGCTGGCGGTGCTGGGGACGGGCGAACGGAAATATGAGGAGTTGTTCCGCGCGCTGGCGGCGGCGTACCCGGGACGTGCGGGAGTGAAGATCGCCTACGACAACACGCTGGCGCACAAGGTGGAAGCGGGCGCGGATGTGTTTCTGATGCCGTCACGCTACGAGCCGTGCGGCTTGAATCAGATCTACAGCATGAAGTATGGTACGGTGCCGGTGGTTCGGGCGACCGGCGGATTGGAAGACAGCGTGGAGCAGTTCGATCTGGAACACGGCACCGGAACCGGGTTCAAGTTCAGCGAGTACTCGAGCGGCGCCATGCTGTATGCGGTGCGCCAGGCGCTGCAACATTTTGTGGACGAAGGCATCTGGCAGCGGATTCAGTTGAACGGAATGGCGAAGGATTTTTCGTGGAAGGGGCCGGCCGCCGAATACGTGAAGGTGTATGAGGCGGCACGCGCGGCGCGAGGGTTAGCGCCCGTGCAACGGCCGGCCGGAAAGGCGCCACGAAACCAAAAGCCTGTTGCAACATCTAATTAACCTGGAACGAGGAGAGGTAAAAGCGGGGCTGCCGCAGGGCAGGTCCGCGGGGAAAAAACAATATGGCTGAAAACATTCCAGCGGTGAACGACGGAAACTTTGAGGCGGAAGTCCTGGCGGCGAGCAATTCGCAGCCCGTGATGGTGGACTTTTGGGCGGAATGGTGCCGCCCGTGCCACATGCTCGCGCCGACAGTGGCGGAAGTGGCGCACGACTATTCCGGGAAGCTGAAAGTGGTGAAGCTAAACGTGGATGAGGCGTTCAATTCCGCGGGGCGGTACAACATCCGCGGCATTCCAACGCTGCTCGTCTTCAAGAACGGGCAGGTGGTGGAGCAGATTGTGGGCGTGAAGCCGAAAGACGAAATCACCAAGGCCGTGGACCGGCATCTGACGAGCGCGTAAAGGGGCGTCGCGGGCGCGGAAACGCGGCAATTAGAATTAGAATCTGTAAGGAAGCAGGGCGTTGCGGAGTGAGCCGGAACACCCTGCTTTTTTTGCGCGCAGGGTGATACCTTTCTGAAGGCCATGAGAGCCCGGAGCGCGAAACGTGCACGGCACGCCGAATGCGCCGCAGCCGCGCGGCTTGCTCCGTGGCGCATTTGCGTCGCGCGGACGGGGTCCAGGCCGGGGCGCTTGTGATTTGCGCGCCGCGAGATGAGGTGCGCGCCGAAAGCGCCGCGGCGGTTCGCGATCTTCGCGCTTCTTACCGTGCGGTGTTCTGGATCCTGGTGGCTTGCGCGGGCCTGCTGCCGGGGTGGGCGTATCGCCACGCAATGAACCCGGACGGCATATCCTACATCGAGCTGGCGTGGGCCAGCGTGCACCAAGGCGTCCATGCGCTGGTGAACGGCTACTGGAGTCCGCTGTATCCGTTCTTGCTGAGTGTTTTCTTCCGGATTTTTCATCCGGTTCCGCGCGCGGAATTCACGGCCGTCCATTTTTTCAACGTCGCGTTGCTCTTCCTAAGCGCCGCTGGATTCGAATCTTTCTTGGGCGAACTGATCCGTGCGCGGCGCGCCTCCGGCGGCAATCACACGGGCAATGCCGCGATCTCAGCGGGAACCATGCGCCTGGCCGGCTGCTTGCTGTTCGTGTGGGCGGCGCGGTTCTGGCCAGGAACGACCACGGTGAGCCCGGACGTGCTGGTAGCCGCGGCGGTGTTTTTCGCGACCGGATTGCTGCTGCGCATTCGCGCGGGGCGCGCCCATTCATGGCATATGGCACTGCTCGGAGGGATTCTCGGATTGGGCTACCTGGCGAAAACGGCAATGTTTCCGCTGGCGTTTGTCTTTCTGCTCGCGGCATTTGCGGAGATGAAAAGCGCGGGCTTGCGGGTGAAGGTGGCACTTGCGAGAACGGCGCTGGCCGGAGTTGTGTTCGCGGGGATTGCGGTGCCCTACGTGGCGGCGCTCTCGGCGCAAAAGGGAAGAGTGACTTTTGGCGACGCGGGGCGAATCGCGTACGCGGAATACGTTGACGGCGCGACGAAACTTGTGCACTGGCACGGTGAGGCGGGAACCGGCACGCCCGCGCATCCCACGCGGCAGATTTCGAGCGATCCGGCGGTGTATGAGTTCGCGGCGCCGATCGGAGGCAGCTATCCGCCGTGGTACGACCCGTCGTATTGGTATGAAGGCGTGCGCGCGCCTTTTTTGCCGAGCCGCCAAGGCAGGGCGCTGCTGCGCTCCGCGGGCCAGTATTTCAAGTTATTCTCGCGGACCGGAGCGCTGTGGGTCGCGCTGGCCCTGCTGGCCGTTGCAAGGCGAAGCCTGCGCTGGGGCGGCTTCGCGGCAGGGACGTGGTGGGGAATGGCGCCGGCGATCGCGGCGCTTGCGATGTACGCGCTGGTGCTGGTGGAAACGAGATACGTTGCTCCGTTCTGCGTTGTGCTGCTGGTCTGGTTGATTGCGAAGTTGCGGATTTCCGATCGCGCGACGCGGCTGGACGCGCTGTGCATCCGGCTGGCGCTGGTGGTCACGCCGGCTCTGGCGCTGGCGTTTGGATTGGAGCGCGATGCAAGCGCAGCGCTGCACGAGCGTCCGGACGCGGAGTGGATAGCGGCGCAAGAGCTGAACCGGGCCGGATTGGTGAACGGCGCGAGGGTCGGGTACATCGGGACGGGTTTGGACGCGTATTGGGCGCATTTGGCGGGGGCGCGGATTGTGGCTGAAATCCCCGAGGCGGAGGTTGCGCGATACATCGCCGCGGCGGAAGCGAAAAAGAGAGAGGTTTGGCAATGCTTCGCCAGCAGCGGAGCGCAAGCGGTCGTGACCCGAAACACAGCGGCCGCTAACGCGGCCGATGGCTGGCAGCCGATCGCGGGCACGCCATATTTTGTGTTGAAACTGCCGGCGGAGAGACCATGACTTCGCGCACGCTTCGGGCGGAAGCCGGGCGGGACGAGAAGCGGGGAATTCCGCGGTTTTCAGGAGCAGGAGAGCGAAGGAATGACAAGCAGCGGAGCGGAACATGGCGGCGGGGAGAAGCGACGGTGCCCGTGGGCGACGAATGCATGGAACATTCCTTATCACGACGAAGAGTGGGGAGTGCCGGTGCACGACGACCGAAAACTTTTTGAGTTTTTGATTCTGGAGGGAGCGCAGGCGGGATTGAGCTGGGACACGATTTTGAAGAAGCGGGCGCGATACCGGGAGGTGTTTGAGGGCTTCGAGCCGGCGAAAGTAGCGCGGTTTGACGGGCGGAAGGCGCGAGAGCTGCTCAGGGATCGGGGAATTGTGCGGAACAAATTGAAAGTGAGGTCGGCGATTGCGAACGCGCGCGCGTTTCTCAAGGTGCAAGAGGAGTTCGGGAGTTTTGACCGGTACATTTGGGGATTTGTGGGCGGAAGGCCGAAGCAGAACGCGCGGGATGGGCGGCGGAAAGCGCCGGCGAAGACGAAGGAATCGGACGCGATGAGCAAGGATTTGCGGAAGCGCGGATTCCGGTTTGCGGGGTCCACGATTTGCTATGCGTTCATGCAGGCGGTCGGGATGGTGAATGATCATACGGTGGAATGTTTCCGATACTCGCAACTGAAGGGATAAAAGAAGGCGGCACGGCAAGGGCGGGCGGCGCGGGGTAGAATGGGCGGGCGGTAACAGGCGTTAAAATTGATTTCTGCTTACGGAGGAGAGGAACGGATCAATGGCGAAGAAGGCGACGGCGACGGATGCGGAGTTGTTGATGAAGCTGTATGACCTGCGGCGAGAGCCGGAAATGCGGAAGGCGCGAGACTGGTGGCTTACGAAATTCTGGCCGAACAGCGCCGAAGATTTCATGAAGGTAGCGCAGGGGATGGGAACGGCGGAGAACAACTGGCTGCGGCAGGTAAGCAGTTACTGGGGAATGGCCGCGGGGTTTGTGAAGAGCGGGCTGATCAATGTGGATTTGTTTTTGCAGCCGGCGATGAGCGGGGAAATGTTTTTTCTGTTTGCGAAGGTGCAGCCGTTTCTGAAGGATTTGCGGAAGCAACTCGATGATCCGGAGGTGTTTCGTAACGTGGAGGAAGTGATTCACAGCACGAAGTACGGGCGGAATCGAATTGCGTTCATAGGAAAGCGAGTGGCGATGCTGAAGGAGAAAATGGCGGCGGGGAGGGCGTGAGCGCGGGATGGGGATATCAGGGCTGCTGAAATGAGGCAGGGGATCGGGGAGTTCGAATTGCGTGCTAGTGGCAGGAGGCGCTGCCGGCGTCGGTGAAGGTTTTTCCGGGCTCGGGCTACTACGTTCATGCCACCGAAGCGTCCCCCCATCCCGAGTGGGCGTTAGCCAGCGCGCGGCGTTTAGAAACCCTCGCCCCGGCTGCAGGCCATCTGGTGCATATGCCCGCGCACACCTATATGCGCGTGGGAGACTATTCAGCAGCGGCCCACAGCAATGCGGTCGCGGCCGACGCAGACCGGAAATATCTGCGCGAGAGCGGCACAATGGGCAGCATGTACGACATGATGTATTACTGCCACAACCTCTATTTCCTCGCAGCCAGCTATAACATGCTAGGCGATTTCGCCCGCGCCAAGCAGGCCGCGGATGAATTGGCTGCTCATGCCGGTCCCATGGTGCACGACATGCCCGTGGCCGAAGTCTACATGCCCTATCCAATTTTCGTGCTCGTACGCTTTCATCGTTGGGATGACATCCTGAAGCTGCCTTCGCCGAACGCCGGGCTCGCTATGACCACGGCGTTCTGGCATTTCGCTCGTGGAAATGCCTTTGCCGCAAAGGGTCAGATTACGATGGCAGAGGCTGAACGAAGAATTCTGGAGACTGCGCGCAATGAAACACCTAGCGACACAGAGTTCAGCTTTTTCTTCAACAAGGCCCAAATCTTTCTAGACCTCGCCGAGAGTATCTTGGATGCCCGGATTGCCGCCGCAAAGAGTGAGCGCGAACAGGCCATCAAGGATTGGGAGAAGGCGGTGGGAATCCAGGACAGATTGAATTATGGTGAGCCGCCCGAATGGTTTTATCCGGTTCGTGAGTCTCTCGGTGGCGCATTGCTGCTAAATGGCGAAGCGGAGCGAGCGGAAGCTGTATTTCGCTCCGATCTGGAACAGTATCCTCGAAATCCACGGTCGCTTTTTGGCCTTATGAAGAGTCTGGAAGCGCAGAAAAAGAGCGCCAACGTGGAAGAGGTTCGAAGAGAATTTGAGGCCGCTTGGAAAAACGCGGACGTGCCGCTCGAACTTGGAGACTTGTAGGGCACGGATCTAAACGACCCGGCACGTTCTCCTGCCCGCCAGCAGGATCAGCTGTTCATCCCACCGACACGAGAGCGAGCGACCGGGCGCGTAATTGCTCCCGGGTCGCAGAGCGGCAGCCTTACCGCAGGCGCAAGAGAAGCCAGGAACTCCAAACAAACGGACGCTTGACAACGGCGCGCAATCCACTACCATATGGTTGTGAATAGTCTGGACACAACCTTTTCCGCTCTGTCTAGTGCAACGCGGCGGGCGATGATCGAACGGCTCTCCCGTGGACCTGCGCCGGTGCATGAGTTGACGGAATCGTTTGCTCTCTCGCAGCAGATGATCTCAAAACACATTGCCTGCCTGGTGCGGGCGCGGATGGTGACCAAGAGGAAGCGCGGACGAGAGAGCGTGTGCGCGCTGAGGCCAGAGGCGATCAAGACGGTCAGCGACTGGGCGGCGAACTATCGGCGGTTCTGGGAAGAGAGTCTCGAGAAGTTGGATGTGGTCGTGAATCAAATGAAGAAAGCAGAGGTCAGAAATGGCAAAAAACAGGGTTAACGAGAAAGAACGGATGGTGATCACCAGGGTTTTTGACGCTCCTCGCGCATTGGTTTGGAAGGCGTGGACAGACCCGCAGTATGTGATGCAGTGGTGGGGGCCGAAGGGTTTTACCGCGCCGGTTTGCAGGATTGATTTTCGCGTTGGAGGAAAATTTCTTTGCTGCATGAAATCGCCGGACGGGCAGGAGTTCTGGAGCGGCGGGGAGTACCACGAGATCGTTCCGCAGGAGAAGATCGTGTACTCGATGTACTTTGCCGACGCGAAGGGGAACAAGGTGGAGGCTTCGCACTATGGAATTGAACATGAGGCGATAGAGGATGCGCACGACGTGGTCATTTTTGAGGATCTTGGAGACGGCCGGACAAAGGTCACCTTGACCGGCAATGAAAGCATGGAAGAGGCGACGAAGAGCGGTCAGCTCGAGGGCTGGAATGAGATTCTCGAAAAGGTTGCCGCAGTCGTTGCGGAGCTGGCGAAGAAGGAATAAGCAAGCGGAGTCTTTCGACGAATCTTCGCAGAAGAGACACCGCAGTGGCCAGGCGGCGAAAGCTCCGTTAGGAACGGGCTTCATGCCGCCTGCCGTTGTTATTGCGCCGCGCAGAGCGGGAGGGATTTGGCCGAAAAGCGGAGCAAGCCGTCGGAAAGGGCCGGCCGGGCTGCTTTGTTTTTTCTTTCGGCGGCAAATCCGCTAGAGTGAGGAGATGGCTGGCCCAATCCTTGACCGACGGAGGGTGTTATGAGGCGGGGGCCGAAGCGCTGGCGAGGGCCGGCAATGGTGAAGGTCCCGATGAATCTGGCGCCGAAGCGTGCCGTGCAATCCGCGGTGGTGATGCTGGTGTTGGCCGCGACGGGGCCATTGGCCGGAGCGCAGCGGACGCCGCTTAGGCCAGGGTGGAACATGTTTTCTCCGCAGCAGGATGTACAGATTGGAAGGCAGGCGGCGGCGGACGCGGAGCGCAAGCTGCGACTCTGCAATGATCCGAAGGCGGATGCGTACCTGACGGAACTGGGAAAGAAATTAGTCGCGAAGCTGCCGACAAACGGCGTGGATTATCCGTGGGAATTCCATTGCGTGAACGACAAAGCGATCAATGCGTTCGCGCTGCCGGGCGGTTTCGTTTTCGTGAACCGCGGGGCCATTGAGGCGGCGGATGACGAAGCGCAACTCGCCGGCGTGATGGCGCATGAGCTTTCGCACGTGGCGCTGCGGCACGGGACAAATCAAGCGACGAAGGCGGAAGCGGCGCAGGGGATTCTGGGGATAGCCGGCGGGATTTTTGGCGGCTCGGTTGGCGGAGCGCTGATCACGCAACTCGGGAGCTTCGCGGCGGGCGGCGTGCTGCTGAGGTATTCGCGTTCGGCGGAATCGCAGGCGGACGTGATGGGAACGCAGGTGCTTTACGACGCAGGGTACGACCCGCGGGCGCTGGCGCAGTTTTTCGAGAAGCTGGAAGCGGAGAGCAAAGGAAAGAATCCGCCGGAGTTTTTCTCGGACCACCCGAGTCCGGAGCATCGCGTCGAGCGCGTCCAGGAGGAAATCGAAAAGCTGGGCGGGGTGCCGGCAAACGCGAAGAAGGATTCGCCGCAATTCGAGGCGATCAAGAGGGAATTACTGGCGCTTCCCGCGCCGCCACAAGCGGGCAAGCCCGGCGGACCGGTGCCGGCTCCTTCGGCAAACCTGACGCCGTACCACACGGATCTGTATTCGCTGCGGTATCCAGAGAACTGGAAGCGGTATCCGGACGGCGACGGGAAGGGAGCCTCGTTCGCGCCGGACGGCGGAATCGTGCAGACGACGAGCGGAGCGGGCGCGCTGGCGTATGGATTGATTGTGCGCGTGGATGCGGAGCAGGGAAGCACGGGCGACGCAGGCGCCTTGCAGGAGGCGACGCAGAAGCTGATCGACGGGCTGAAGAACTCGAATGCCAGCCTGAAGGTGAAAGAGCAGTCGCGCAGCACGCTGAGCGGGCAGGCGGCGCTTTCGACGTATCTCAGCAACGAATCGCCGCTGGGCGGCAAAGAAACGGATTGGATGATGACGACACTGCGCGCGGAGGGGCTCGTGTATTTCGTTTGCGTGGCGCCGGAGAGGGAGTTTGGGAAGTACCAGAAAGCGTGCTCGGCGATTTTTGACAGCGTGCAACTGCCGAGGTGAGTGTTGAGGCGGGCGCCGCGTTCCTTTCCCGGAAGCTGCCGCACGATGCCCAAGCCTTGCCCGCAGACGATAGCAATCTGAGGGCTGGATGACAAAGACTCCGCTGCTTCAGCGGTTAGAAATTCACCGAATCAGCAACCTTTGAGATCATTTGACGGCGTGCTCAGGCGTTTCCGGCATTTCGTCAACAACCGGTTCGCGGTGATGCTGCGTGTAGACTTCCGCGGCGCGAGCGAGCGCGTCAGCGATGCTGGGACAGATATTTTCGCGGCCGACGTGGCGTTCGAATTCGGCTTGATGCATGAGCGCGGCGGGCTGCTCGCGGGCGCCGCAGAGCAGCAGGGAACGGCCGGAAGCGTGGAGAGTGTCGGCGAGGTCGCGCAAGGCGCCGAGGCCGGTGGCGTCAATCGCCGTCATATTGCGCAGGCGAAGGATGACGATGGGCGGCAGAGAGCCGAGCCGGTCCAGGATTTCATTGAATTTGTCGGTGGCACCGAAGAGAAACGGGCCATGGACGCGAAACACGGTGACGTAGGGAGGAATATCCTTGCCTTGCAGGATGTGAGCGCGGCCGTCTTCGACATAGTCCTGGGTGACTTGCGTGACGGTGGTGGTGCGGGAAACCTTGCGGATGAACATGAGGGCGGCGAGGACCATGCCGACCTCGACCGCAAAGGTGAGGTCGGTGACTACGGTGAGGATGACGGTCAGGAACCAGACGGAAATGTCGGCCTTGGTGAGTTTAAGGATTTCCGGAATTTCGTGCCATTCACCCATGTTGTACGCCACGATCATGAGGATGGCGGCGAGGGCCGCGAGCGGAACGTTCTTGACGAGCGGAGCGGCGAAGAGAACGACGGCAAGAAGCGTAAGCGCGTGAATCATGCCGGCAACGGGAGTTTTGGCGCCGGAGCGAACGTTGGTGGCGGTGCGGGCGATAGCCCCGGTGGCCGGCAGGCCGCCGAAGAAAGGTGAAGCGATGTTGGCGACGCCCTGGCCAATGAGTTCGACGTTGGGATTGTGCTTGTCATTGCTCATGCGGTCGGAAACGACGGCGGACATCAGTGATTCGATGGCGCCGAGGATGGCGACCGTGAACGCCGGCGAGAGCAGTTGGCGGAGGACGTCGTAGTGAATCCGGGGAGCGGCAATGGCCGGGAGACCGCTGGGGATGCCACCGAAGCGCGTGCCGATGGTTTCGACGGGGAGGCGCAGAAGGACCACGGCCGCCGTGGCGCCGAATGTGACGAGGATGGCGCCGGGGACGCGCTTGGCGTATTTCAAGCAGAACACCATAACAGCAATCGAGATCAGTGACACCGCCGTTGCCGAGAGGGACATGGTGTTCCAGGCGCGGGCATAGGCCTGCATGCGGTGGAAGAAATCACCGGGGACGTGATCCATCCGGAGGCCCAGGAGGTCGCGAATCTGCGTGCTGGCGATAAGGATGGCGATTCCGTTGGTGAAGCCAATGATCACCGGACGGGGGAAATACTTGACGGCCGTGCCGAGGCCCGTGACGCCGAGGAGAATGAGGAGGACGCCTGCCATCAAGGTGCAAGTGAAGAGGCCGTCGATGCCGTACTTTGCGACGATGCCAGCGACGACGACAACGAAGGCTCCGGTGGGGCCGCCGATTTGCGTTTTCGAGCCGCCAAGAGCAGAAATCAAGAAGCCGGTGACGATGGCGGTGTAGATGCCGGCCTGGGGTGAGACTCCGGAGGCAATGGCGAAAGCCATGGCCAGGGGAAGGGCAACGAGGCCGACGGTAACTCCCGCAAGCAGGTCAGAGAGGAATTTGTGGCGGTTGTAATCGCGGAGAAGAAGGATTGATTTTGGCGTCCACGCGGCGATGGCAGGGTTCATGGAAAGGTTCCAGGGTCAAACGGATTGCAAAGAGGATAGCAGGCGGGCGGCGTCGCGGCGAGTTGCCATCGAGCAGCGTGACGTGAAGGGAATCAGCGGCTTCAGGCAGTAGGACCCACGGGTGTGTCCATGGCGTGCTTGGAGTGCGCTTTCGCGGAGTGTTCCAGGGGAGCGGGCGCGGGGGTTTCGGGTTTCCAGCGCAGGATGGGTTTGCGGGCGGCGCCGACTTCGTCGAGACGGCGAACGCGCGTGGTGTGAGGCGCGGCCTTAACGAGTTCCGGCGAGTCGGCGGCTTCCTGGGCGATCGAGCGCATGGCATCAATGAAGAGGTCACATTCTTCGCGGGATTCGGATTCGGTGGGCTCGATCATGAGCGCGCCGGGGACAATTAAGGGAAAGGCGGTTGTGTAGGGATGGAAGCCGTAGTCGATAAGGCGCTTGGCGATATCCATGGTGTTGACGCCGTTTTTCTTCTGCAAGGCGTCGCTGAAAACGACTTCGTGCATGGAGGGCAGGGAATAGGGAAGCTCGTAGACGCCCTCGAGGTGGTGCCGGATGTAGTTGGCGTTGAGAACGGCGTCTTCGGTGGCCTGGCGAATGCCGGGGCCGTAGGCGAGGATATAGGCGAGGGCGCGGACGAGAACGCCGAAGTTGCCGGAAAAGGCTTTGACGCGGCCGATGGAATCGGGACGAACGGTTTCGAGGGCGAGGCGGCCACCATCCTTTTCGACGAGGATGGGAATGGGGCGAAACGGCTCGAGGATTTTCTTCATGGCCACGGGACCCGCGCCAGGTCCGCCGCCGCCGTGCGGAGTGGAAAAAGTCTTGTGCAGGTTGAGGTGCATGACGTCCACGCCGAGATCGCCGGGACGCACCACGCCGGCGAGAGCGTTCATATTGGCGCCGTCCATGTAAAGCAGGGCGCCCTTGGCGTGGAGAATTTCGGCGATTTCCGGAATGCGCTGCTCGAAGATGCCGAGCGTCGAGGGATTGGTGATCATCAGCGCGGCGACATCGCCGGTGACTTGCTCGCGGAGTTTTTCGACGTCGATTTGGCCGTGGGATTCGGAACGGATGTTCTCGACTTCGTATCCGGCGATGACGGCCGTGGCGGGGTTGGTGCCGTGGGCGGAATCGGGGATGAGAACTTTTTTGCGCGGATTGCCTTGCTTTTGGAGATAGGCGCGGATGAGCAGGAGTCCGGTGAGTTCGCCTTGCGCTCCGGCGGCGGGCTGGAGCGTGATGGCATCCATGCCGGTGATTTCGAGCAAGCACTGCTCGAGCAGCCGCAGGATTTTGAGGCAGCCCTGAGAGAGGTCCTGGGGCTGGTAGGGATGTTCGGTGGCGATGCCGGGGAGGCGCGCGACAAGCTCGTTGACGCGCGGATTGTACTTCATCGTGCAGGAGCCGAGCGGATACATGCCGAGGTCGATGGCGTAGTTCCAGGTCGAGAGGCGCGTGAAGTGGCGCAGCACTTCGATTTCGCTGACTTCCGGGAATCCCTGGACGCCTTCACGGCGATAGTGGCCGCCGAGCGCGCGAGCGGGATCGGCGGCGGGCACGTCGAGCGGGGGAAGGTCGAACGCGCGCTTGCCGGGCGAGGATTTTTCGAAGATCAGACCTTCGTTCTGGTTGGTGTGGCGCGTGGCTTTTTTGATTGTGCTGTTCATCGAATCGCTTTCGCTCAGAGCGGCTGCTCGAGCGCACGCCGCAGAGCGGCGACAAAACGCTCGATTTCGGCGCGCGAAGTGGTTTCCGTGACGCAAACGAGGGCGTGCTTGGTCAATTCCGGGTAAGCCGTGCCGAGGACGTAGGGCCCGATGATTTTTTCGCGGAGAAGGGCGGCGTTGGCAAGCTTGACGGAGCGCGGAAGCTCGACGGTGAATTCGTTGAAAAAGGGCGCGGAGAACGCCCGGCGCACGCCGGGGAGCTTTTCGAGTTCCCCCAGGGCGAACTGGGCTTTCGAGAGGTTCTGGTGCGCCATTTCGCGGAGGCCTTCCTTGCCGAGAAGCGAAAGATGCACGGTGGCCGCGAGGGCGCAGAGCGCCTGATTGGTGCAGATATTGGACGTGGCCTTTTCGCGGCGGATGTGCTGCTCGCGCGTGGCGAGCGTCAGAACGAAGCCGCGGCGGCCTTCGCTGTCGGTCGTTTGTCCGGCGAGGCGGCCGGGCATCTGACGGATAAATTTTTCGCGCGAGGCAACCACTCCAGCAAAAGGACCGCCATAGCTGGGCGGCAGGCCGAAGCTTTGCGCTTCCATGGCGACGATATCGGCTTCGGCGGGCGGCTGGAGAAGGCCGAGAGAAACGCCTTCGGTAATGGCAACGACAAGGAGCGCGCCGGCGGCGTGGACGGCGCCGGCGAGTTCGGCGGGATTTTCGATCGCGCCGAAGAAGTTGGGGGATTGCACGACGACGGCGGCGACATCGTCTTTGAGCGCGCGTTGGAGAGCGCCGGTGTCGAGCGTGCCAGTCTTCTCGTACGGCAGTTCTTCGATGGCGAGGCCGGAGTTCTGGGCGTAGGTCCTCATCACATCGCGGTATTCGGGATGGAGCGAGCGAGCGACAAGCACGCGCTGGCGCGCGGTGATGCGCTCGGCCATCAGCACAGCCTCGGTTGTGGCCGTCGAGCCGTCCCACATGGACGCGTTGGCCACCTCCTGGCCGGTGAGCTGGCACATCAGCGTTTGAAACTCGAAGACGGCTTGGAGCGTGCCCTGGGAAATCTCCGCTTGATACGGCGTGTAGGAGGTAAGAAATTCGCCGCGCTGAATGATGGCGTCGGTGACCACGGAGCGCAGATGGTTGTAAACGCCGGCGCCGAGAAAGCTCGTATAGCCGGAGGAATTCTCGGCGGCGCGCTGCTGGAAATAGTCGATAACTTCGGATTCGGAAAGCGGCCCGGGCAATTGCAGAGTGCGCTTCAGGCGAAAGCGCTCCGGGATGGAAGAAAAGAGTTCATCGATGGACTTTGCGCCGATAGCGGCGAGCATCTCCTGGCGTTCGGCCGGGCTCTTGGGGAGGTAACGCATCAGGCGGAGGCGTCCTGACCTTTCTCGGCGATAAATTTTTCGTAGGCGGCCGCGTCCATGAGCGCGTTTACTTCCGCCGGGTTGGCGAGGCGCACTTTGATGAGCCAAGCCGAGCCGTGCGGGTCGCTGTTGATTTTCTCCGGCGCATTCTGCAACTCGCCATTGGCTTCGAGGACTTCGCCGGCCGCGGGAGCGTAAATCTCGCTGACGGCTTTGACGGATTCGACGGTGCCAAAAGACTTGCCCGTTTCGATTTTGGTTCCTGGTTTCGGCAGCTCGACGAAGACCACATCGCCGAGTTCGTGCTGGGCGTAGTCGGTGATGCCGACGGTGGCGACGCCGTTAGCGAGGCTGATCCACTCATGATCCTTGGTGTAGCGATACTGCGCGGGATACGCCATCGAATCCTCCGGTTCCTTCAGTTCTTGGGCGCACTCTGTTGCGCGAGCGGTTTCGGCCGCTTGTAAAACGGCGTCGGCACGACCTGCGCCTTGCACTTCTGCCCGCGAATTTCGACATAAACCGGCGTGCCTGGGGCGGCCATTGCGGGCGGCAGATACGCAAGCGCGATATTCTTGCACAAAGTCGGGGAAGGAGAGCCGCTGGTGACCACGCCGACGCGTTCACCCCTTTCATTGAAACAGGCGTATCCATCGCGCGCAATGCCGCGCTCAATCATCTCGAGTCCGGCGAGAGTGCGGGCCAGGCCGGCGGCTTTTGCTTTTTCCAGCGCGGCGCGCCCGATGAAATCGCCCTTTTCGATTTTGCAGTAACGGTCCAGGCCGGCTTCCCATACGTTGATCGTTTCGCTGATTTCGTGGCCGTAGAGCGCCATTTTTGCTTCCAGGCGAAGCGTGTTGCGCGCGCCAAGGCCGCAAGGAACGATGCCGAACTCGCGCCCGGCTTCGAGCACTTTGCTCCAAACCATTTCGCTCGCGGGGACGCTCGAGGGCACGTAAATCTCGAAGCCGTCTTCGCCGGTGTAGCCGGTGCGCGCGATGAGCGTATTGTTCAGCCCGCAGACCGTCCCGTGCGTGAACCAGTAATTTTTGACCGAAGAAAGATCGGCGTCCGTGAGCTTGCGGAGAACGTCCGCGGCGCGCGGGCCCTGAATGGCCAGTTGCGTGCAGGCGTCGCTCAGGTCTTCGACGACGCAGTCGAAGTGCCTGGTGTTTTCGCGGACCCAGTTGATATCCTTCTCGCGCGTGCCTGCGTTAATCACCAGCAGGTAATCGTCCTCGCCGAGGCGATGCACGATGACGTCGTCCACGAATGTGCCTTCGGGGTAAAGCATCGCCGAATAGTGCGCCTGGCCGATGGCCAGCCGGGATGCGTCATTCATGCTGATGTGTTGCACCGCGGCGAGCGCTCCGCCGGGCCTGCTGCCGCTGCGTATGCGTATATCTCCCATGTGGCTGACGTCGAAGACGCCAACTCCTGAGCGCACGGCTTTGTGTTCCGCAATGAGACCGCCGCTCGACGGATACTCGACCGGCATGTCCCACCCGCCAAAGTTGACCATTTTTGCGCCGAGACGGCGGTGCATGCCGTTGAGCGCGGTTTTGCGCAGCTCCATCGCTGGCGAAGTTGTGCCGGATTCCATTCCGCTTTGCTCGAGTAGAAGCAGATACTAGCATGCGCTCCAAAACCCGTCAAAGAAGCCGCCTCAGGAACCGGATCGCACGCGGCGCGGCTTCGCTTGTTGCGAGCGCGCGAATTTCTCAGGTACATTCTCCTTTGGGGGACTGCGATGCCTGCTCCTGTTGCCTGCGCGCAATGCGACAAGCCCGAACGCTCCTGCACGTGCGAAAAATACTGCACGATTTGCAAAGGACAAGACAACGTGCACCTCTGCGTCGACGGGCTCTACTATTGTCCCGATTGCAGGGAAGCGTGCGACATTGCCCTTGCGGACACCCGTGCCCACTGAGCCTAAGGTCATTCAGCTCGAGTTCGACCGGGATCCGCGGCTCGCAAGAGCCGCCGGCGGACTTGCGCACTTCATGGCCAACTCGGCGGGATTCGAGCCGGCTGCGGCGGAGGAGCTGCAATCGGCCGTCGTGGCAGCCTGCCTCTCCGCATTCGAACGGCTGCCGAGCGCGGGAACGACGCTGCGCGTCGCGGTGAGCCGGCTTGCCGGCCGTGTCGAGGTTTCGCTCTATTTCGCGAAGTCGGCGGATCCCCTCGCGCGCTTGAGCCGGTCGGTGTAGCGCGGCCGCCCGACGGCAAAGGCGGAAGCGCATCGGGAAGTCCCGCCAACACCGGATCAGGCTGAATCCCGAAGCTCTCCTACATCTTTAACGCGAAGGTATTGCGCTGGATGAGCGAGCTCATCTGGTCATCGCTGACGCTCATGCGCAGGGTCATGCGGTCGCCCGCAGGAGTGATGCGCGCCTGGTCCAGCAACTGGGCCATCTCCGGATTGTCTTTCATCTGATAGCGCTTGTAGAGCAGGCCGGCTTGCAGGAGCTGCGCCATTACGTTGGCGTCGTCTGTCGAGCCGCAGATGGCCTGGATCTTGGCATCGACGCCATTCGAAGCGTCCACGTTGATGATGCCGTTCTTCAGCCGGCTGACGAGCTTGGCTGCTTCAGGAAATTGCTCCATCTCCGGCGCCAGTTGGCGGACAGCGAGGCGGGTGTAGGCGGCGTTCAGCACCAGCCACACCGTGCTGCTCCCGTTTGCCTCGTCAATCAGCGGAAAAATCTTGTCGTTGTACAGCAGGCCTTGCTCGTCGCCAAAATGAATGCCGACCATTTTTTCAAGCTTGGCGCGGCTGCCGAAAGCCGCTTTATTCGAATCGAAGAAAAGAAAGAAGAGATCGCTGGCGCCGGAACCGGTGCCGAAAGCGTAGAGCGTGTACCCGTGCGAGCTGAAAGTCGGCAGCTTTTGCTTTTTGAAATAAGCCTCGGTTGAATCCGGATTGAAATTGCCGAGGGCGATGCCGATAACTTCTTCCCCGTTCGGCACCGCGGAAGCCGACTGGGAATCCATGCTGTCGGTGATGAGCCCCCAGGCAACTTCATCCACTTGCGAATTGGGATCGACGCCCGCGGAAGCCAGGAATTTTTCAAATTGCTTGAAACGCTCCGGCAAAACCTGATTCTGCAATTGAGGGAACCACTTCAGGGTGCGGGCTTTTTTCAGGTCTGCATAGCCAAATTCGCCGGTTTCCTTGGGGAACAGCGCAATGGTATCCGGGCCAAGGCGGTTGCCGCCGGCGCGCGCCAATCTCGGCATCGCCAGCGCCAGCGTCATCAGCATGGCGGCGGCCGCGCATGCCCGAGCCGTAGTACTGCTCTTCATCTCGTGCTCCTTTCGAACCCCACAAAGCCGAACAGTAACATAGGCATTTCCCGCTCGAATCGGACAGCCCTTCGGTTGGTACGCATGCGGCAAGGCAAAGCGCTTGGGCCGCAAGCGCGTTCACGCGGCACCGCCGGCGCGCAAGCGTTCGCGCAGCGCGGCGGCTTTTTGCCGCATGCCGGCCACGTAAGCCGTGTCCGTGATGGTGTCCAGGTTAACCTCGACGTTCGCCAGCGCGCCTTCGGCGGCAGCGGCCGCGAGGAGTCGCCCCACCTTCAAGTCTGAACTCATGGATGCCGGAGTAATCGGCTCAAGTTGTCCGAGGCGTTCAAAAAGAGCAACTGTCCGCTCGGCCACTTCCAGCGGCACCTCGGCAGCGCCCTTGCTCGCCGACTGGATCGCCTCCTCGCGGCGGCGGATTTCCGCGGCGCTACTCTGCGGAAGCTTGAAGGCGTTCATCACGGCGTCGAAGGAGGCGGCGTCGCGGTCAATCGCTTGTGCGAGGCTGTCGGTGATCTGGCGAAACACGTCGAGATGCTCGGAGAGCAGATCGGCGTGTTGCGCGTGCGACTTCTTTCTGCGCGCGAGGCCGGCAACCATTTGCCCGAGCGCGCCAGCGAGAGCCGCCGTAGATGCCGAAGCGCTGCCGCCGCCCGGCGTTGCGGTTGGCTGAGCAACGGCGTCGAGAAAGGGCCGCGCTAATACCGCGAATCGTCCGTCCTTGGGAGTTTCCGCGGGCGCTCCGCCGAGCGCGGCGGCTAGTTTATTCTCGAAGACCTGGCCGGGCGAAAAGTTCTCGAGCTGCAGAAAGAAATCCGCGGCCATCTCGATAGCTTTCTTCGGCACAAGGCCCACAATCTCGCTGCCGACGGGTACGGCGCCGTAGCGCTCCGCTTCGCGCTTGACCATTTCATAGACGCGATGCATCGGCGTTTGCTCGAAATCGGTGAGGTTGATGGAGACTTGCGCCAAATTTCGGGCTTTCAACTCGACGCCCATGGACTTGACGTAGCGCAGCCCGCCGGAGGAAAAGCGAATGGCCTTGGCAATCTTGTTGGCGATACCGACGTCGGGCGTATTCAGATTCACGTTGTAGGCAATGAGAAACTTGCGCGCGCCGACGACGGTTACGCCCGCGGTTGGATGAACCTTCGGCTCGCCGACATCCGGCTGGCGCGCATGGTTGGTTCGCATTTCGTCGCGCAAGCCCTCGAATTGGCCGCGGCGGATATTTTCCAGATTGGTGCGCTCGGGCCGGGTAGCGGCCGCCTCATAGAAAAAAACGGGGATGCGGTAACGCTTCCAGATTTCGTTGCCGACGCGGCGGGCGAGAGCAACGCAGTCCTCGATAGTCACGCCGTCGATAGGAATGAACGGCACGACGTCCGTGGCGCCGACGCGCGGATGGGCGCCGGTGTGCTGCGTAAGGTCAATCAGCTCCTGGGCTTTGCCGGTGCCGAGGAGCGCGGCCTCGGCGACGGCTTCCGGCTCTCCCGCCAGCGTGACCACGGAGCGATTGTGGTCGGCGTCCATTTCACGGTCCAGCACGTAAACGCCGGGCACGCTGCTCATGGCGGCGACAATGGCGTCCACTTTTGTCTTGTCGCGCCCTTCGGAAAAATTTGGCACGCACTCAATGAGTCGTTTCATCAGGATTGTTTTTTGTCCGTTTGGGGGATCTCAGGCAATCTCTTTTTCGCGTAAGGAGTGATGAACGGTTTGTCGTAAGGCTTTGAGTTGAGGGTGGGCGGCGCGGCCGGAAGGGGCGAGGGCTTGGGCAGTCGCTTTACGGTAAGAGCAGCCTTGCCAAGCGCCTTGCCGGTCAGCACCGCGGGCGGCCCCGGCTTTTGCGGCTTCACCCGCCCGGAAACCGGCGGCGCGTTCTTCTCCGCTTCCGGATTCACGCGATGCTTCCAATAGCGAATGACCTGCGATACGAAGAAGACCAGTGAGGCGATCCACAGGCCGGTGACCGTTGCGTCGTAAAGACTCATGCCGGCGGCTTTGGCAAAGATCGCGACAGTTAGAAAGAGCGACACCAGCGCCGGGTAGTAGTATTCCGTCAAAAGGCTCTTCCGTTCGGCTTTGGGCAGCGCGAGCGGTTTGAATACGAATTTGCCCCGATAGGGATTTGTGCCTGTTGGTTTAGGCGGCATGATGAATGACCCGGCCTCGCTTCATCGTCAGCCAGCAGGTGTTCACTCCAAAATAGTAGGGAATTTCGCGATAGTCCGCCACCTCGAAGACCGCCAGGTCGGCTTTTTTGCCAACTTCGAGCGAACCGATGAATTGGTCGCGACGCAGCGCGAAAGCGGCGTTAATGGTCGCGGCGGTGACCGCTTCGGCGGGAGTCATGCGCAACTGGGTGCAAGCGAGCGACAGGATCATGGGCATGCTCAGGGTCGGACTGGTTCCGGGATTGTAGTCCGTGGCGAGCGCAACGATGGCGCCCGCTTCGATCAGCTTGCGGGCCGGCGCATATTCCCGCAGGCCCAGGTGAAAATCGCAGCCGGGCAGCAGCGTGGCAACAGTTGTGGATTTGGCGAGCGCGCGGATGTCGGCGGAGTTCACCCGTTCCAGATGATCGCAACTGGCGGCGCCGAGTGTAACGGCAAGTTGCGTCGCGCCGGTGTGGGAAAGCTGTTCGGCGTGCAATCGCGGCAGCAAGCCGAGCCTCTTGCCGGCTTGCAAGATGCGCTTCGATTGCGAGAGAGAGAAAGCGCCGCGGTCGCAAAAGACGTCGCAGAATTCCGCGAGATTGGCCTTGGCGAGCTCGGGCATCAGCTTGCGGGTCAGCAGCTCGATGTACTGCCCGGCACCATTTTTCTTGCCGCGAAATTCCGCGGGGACGACGTGCGCGCCGAGAAACGTCGAGGCGATCTCGACCGGCTGTTCGGCTGCAAGCTCCCGGTGCAGCCGCAGAATTTTCAGTTCGCTCTCGGAGTCGAGGCCATATCCGCTCTTGGCCTCAATGGTCGTGGTTCCGTAGGCGGCAAATTTCTCGAGCGCCTGCGCGGCGCGCGCTTTCAGGCTTGCTCTCGTGGCGGCTCGCAGCTTCGCCACGGAGTTCAGTATTCCGCCGCCTTTTCGCGCGATTTCCTCATAGCTTGCGCCGCGAATCTTCAGCTCGTATTCCTCGGCGCGGCTCGCGGCATGAATCAGGTGGGTGTGCGAATCCACGAATCCGGGGAGAATCACACGGCCGTCCACGTCCAGCTTTTCCGCGAGTCGGGCTTCGGGCAGGCGTTCGATTTCCGCGCGGGCGCCGGCGGCTGCAATCGTGCCATTGCGCACGAGCACGGCTCCGTCACGCACAAGGCCCAAGTCGGAGAGGGCGCCTCCGCGCCGGGGACCCTTCCCGCGAAGCGTCAGCAGTTGGGACGCGCCTGTGATGAGGAGATTGTCTGGCAAGGCGAACGTATTATGCCCTGCGAGTGCACGGCTTGTCAGGAGCGGGGCGGGGTGCACTCGAATCGGCTTGCGAGGCGCTGCAAGGGACGATTAGCGCACAGCGCCGGCGGCGCGTCCCTGGAAGGCGGGCGCGAAGACTTCCTCGGCCCAGGCTTCGATGCTCGTTGGTGTCGTGTTTCGCGCCGAGCGCGCTTCGAGCGCCCGCATGTAGCCGTCGTTCAGTGCGTCATTCATTTCGAGCAACGCTCGGGCCATGCTCGTGGAGAAGCCCAGCGCGCCCAGCGTCTCGATGAGCTGTTGCTTCGGCAACTGCATGTAGCGAAGCGGCCGCTTGATGGCCGCGCCAAGAACCCTGGTTGCCTCTTCGAAGGTGATGTCGCGTTCGCCGAGCAGCTCGTGCGTTTCCTTGCCCTTGAAATCCAGGCGCAACAGCCGCTCGGCCGCGGCGGCGCCGATGTCTTTTGCGGCGATCATCGGCAGCGGCAGGTCCGCTCTGAGCGGTCCGGCCATCATGCCAAAATCATGGATAACCTTCACTTGCGGCAGCAGATTCTCCATGAAGTAGCCAGCACGCAGAAACACAGCGTTGAGCCATTCGATCCCGGTCAGGCGCTCCTCGAGCCGGCGGAGGCCAAGCACTGGGCCGGTTCTCTCCGGCTTGTCCGCTCCGATGCTGCTGAGCACGACCGCATGGGTAACGCCGGCGTTTTCAATTGCGCCGGCAATGGCCTCGATGATCCTGCCCTCATATTCCGCAAGATTTTCGGTCTTTACATTCGGGGGGATTAGCACGTACAGGGCCTCGGCCCCATCGCAGGCTTCCGCCAGGGCTTCCGTGTCCAAGATATCGACGCGCCGGGGTTCCGCGCCGAGCTTGATGACCGGAGCCATCTTGTGCTCATCACGCGCGAGGGCGCGCACTTTCTTGCCGGCTTCGAGCAGGCGGCTGGCGACAACCGAACCTGTATTGCCCGAAGCTCCGAGAACGGCGTACATAGGCGCCTCCATTTCCTCCGTTTCGATGCCGCGACGCGACCTTCTGGTACGCTTGGTGGGAAAGGAGCGAAATCCGGGCGCGGTTTAGAGCATGGGGATGCGCACGCCGGACTTTCTGGCGAACTCGATGGCCTCGGGGTAGCCGGCATCGGCATGGCGCGCCACGCCCATGCCTGGGTCGTTCGTCAGCACGCGCTCAATGCGTGCGGCCATCTCTTTGGTTCCATCCGCGACGGTCACCTGCCCGGCGTGCTGTGAATACCCGATGCCGACGCCGCCGCCGTTGTGAATGGAGACCCAGCTCGCGCCGCTGGCGGTATTAATCAGGGCATTCAGCAGGGCCCAGTCCGCTACGGCATCCGAGCCATCACGCATTGACTCGGTTTCGCGATAGGGCGAGGCGACCGAGCCGCAATCCAGATGGTCCCTGCCCATGACCACGGGCGCCTTGACTTCGCCCCTGGCAACCAATTCGTTCAGCGCCAGGCCAAATTTGTCGCGCTCGCCGTAGCCCAGCCAGCAGATGCGCGAAGGCAATCCCTGGAACCTCACGTGCTTCCGGGCCAGCGTGATCCAACGATGCAAGTGTTCGTCGCGAGGAAACATTTCGAGCACGAGCTGATCCGTACGCGCAATGTCCGAAGCCTCGCCAGACAGCGCCGCCCAGCGGAAAGGTCCTTTGCCTTCGCAGAAGAGCGGACGAATATAGGCGGGGACGAATCCCGGAAAATCGTAGGCATTCTTCACGCCTTGCTGGAAGGCGAAGGTGCGAATGTTATTTCCGTAATCGAAGGTGACAGAGCCGAGTTTCTGCAAATCCAGCATGCCCTGCACGTGCTCGGCGATGGCGGCCAGCGAGCGCTTCCGGTAATCCGAGGGATTGCTCCTGCGAAGTTCCAGGGCCGCCTCGAGCGTCATGCCATTCGGCACGTAACCGCCAAGAGGATCGTGGGCGCTGGTTTGATCCGTCAACAGGTCCGGCACCACTCCGCGCTTTGCCATTTCCGGAATCAAATCCGCGCAGTTGCCCACCAGCCCGACGGAAGCCGCTTCGCCCTTGCGAACCGCGTTCTTGAGGATGCGCAGCGCTTCGTCGAGTGAAGTCACCATAACGTCGCAGTAGCCGGTCTTGACGCGCCGCTTGATGCGCTCTGGATCGACATCGATGCCGAGGAACGCGGCGCCGTTCATCGTGGCGGCCAATGGCTGCGCGCCGCCCATGCCGCCCATGCCGCCGCTCGCGACCAGCTTGCCTGCCAAGCTGCCGCCGAAGTGCTTCCGCGCCGCGGCTGCGAAGGTCTCATACGTGCCCTGCAAAATTCCCTGCGTGCCGATGTAAATCCAGCTTCCGGCGGTCATCTGGCCGTACATCATCAAGCCCGCGCGATCGAGTTCGTGGAAGTTCTCCCAGTTGCTCCAGTGGCCGACCAGATTCGAGTTGCAGAGCAGCACCCGCGGCGCGTATTCATGCGTGCGGAAAATCGCCACGGGCTTGCCGGATTGCACCAGCAGCGTCTCGTCCGCCGCGAGTTCCCTGAGGGATCGCACAATGGCGTGAAAGCACTCCCAATTCCGCGCGGCTTTTCCGGTGCCGCCGTAAACGACCAACTCCTGCGGTTTTTCCGCCACTTCGGGATCCAAATTGTTCATCAGCATGCGGAGCGCGGCCTCCTGCTGCCAGCCCTTGCAGGAGAGCTGTGTGCCGCGCGCCGCGCGAAACGGCCCGGTGGAAAGCGCGGTGCCGCTCATGGTTCCCGTCGTCGCACTCATATGTTTCTCCACCGCCATATTAGCGCAGCGGCGCTTTTGTTACACTCTTTCGTCAAAAGCAGGTCAGAATGACCCAAAACGGAGGCTTACTTCTGATGAAAAGACTGTTCATTTTTGCCAGCGCGGTTGTCGCGTTGGTTTCGCTTGCCGGTGCTGTTGGTTATCCCGCTGGTTATTCCGCGCCACGCGCGGGATCGTCTTCCTCGGCGGCCGGGGCGAAGGCGCGGCTCGAGCACGGACGGTATCTCGTCGAGCGAGTGGGCCTTTGCGGCGATTGCCACACGCCGATGAACGAAAAAGGGGAGCCTATTGCCGAGAAGGCGCTGCAAGGCGCACCGGTGGTCTTTAAACCGCTGGTGCCGATTCCGAACTGGGCCGAATACGCGCCGCCAATCGCCGGCTTGGCGCGTTTCAGCGACGAGCAGGCCATCACGTTCTTGACGACTGGCAAGAATCCGGAAGGCAAGCTGGCGGCTCCGCCGATGCCGCCGTTTCGGTTTTCGCGGGAAGATGCCGCGGCCATACTCGCGTATCTGCGATCACTGAAGAAGTAGAACGGCTGTGGGCAGCGAGGCCTGAGGCAGGCGCGTTGCGCGCCGCAAACCTGTGCGGTAAAGTCAGGCTATCGAGATGAAGTACGGGACTTTACCTTTACGTTTTCTCAGCGCCGTCGACAACCTTCCGAATCCGCGAGCGCAACTGTATCGCTCCGTTAGTGGCTGGCAGTGTATTCCTTCCGGGGAATTTCTCCGCCGCGTTGCCGGACTTTCGTCGGCACTGGTCGAGCTTGGGGTGAAGTCCGGCGACCGTGTGGGCCTTTTCGCTCCGAATTGCCCGGAATGGCACACGGCGGATTTCGCCATCACCGGAGCCGGCGGAGTCACGGTCCCGGTCTACTTCCATGAATCCGCGGAGCGGATGACGTATATCCTCCGGCACAGCGGCGCACGCATTGTTTTCGTCGCGGGCGCGGAGCAGCTTGAGAAGCTGCTGGCCTGCCGCGCGCAACTGCCCGACGTCGAGCAAATTATCGCCGCCGTTCCCGGCCACGACGTACCCGCCGATGTTCTCCGGCACGAGACGCTGATTGCTCCAGCCGGTCCGGTGGAAATCGCCGCGTATCGCTTGCGCGCTTCGGAGCTCACGGGCGGGCATCTCGCGTCGATTATTTACACCTCTGGAACGACCGGCGAACCTAAGGGCGTGATGCTCACGCACTTGAATTTCTGCTCGAACGTTACGGACACCTGCGACGACGTCGATCTCAAGCCGGCCAGCGACCTGGCGGTTTCTTTTCTCCCGCTAGCGCACGTCTACGGCCGCATCATGGATTACGCTTATATCTTCAATGGCGTCAGCGTCGCCTACGTTGACGCCGTGGAAATGGCCGGCCAGGCTTTGCTGGAGTTGCGGCCGACCGTGCTCGCAGCGGTTCCCCGCGTTTTTGAGAAGATTTATGTGCGCGTGATGGAGAAGGGAAGCAAGAGCACGGGATGGAAGCGCTCGATTTTCGATTGGTCGATGCGCGTTGCGGCGAAGACCGCGCTCTGGCGCGCCGGTGAAAAACCAGCGGGCTTGTTTCTGAAGCTGCAATGGGCCTTGGCCAATCAGCTCGTGTACTCCGAGATTCGCCGCGGCGTAGGCGGCCGCTTGCGCGTGGTCTTCTCCGGAGGCGCTCCGCTTTCGAAAGATCTCGCCGAATTTTTCTGGGCCGTGGGAATTCCAATTTATCAGGGCTACGGCTTGACCGAAAGCTCGCCGATTCTCACGTCCAATTTTCCGGTGAACCGCATTGGCAGTTCCGGGAAGCCCATTCGCAATGTGATCATTCGCATTGCGGAAGACGGTGAAATCCTCGCCAAGGGCCCCTGCATTATGCAGGGCTATTACAAGAGCCCGGAAGCCACGCGCGAAGCCATCTCCGACGACGGCTGGCTGCACACCGGCGACATTGGATACCTCGATAAGGACGGGTATCTTTTCATCACCGATCGCAAAAAGGACCTGATCAAGACCGCCGCCGGAAAGTTTGTCGCGCCCCAGCCGATTGAAAACGCACTCAAGACGAGTCCGTACATTCTCAATGCCATGGTCGTTGGCGACAGGCGAAAATTCATCGGCGCCCTCGTCGTGCCAAATCCCACGACCGTTGCCGCCAAAGCCGCCGAGCAGGGAATTCAGTTCGCTTCCCATGCCGAGCTGGCGGCGCATCCCTTTGTGCGCTCGCTGATCGACGGCGAAATTCGACGCTTGACGGCGCATCTGGCGCAATATGAGACGATCAAGCGCTTCGTCCTTTTGCCCGAAGACTTTACGTTTGACAACGGCGGCCTTACTTTCACGCTGAAGCTCAGGCGCCGCGTCGTCGAGCAGCGTTACCACGACCAAATCGAGCGTCTGTACGCCGAAGTAGCCGAACCTCGTCCTGTCGCCCAGGACTGATCGTCCTCTCGGGCTTCTTCCCGGCTTTAATCCTTTCTTCTACCCTCCTTCCCTTCGTTTTCATTTCTTCCCTTCGTTCTCTTTTCCTTCCGTTCTCGCGGTGCCTTTTGTGGCGAGCCGATTTGTCCCCGCTGTCGCTCCCGTTCTACAATTTGTCTATGTCCGATCAACTCGTGATCGCCGGACGCGCCTTCGACTCGCGCCTGATCGTCGGCACCGGCAAATATCGCAGCTTCGCGGAAATGGCGCGCGCGCACGCAGCTTCCGGCGCGCAAATGGTCACGGTTGCGGTCCGCCGCGTGAACCTTACCGACCGCTCGAAAGAATCGCTGCTCGACTTTATTGATCGGGAGAAGCTATTCATCCTGCCCAACACCGCCGCGTGCTACACCGCCGAGGAAGCGATTCGCACCGCTCGCCTCGCCCGCGAGGTAGGTCTTTCGCACTGGATCAAGCTGGAAGTGATTGGGGATCAGCAAACGCTTTTCCCGGACACCGAGCAGCTGATCGAAGCTACCCGCGTCCTCGTCAAGGAAGGCTTTGTCGTGCTTCCTTACACGAACGACGACCTGATTGCAGCGCGCAAGCTCATTGACGCGGGAGCCGCCGCTGTGATGCCGCTTGCCGCTCCTATCGGATCGGGGCTCGGCATCCAAAATCCCGCCAATCTTCGGATTCTCCGCGAACGGATCACCGAAGTTCCCATGATTGTGGACGCCGGAGTGGGCACGGCCTCCGACGCCGCTATCGCCATGGAACTGGGCGCCGACGGCGTGCTCATGAACACGGCTATCGCCGAAGCCGCCGACGCTGTGTTGATGGCGGAGGCGATGCGCGATGCCGTCATCGCCGGACGCAAAGCCTGGCTCGCCGGCCGCATGCCGAAGCGGCTCTACGCCTCCGCCTCCAGTCCGCTCGCCGGCGTCGTCCGCTAATCTCCGTTCAAGGAGCGGGCGGTTAGACGGAAAACGAACTGCCAGCGCGCAACCGCCGGCGCGAAGTCCGAGTCAACTTGCAAAACAATAGGACGCAGGGAACCCCCGCGCCTCTTAAAGAGAACAATGAGCCAAGGAGGTTCGGATGGCCCGGAGCAAGCCGGCTCCGGCTCACGCCGAAGGGCGACCGGGAGGTTAGTGTTGCGACGGTGGGTTGTGCTTCTCGCGCGCTTCCTTCTTCATCTCGGCCCACTTCTTTTGTTGCTCGGGCGTTAGAATTTCATTGATCTGCGGCTGGTGGGCGTCGCGAACTTCCTTCATCTTCGCCATCTTCTGTTCGCGGGAGAGGGAAGTATCGTTGTGAATGGCCTGGAGTTGCTGCGCTTCATCGGCGAGTATGGGCCGAAGTTTGGTCTTCTGTTCCTGGGTAAGGTTCAGCTCTTCGCTAAGGTGGTTCAGCCGGGCATCCACGCCGGACTGCTGGGAAGCATGCGACTGCTCCTGCTGCTGAGAGGCCTCCTGGGCCACGGCCGCGCGCGACGTGAACGCCGCGAAGGCAAGCGCCACCAAAACGGGTCCCCAGAAAATTGAGGTTCTTTTCATGTTCGCTCCTTGCGTAATAGGGCTGGCGAAGGGCGCCCGGTTGGGAGGGTGGAAGCGGCGGGCGAACCCTTACTGACTCTAATGCGCGCGCGGCCAGAGGGCGACTGTCAGTTGTGACAGCGCAAGCCGCTCATTCATAACGCAGAGTTTGCATGGGGTCCACGCGCGTCGCGCGGCGAGCCGGCGCGTAGCAGGCGGCCAGCGCCACTGCGGCGAGAATTGCCGTTACACCGGCAAAGGTCGGCAAGTCCGTGGCTGTGATACCGAAGAGCAGACTCGCCATCAGGCGTGTGAGCGCAAAAGCGACGACCAGGCCGCCGGCAACGCCAACAGCCACCATCGCCGCCCCCTGTTTCATCACGAGGACTAGGACATCCCCGCCCTGGGCGCCGAGTACCATGCGCAAGCCAAATTCCTTTGTGCGGCGCGCCACCGAATACGAAATCACGCCATAGACGCCGACGGTTGCAATAGCCAGGGCGATGAGCGAGAAGAGGGAGAGCAGCAGCGTGAGAAAGCGAGGCCGCGCCTGCGCGCGCGAGAGCACGTCCGCCATCAGGCGCACATCGGCAAGCGGCAGCGTGGGATCGAGTTCGGCAAGGTTGCTGCGGACGGCGCCGGCGAGCGATTGTGGATCGCCGTGTTCCGCGCGCAAGACAACGAACATGTCGGTCATCCCCTGGCCGGATACTTGGCGATAGGGCAGATACAGTTCAGTGCCGGTGGGGCGGTCGATTCCGGCGTTCTTTACGTCATCCACGACGCCGATCACGGTTGCCCATGGGCCCCCGTCCCCCCCTGGCTGAACACGGCGGCCAATCGGATTCTGTTGGGGCCAGAAGGTCATGGCCATGGTCTTGTTGATAAGCACAACGTACGGAGCGCCTTGCACGTCGCGATCGTCAAAGAGGCGTCCATCCATCAGGCGAATGCCCATTGCGGAAAAATAGTCCCTGCTGACAATCTGGTAGAAATCGACGTTCTGAATCGGGCCGCCTTCGCGCCGCACAAAGCCTTCTATATTTGTGTCGTTCATGTTGGGCGGGCGCAGCGGGGGCAGCCCGGAGACCAGCGCTGCCGAGCGCACGCCGGGGATCTGCGCGATGCGTTGTTCGAGCCGCGTCCAGAAATCCGTAATCCTGGCGCCATCGGTATAGGTGCCGTTGGGCAGCGAAACTCGCATGGTGATCACGCCGTCCGGCTGCAAGCCGGTGTGCACCTCTTGCAATTTCCAGAAAGCCCGCAGCATCAGGCCGCAACCCACGAGCAACACCAGCGCCATAGCCAGTTCGCCCACCACGAGCGCCCGGCGGAAGACTTGCGCTCCGCCCGCTGCCGTCGTGCTGTTTGACGTCTGCTTAAGCGTGTTGCCGATGCCGCTGACAAGCAGCGGTGCAATGGGCGCGAGGCCAAACAAAATTCCTGTTACAACGCTGATGATCAGCGTGAAAAGGAGCACGCGCCAATCCAGAGCGATTTCGCCGGCGCGGGGAATGCCGCCGGCGTTCGTGAGCTGCACCAGCCGGATTCCTCCATACGCAAGAATCAGCCCCAATACCGCGCCGGTCAGCGCGAGCAGGATTCCTTCTGTCGCGAATTGCCGCGCCAGCCGCGAAAGTGCGGCGCCAAGCGCGCCTCGAATGGCGATTTCGCGTCGCCGCGCTTCGGCGCGGGCGAGCAGCAGGTTCGCCACGTTCACGCTTGCAATGAGCAGCACAAAAGCGACCGCGCCGAGCAGCATCAGAAGCGCGGGGCGCACACTCGAAACCACTTCCGCCTGCAGCGGAAAACTTACGATCGTGTGGTTCTTCACGTCGAAGCCGTGTGTTTTCGGGGCACGACGCTCGCTGTACGTTTGCACCAGCGCCGCGAGTTCGGCCTGCGCCTGCGACGGCGTGACACCGTCCTTTAGCCTGCCAAGCAAATAGTAGTTATGCGACCCCCTGTTGCCGGGATTCGCCGGATCCAGTTGCAAGGCCGTCCAGAGACTCGCGGGATCAGGTTCGCCCGGAGGAAACTGAAAGCCCCTCGGCATGACGCCGATGATCGTGCATTTGATGCCGTCGAGGAATGTCTCCCTGCCGATGATGTTGGGGTCGCCCGCAAAGACGCTCTGCCAGGTGCCGTAGGATATGTCCGCAACCGCCGGCGCGCCCTTGACATCGTCGGCAGCCCCAATCAAACGGCCTTTGATGGGGTCCACGCCGAGCGTCTCGAGCAGCGTGCCGCTCACGTACGCGGCGGTCACTCGCACGGGCTGGGTCTTTCCGGCGAGATTCGCGCCGCCCTCAATCCACGCATCCAGCGTGGCCCACGAATGTGCGTCCCGGCGAAGATCAAGAAACTCGGGCCCGGAACTCCAGAAGCGGTGCAACCCCCCGTTCGGAAAGGTCGGAAACTCGGTGTAGATCCGAACGAGACGCTCGGGACGCGAATAGGGAAGCGGCTGGAGCAGCACGGCGTTCACCACGGTGAAGATCCCGGTCGTGGCGCCGATGCCCAGCATTAGGCAGATCACGGCCGCCGCGGTGAAACCAGGACTCTTTCGCATCATGCGCAACGCGAATACCGCGTCCTCGCGAAATATCCCCATCGGTTGCTCCTCCGTCTCGCAAGGGGCAAATGATGCGCCCTAAGCTGCGCCACGCCACAAGATACGCCAAGTGGCGGCCGCAAGTTCCCTGGCGCGGCTATAACGGATTCTCTGGAACGAACGGCCCGGCCGGTTGAGCCGTTTCGCGCCATTGGGAAAAGGATTGCGAGTGCGGGCTGGGCTCACATGCCCGGAGAGGTCGGGGTTGTCTCGCGAAATAACGTTCCGAGCCGCCAAGGCGAGCGCTCGGGCCAGTGCCGCATCGCTTCAAGCGCCCAGGCCGCGGACTTGTCCGTGTGGCATTCGGTGCAGGGATTCGGTATCCCGTATTGCAGCGTTTCAGCCGGGGAAATGAAGGCAAACGTGTGCGCCCGCACCTTAATGTTCCCGAGCGTTGTCTCGATCTTTGGCATGTGGCAGGCCACGCAGGAGCTGCCCGGTGATCCGTCCTTGTGATGCGTATGTTCCGCGAGTGTTGGCGTGCGCGGCCCATTCGGCGACAGGGGGCCGTGGCATTCCAGGCAAAGCTTGTCGCTAGTCGTGCGCAGTTGCGCGTAGTTCGCCGTTCCGTGAACGTCGTGGCAATCGAAGCACGTGACGCCGCGCCGGTACATCACGCTCTGCACGAAGTCATTTCCCTGCATGCGGTTCTTGTGCGCGGTGCCATCCGCGAAATGCGTAAAGGTGGTCTCGCCGAGTTTGTGCTCCTCGAGTTGCCAGAAGTCCGCCAGCCGAAGCCCCACTCGGTAGCCGACCGGCCAATCGTAGTATCGGCCTCCGTTTTCTCCGATGGGATTTTTCAGCGGCCGCCCCTGCGAATGGCACTGGATACAGGTGTCGTTGGCGCTCACGTAGTCCATCCGCGCGGGGTTTGCGATGTTCCATGCCGCGGGATGCGCGGCATGCTCGCTTCCCGGCCCGTGGCAGCGTTCGCAGCCGACGTTCCACTCCGCCACTTGCTTCGTGCTGATGTTGTAGTCCACGGAATGGCAGCCATCGCAGGTCGGTCCCGTCGGCCGCTTCGCGTTCTCCTCGGGATAGAAGGGCTCCCACCAATCCGTCCCTTTCCCGACGTGATACGGCTTCCAGACCTTGTTCACCACGTCCCACTGTGCGCCGAGCGGAAAGTAATCGTCGCCGACCTTCTGGAAATAGCGCTGCTTCCAGATGCTTCCGTAGACGAATGCCACGTCCTCGCGCTTGAATTTCGCCACCGTGTTTGTTGCAAGGTCCGGGATGATGGCATCGGGATGCTCGCGCGGATCCCGAACGACGTTGGCCATCGGCGTCTTTTTCCAGCGCTCATAGATTTCCGCGTGACACTTCGCGCAAGCCGCCGATCCCGTGTAGTGCGCTGACGCGAGCGCCGACGCAGTCCGTGCCTTTTCCGTCTCCCGCGGCTCGCGCAAGCTGCGGATATAAAGCGTCAGTTTCCAGCCTTCGGCCGCGTCCAGAGAAAACTCCGTGGAGCCGGCGGCGGTCCTGTGAGGCGGGCTGCCCCACGCCGGCATTCCGGTCAACCGGACCCCATGTTCGATGATGTAGTGGATTTCGCCGTCGCTCAGTTCTTGCGTTTCCGGACCGGTGAGGTCCGGCGGCTTGGGGTAAAGATTCCGGCCAACGGAGGTCCGCCCGCGGCCGTCCGTGCCGTGGCAGTTCGCGCAGCGCGCCAGAAAGTCTTCGCGGCCTTCCTCGAGATTCTCCGGAGTCGCTCTCAGGGGATTTGCTTCGCGCCGCGCTCGGCGTGGAATCGAAAGGTGTCTTACCGCTCGCGCCAGCGTTTTTTCTGCCCAGGTAGGTTCATCGGAGGCGCTGAATCCGCGGTGCACGGCCCATCCTGTATATCCCAAGCCGGCCATCAGACCCGCGCCAATACATCCCGCCACCGCGCCGCGCCATTTCACGCGAGCACTTTAGCTGCACGCTCACCTGAGTTCAAATGCTTTCCATGTTTTGTGAACAGCAGGCAGCGAATATCGCCGCCCATCCGCTTGGCCAGCCGGCGGATCGCCGGATTTGCCGGTCGCAGGTCGCTGGCCACTAATTCGCGGCTTGGGCCTGCGCCGCTTTGCGAGCTTCCGCGGAATCGTAGCTTTCGCCGTATATAGCCGGAACCTTGCCCCCGGCAGGCCGCAAGTACGTGGAGAGTTGCCCGCGATGGTGAACGCTGTGCAATACGCTCAATTGCAGAAAGGCAACCACCGGTATCTGAAAGATGCCTCGAAAATCGACGATTTTAGTCAGGTGGTCGCCCTTCAGTTGCGCGATCTTCTGAAATCGTTCGTCCAGCGCCGCAGCGTACCAGGAAGCGATATCCGCGCCGGTCTGCAGCGAATCCGGCCGCGGAAAAGCCGTGGCCTCGAACTTGGCGTCAATGACGGCGTCCAGGAAGCGGCGCTCGGCGGTGGCGATGTGCCAGGCGAGATCGATTCCGGTCTTGGCGTGAGGATCCGGACGATAGCTGCTTCCTTCCGGAGGCAAGGCCGCGAGAACAGATTTCGTCGTACGGCTTTCGTTCCTGGCAAGCGGCAAGAGAATTTGCTGGAGCCAGAATTCGGCTTGGTCAGAAGTCAGAGCAATCACCATCAGTTCCTCCGTTATTTTACGGTGATGAGTATACCGCAAGGTACGGTAAATACGGCGGAAGGCACGGGGAAGCAGGCGCGGCGTTCTGCGTGCGGCTGCTCGGCGGGCAAGCTGCATCCGGGAGCACGTAACTCGATTCAATGCGTTGCGGCCTTCCCATACGCGGCGCCCTTCTCGTTACGGAGCGCCGCCGATGGCGTCTGCGCTAGAGAGTGCGGAAAAAGAAATGCCAGGTTGCATCCACGCCGGCGTGAACCAAAGCGGAAGCGAAGATCGAACCCGTTTTGCGCCATGTCCACCCGTAGAAAAGTCCCGCAATCGAGGCCAGCAGGACGTAGCGCCAGTTGGGAAATCCGAGATTGGTGATATGCGAGAAGCCGAAGACGATCGAAGCGCTCCACCAGCCGGCCAGGTCGCTTTTGGCCGAGCGTTGCAGAAAATTCTGCAGCAGGCCGCGAAAGAGAAATTCCTCCGGCCACGCGGTGAAGAGAAGAATCGTGAGGAACGTGGCGGGCCAAGCCGGCCATTTGTACCAAAGCGGATCGAAGGCGATGAAGTGCAGCGCACGCCCCAGGGGAATCGCAATGGCGGCGAACACCAAGAAGCTCCCAAGGACGAAGACGGTCCAGCGCGGTCCCCACGCGATGCTGTACCCGGTCTTGTCCACATGGCGGATCAGCAGGAAGGCTGCGATGGCCACGGTCACGGCGAGAATCACCGTGTAAACGTAAGCGAGATGACCGCCCGGATAGGGCCAGACCCAGTGGGTGGGGCCGAACTTCACGCACACCCAGATGAGCGCGAGAGTGAGGTAATCCTGCCAGGCGCCCGCGGCCTTCCGTTCGGCGGAAGCCGCTAGCGCCAGCGGCACAAAAACGAAACCGGCAATCGCTCCCGCGCGAGCGTAGCTGAAGGAACCCGTGCCAACGGCGTAGACGATGTACACGAAGTACCCGAAAACGCCCAGGAGAAAGCCGCTGCCCGCACCTAGAGCTCCGGTGAGAAATTCCGGAATACCGCGCGCGGCGAACAACAGCATTACAAGAAGAAAAAACGCGCCGGCGGTCAGAAGCGCCGCGAAGCTGCGGCCCCCGTAGCCGTACCAATTCGCGAAGAGAGCGCCCGCAAGAGTGAGAAGGGCCCAGAGGCCGAGAACGGGAAGAGCGCCGATTTGTCTGGCGGCAGTCAAGCGGTAGCGTTCGACCTCGAAGCCAGAAGATTGTAACGTACCAGCATGGCGGACGAAATACAGCGGGGCAGACGAATCGCCCACATTGACTGGATGCGCGGGCTGGCGTGCCTGCTGATGTTCCAGACGCATTGCTACAACTCATGGCTCAGCCCCCAGGCGAAGAAATCGGCGCTATATGGCTGGTCGCAATTGGGCGGAACCCTGCCGGCGCCCCTGTTTATCTTTCTGGCTGGCCTTTCCGTTGCCCTGGTAACCGAGCGGCTGCGCGGCAAGGGGCTGGATCGCGGAGCGATTGCGCGGCAATGCATGCTGCGCGGAGGGGAAATTTTCGGCTTGGCCATCCTGTTCCGCGTTCAAGAATACGCGCTGGGGATTCCGTACGCGCCGTGGACGGATTTGCTGCGCGTGGATGTGCTGAACATCCTGGGAGTTTCGATGGTGCTGCTGGCCGCGTTGTGCTGGCTGACGGCGGGAAACGGCACAGCGGAGTCGCGCGCGCGCGGAATCTGGGCAGGCTTAGCCGGAGCAGCCGTTATCGCGATGCTTGCGCCGCCACTGTGGACGACGCACCGCCTGAGTTTTCTGCCGTGGCCGCTCGAGTCGTATCTGAACGGCGTGCACACGTTTAACGAACCGCAACCGTGGCTCTTTCCGCTGTTTCCGTGGTGCGCCTTCGCGTTCGCGGGCCTTGCCACGGGCTTTTTCCTGTTCACGGACTGGGCAAGGCGGCGCGCGGCGGCGGCCTATGCTGGGATCGGCGCCGCGGGCGTGGCAGCAGCTTTTGTTTCGCAAATTCTCGATGGCTCGCCGTTTCGGCTCTACCGCATTTACGACTACTGGCACACCAGTCCGAATTTTTTTCTTATGCGCTGCGGGATTTTGCTCGCGATTCTAGCGCTCGTGTACGCGTGGTGCCGCTGGGGATGGGCGCGGAGCGGATTCAGTCCGCTGATCCAGCTGGGACAAACGTCGCTGCTCGTCTATTGGGTTCACATTGAATTTGTGTACGGGCGGTTTTCAATCCTGCCGAAAGGGCAGTGCGGCGTTTGGACCGCGACGGCCGGCCTGGCGGCGATTTTCCTGGCCATGCTGGCTCTCTCGGCTCTCCGGACGCGTTGGAAGCAGAAAAAGGCGATTGTCTCGCTCACCGCTGCGCCCAGCGAGGCGAAGTAACGAGGTTGCTGGAAAAAACCCAAGAGATGAGGAGCAAATTGGCCGCGCGGCGGAACCCGGATGCGATCAGGAGTCCTTCGACGGAATAAAATAGAGTTCCTCGAACATGGAATCCTTTTTCCACCCGGCGCGCGCGAGAATGCCGCGGCCATTTTCGCACATGCTGGGATGTCCGCAGAGATAGCCGGTGGTTTCCGCCGGCTTCAGGCCCCAGAGATCCGTGTACTTTCGGATCAGGTCGTCCACGCGGCCGGTTTCGCCATGCCAATTGGGGTCTTCCCACGGGCGGCTGATGGTGGTCACGAACGTAAACCACGGAACCTCAGCGGCAATTTTCTCGAGTTCTTCCCGGTAGCCGAACTCCCAGGAGCGGCTGCCGCCTTGAATGCAGTAGAGCTTGTGCGGACCAGGCAGAGCGCCCCCGCATTTCCAATCGCGATAAAGAGTGCGAACGTAGGAGACGAAAGGAGCGATGCCTGTGACCGTGGCGAGCAGCAAATGGTTCGTGCGGCCGCTTTTCACGTCCAGGCAGAAGCGCCCCTTCGAGATTTTGCGGCAGAGCATCGTGTCGCCCACCTGGAGCTTGTAAAGGTGCGGAGTGAGTTCGCCCTGGGGCACGAGTTCGATGAAAAATTCGAGATGGGGTTCGTAGGGAGAAGAGACGATGGAGTAAGCGCGCTCGATCCGCTTGCCGTCAACATCGACGCCCAGCGTGGCGTACTGCCCGGCGTTGAATTTGAATGGGCCGCCGGGGTCCACCCGAACCAGCCAGAGGTCCTCCGAAAGATCGCGCCGTTCGAGGATCTTGGCTTCGTAGTGTTTATCCATCGGCAAGGACATGCAAACTCTCCGCTTCCGGAAAAAGCCAGGCCGCCTGTCGGGACGGAAGCCATCGTATCATGGGGAGAAAAGAGCGGAGCACGCAATGCGCTCCGCTCGAAAGCGAACCGTGGTTGGCATCCCCTAGCGAATTCGCCGGCCGTCCTGAAAATTTGCCGCTAAAGCCTAATGCTGGGGCTCCGCCTTCAGCATGCGCCTGAAGGCTTGCGGATCGAATGGTTGAACCGGACCCGTAATGTGCTCCGTCGCATCGGAAGTGATCTTAACGAGTGTCATCGTTTCATCGGAGTTGACCATTTTTACCACACCGATCGGCGAGATCTTTTCGCTGGCCCAAACGTCCCCCGTGCCTTCGTTTTTCTTCCAGTGCTGGCACGAAAATGTCCCGGCAGGAACGGTGATGCTCTCCGTACCCACCCGGCTCCACTTCTCCAGTTCTTTGTCCATTCTTGTGCGGGTCTTGTCGGAAGGGTTCCAGGGCATCTCCATGGCGGGCATGCCGGGCATCTGCATGATCACACGGTGAAACTGGAAATCATCCTTGGTAACGAGCATTTTGTAGTAGGAAGGCTGGCCGGAGCGCTCATCCGCGTGGGACATTTCAACCCAGTAGCCGTCCTTTCCCGCGACGGATTCCTTGCCGACGACGTACCAATCGAGAGTGTCTGGCTTATCGCGTTTGGCGTGGGAAATTTCCCAAACGCCGCCTTTACCGACTTCCGGGCGGAAGATATCGGCAATATTGGGTTTCTTGAAAAAATTCATGCCCATTTGCGCGCTGGCCGCGCCGGCGCAGCACAGACCGAAAGCAGCGATGAGCAGCAGGAAAAACTTGCGATTCATGTTGGATGAACTCCCTCTGACAGGCAGCCGCACAGAGCTCGGCCGAATTCGCACCTTAGGGCCCGAAGAGCGCCCGTAAGGTAGCAGTTTTTGGCGCGGGCGGCAATCGGGAACTGGGCTTATTCGTAAGCAAGGGCGACAACTGGGTCGTAACTGGCGGCCCGGGCGGCTGGATAGATAGCCCCGGCGGCGGCGCCCACCAGAGCCAGCCCGGCCGCGGAGAAAATCCACCGCGAGGAAATCAGGACCGTCAGGCCCGGGCTGGTTTGCTTGAGAACGGCTTGGACGAAAAAAGTGATGAGGATGCCCAGGCAGATGCCCAGCAGAGCGATGAAAAGCGTCTCGCCCAGCAGCATCCGCACCACGTCGAAGCGGGAAAAGCCGAGTGCCTTAAGAATCCCGATTTCTCGCGTGCGCTCCATCACCATGGTGTGCATGTTCAACAAAACAACCAGGAAGCTGATGATGATGCCCAGGCCCACCATGCTGCGAGTGAATGGGCGGAGCTGCGGAAGATTCGCGCTGCTCATCAGGGAAACGTATTCCGGCAGCGAGAAGACCGTGCTCTGCGGCATGAGCTTCAGAATTTGCGCGCGTGTGCCTTCCGTATCTCCTTTGCTGCGAACGTAGAACATGGAAACCCGGTGCTCGGCTCCGGCGATATCCTGCGCCGTTCGCAGCGGGATGAAGAAGCGCGCGCCTTTGCCGTGCGCGACGATGCCGGCGACCGTGAAATCGCGATTCATCAGCGTAACGCGGTCACCTACCTTCAGGTGTCGTGCCTGCGCAATGATGTCGTCCGCTATGGCCTCGTCGGGGGCGGCAAACGGGCGGCCATCGCGGAAGAGAAAGCCCCGGCTAAGAGCATTGAACCGTTTATAGTCGATGCCGTAGATGATCATCAGGTTTTTGGGGTCGGTGAGGATCAAAGTGGGAGCCACTTCATCCACGCCGGGCAGACTCGCGATCTGGTCGCCCGAATTTTCCTGCATCACCGCGGAAGTGAAGGCAAAGAAAATAGAAGAGTTGGGCGGGCGGACCAGGAGATCTGCGCCAACGCCTTCCACGCGTTTTCCCCATTCGGAAACAACTCCCGAAGTGAGACCAACGATCAGGAGTACGAGCACCACCTGAATGGAAATCGCCAGAATGCTCAGCAGGCTGCGCATCGGACGCGCGGAAAGGCTGCCCAAAAGCATTTGAACGAGAGAAAAAGGTCCGTCGAAGGTTTCGTTCATGAAAAAATTTCCGGTGAAACCCACTCTAGCATCAGGAGTTCGGAGCGGTCAAAGAAGTAAGGAAAGGACGAGTGAGCAAACACGATGCCGAAAGTTAAGAAAGAGATTTCAGACGGATGAAGATTTCAACACAAGTGTTGATAAGCTTGTGGAAATTGGCGCGCGATCAAGAGCTAACTGCTCATTCTTCAAGCGAGTCGAGCGCTTTGCACTATTTCAGTGCAATGGCGCGTCGCGAAGCCAGAATGTCATGCAACGGAATAGACGCACTCCGCGATCCAAACGCCGCGGTGCGGTCAGTTCGCAAAGCAAGCGCGATGCTTAGTACCATTTCGGCGGGCGATCGAGGTGAATCTTGATCACCTGGTTGGCTTCGGTGATTTCGTACTTGCGCCCAAACGGTTTCCAGCCGTCCGCGACGATTTGAATGAGCGCATGCCCGAGCGGAGCGCCCGGGACGTGCGCGAGTCCTTCCCGATTGCTTTTGACGTTGAGCTCGAGATGCTTGTCCTTGCGGAGCGTGCGTTCTTCCACGTATTTCACGTAAACGCTGGCGTTCTGGACGGGAACGTTGTTCGCGCCACCGGTAATTTCAATCGTCACGCGGGTCACGGGCGCATCTTTGAGCGAAGTCGAGGCGGGCCGGTCTTCCTTGGCGGAGGAAGTGTTCTGCGTCGCGGGCGGTGGGTCTTGCTTCGCCGAGGCATCCTGAGCGCGAGCGCGGGTCAACGCCAATGCGCAGAAGCCGACCAGAGCTCCGAGAACGAAAAAACGGAAGAAACGCATGGTGAACTCCGTCCATCCTCCACGGAAGGGAGGCTGGGGTCAAGTGGTACCTGGCTGAGGTTTGGATGCGCGTCCCGGGCGACACGCTGCTACCGTGCGCGAAGGGAACCACAGCTTGCGGCACGATTTGACTGACTGGAGAGCCTCTTGTAACTTTCCTACCACCCGGCGATCCCCGGACGAATCGCCGCGGGGAGCCACTCCCGGTGCGGCGCCGAACGAATGCAAGACGCCCCCGGCGCCGATTCCCCAAGTTAAGGCGGGGCGTTCGCCTCCGCTTTGAAGCGTGCGTTGCAAGAAGGAGAGCCAGATGGGTTTTGCCACCAATGCCATCCACGTGGGTCAAGAGCCGGACCCTGCGACCGGAGCCATTGTCGCGCCGATTTATCAAACGTCGACGTACGTGAACGAGGAGCTGGGGAAGAATAAGGGCTTCGACTACGCGCGCACCAATCATCCGAACCGGAAAGCGCTCGAGCGGACGATGGCCAAGCTGGAGGGCGGCCAGAGCGCCTACGTGTTCTCCTCCGGGATGGCCGCGATCGACGCCGTTTTTCGCCTGCTGCGTCCAGGCGATCACGTGGTCCTTTCGGAAGCGGTGTACGGCGGCGTGTTTCGCCTTTCCACGCAGTTGCTCGTGCACTTCGGACTCGAATTTAGCTTCGTCGACACTTCAATCCATGAATCGGTCATCGCGGCGTTCCGCCCGAATACCAAGATGCTGTATATCGAGACGCCCACGAATCCCACCATGCGGATCACGGACATTGCGGCCATGGCCAAGCTCGCCGCGGACCGTAATGCCACGCTGGTGGTGGACAATACCTTTCTGAGCCCCTATTTGCAGCGGCCCATCGAACTCGGCGCGCACATCGTCGTGCACTCCATGACGAAATATTTGAATGGACACAGCGATGCCACCGGCGGTGCCGTGGTGCTCACCCGTCCGGAAGACGCCGAGAGAATTTACTTCATCCAGAGGTCGGCGGGCGCCGGACTTGCCCCCATGGACTGCTTTCTGGTCTCGCGCGGCATCAAGACGCTGGCGGTGCGCATGTTGCAGCACAACCAAAACGGGATTGCGGTGGCGCGGCATCTCGACGCTCACCCAAAGGTGCGGAAGGTGTACTACCCGGGTCTGGCGACGCATCCGCAACACGAGATTGCCCGAAAGCAGCAGCGTGGGCCGGGCGCGATGTTGTCCTTCGACCTGGGGACCGCGGACGCGGCGCGACGATTTCTAAACCAGGTGAAACTATGTTCTCTTGCGGAAAGCCTGGGCGGAGTGGAGACGCTGATTTCTCTCCCCGCGCTCATGACCCACGCCTCCATGCCACCGGAGATCCGCGAACGCGTTGGCATTACCGACGGATTGGTCCGGCTGTCGGTAGGAATCGAGGATATCGAGGACATCATCGGGGATTTGGATCAGGCCCTGCTCTACGTCTGATCCTCTGCGGCAGCCTGGCGCCGGACCGAATCGGCTAACCAGGCAAGGTAGCCGCCCGAGCCTGAGCCAATAGGCAGCGCTATAAATTCGGGCACCTCATAGCTGTGCAGGGAGCGAATTTCCCTCTCGAGACCCGAAAGGCGGGCCCGGGTAGTCTTCAGAATGAGCAGCCATTCGCGCGCGGATTCCACTTTGCCTTGCCAGCGATAAACGGATTCGACTGGATTCCCGAGCAGATTGACGCAGGCAGCCAGCCTTCGCCCGACCGCCCGGCGCGCAATCCGGCGCGCTTCCGTGCGGCTTCCGCAGGTGACCAGCACAACGAAGGGCTGCGCCGATTTCTTTCCTGGCATGGACTCCCATTGTAGCCGAGAAGCATCTTTACTGACGGCAGTCGCAAGCTACAATATGCCGGAGCGGAAAATGGAGAATAGAGGCGCGGGTGTGGCATCAGCGGTCACGTCCCTAATGGCATCGCCCATGACATCACCCATCAAATTCGGAACGTCCGGATGGCGAGGACTTATCGCCGACGATTTCACGTTCGCGAACGTGCGGCTGGCGGTGACGGCGATTGCGGAGCACGTAAAAACCAAAACGAAGTCGCCAACGGTGCTGGTGGGGTACGACACGCGGTTTTATTCGGAGGAATTTTCCGCTCTGGCCGCCGGGATTTTGCAGCAGCACGGGATTCGCGTGCTGCTTGGCACGACGTTTACACCGACTCCCGCCGTCGCGTACGAAATCGTCCGCGGCAAGCTGGATGGCGCCATCAACTTCACGGCCAGCCACAATCCCGCGCAGTATCATGGGCTGAAGTTTTCCTCCTCGGATGCCGGGCCGGCGCTGCCCGAGGTGACGCGGGACATCGAAGCCCGTGTAGTGAAACTGCTGGAAAAGGGCGGGCCGCTTCCGAAGGCGGCCGGCGACGGACACGCCAAGGCGGAAACGCAAAGGATCAATCTACGCGACGCGTACTTGCAGCGCCTCGAAGAGCTGGTGCGATTCGACGCGCTCCTGAAACAGGGAACGCGCTTTGTCGTGGACGCGCTGCACGGTTGTGGCGCGGGCTACCTCGATAAGACGCTGGTGGACCATGGCGTGGACGTCAAGGCGATCCGAACGAGCCGCGATTGTCTGTTTGAAGGAACGGGGCCGGACGTTTCCGAAACGAATCTGGCGCCACTTCGCAAAGCCGTGCGCGAGTTTGGCGCCGTGGCGGGGCTGGCTACCGATGGAGACGCGGACCGTTTCGGAGTCATTGATCGGGATGGAACATGGATTCAGCCAAATCATGTGCTGGCTCTGGTCTATGACTACCTCGTGGAGACGCGCGGATGGAAGATGCCCGCCGCGCGAAGCGTAGCCACAACGCAGTTGCTGGATGCGGCGGCAACGTTTCACGGCCAGAAGACCTATCAGACCCCCGTCGGGTTCAAGTACATCGGGCAACTGATTCGTGAAGACAAAATCGCCTTGGGAGGCGAGGAGAGCGCGGGACTGACGATCCGCGGACACGTGCCGGAGAAGGACGGGATTCTGGCGTGCCTGTTGGTCGCGGAGATGACCGCGGTGCGCGGCGCGTCGCTCCGCGAGCAGTTGCAATCGCTTTTTCAAAAGCTCGGACGGGAATTCTGGCCCGTGCGCGAGAACCTCCACGTAAGTGACGAACAAAAGGAAAACGCCGTGAAGAGGGTGGCGGTGGATACTTCGACACTGCTGGGACGCAAAGTGGCTTCCATCGACCGGACCGACGGGGCAAAATTCGTGTTCGAAGACGGAAGCTGGATTCTCGCGCGGCTGAGCGGGACGGAGCCGCTGCTCCGGCTGTACGTCGAGGCGGCAAGCCCGCAGGAATCAGCGCGACTCACGCGGGAAGCAACGGAATGGATTTTGAAGACATGAAGAGCCTAAAGCACGCAAAGCGATTGCACCAGCAGAGAGGGCTCTTGCAAATGGTCAGCGCCGAAGACGCTCTGCGCGACTTGTGGCGAAAGTACGGACGCGCTCTGCTTGTGCTGGCCTTCGTTGTGCTCCTGGTGCACGACGTCTTTGGCACGCACGGCTTTTTAGCGATGCGCCGGACACAAAGCGATATTCGCAGAGTGCAGGCGGATTTGGATCGCCTCGATAAAGAGAACATGGACCTACAGCAACAGGTAAAGGACTTGAAGACCGACCCGAAGCTGATCGAGAAAATTGCCCGGGAGGACTTGGTGTTGGCCCGCCCGGGTGAAATCATCGTGAAAATACCCCCATCCGCCGCGCCGGTGCCGGCACGGAAGAGCCGTCCGTAAAAAATCAGAGCAGATTGGGCGCTCGGCGCCAAAGGCCGCGCGCCGCAAATGCTCGGTTCCGTACGGCCGTCAGTCGGGACGCTGGTTGGCTTCGAGTTGTGAAAGCACGTCCTCAATGGTTGACAACGGAACAAGGACATGCACGTTTTCGTCAGGGTCAGTCACATCCACCCGGATCTTGCCGTCCACGGTGCCGACGCGAACATGTTGGTCGCCGTCCTGCACTTCAACGAAGTTCGTGTTGGGATAGTGCCTTAGCTCATGGACGATGGCCCGCGCGATGGGCAAGCCTTCGCGAGCCTGTTCTGAACCCTGTTCCAGGTATCTTTTCGGAACAAAACGCAGTGCCATGGGCGCGACAGCGGCGGGAGCCCAGATATGGACGTGCGAGCCTCCCTTGCCGTGTTCATCCACATCGACGCGCAGGATGCCTTGATGGAATGTGTAAACGCCGGCGACGGCAACCGTGGTTCCAAGCCCCAGCGCGATTTTGCCGAGCAGCAGCATGGTGGCGTCTCCTCAATCCGCAATGTTCTTGTTGTCCAGCCAAACACGCACAGTGTTGTCGTCGTCCTTGACGGACACCAGTTCCGTGTCGCCCTGATTGCCTAGTGCGCGAAGGGCCGCCACCAGGTCAAGCTCGTCTTTGCCGCCGGAGAGCAGCGCCTCGACCACCTTCATCGGGACTTTCACTTCGACGCGCGATTCGTGATTGCGCGCCTTCTCGGACTTCTCGCCCGCTTTCTCGGATTTCTTCCCAAGTTTTTCCTCGTACTTCCAGTGTTTGTCAGACTTGTCCGTAACGTGCACCAACAAATATTCACCCTTTTTGGCGACGTTTACGTCCGCATCCGTGGCCTGGACGCTGACAAATTCGCCATCCTTGGTATTGCGAACCGCATCGAGCAAAGCGCGCAGGTCTATCCCATTGCAATCGAGGTTGTCCACCTTGACTTTCCCGTGCTGAAGCCGGTCCTTGTTGATGGCCGGGAGAACCTTTTCGGCCAGTTCGAGCGGGACATTGACCTTGACGGTCTCGCCGCTGGAATCGGAGCTGATCACCCGAACGTGAAGCCATCGCTCGGATGAGCTGGAATTGGTTTGCGCGAGCGCGGCAACGGGAGCGAGAAGCCAAACGGCGGCCAGCCCGGCACAGGTGCGCCTGGCGAGTCCCCGAACCTGAGTATTCATGTGAGTGCCTCCTGGGCAGTCTTCCATACATACGGAGGAGGCTGGGGGAAAGTTCCAGGTTTCCTGCGGAATAGTGCTATGCCGGGAGGCGGTGATCAACCTGGGGCTGGGGATCAGGAACAGGCGTTCGAACATACGGCCGAATCGCGCGAACGCGCAGCCAGCGGAATAGCGGCTCCTCGGCGACGCCGCTCAGAAAGCCAAATACATACAGGGCGGCGGGAGCGAGGGTGGAGGCAGGCAAGGAATCCAGATGGAGGAAGGGGAAATCAATGATGCGAAGGCGGAGGAACGAGACGACGACGATTGCGAGGACAGCTCCAAAGGCTGCGCGGAAGAAGATGCTGGCTTGGTCGGCCTGCACGTCATTGGCGACCAGATGTGTCCGTTGCAGGCGGAGCGAAGCCGTCACCATGGCTCCCACGGCGCCAAACCCTGCGGCCAGAAGGAGTTGCCAAGGCGAGTTGGCCGGAGTACCGTTCGCCAAGGTCCAGAAGAGCAGGCAGATCAAGCCGACGGAAAGCAGCCCGGTCAGGTACAGAGAACGCCGGACAACACACATGCGAATTTCCGTGTCACGCTTCCGTCGCAATCCGCATTCGTGAATCGCGCGGGCGAACGACGCTATTTCCAGCCGCAGCGTTGCGTGCGGCTGGCCGAGTCGGAGCTCGCGTTCCATCTGCCCGACCTTCTCGGGTGGCCAGACCTCCTGGTTCCCGGCGTCAAGCAGGTCCGTCTTGGCTCGCAGATCGAGGAATAGGCCGAGCAGATCCTCTTCCGGCGCAATGGGGATGAAGGCCTCGTAGGCCAGTTCGTAGGCGTTCCACTGGGCGACCGGATTGTATTCCTGCGTGATGTTGTTGAGCCTGCTTTCAATCTGGTGGAGGACCTCGGGAGGGGCCTTTCCCTGCTGGCGAATGAGTCTGAGGCGATCACGCAGGAACTGCGCCTTGGAGGCCAGACTCAGCTGGCCGAAGGTGCGATTCAGCTTTCTGACGCCCAGCGAAGGGCTGAGAGTGACATCCATCGAGGCTTCCTCGTAAGGCGTCCGGCTTAATGCGCCGGGTTCGCGGTTAAGGACTTCCTGCCAGGGTCTTGCCGTTCGGGGTTCATGCCTCAGGGAATATTGGCGGCCGTGGCCGTCGATTTATTCTGTGAGAAGCGCGAGTTCAGCAGATCAAGCATCCCGGAAGCTGCCTTCGGCGGCGTCACATTGCCGCCAAGCACGACGTCCCTCGTCGGAATATCCCTGCCGTAAATTTCCAGGTTCGCGTAGCGGTCCGGCCGCAGGCTGGCTGCTGCAACCGAGACGCCGGTGAACAGACCACGGCTTCGGGAATAGGCCAAGATATGGGCGCGCATGAAGAGGTCGGTACCGGCTTCCGCATGTCGGCCTTTGGTAAAGGCGGCTCCCGCGGCGTCGGCGTTGAGCTTAAACCTGCTCGAGAGGAGTGAGTCCGGCGCCCGGGGATTCGTGAGCACCAAAATGAAGTCGGTGGCCTGCGCGCCAAGCTGCAATCCGAAATTCACTCCGCCCAGGGCCACCATCAGCGGAGCGCCCCAGCGTCCCCGATTGTCGGCGCCGGTACGGCACGTCATGACCCCCCGGCCGTAGTTGAGGCCAAAAATGAAAGCACCCTTCAGCGAGGAGGGAATCACGATGATGCAACTCGCTCTCGAGATCAGGTCGGAGGGGAGCTGCTCGGGCATTCGGGTAGCTTCCTTGAGGACGATGCCCGCGTTTTCCAGGCGGTCCGTGATTTTTTTCCGCTGGGCGTATGCTGCGGAGGTACAGAGGAAGGCGGAGATGATGGCAGCCACAGCGGCCTTGTGGAGCAAATGTGACGAGTGATGCTTGGGAAGCATGGTTTCCTTTCGGGGTTGAGGGCTGACCCAGCCAACGCCCGCGGCTTTTGACGCGAAAATTCAATTGGGGGCACGCGTCCCGAACAACAGCGTAAGGGGCAGGCTTTGCGAGCGGAAACTGCCAAAAGTGACAGAGCTAAGCCGCAGAAGCTAAATGCTTTGTGACTGGCGCAGCTTGAAGTAAAGGGCGGCGAGGGGCGGCAGGGTGACCGCGAGCGAATGCAGGCGGCCGAGGTGGGGAACGGGTTCCGAGGCAAGTCCGCCGAGATTGCCGACATTCGAACCACCGAACTCAGCCGAATCCGTGTTCAGGATTTCTTCATAAAAGCCGGGCTGCGGAACGCCAACCCGGTACTTATAACGCGGGACTGGGGTGGCATTGAGCACCACCACGATCAGGTCCTGCGGGGCGCGTGCGCGGCGAACGAAGCAGAGCACGCTGTTGTCGGCATCGTTGGCGTCGAGCCATTCGTAGCCTTGCCACTCGAAATCGACCTGGTGCAACGCCGGCTCAGAACCCTGCAGACGGTTCAGGGTGCGGACGAGGCGCTGAATGCCTGCATGCTCCGGGAACTGCAAGAGATGCCACGCGAGGCTCTGCGCTTCGCTCCATTCCTCGCGCTGGGCAAATTCCTGCCCCATAAACAGCAGCTTCTTGCCCGGATGCGCGTACTGATACGCATACAGCAGCCGCAGGTTGGCGAACTGCCGCCACAAATCCCCCGGCATCTTGTTGATCAGCGAGCCTTTGCCGTGGACCACTTCGTCATGAGAGAAGGGCAGCATAAAGTTTTCGCTGAAGGCATAGATCAGGGAGAAAGTGATCTTGTTGTGTTCGTATTTCCGGTGAATGGGATCCTTGGAGAAATATTTCAGCGTGTCATTCATCCAGCCCATGTTCCATTTCAGGCTGAAACCGAGCCCGCCGAGATACGTCGGGCGCGAAACGCTGGGCCACGCCGTGGATTCCTCGGCAATGGTCAGAATCCCGGGGAATCTCCCATGAGTGACCTCGTTCATGCGCTTCAGGAAGGCAATGGCGTCGAGATTTTCGCGCCCCCCGTACTGGTTGGGCACCCATTCGCCGGGTTTCCTCGAATAGTCGAGGTACAGCATCGACGCCACCGCGTCCACGCGCAGCCCGTCAATGTGGTACTTGTCCAGCCAGAAGAGAGCGTTCGAGATCAGATAATTCTGCACCTCGTTGCGGCCGTAGTTATAGACCAGCGTGCCCCAATCCGGGTGCGAGCCTTGCCGCGGATCCGCATGCTCGTATAGGTGCGTTCCGTCGAATTCCGCCAGGCCGTGCGCGTCGCGCGGAAAGTGCGCCGGCGTCCAGTCCAGAATCACGCCTAGCCCAGCCTGATGGCACCGGTCGATAAACTCCATAAATTGCGCCGGAGTGCCGAACCGGCTGGTTGCCGCGAAATACCCGAGCGTCTGGTAACCCCAGGAGCCGTCGTAGGGATGTTCCATCACCGGCAGGAGTTCTATGTGCGTATAGCCGAGCTCCTTCACGTACGGAATGAGCTGGTCGCCAAGCTCGGGGTAAGTGAGCCAGCGGTGCTGTTCCTCGGGGACTCGTCGCCACGAGCCGAGATGCACTTCGTACACGGAGATCGGTGAGTCGAGCCAGTTGCGCTTGGCTCGATGGCTAAGCCATTCGGAGTCTTTCCATTCGTAAGAGTTTAGGTCGGTCACCACGGACCCGCTGTTTGGCCGTAACTCGGAACAAAACGCATACGGGTCGGCCTTCAGCGGAAGCAGATTGCCATTGGGCCCGATGAGCTCAAATTTGTAAATGGCGCCTTCGCGCAACTCGGGGACAAACAGTTCCCAGATACCGGATGACCCGCGAAACCTCATCACGTGGGTCCGGCCATCCCATCCGTTAAAATCCCCCACCACGCTTACACGCCTCGCGCTGGGCGCCCAGACCGCGAAATGAACTCCCGCAACGCCCTCGACGCTCACCAGATGCGCGCCCAGCTTGTTGTAGGTGTCGTAGTGCCGGCCCTCACCCATCAGGTAGAGGTCGTAATCGCTCAGCAGGTAAGGGAAGGCGTAAGGATCGTAAATCTCGAAAGGTTCGCCGGATTGCGTGCGCCCGACAATCTTGTAGCTGCCCGCCGCGGGCGCGTCCGTTTGCTGGGAAGGCAGCCGCGCCTCAAAGAAGCCTTCCGGGCGCAGCTTCCGCGCGTCCGTCAGCTTTGTAGGAGCGATGGTGTGCTGTTCAACTGTTACGCCCTTGAGCGCAACACTCGCCTCCGCCGCCCACGGCAGAAAGAACCGGATCGCCCATCCCTCCGTGATCGGGTGCGGCCCCAGCAGCGCAAAAGGATCCGAGAAGTAACCGCCGATAAGCGCACCGATCTGAGAATCGACCCGAGAATCGATACCGCCGCCGCTCGGCCCGTCCATCTGGCCTTTCATACCACCACCGGCCGGCCCATCCATTTGGCGATCCGCGCCGCCAACGACCGGTCCGTCATTCGGGCTTATGTTCTGCGGCGTCAGCCCCTCAGCCGTGTCCGCATGCTCTCGCCCGGTCCGCGGATCCCCCTGCAAGCTGCCTCCAGCCTTTTCCGAATGGCGCTCAGGATTCACTCCCGCCCACGCCCCTCACCGATTCTAGCAGGCCACAGAAAAACCCAGTAGCACCGCCATGTTGCTGCTATCCATCCCATCCCCACAGGGGACATTTCTGACGAGGTTTGTTGGATGCTGAGATATTTACTGGACATCTGTTTTACCTAGTCTTAGGGTTTGCTCACTTACCCGGTGGAGTAGACTATGCATCGTTCTTCCTCCAGGGCCTTGTTCCAGTCAGCCGTTTTCTTCGTTGCACTCTTTGCTCCGTCAGCACTGCTTCGCGCAGTCCTCGCCGCCCCCAACGCGCAAAGCTCCGCCGCCTCCTCCTGCGCCTCCCGCCGTTGACCAGGAGCAATTCATTTCTTACTGGACCACGGAAACCGGCTGGCGCACCGAACTACAGCTTCGCAACAATCAGGTCGGCCAAGTGCTCACCGTTACGCCCGTGCTCGGAACGCCTGACGGAAGCGAAATAGCTCTTTTCCCCGTGGTCATCCAGCCCCGCGACGTCAAAACCGTCGACCTTGAGTCAGCGATTGGGAGTGATTCCCCGCAGCTCATCGGTGCCTACGGTTCGCTGACGTTGCGTTACCGCGCTCCGAGTCAAATCAATCTCTATGCGGCCGCCATGATTACGGGCGTCGGGCACTCCATCGCCTGTTCATCGACACGCTGTCGGGGTGCTCGAATTCTCCGGCCGCGCCGAATCTGGTGTTGGGAAACATCTCTGGGCCTGTGCCAGGCTGTCCCGGCCCGTACACAGGCCAGCCTGGAATAGCCTTTTCCCCAGCCACGACCTCGACGCCACCAGGTCATTTCGTGAGCGGTACGTGAAGTGCAGGTGCTAAGGCATGGTGGGAGGAGCGGGGAATCCCAGAGCGGTGGATCGGGCAGCTTGCGCCCGTTTCCACTGGTCGGGGAGCCAGGCGTCGAGAGGGCCATGCGGTTCGCGTAATTTCGTGTGGGGCAGGGCGCCGAGCAGCGGCGGCAGGTGCAGGAGCAGTTGCGTGAAGTAAAGCTGCGGATCCACCTGGTGGCGGCGGCAGGTCGAGGCCAGGCTGGCCAGAATCGCCGCGGTTCTTCCGCCGCGCGGGTTGCCCACGAAGAGCGAGTTCTTGCGGTTCAGCACCACGCGCTTCATCTCCCGTTCGCTGACATTATTATCGATGGGCACCGCGCCGTCGGAACAAAACACATTCAGTTCCGTCCACTGGCCGAGCGGGTAGTTCACCGGAACGTGTGAAGAAATTGGCGAGCGCGCGCTAAAGTGTCTAGGCTGCGCTCACGATATCCGTGCGCCGGTGCTCGATTTGCTCACGCTATCGTCACAGCCCTGCCCGTTGTTTGCGGCGCTGGTATTGCCGCGAGGGCAATCCCGGCGCTGCGCCGCCAGCGCGGACTTTTCCGATCACCTACGGCTATGACGCCAGCGGCCATCAGGGCGACCTCACCTCCCGCGTCGCTCCCGCTCCCAACCAAACCGGCTCCGCCACCGTCACCACCACCTCCACCGCCTCACCGCGAAATCCTATTCCGATGGTGTTACTCCGTCGGTTAATTTTTATTACGACCAGACCACTCCGTGGGCAGGCGTGACGCCTCAATATCCACTTGGTCGGCTTACGTCGACGAACTCGTGGAACGGCGTTACGCAATCCTGGGTTTACGGCGACATCTTCAGCTACGATTCCATGGGTCGGGTTCTCAACCACACTCAATGCACGCCCAAGAGCTGTTCGGGCACGCCATTCTCCGTTTCCTACTCATACGACCTTGCCGGCAATCTGCTCACCGGCTCGAATGGCGTCGGCGTCACCCTTTCCTATGGTTACGACGCCGCCGCGCGCCCAACCCAGGTCGTCAGCAGCATGAACGATTCTCAGCATCCCGCCACGCTCGCCACCATTGACCCCAGCGTGGGATACTATCCCACGGGAGGTCTGCGCAAGTTGACCTTCGCGAATAATCTCACTCAGACGGCGGTCTTCAACAGCTTGCTGCAACCCTGCCGTGTCAATGTCAATTCTTCCGGCACGGCGCTTGGCGCTTGCGCGGACGCCATTCCCTCCGGCAACGTCCAGGATTTCAATTACACGTTCGCGTCCGGCTCGAACAACGGCAACGTCACCAGTTGGACAGCCGTTGGCGCGCAAGCCTTCACTCGCGCGTTCTCCTATGACGCCCTCAACCGCCTCTCCACTCTGAATCAAACCAGCGGCAACGCCACCGGTTGCGGCAGCGCCTTCAGCGTTTCCTGGAATTACGATGCGTGGGGCAACCGCACCGATCAGAACGTCACCAGCGGCTCCTGCAACGCCTTCCACGCTTCCGTGGACGCGAATAACCGCCTCTCCGGCGCGCCCTATCAATACGACGCCGCCGGCAACCTCACGCAGGACGCCTCGCACCACTATTTCTACGACGCCGAAAATCGCCTCGTGCAAGTGGAAGGCACCTTCGGCACCTGCTCCACTGCGACCGCCTGCTATCTCTACGACGCTCTCGGTCATCGCGTTGAAAAACAGACCGGCTCGGCGTACGTCGATTACGTCCACGACCTCGACGGCAACGTCGTCTCCGAATACTGCACCAATTGCTCCGGGTATACGGGCTGGAGCGAAGGCTACGTTTACCTCGGCGGCTCGCTCCTCGCGCAGTACGCCCAAGGCACCACTTTCTTCGCCCACTCCGATCATCTCGGCTCCACGCGTCTCCTCACCGGCCTCGGCTCGAATCTTGTCTCGAACGCCGGCTTCGAGTCCGGCGAAACGAATTGGAGCTCCAACAATGCGAGCCTGATCGTCGCTGTCACGGATCCCACCCGCGCACATTCCGGCAGCGGCTATATTCAAATTTCCGAATCGGACCCCAGCACTGGTCCAAGCATTGTCGGTCAGCCCATCGCCGTGCAGGCAGGCGACCAAATCACCTTTGGCGGCTGGGTGTATCTGGAATCGGGCGGCGGTGGCGCTCTTGGGTGGTGGATGGAAACGATGGACGCCAATCATAACGTCACGAATTGGATTGGCGCCGGCGCCTCCCCCACCACCTCGGGATGGACCTTGCAATCCAACACGTACACCATCCCTTCCGGCGTGGCTTACGTAGCCCTGTACGCCACGAACTGGAAGCCCACATCGCCAGCCGTGATTCGCGTGGACGACGGCTTCCTCATTGACAACCGATCCAGCCTGCAGATCACCCAGAGTCTCGACTATCTCCCCTTCGGCGAGCTCAACTCCTCCGATTCCGCCGTCACTTCGCACAAATTCACGGGACTCGAGCGCGACGGCGAAACGGGACTGGACCACACTCTGTTCCGCAAATACTCGAGCACCCTCGGCCGCTGGACCACCCCGGACCCGGCCTCCCTCTCCGTAGCCTCCCCCGCCTTCCCCCAATCCTGGAACCGCTACGCCTATGTCGAGAACGACCCGATGGATTGGATCGATCCCCTCGGACTTTGCAAAAATAAGCCATGCATGACCGGTCCCCAGTGCCGTTATCCGCAGAATTGGTCGCACTGTGACCACGAACCTATCGCACTGGCTGAATACTGCGGCATAACTGGAGAACTATGCGCCAGCAACAACCCCAACGCGGCTAACTGCACAAGCTTTGGCATAGCCGTACCTTGTGGCTCCATAGGCAACGGCTTCGCAGCTATTTCAGTGATTGATTACGGCAAGGATCCTGATCTTTGCATCCCCAATCCTTCCCTGTGCACCACGATTTTTCTCATAGACTTGGGCACTGGAGGACGCGGTGGCGGCAATACCAGCGGTAATCCAAGATGTGGTGCACCTCCTTTTCCCTCCTGTGTACCGCCGACGGTTAGCGCAACTCCGAAGCTAACGTTTCGACCACCAAGTTGGCAAAATTTTACACATCAATTTCTTCCATGTTACGGCGGCCAACTACTTGGTAATTTTTTGGGGAACGACGATCAGGCTGGAGTCACCGCTGGGACAATCGCACTGGCTAGCAAGCTGCCAAAGCTTGGTGGTCCTCTACTCGTGCTCTGGACGGGCCTAAACGCGTTTAAAGCTGGCTCGGACTGCGCCGTTGCAAGCAGGGCAGTGTACCAATGATGCGAAATGTGTCGGACTACGAGCTTCACGCGCAGTCCTGTGCAGTTAAGAATGCAAAAAGCGCTTTGTTTCTGGTGGTTTCCTTTTCTGTGATGGTCTTAGTCGGCTGGAAAGGGCTGCACAAGGCCACCGAACAGCAGAGCATTATCGACCTTCTTTTCTATGTAGTCGTGGCCGCAGGGCTCGCTAGGCTGCCAGTGGTTTTTACGTGCTTTCGCGAACGGTTGGTCATTAGTGTAGTTATCGTCAGCCTTCTGACAGGGGCAGTCACAGGCTTCGCGCTCTTTGTCTTCAGCCAACATGTCGAAATGGTAAAATTCGGTAAACTCGCGTTGTCGCTCCTCGGACTTCTTGTAAGCCTCACTATGCTCGTTCAGTCGGTACGAGCTCCTCGGGCGGGGGTAAACGATCCAGAGATATCACCGGCGCCGCCAGCGAGACAGAACTTTAGATTTCTGGTTCTTGTTATCCTAATTATCTTAGTGCTTGGGGCTGTACTATACTTGAGACCCCTGTGATGACAAAGACGCGGCAATACCAGCGGCGGCGGGGGCGGCAAGCTTCAGAAGTATGGACAGTGCGTTCTTGATACACAAAAACAAATCACACAACAAAACCTCGGGCATCTGGGGAAGAATCTCAAGCGTTCGCTAATCACAGGGCTTCTTTCTGGCCCGGCGATTTGTGGAACCCTAGTAGCATTTGAACCTTACCTGGCTCCTGGTTTCTTGCCGTGCGCTGCCCTAGTGTCCGGTAGCACCACCGCTATAACGTTGAACCTGAGTCTTTCCACGTTTATAGTCGAAAGCGCCGCCTCGAGCGCGGGCACTCTTTATTTCTGCGGCAAGAACGAACTAGGTAGCGGGAACTAAATGCCAGAACAGGAATCTGAAAGACTGCTGAAGCTAAGGGGTGCCGTGCTCGCGTTCCTGATTTGCGCTTCTTTGATGGCGCTCGGGACGATCTCCTTGCTCAAACTGCCCACGCTGATACCGCCGGTGCTTTCCACCCTCACTGTATTCTTGAGTAGCCTCATCTGCATTTGTTCAGCTGTCGTTGTTTTCGTGCGCATCGCCAGAAGAAGGGGTGCCACAAATTACCTTCTCCCGACCCGCCTTCCTTGGCGTGCGATCCTCGGCCTCATAGCCTGCCTGATCGTCGTCAACGGAACGCTTTTCTATTTTTGTCATACGATGACCTGTTTCACCGACTTTGTCCTCGCTAATATGTTAACGCCGATCGTATGGTTTATTGGAAGGCGCGTGGCACTCGAAACCATTTCTCGGAAGGCCTGACCGGGGAATGCGGGAACAGACGGAACGTCTTTGTGAATCTCAGTGCGACCTCTGACCCTCACAGGTCAGGGGGCATCTTGTGGTTTGCGTAGTCGGGCACCGCTAGGAAATTGTCCCCGGTTTAGTTGAAAGTGGCGGCTCTCGACTTTGTGCACGTTACGCGACCTGAGACTGCGCAGTCAACGAGGGATTCAGTTTGCGATGCAGGTTGGCCAGTTCGCGGAAGCCTTTGA